>Ga0315902_10007322_pt1 | contig 15097 bp, 6 predicted proteins | sample LakEriMetagenome_9_FD_203523 | JGI IMG/M metagenome (GOLD analysis project Ga0315902, IMG submission 203523) | Freshwater fungal communities from buoy surface, Lake Erie, Ohio, United States - Buoy 12 MA117 | ecosystem: Environmental > Aquatic > Freshwater > Lake > Lake biofilm | place: USA... | reverse complement strand
CCCCCACTGCTAGTCTGGTTAGTACTGCCACATTCACGCCATCAGGGGGGACGATAGGGCCCTTTACTCATGCACTGGTAGTACGGGGGGCTAACCTAACTGGTGCCACTCCAGCTAATGGTAATAACCGCGGCAGTAACGTGGGTACTGTAGTGCACATAGAAACCGTAGTTAGCGCACCACTCTCGGTAGCGCCACCTGCAGTATACAATTACACTATCAATTTACTGCTCAACGAGGAGGCATGACCCATGTAGCTGCTACCTAGTAGAGAGGCCAGCAGGGTATAGTTCTCTGGCCTCCTCGACTGTTAGTGCCATTCATTCCCATACTACCATCTCAATACTAAGCATAGTGTCAATTACTACACGAGCCGTGCTATAGCCTTTCAAATCTATAGTCAAGTACATGCGCGGTGCCTGCTATTGACCATATAGTAGGGGGCATACTACTAAAGCGTTGCTGTCTAAACTCATTATTCATTGTGATTAACCTCGAGTCATTAATTAGAACACGGGCCCCCACACTATTAGGTGCTCTGCCACTATTAGATTGGTGGATAATACAATTACTCAGTAGTACTGATTACCCCGTCGTAGTTCTCAATAGGGATATACATTCTGTTAGAGTGCCCGCTCCCTACGACATGATAGATAGTAGGGGTAATTTTATCATGCGCTCAGAATTAGATAGCTGGGGTCTAGAACCACTGCAGAGAGCCATCCTCTCTACTAAGGAGGAGGGCAGTATAAGCGCATACATACTACGGTCAGGCAGCTCCAGTACTATTATAATCTACACTGCATTCTCTCGAGACAATAGTCTAGATCAAGAGGTACAATTAGAGGTCCCGCAGAATATAACTGTAACGACTATCCGCTTCAATTCAACTGTGCTCTGGACACTACGCTATATAGAATCGCCACCCCGCTTAGAGGTACCAATACCAGACGAGTACATAGAGCTGGAGATAGACGCGGGCCCCTATATTATGAGTACCGTATCATCTATATATCTGAATCCATCACTACCAGTAAACACAATATCGGGCCCTGCAGCAATACACATGATACCCCAAGGTGACGTATTCTATGTTGCTATAAATGAGGATCCTAATTTAGTCAAGGCCATACAACCTGACATAGACATAACAGAATACACAGAGACTAAGAATATGTGTATGGAGGTGACACTTGGCGCGTAAACGTAAGCTGGATCCAATAGAACTATTCGATGAGTTAGTATATGAAGGCCTAGCTCAGGTTAGGACTGGTCACGTTATAGGTATAGTTGAATTTGCAGAGCAGTATCTACTGGCCCCCGGCGATACATTATTCCCGCCTCAGAGAGCTATACTGCGCGCTCTCTATAATGAGCCCCTACCAGGGGATGAGCTAGCTATACTACAACGATGGGCTGAGCAAGATGTAACCACCTGGGTACCAGACCGCTCCTACGTCAACATGGTACTAGAGTGCGGGCGACGAGGAGGTAAGAGTGTGCTAGCGAGTATATGCGTGCTCTATGAATTCTATTGCCTTATCAACCTAGATAACCCAGCTAAGCACTATGGTCTCCTGAGTGGATCCCCTATAGCCATATTTGTTATAGCGCGGAGCGGGGCCCAGGTCAATGAGACACTATTCGGCGCAATCAGGGGCTACGCTAGCCAGAGCGCGTACTTCAAGGGGCTAGTGAACAGTGGTCAGATAGAGATACTCACGCAGGAGATACGTTGCCCGACTAAGAATATAGCCATCTACGCTAAACACACTAACTCGCAGTCCCTAGTAGGTTATTCTCTTAAGATGTTAGTTCTAGATGAGGCGGCCCGCTTCGAGTATAACGAGCTAGGAGAATCGAAGGCAGATGATATATGGAGTAACGTAGCTAAGGGGCTGAGTACCTTCGGCGATAAAGGTAAGAAGATAGCCATTAGTTCTGCTTGGGGTGAGGGGGACTACATACAGAATCTCTATAAGGTAGCGACACGCGATGCGCGCATGGTGGCATTCCGCCTACGCACCTGGGATATCAATCTACGACCAGAGGTCAGTGAGTATAACCTCAAGAATAGTGAGGACTACATACGCGATCCCGTAACAGCAGCTCTGGAGTATGAGGGCATACGCTCTAGTAGGCACGGCTCCTTCTTCCAGAAGGAGTATATAGAGGAGGCAGTTAAGGGTCTCTCTTGTCTGGATGCGCGTTCTATACCACTGGATATAACCAATGGGGATGATACACGCCATTACGTATCACTGCAGATAACTAGACTAGAGAGACTCAGTGAGGGCCGCTCCTATCTACACGTAGACTACGGGCTCAAGAAGGATAGTGCCGCTATTGCCTTCGTAAGGAGCACTAAGCTAGAGGATGGTAGATGGGGTGTCATAGTAGATGGTCTGCTAGTGTGGAAGCCCTATAGTGATAGAGATGATAGGGGGAGGGGCATACAGCGTATAGTCTCCTACCTAGATATAGAGGAGAAGTTAGTGCAGATATGTCAGGCCCGCCATATTGGTCTCTGCTCATTTGACTCGTACCAATCTCAGTCCACTATACAACGACTACACGCTCACGGCATACGCTCTACTGAGATGAGTACCACTAATACAGCGCAGCTGAGTTACTATAACCTAACGCGACAACTACTCAATGAGGGGCGCCTGATACTACCTCGCGATAGCACCTGGACGCATAGTCTGATGGCCGAGATGGGCGGTATATTACAACTGGCTAGTGGTAAGATAACTCACAACGAGCGGGCCAGTGGTAAGGACATAATAGATGCTGTAGTCAACGCTGTATTCAACTGCGTTAAGGAGGATAGCACTCTCATGGGATTCAGTATAAGTTCTAGTGGCATCAAGAGTATCAGTAGCAAGACACTCAATAAGAATAGAGAACTAACTACAGCTCGCGGTAAGGGGTTACTACTAGCAGCGCGTAAGCGGCGCCCCTCAATCTAGTCATGTCCACAATAGATAAGCCCATCTCATCCATGATGTATTAAAAGCTGTCCCCAGGCGCGCCATAACTATAATGAAATTATCTCCAGTTGTATTTAAGTTCCAGGAATTATTCGGCTCGTGGCGATACTACCTGTATATCACGCCGCCGCGTTCTCTCCGTGGGGTCACGCCTGGCACCAGTCAGAGAATACATCTCCAGTCGACTATACCCCTACGCTTATTGCTGGCCCCCTGCGAGCCGGAGTATATACCGCTGGCCTACCCCCAGTACAGCACGCCGCGAGCCAGCGAGGCACTCAGGCTAGAGAATGCCTATAGGATAGAGATCTGGAGATGGAGGCAACAATCTAAGGTACCAGGGCGCGTAGTCCTGGACTATCAGGAGTCATTAGTAGACACACGATACTGGTGGATAGGTATGTCTACCGGCCGCGAGCGTATAGAGGTAACACCAGTAAACAATATAATTAGTTTATTTGATTACCCCGATATACTGACAGGCATCATTGTTAAAAATGCACTGGGTGCTAGTGTAGATTACACCGTCAAGGACCAGAGCACTAGCCGAGCAGAGCGCTTCAAGGCAGAGATACAATTACCTAATAATGATCCCGTAGTAGTAGAATACGATACACCGGTAGTGCCGGTAGAGGTCTCCTATACAGATAATATAGAGGTCAATGAACAGTGGAATCGGATCTACTAAAACAAATAGAGGAGGCAGGTAAATACCCATCGGCTGGTGTTGGTTCACTAGGAGACTACCCTAGTCGATTCGGCGTGTCATCTCTTAGTGAGACTCAGCGTTTTCTAAGAGATGCGCGCCCGAATACTCTACAAGCAGCCCTGTTTTCACACAATAGGTTCCACTCAGATTTTACCCTAGAGTTATTACACGATACTTTTAATAAAGAGAGCTTCAGGACAATAGGCCAAGAGAGGCAAGATAAATTCTATCAGAGCATGAAGCCATATATAAAAATGGCAGAGGGTATATTTACTAATGAGATGGATTTATACGATAAGGTAGGTGGTACCGTCGTAGTTGACATGACTATATCTAAGAGAGAGTCACAGGCATTAAAGGCAGCATCTAGTAATCTAAACGTCATACCCTATATTGCTAATAAGGGTCAGGGCACTACGCTGATGCACTCTAAGCTCGAGTTGATCACCAGAGAAGACGGCACCAATGTAGGTAGAGTACACACGGCTCCTTATATAACAGAGTACGGAACTAATGCCCTTGAGGTAGGAGCGGTAGTATCAGGTATCGCAGGAGCCGGCGCTATAATATCAGGCAGGGCCCCGCGACTAGGTATAGTAGGGGCTATAGCCGCTCCTCTACTCATGGGTGCTGGCGTAATGCTCAGGAATACTAATAGTAGTCTTCTTGACATAGGCCTTAAGTCTGATAAAAAGGACATATTCTACGAAACCAGTAACCCTAAGTTTGTTGCTGAACTCCGCACTTATATGCGTTCCTTAGCAGGCGGCAGGGAGCTAGATACTTCTAGCAATAGATTCATATTAGGTGAGTCAGAAGCTATATTAGCCATGACCCGCGACGCGCAGAGGGCCAATGGCATAGTACTGAGCCCAGCAAGCTGGAGCCTAGCTCAAGCAAGAGATGATAGTGGAAGTATTATCAGTCGAGATAATAATTTAGATAGGACTCACTACGCCAGACTAGAGAACTTCGAGAACACTATAGTAGAGCGGGCGCCCGACATACCAATATTAATGGCTACTAGTGGCCGGGTAGATTCCAGTATACGTAATCGTCTGCAGCAGGCCGGCGTTATAGTGGGCTCTAACGTAGGTACTCATTATAATAAACACCTATTCGAGAATATAGATGAGGAGGGCACTGATGTACTCTATATGGGCACTCGACGCCTCAGTGCTCAGCACAATAGGGAGATCATGATACGGTTGACTAGCGGGGATGACCCCGCTGCCTTCGCGTATTATAAGGGCATGTTATTGTCTGATAATAAGTTCAACGTCTCCGATATAGCGATGACGCAGATGGGTTATACCAATAAGTCATTTATACGTGCTACTACTGGTACTACTATATCTCAACTACCCAGCTTCCTGGGAGCCTCTCATTTCTATGAGGTGGCCATCAATAACGCAGCCCGCGCTCGAGTAAGCGGACACCTAGACTGGAGAGAATCATTAGAGTCTTATACCAATAGGCCGGGCATAGCCGCACAGAACTACCTAGCGCGCGCTGCGCTAAGTGGGACCCCCAGTGCTGTACCAGACCAGGTCCGCGATTACGATAGAGCTCTATTAGCGCCAGGCCTAGGCTCTCTCATTAATGAATACACTATCATGGCTGGCTTCGGCAGGCTATATAAGGATGAGGTGGGGGCCCTACCTAGTATAACGGGGGCCTTCGGTGCAGTACTAGATAGAACACTGACATACTACGGCACATTCTTCGACTACGATGAGACGCGCGATAGTATGGTACCGGTGGCTGGTGTATACGAGAATGCGCTTACATTTGCTAGTAGCTTCGTAATGACTACAGCGGCCAGTATGGGACTATACTTCAGTGTAGGTATACCCCTAGGTTACATAACTGCAGAACTAAATAAGTCGATGGTCCAGGGCACTATCGATAGCGCTGTACAGAAGACAAAAGGAAAAAGATATCCTCAGCACACACCTATACTAGACTTTTCTCCCATCGATAATTTCGAGTTAGCTAAATACATGCAGGAAGTTCAGGGGCTTAGCGGAGGCACCCTCGACAATTATTACACTAATCGTATAAATACACTGCCCGCTCTCAATAACCTATTTTATAGAGAGAGGGGGTCCACCTTCTTCGAGTATATAACTAAGCCCTTCATACTAGATGTCATGAATCCCTATGAGAGAGGGAGTGCAGAGGACATTAAGTTAAGGCGCTCTGCGGATGCCTTCCATGATTCATTGCGGCGTCCTATTGGTCTAGAGGCCACTTTTGAAGAGAGGTATAACCAAGTCTCGGGTAAGATGGAGCCATTCCTAGTGTCGCTCAGGGCCACTAACATAGGCTTCGAGAGACAACGAGAATTAGCAATACTAATTGACGAGGTAGGGGCTAGTCTACCTGCTGCACCCTGGCGCTGGGGTTGGGGGGTGGGTAAGGAAGACAGCCGCTCCTTTGTGAGTATGGCAGAGGTATTCAGCTTTAGTGAGATGGCAGAATCCTTCCATAGAATCTTAGGTACTGGAAGCCAGAGCCTCAACTACATAGTCAGTAGTAGCGAGAATAACACTAGAGGTATGAAGGGTCTCCTCATGCGAGGAGGGGCTATGCTGGGGGGAGTGATGCGTTCTACTAAGGCGCGCCTCCAGGGCAATAACTTATTTATGGGTATAGGGCCCATAGCAACTACTAATCTAGCTGCAGAGTATAAGAAACTCATGAAGTTAGAGAGACAGATGTTAGTAGAGAACCTACTGACATGGGAGGTAGGCATTAATGGACAAGGTAGTCGTCAGATAGGTAATGTACAAACTAGCGAGCAGCGCCAGTTAGTTGCTAAGTTTGTAGATCAGTTGATAGTCTACAATCAGGCCATACAGAGTAGTCCTCACTATCAGCAGGCAGTACAACGAGCAGCGGGGGCCACGGCAGCTCAAGAGGATCTATTCAGGTTAATATCAGGGCGTAATAGTCGCTTCCTAACCTCATCGTTCTTCCGCAATAAGGGTGTTATAGGTGCCTCTGTATTAGCTCTTATGAACGTACAGACTGGCCTAGCTAATATACTAGATGCCAGTGGGCCTAGCTTCCTGCGTTCTATTAACCTGCAGTTCGGTGCTGTCGACGTAGAGGAGGTGCGCTACAATAACCGCAATCTAATACTCGAGGGGCCCGTCATGGGGGCTGCCTATACGGCATTAGCAGTAGCCGGGGGTTATGTAGGTAGTGAGGTATTTGGCAGTATGGCTATTAACCGGTATAGTCTCAGCGATGAGTTGTATGCCAATGGTATCAGTCGTCTAATATCCGCAGAGGCGGAGGAGGTACTGAAGCGAGGCACTCTAGTCAAGAAGGGTAATAGATTCATGACGTGGGGTCTAACTACAGCAGCGCTACTATGGGCCCCCCGCGTCATCACTGGTGTAGGTAACTTTATAATGAATACCTTCAACCGTATGACAGGGCAAGAGGGGCAGGTACTAGACGAGAACTACGCAACAGTAGGTAGTCTCCAGGCATGGAAACAATCAGTACTCAATAGGGTTAATACAGGCACGCTAGTTGGCAATAGAACTGAGAGGACTCTAGAGGCATGGTCTGCATTCGTAGCAGGACGCATTAGTGCCCACACACCGGTAGCAGCTATAAGTCGACGGGCCAAAACTATAGAGGTCTACGCGAGCCAGGCCCCCACGTCCTACATACAGTTCTTCATAGCGGAGTCACGGCGCCGTGGTTCTGAGATAGATAAAGGCGTATACAGTTATAGTATGGGGGTACAATCAGCACCTGTACTGGGTATCTCTATGAGCGTGTCAGCCCCCCTAGCCTTCGACGCTAATAAGCCCTTCGCTGAGGCCTTCATATATAACCAGGAGAAGGATAACGTTATCAATTACATACAGAGCGCTGGTAATGTATCATTAGCAGTATCGTTAACGGCGGGTCTAGTTAGTCTGTCTGCTCTGTTACCAGAGTACGCGCGCTCTAAGATACTACGCGATCCAACGATAGGTGCGGGTGCGAAGGATCTCAGCAATAAGATGACTAACTTAGCAGTACTAGTAGATGACTGGGGCGGCCGGGCTATGAATATACCCATAGCAGGTGCACGAACTGCGGTTGGTTCCTTCTGGCATTACTCAGGTAAGGTAATAGACACAATGGCGGGGTTTAGTTACGGGGCACTACAAGGATTCGATAAGCTAGATAGAAGACTAGCTAAGGTCATAGCTCTGAGTAACTTTATTGTACCGCCTGTGCTAGGCGCACTATTTGGACTAACGGGCACGAGTCCTCTAACAAGTTCTCTACTTGTAGGTACTTCTCTGGCCTTTGCATATTCCTTCGCTATGAAGCACGATCCATGGCGTAAGAATGTAGCGGCGCTACAATCTCGTGTAGCGAGAGTAACAGGTATGAATGATATTAGTATAAGCCGCGGTATGCATACGGGTCTACGCAGATGGCGGGCCTATCGCATGCCACTACTTCTTGGCACTACAGCAGCCCTATTCCAGACTAAGACTGGGTGGAACATAAGTGAGGGCATGGACGACAATGTCATGACTCGACTAGCTACAGTGGGGCTCTATGCCGGCGTAAACGCTATGGCAGTAGTAGAACTAGCAGACCTCGGGCTAGACCCAGGCGCTACTATAGAGCGGTATCGTAGAATGAGGGCCAAGGTAGGTAAGATGCACCCACTGAACCCACTAGGTATGTGGCGGCGGCTACGTCTAGCCTCTCTTGAGAGAGACATACGGTCTGATTTCAATACTGTAGAGACCTACCTATCAGACTACCGTAATAATCGACGGGGCTATCATAGCTTCGATTTACTAGATGAACACCTGAAGACACAGCATGGCAAAGCATACCATGATGCTATGAATGAACACGGCCGGCGTCCATCTAACTTCCAGGTACGGGACATTATAGACGAGGCAGGTAACTATAGACTAACAGATTACGGTGAGAACCTACGCACCCTAGTAGATAGCCGGGACTACCTCAAGTATAGAAACGCCAGAATACTGGGGCCCGGCGGTAATAGGCTATTACGTTCTGCAGCGGCACTAGGTACCGTGAACATAGCCGCTACTGCTCTTCTATTAGGTGTAGGTGCTATATTATCTGGCTCAGGTAATCAGGAGGAAGCAACAGCGGGCTTCTATAATGCTATGGATGGCACGCCGCTGGAGTTCGTATCTAATGCATTCCGTCTAGTCACACGACGGGATATAGCTGTGGCACCGGATCCTCTGGAGCCTCTGATTGTAATGGCAGATGGCGCCTATAAGCGTAAGCGCGGCGTGCGCTTAATCAACCCCATAGAGAGCAACGTAGGGCGTATGAGTACTGCAATAGATAACCTACGCAGCAGCTTTGTATTAAATGCCAGTAACCCATTCATGAGTGTCCTAGTATTCGGTACTAGTGTGCGAGAGGGAGAGCTAGGCTCGCGTCAGACCTTCTACATGCAGCTACAGTCTACTAACCAGGACATCAGTACGGCAGTATATTCTACAGCGCCAGCCTATATGTTCAAGATGGTCAAGGCAGGGGCCATGGGCCAGCTATACGCGCGCGACTACCGTAAGGCTAATATAACTGATGCCTCGATGAATGACTTATCAAAGGATCAGCGCAAGTTTATGGCCATCAGCGTAGTCAGTCTAACAGCACGATTAGACCCACTGACTGATAAGAACCGCCGGCGCGTAACTAGCCCATTCAATAGAGCCAGCCTGGCCCTCTATAGAGCGGATCCGTTGATGAACATAGCGTTGAGTAGTCGCCTGCAGGTAATACGCAACTTCGCATATCAGCGGCCCGAGTCACTAGTATCTGAGATGACTAATCTAGGTAATCCTGATGGTATGAATCCCCGGGATAGTAAGAAACCCAAGTCATATCTAGACACGCTAATTGCATCGTTGAGTAAGGGAGACATGCGACTATTAGCAGAAACTGCATTCCCTGGCCTGGCATCCAGAGTGGCTAATCCCCTCAACTTCGTACAGTACGAGAACTTCATTAAGTACTCGTCGGAACGGCGTACAGGAGGTAGACGGGTAGATATATATGCTGCAGATGGAGACTGGCTGGAGATGGGCGCGCCTACATCAATGAGGACAGAGGAGAGCAATATCCTGGGGATGATGGGATCCTTCTTAGTTAACTTCTGGGGTAAGATACCACTAATCAACACACCCATTATGACGAGTCTAGCTGGGGGCGTTGCAGCCACTATGATTGCGGGCGCGATAGGCGCGATGATGAGTTTATTTGGCGTACTAGAGGGAGGTAAGCAGGCACGAGCTATAGATAACGTTATGACTGAGCTGCGTGTTCTATGGGCCGGTGAGAAGGCAGAACACTTTATTATAACGGCACCCCAGGCTAAGAGCCCCCTAGGAGAGAACCGTATGAAGTATGAGGTGAAGCGGGGCCGCTTCACCTATACGCTACACGCCAGTCCACCTGATGGCATGGGCGGAGAGGTAGGGAAGAGAATAGGTTATTTCCTCAATAGTTCTATGAGTATAACCGCAAATGACGGGATGGATGCTCTAATGGCGCGCGTATACGATGCCCCTATTATAAACGAGAGCACTGTACGCAGTATAGGTGATAGGGATGCTCTAGTACGTAAATTAGTAGATAGTCTAGATGACGCTATAAGCCGCGGGTCCGATAGCTTCCTAACTAAGATATTAAACCTACTAGATAGCGATATATCAATTAATAACGGGCCCGCCCTCTTCTCACAGAAGGCCTACTCACTACTAGGATTAAACGAGGAGACATTCAAGATACAGTATGGAGATGCTAACTCATTCCTAAGACGTCGTATACGCGAGGTTATCGAGGAGACGATAGAGCGCGAGGTTATACGTAATATATCTCTTAACCCCGATCCTGGTGATGCCTTCATGATATCATCGCGCTTCCGTGGTCTGACATCAGACGAACAGATACGCATCATAAGCGCTAGCGTACTAAATGAACTAGGCTTCCTATTCAAGGATATCAAGGAGAAGGCGCTGATAATGGCTGGGGCCACTACTGATATAGAAGTATTGCGTAGTCGCAATCAGAGAGTAGAGGGCTGGGCCAATAAGCAGGGCGGCATTATAGATATAGAGCGGAAGAAGGCCCCCCAATGGAAGCGTATATTCCACTGGGATAGCGGTAAGGCTCCCATAGCTGACCCCTCAGAGATAAAGGTCTACCCATTTTTTAAGGCGCGGCTCAGCGCATGGGGATCGCTTCAGGCATTAGGCGGCGGCGTTATGACAGCCTGGGGGGGCATAGAGAGTCTAGATGTGGGTAGTGCATTTTTAAGACTCGGCCGATCTCAGCGGGATGAGTTATACACTGAGGCAGAGAGACAGCTACTTGAGGAGCATGCTGGTATGACAGTGCGTAACTCCATAACTGGTATAGTCACAGGTCTAATAGCTGCTAAAGCAATAGGAGCTATAGGCGCGGCAGTCATGGGCGCCCCTCTAATAGCAGCAATAGGGGTGGTAGCAATAGGCGTAGGTATAGCAACAGGACTATTTGCATGGGGCTATAAACACCTAGAGGCAGTCACCAAGGGCGATGCCTGGCAGGACTTCAGTCAAGCTAGCGAGAGATTCTGGGCCGGCGTAGATAGAGCTATAGGCGACATAATAGGAGATAAGATACCCAGCGTTCTATCATTGGGTAATGATGAGGTCAAGGGCGTCATTACATCGGCTATAGGCATGGCACTAGGTGCAATGTCACTAGTCGGGGCGGCTGCAAGCTGGTTCAAGGGCGCGGGCTGGAGTCTAATAGCTAAATCAGGCCTGGGGGGCCTTCTAGGAGGGGCAGTTATAACTGCCACCCCAGGTGTACACGAGACACTGGCCCGCGGTAGTAGCGTCGCAGTAGAGGGCATGGGTAAGATAACAGGGCTGAATATGTTTGTCACGCCAACAGATTATCTACTAGCGCGTTATAAACAAGGGCCAGGCGGCATGACACTAGCTATGCCAGGGCGCGCCTTCCAATACAACGCGGATAGATGGGCCGAAGCTAGCAAGGACTCCGCTGGTAATAGGACGGCAGCTATGCTGTTACCGACACCTGATGGAGGGGATAGTAACATACAACTACTAGATCCATTCACAGAGAGAGAGATAGCACGACGGGCCCGTCTCTTCAACGTAGAGATATTCGGACAGACCAGTTGGGTCAAGTCAGCGCGGGCCAGTAGTGATTGGGGCTCCATAAAGATATACGTTAGACAGCAGATGCTAGGCCAGTATAAAAACAACATGGCGGCTATTCGCGCTACTGTATCAGACACTATGAATAAGCTGGCCCAGTCAGCTACTCCTTATAATACAGAGGTGGCCCGTCTAGCCATAGCCGTCAGTAAGACAGTAGGCGGGCCCGCACCCGCTACTCAATCTCGAGCCATTATAAGCAATAATGGTAACTTCAGCCCCGAGCTGAAGGAGATAGCAGAGGAGGCAACACGACGGGGCCATATAGCACTAATATCTCAGGAGACCAGCGCCGAGCAGAATGGTAATACAGTAACAGTCACAACAAGACCCAGTGACGATAATAGTCTCTGGGTCAATAGGTTAGATGGTAAACTTGATAGAGAGGCAATGTTACGCATGGGCTAGGCCCTCGTGTCAGGAATCCCCAACATTATTAGCTTGACTCAACCTATCCTAATAAGCTAAGATGGGGGGATGCATTTGTAAAGAGCCAGTACCCCTACAGGTACTGGCTTTTTTCTAGCTTCGCATCATTGAGATTAGCCCTCTCAACAGCCCACCAGGAGATTTAAAACCTTATTAGTGGACTCAAGAAGCCAGGAGGTCAATCAATAAATCACTTACTCATTGTCATGCTCCTAAGCTCCCTCTTTTACGACGTAGCTCTGGGCGAGATCAAGCCCTACGAGTTCGTTTTTCTCCGTACCGTAACAGAACTGGTAAAACTCTACGGTGGGGATAATCAAGGCGGGAAGCGATAGGTAGAATGTTTACTGAATTCAAGCTGGGCAGTGCGACAACACTCGACTAGCTTTTTGTACTGTTTTTACTATTGCCCTATTGTTCCATCTGAGATACCTCCCGCCGTGATAGTTTGTTTTCAATGAGCTTACCTCTAATTTTCAGATGAAATGGGCGTTGACTAGACCAGCTAATAGCACAATAGATGGAGCCCAGTCGAATGTCCTGATAGAAGGTATAACCACATCTATCATAATTAATACTACCACCTAGGCCAAATATAAATGTACCGATGAATACATTGAAGCTATTATAAAGAAAGTATTCATCTAGTATATGCGTGCTATATTGTGATGCCACTACGCGCGGGGCTCCAACGTATTGAGGAGTGTCTTGGCCATCTGTATACGCCGGTAGATACGACTCGCTATAGCTGGATTCTCCTTGTTCACCTCCTCTATTACAATTTGCTTGAATCGGTCTATGGCCTCGAATTGCTTGACAGTCTCCATCAGTGAGCGCGCATCCTTCAGTAGTTGACGCTGCTCCTGCAACATAGATACCCATATTTCCTCCTTGACTTTCCTAGCCTTAAAAAATGGTTCATCATCGGCCGACTCGAGAGCTATAATACCTGCTTTAAGATCATTGAATATAGTCTGTAGCTGTGTCTGAGTATCAAACACAGAGCCATAGGGATACTCTACTCTCTCCATTATAGGCGCGCTTCTATAGGCGGTTATCCATTCACCTACCTCGCGCGCTGTAAGATCAACCCCGTGCATAGATAAGGCGCGGGATATATCACTCTCACTGGAACCCTTCTCTATTAACTGCACGACAAATTCTGTCATCCCACAGGCATCAATAGGGTGGCGGAGAGCCACCTTATAGTTATCCAGTGGTTCAGATATTATAGGGTCATTGAATAATTTCTCTAGAGCTACTAACCGCTCCCAGAGGGGCTGCCAATCAATAGTTCCTATAAGCTGCTTACTATCAAGCAGACTACCAAAGTCATTCTTCCAGTCCCGCAGCTCCTGCAGTATATTAGTGTAGTCTGCCATCATCTACCACGCTATCTAAGTAATCAGCGGCCGTATACACATTACCCTCGACGATCTCAGGGATCCTGATGTGCTTATCCTCTTCCTCCATCTGCATACGAATATCGATGGGGCCTAATACAGGCATGATATTAGGATGAATCAGATAATTAAGTAATTGGATAGCAAAAGCATCAAACTTACGCTTAATAGTACTACTATCCACATTAAGACCGCCCGCGATGTCATTGCGACTGCGCTGCGTAGCCCAGAGCCAGGCGGCATGTCTATATATATCGGGGCTAGTTCTCATAATTAAATACATGCACTTACGCACTGTCTCATATGAGAATGTTCGATTGTAACAGGCAGACTCGAAATCAATCTGCTGATAGAACCTCTTACGCAGGTAATACTTTACTTCATCAAGCCAGGGGTTAGGTTTGGGCATACATATCCTCTATATACCCATTAATCTTATCGTACTAAATACCAGTATGTCAAATCAATAATCTATAGAGATCGAGTAGGCTCTGTTCCTCTGCGAGCTCAGGGTAGCAATCATGGAGATAGGGACAAGGCTTACCGAAGGAATCGAGACAGGGACTATAATTATCCTCAGGGTAGTGGTGAGGATAGAAACCCGCCGTGATTAATTTGTGCGTGCCAAAGAATGAGGTTAGTACGCGATCCATGATGCTACGGTCAATAGGTGTTAGTACTAGACTACCCTCCCTGACGTTATAGATACCCATAGCATCAACGCGAGTGCCTGTCAATTTCTCATAGGCATAGGCATAGGCACAGAGCTGAGGGTTATACGCCAGCTTATCTGTAGTATAGGCAGATTTACTGGTCTTATAATCAACTATAGTTAGGCCATGAGAGGTGATTCCCACCCAGTCAATGAAGCCCAGGAGGTTGATACCGGCATCACCGCCGCAGTCAGGCGGCATAGACACCTCATTGATTATAGTGCCGTCATTATACTCACTGATAGGTAACTCAACATAGATAGTGCGCTTAAATTCCTTAGGAGGGATAAAGGCCCGACATAGGTTAAACGCGTCAGTCAATGCGCCAATAACATCAAGCTCAGTATCCAATTCAGGATTAAGCATAAGCATATATTCATTAGCTGCATGCCGTAGAGCGAGAAGGGGCTCCTCTGCCTGCTTCCATGCAGTAGTAGACTGATAGGCACTACTCACCTTACCGGCAGCGGTGCGTATGGCATCGGGACCCTTATAGTCAGCGCGGGCTCTGTTATGCAGTGCTGCATAACCATCTACTAGACCCATTAAGTAACTAGAGATAGTGGTCTGGTCCGACGCAGGCGTATTAGATACAATGACA
>Ga0315902_10007321_pt1 | contig 15099 bp, 7 predicted proteins | sample LakEriMetagenome_9_FD_203523 | JGI IMG/M metagenome (GOLD analysis project Ga0315902, IMG submission 203523) | Freshwater fungal communities from buoy surface, Lake Erie, Ohio, United States - Buoy 12 MA117 | ecosystem: Environmental > Aquatic > Freshwater > Lake > Lake biofilm | place: USA... | reverse complement strand
GGGATTGTAAATACGCTAACCAATGCATCAAATACATTGGGTACAGTCGGTTACACAATTACTCCCAGTGCCTCCGGTTGCCTTGGGAACCCGGTTAATGCCTCAGTGACGGTCAATCCAGTGGCTTTAGTGACAGGTTTGTCAAACATTTCTGCTTGTCCTGGAAATCAGCTCAGCCCAGCTATTTTTGGAAGTGATCCGATTGGGGCCACATTCACATGGACCAATTCCAATACTTCCATCGGTCTTCTTGCTAGCGGCACTAATAACATTTCATCATGGAATGCACCTGTCAATGCTACCGGAGCGAACATCACGGGGCAAGTCACAGTAACACCTACATTAAACGGTTGTCCAGGTACACCCTCGTCCTTTTTAGTTACCGTCTTCCCAACTCCCGTTGTTTCAAATTCGCCGTTGAACCAAACAGTCTGCGAAAATGCTCCAACGAGCCCCATCACTTTCACCTCTAGCCCTTTAGGTTCTCAATTAAACTGGGCTTTCTTAAACGCTGGCAATGCTTTATCGGGGATGAATACCTCAACAGGAACGGGCACCTTGCCTTCTATGTCTGTGAGTCATTCAGGAAACACACTTGAAAGTATTGTTTACACAGTTCAAGCAAACAGTCCGAACGGTTGTTTGAGTCCAGTGGTTCAATATACGTTAAATGTAAATCCAAATCCAACACTGAGCAATGTTCAAGATCAGGTTATTTGTTCCAATGGAAATACAAGCCCCACCAACTTTTCCAACAGTGTTCAAGGCGGAGGATTCAATTGGTCCTTGCTGAATACAAGTGTTCCAGCGGGTATTTCCGGCTTTCTCTCGGTTTCCAGCACCGGACAAATACCCCAGATGACTATTACCAACAACGGAACCTCAGCTTACACGTTGAATTACCTAATAACCCCAACAGCCAATAATTGTGTTGGGATTCCAGATACGTTTTCAGTCACTATTATGCCCGCCGCCGGTGTACAATTTTCAGGTGGAAACGCTCAATCCATTTGCAGTGGTAACAGTTCGGTGGCCATAACAATGAGCAGTTTAACTCAGAATGTAACCTGGGGTTGGACAGTAAATGCTCCCGCCGGAGTCATTGGAGCCGTTCCTGCAAGTGGTACTTCATCAACACTCCCGTCGTTCAATCTTTCACAAAACGGCAATACTCCATTGGATGTGACGATTTTGGTAAATGCAACGACTACTGCAGGTGGTTGTCCAGGTGGACAAGCAACCTACAGCATAACGGTTAATCCAATCCCCACTGCAACGGCAAGTTTCGCTAGCAACGATACTGTTTGTTCTAACTCCGCCGTAAGTATTAACTTATCTTCCACTGTTTCCAATACAAATTTTACATGGACTTCTATCGCTTCCGCGGGTATAAATGGAAATACAAATGCTTCTGGCAACGCTATCACCAATACACTAACGAACACAACAGGCTCAACAGGCACGGTTGTTTATTCTATTACACCGAGTGCCAACAGTTGTCCCGGCTCCCCCATCAGTGCTAATGTGGTTGTAAATCCAGTCGCTACAATGGGCGTTTTATCAAACATTTCAGCTTGTCCAGGAAACCAACTCGATCCAACTGATTTTGAAAGCGTACCTCCAGGAGCAACTTTTACTTGGACGAATTCGAATCCAGCCATTGGAATCAATGCATCAGGGGTCAACAGTATTTCTACATGGAATGCACCAGTCAATCAAGGCACTGCCAACATCGCGGGAACAGTTTCTGTAACACCCACTTTCAATGGTTGCATTGGAACCCCTTCAACTTTTACGGTCACGGTTTTCCCAACACCGCAGATCACCACAACTCCTCTTGCTCAAACGCTTTGTGAATCAGTGGCTAGTTCTCCGGTAAACTTTACCACGAATGTTGCTGCTTCGGTAAATTGGATTTACGGAACTTCAGGTGCAAATATCAGTGGATTTTCTGCGGGAAATGGTGCGAACCCTCTTCCTTCGATGACTTTCCAGAATGCGGGTAATACGCAGCAAAACGCTACTTATACCATACAGGCTACAAGTCCAAACAATTGTTTTAGTTTGCCCTTAGCCTATACATTTAATGTGAATCCAACACCAGTAATAACTGCACCTGGATCTACAACTATTTGTAGTGGTAGCGCTACACCACAGGTCGTTTTTGCCTCAGACGTAATAGGAACGACTTATACTTGGAGTTCAGTAAATCCTCCAGTTGGGTTGAGTGGTTTTACACCGAATGGTGGAGGAATTCTTGCTCCAATGACGCTGACAAATTCAACTTCCAATGCCTTGCAACTCGTGTACGCTGTTATACCCTCGGCAGCAGGATGTGTTGGTGCGAGTGGTAACTATACGATTACCATAAATCCAACTCCAACTGTTAGCTACTCTCTTCCTAATCAAACGCTGTGTTCTGGAAGTAACAGTCAGCCCGTTACTCTATCCACGAGTACTTCTAATGCCACCATATCATGGTCGGCAGCGGTTCCATCCGGGATTGGTGGTTTTACGTCGACGAGTGGCTCGAATTCCATACCTTCCTTCAATTTAACCAATTCTTCGGCCACCAATCTGACTGCAACCATTACTGCCTTGGCTACCACGACTGGATCGACAAGTTGTCCTGGAACTTCATCCACTTATACCATTGTCGTGAGTCCTCAGGTTGTTTTCGACACGATTGTCAACGACTACAGCCTATGCAGTGGCAGTATTGCACAGGTACAAATGACATCAGGATTAACGGGAATAACCTATAATACTGTTGCCAACGCTTCAGCTGGTATCGGCGGATCAAGTAACGTCAGTGGTGCATTAATCAATCAAACACTAACCAACAGCTCGAATGGGCAAGGAACTGTTTCCTACACCATTACGGGCATTGCCCCTGCCGGGAACGTTTGTCCCAATCAATCCTTGGTAGCTCAATTTACGGTTGAACCGGTCCCAACGGTCCAATATGCGTCAGGAAATCAGGTCATCTGTTCAGGAAACAGCACGCAAAGCGTTAATCTTTCCAGCGCCGTTGCATTAGCCTCAATTGCGTGGAATTCCAGTGTTGCTCCAGGATTAAATGGCATTCAGGCATCTGGAACAACCGTAATTCCCGCGATGAATGTAACGAATTCTGGAAATAATCCGCTTACATCAACCATCACAGCGGTAGCCAGCATAAATGGGTGCAATGGTCCGAGTGCTCCCTACACTATTACCGTTCACCCCAATCCAGGCTTAACGATTAACCCTTCAAGTGCAACTATTTGCAGTGGTACTTCCATTGTTTCCAATTTATCCTCGAATGTTGCCAATACCGTTTTTAATTGGACATTTAATCCGAATCCGAACATAACCGGTGCAAGCAATGGTTCAGGCCCTGCGATCAATCAAACATTAACAAACCCCACTTCACAGGCAGAAACCATTACATACAACGTGACCACCATGGGTCCCGGACCGGGCTCTGGTTGTCCCGGGCAGTCCGGTAACATTTCTGTAACTGTTAATCCAGTACCGACAGTTGCTTTCAATCAATTGAATCAGACCATCTGCTCTGGAACCAGTTCAACGCCGGTACTTTTGTCAAGTGCGACATCAAATGCACAAATTTCTTGGGTTGCCAGCATTCCAGCGGGAATTACGGGAGCAACAGCAAGCGGTACTACAAGCATTCCGGTTCAAACGCTGATCAATACGACAAATAGTCCTTTAACCGTAGTGTACATTGCCAGCGTCATAACCAGTACAGGTAATTGTAGCGGACAATCCTCCTCTTACAGTATAACAGTGAACCCACTCCCAACATTAAGTTTCTCCGCAGGAAATCAAGTATTGTGTTCAGGTGTGAATAGTGCAGCAGTGAATTTACAATCGAACCTTGCACCAACAGTTCCAGGAACGTTAAATTACAGTTGGACGGCGGTCCAACCAAACGGTATCAGTGGCGTGGCACTTTCAGGAAACGGAAATATTCCTGTGCAAAACCTAGTAAACTCAAGCAACGCTCCAACAACGATTACCTACACTGGTCTAATCAGTTACACAAACAATAATACTACTTGCGCAGGTACTGGCGCAAATTATACCATCACTGTTAATCCGCTGCCTGCAGTAACGGCTACAATTACAGATCCCGAGATATGTTCAGGTGAAACCGCTGAAATTTGCTTTTCTTCTCCGGTTACAGGGGCGAGTTTTAATTATACCGTACTTACCAGCAACGGTATTACGGGCGCTTCCAATGGAACGGTAAACTGTTTGAACCAAACACTTGTAAATAGTTTACTGGCACAGGGAAGCGCTACCTACACTGTAACGGCTACTGCGAATAATTGTACCGGAGCACCTGTCACTGCGGTTGTGTTGATTAATCCTTTGCCTGTCGTAAGTCCTATTAGTCCAATAGTTGTTTGTCCCGGAACAGCAATTGGTGGTATCAACTTCACCTCAACACCTCCGGGAAGCACCTTTAATTGGACGAATACCGAACCTAATGTTGGTCTTTCTGCTTCAGGCATAGGTCCAATTCCGGGTTGGGTTGCACCTGCGAATGGAACAGGTGGAGCTTTTAATGGAACTATTAGTGTAAATGCCAACTTAAATGGATGTGCTGGTCCGAATACTACATTTGGCATTACGATTAACCCTATACCAAGCTTAACTGTTAATCCACAAGTTCTTACCATTTGTTCAGGCACCTCTGCCGCCATTTCGTGTTCATCCAATGTTCCAAACGCCTCCTTTGGCTGGACCGTTTCCGCAACAAATGTTATTGGCGCAAGCAATGGAAATGGTGGGAATGGCACGTTTATAATTAATCAAAATTTAAGCGCAACCGGCAATGCTGTTGGGAACGTCACATACACCATTACTCCACAGGCAAACAATTGTTCAGGTCTTCCGGTTCAAGTTCCTGTGACTGTGAATCCACTACCGAATGTGGTTATTAACCCAAATACGCAAACGATTTGCAGTGGTCAACAAACCTCTTTAAGTTTATCTAGCAATTTACTGGGAACCACTTTTGGTTGGACTATTTCCAATAATGCGGCAATTAGTGGTGCTTTTAATGGATCGGGCAGCGATATTCAACAAACACTTTCAAATAACTCTGTACTCCCGCAACCGTTGACTTACACTGTTACCCCTTCACTGAATGGATGTAACGGAAGTCCAGTGAACGCTACTGTTACCGTCAATCCTATTCCTGTAGTCACCCCAACGCCTTCCACGCAGACAATTTGTTCGGGTCAAAGTACGAGTATTGCGCTTAATTCGAATGTAACCAATACTACCTATGCCTATACCTTTGCTTCAGCAGCAGGCATTACGGGTCCAAGTAATGGCAGTTCATCGCCCATTGTTCAGCAATTGACGAATACCACACCTCAAACCGCTGCTGTGACTTATCAGATCACACCAACCTCAGGTTCATGCATTGGAAGCCCTATTTCGGTTGTTGTAAACGTCAATCCTGTTGCAACCGTTATACCTTCGCCTACGCAATTGACTTTTTGCAGTGAGCAAAATGCCATTGCTCAATTGTCGAGTAATGTGGCCGGTGCGAGTTTTACATGGACCGTTACGTCCAATCCACAATTAACGGGTCAGGCGGCTGGAAATGGCAACACCATTAACCAACAGGTCACTAACAATACTTTTCTAGTTCAGAATTACAATTACGTCATTACACCAGCTTTCGGCAATTGTCCGGGCACACAATATTCATTGCCTGTAACGGTGAATCCGCTACCTCAACTTTTCCCTGGAGGCCAAGTGAACACCTGTATTTCTACTCCTCCGTTTGTTTTAAGCGGTTACTCTCCGACCGGCGGAACGTGGCAAGGAACGGGTATTTCAAACAGTGTTACAGGCGAATTTTCACCCTCCACAGCTGGAGTAGGACAATTTAACTTGATTTATACCTACACCAATCCAACTACGGGGTGTACCAATACCGCAACCAAAGTTGTTCAAGTAAATCCTCTACCTACGCCACAGTTCACAATGGACACCCTGCGTTGTACAAACACCACCGTTAACATTGTGAACAATTCACTTGGTGGAGCCACCTATCTATGGGAATTCGGGAATGGTGCAACCTCCAATGCCCAAAATCCGATTTATCAATACCCACAAGGTGGTCAATACACTGTTCAACTTACGGTAACCTCTCCACAAGGATGTGTTGACTCTGCATACAATGCTATAAACATCATTACATCACCGAACACATCTTTTGTCCCTACCAGTAATTTGGGGTGTGGACCTCTTCCGGTAAACTTTGCCAATACCACTACAGGTAGCTATATCACTTCTTATTTCTGGAATTTTGGATACCCCACGAATGGACCGTTCTCCATCCAACAAAACCCCGGTACGATAACATTCCCCGCTCCTTTCTTACAAGACACTTCTTACATTGTATCGCTTTCCGCAACCAACCAATGCGGTACAACTACTTACCTTGATACAATTGATGTGCTGCCTACCCCGATTGCTTCGTTTGGAAATTCAGTAAGTACGGGCTGTTCTCCGTTGAGCGTTAACTTCCTAAACACATCTATTGGCAGTCCAACGAATTTCATCTGGAGTTTTGGCGATGGCACATTTAGCACCCAGCAAAATCCGTCGCATGTTTTTACCTATGGACCTAACGACACTACCTTCAATGTAATGATGATTGCCATAAATGGTTGTGGATCAGATACCGCCTACGTACCGATTGAAGTATTCCCGAATACAGTAACTTCCTTCTTCAATACCAACCCAACTGTTGGATGTTCGCCTCTCAATGTTCAATTCACCAATTTCTCTCTTGGTGCAAATACCTATTACTGGAATTTTGGTGATGGACAGGTTTCTAACGCCCAAAGTCCTTCGCACGTTTACATGGGCTCTGGTAATTTTACAGCTCAACTGGTTGTGAGCAATGGATGTGCCTTCGATACTGCGCAAATAAATATTGAAGTCTTACCAAAACCTAGCGTATCCTTCAACGTATTGCAAGATTCACTCTGTACGAATCAAAACTATAGTTTTGTGAATACATCTCAGCAATTATCGAATACGGTTTGGACATTTGGTGATGGTCAGGGGAGTACGCTCTACAGTCCTACACATGATTACATCACGGCTGGAACCTTTACCGTTGCGCTCATTGGAACCTCTGCAACAAATGGATGTATTGATACAGCTATTCAAACCATAGATGTTATTCAAGGACCGAATCTCGGTTTTGATGACTATGTATTTGAGGGCTGTGTACCATACACTGTTCAATTTAATGAACTTTCAAATACTGCAACCTCGGCAGTTTGGAATTACGGAGACGGGACATTTGGCATAGGACCCTCTTCTACACATGTTTTCAACCAACCGGGCACGTTTAACCCAACTGTCGTTGCCCAAAATACGTTTGGTTGTTCCGATACGGCCAGTTTTACAGTCGTTGTGCATCCAAATCCCATTGCGGCATTCCAACTTTCGGATGTTGCTGTTTGTGACCTTCCTGTAACCATCTCAAGTAATAATTTTTCGCAGGGTGCCATTTCCTATAATTGGAACTTTGGGAACGGGTTGACTTCTACATTGAATGCTCCGATAATTACCTATGTGCAGTCTGGAAACTATACGGTTAGCCTTGTGGCGTCAAATCAATTTGGTTGTACGGACACCTCTTATGAAAATGTAGAGATATTCCCACGACCAGTTGCCGATTTCCTTCCGGATGTGACCTCGGGCTGTGAGGATTTGACCGTAAATTTCAGTAATACGTCAAGTGGAGCAACAGAATATTATTGGAATTTTGGAGACGGTACGTTTGTTCAGGCACCATCACCAGGACACACCTACTATGAGCCTGGAATTTATACTGTTAGCTTAATTGTTTTGAATGAATTTGGGTGTACCGATACCTTAGTGATGGATAACCTGATTGATGTTTACCTACAACCCACAGCAGGTTTTTCCATTACACCGGCAGAAATATTCATTGATGATCCCCTTATTGAAATCATCAATACAGCGAATAACTACCAAACAGGAGAATACATTTTCGGGAATGGCGAAATTTACGATATTTCGACAAGTCAATACAACTACTTAGCCTCTGATTCAGGCAATTACCTTATTACCCAAATTGTCTACACAGAAACCGGCTGTTTGGATACTGCAACAGCTTGGATACATGTTAACCTCTCTCCCACCCTATATGTTCCAAATGCCTTTACCGCTGATCAGGATGGTGAAAACGACGAATGGATTCCTGTCGTAACAGGATTCAAAACAATCGAGGTACGCGTTTTCAATCGGTGGGGAGAGGAAATATTTATGACCGACGATTTATCGATCAAATGGGATGGAACCTATCAGGGTGAAGCTTGTCCATTTGGAACATATACCTGGAGAATCGATGGCAGGGATGTGAACGATGAACTCGTCATCAAATGGGGTCACGTTACGCTAGTTAGGTAATGGTTATCGCCCACTTTTTTCATGAAAAACAATAATGGGAATCTACTAAGAATTGGCTATTCGTATCGCGTAGCTTTTGAAATTATCCAGGATCGCTTGCCATCCTTGACGTTGTAATTCAATTGGATTTTCGTTTTCGGGGTCGAAGGAGACGGTAATTTCCGAACCTTCCTTGTGTGCTAATACCTCAACAGTTACTTCGCGTCCGCCCATTCCATACCGAAAAAAACTACCGATGTTAATTTCATCGTAAATTGCCTCAAAATCAAACCCTGCGCTGCCATCGCGTGCCTCCATGCGTGCAAGGTATTTTCCTCCTACCCTCAAGTCATTGCTTGCAGAGGGACAATGCCAAGAAGGATGCGCAAAATTCCATTGAGTTATATGTTTGGGCTCGGTGTAATACTCCCACACTTTTTCTGGGGCCAAAGGCATCACCGCATGGATGGTAATTTTTTCAAGTGGCATGTTCATTTGATTCCTGATTTATATGTGTATGCATGATTTCCCATTGGTGTCCATCGATGTCTTCAAAAGGGTCGTACTACATCTAACCATGATCTACAGGTTCTTTAATAACGCATCGCTCCTTTTTCCGATGCTTTGCTCACGAGGTCATCGACGGAAAGGTTTCTGAAAATCAATTTAATCCTATTTTTCCTCGAATTGGGCTACTTATTTTGCAGGTAAATATCGAATTGAACAACGAGGTTTCCATGAATGTCTTCCGGTATTATGTTCAGTACCCTCAACTTAGCTCTTTCTTTTGAAGCCCAAGGATCCTGTTCAATATGGGGATCGCCTTTGAAATAAACCTGAGACACCAATTCTTTGCTGTTTTTCTCAGTGATACGAAAATGAATGTGTGCCGGTCGGTAAAGTTCGCCATTTAAGTATTTTCCGGGTAAAATAGTGGTAAACGCATATTCGCCGGCTGCGTTTGTTTTAAGTTGCGCTCGATGCCGAAATTCCGCAGATTCATTGTCGTACTCACCTGCTGCATTGCAGTGCCAAATTTCGACGAGTGCATCCGAAAGCGGGGTTTTACAATCCGGTTTACGCACACTTCCTTTGATTTTAATAGGTGTTCCTTCCAAGCCCTCAAAAGTTAAATCTCCGCGCTCAGGCGCATTGGGTCGGTAAAACGGCCCCAAGATATCGCTCGTAGTGTCGCAATCGCCTGTAGGTTGACCGTTCTTGCCTTTAACAACAGACCCAAAGGCGGTTAATGCAAATACCGATAAGGTTGAACTGATGATGAATTTTTTTCTATCCATTTAGTTTTTTTTTCATTCAAATGAACATTTTCCGTCACAAGGTATCAAATAACATCAAACCAAACAACTATTTGGGACCAAGCTTTATTGAAGCCTTTTACAGTACAGTGCATTCTTTTGATCGTACGATAAACTGAATTTCCTTCTTACGTTTTCCTTTCTTACTCTTCGCGTACCATCACCTTTTCAACAGATCCATCGCTGTAAACATAAAACAATAATTCATTTGGTTTCACTGTCGTTATACGACCCAACATGTCATAAATTCCACAGAGTACTTTTTTGTTCACCGAAGGGGTAATAGCTGTTAATCCAACGAAGGGGCTGTATTTCCATGTTTCGTTCATGCGCTGGTTGTTTTCGTCGATGCCGGTGGTATAATACAATCCAAGATCAGTCGAAACGGCCATTCCTCCTCTCCTGCCAATTGACGGCAGACCAGGAAGTGTGTTCCACATATTGGCAGATGCATCGTACCTCCAAAGGTCGTTGTGCGAAAATTGATTGGAGTCAATGCCAAAGCAAACATAGAGGTAGTCTCCGATAGTGAAAATGGCGGAATGTGACCGCCCTTGTGCTGGAAATTCAGAAATCAATTGCCAATCATTTAAAACAGGATCAAACGCAAACAATTCATTGTGATAGGTATTTGTGTCTTCCCTCCCAAAGATTAGGTATCCTTTGTTATTAAACCGTGTCGAAGAAGCCCTCCAAATAGGGCCATTTGGAAAGTTATTTTTTTGTATCCATGAATCACTGGAAATGGAATAGGCCCAAACTTCGTCTAATGCAAAATTTCCGTCTGATTTTCCGCCAACGATGTAGGCCGTGTCATTTAAAACGAAACAACATGCGCCACTTCTACCGAAGGAAGGCAAGGATGTTTTGGCATTCCACGTGTTTGTTACAGGATTATAACACCACAGATCGTTTAGAAATTCTGAACCATTGTAACCACCAAAAACGAAGGCCAAGTTCCCTGAGGATGTGAATGCGGAGGCATATTGTCTTTCTTCACCGGAGGGTAAGGAAGTGGCATTAAACCATGTGTCCGTGGTTAGGTCCAATCCGTAGAAATCGCCTTCCGGCGACCACCACGGGGTAAAACCCGTTCCAAAGTAAGCCGTATCTCCTAATTTAAACCCGACGCCATCGTCTCTTGAGGTGCCGGGAAAATCCGGTAATTGCTGCCAATCTTGGGCAACACTGCACAGGGAGGCGAGGATGCACCAACCTAAAAGGATGTTTTTAAATGCATGTTGTCTTATCGCTCTCAAACAATGTCTATGTTAGGTTATTATGGCAATTATTGCGTTGAATCACCCCTTATTGAATGCCTTTTGGGGACTTGGTTCCCTCAATATTTTCTCCATTTTCTTCCCTTTCGCCAATTCGTCGACCAACTTATCGAGGCATCTGATTAACTTACATAAAGGATCTTCCATTTCTTCTACGCGGTAACCACAAATAACCCCTTTAACAAGTGAAGCATATGGATTCACCCTTGCCTCCTGGAAAAAATGCTCAAAGGAGACCTTATCAGATGCATGTTTTTTTACTTCATCAACGGAATATCCTGTCAACCATTCAATCACCTGATGAAGTTCTTCCTCCGTTCGGCCCTTTCGCACTACTTTTGCTACGTAATGTGGATACACCTCAGAAAAAGTTAGGGCGGTCAATCGTTTTTTTTGCGCTTCAGTCAGAGTCATTTATTTCAATTTCAACAGTTTTCCTTTGCGTTTAACGATGTTTTTGTAATCCCATTGTATGGAGCGCGCTTTTTGCAAACAACTCAGGACGGCTTCCCTCGGTATTTCAATTGGTGAATTGAAGAATACGGAGGCGTCTTTGAACTTTGCCCCAACAATGGTTAAGATTTCCTCATTAAAATCAGCGCCACTCCAAAACATCAGTCGGAGTCCACGTTTTTGGATGCTGTATCCTACTATAGGGTTTCCATCCAGAAACCAAACCGGGTGTGCATGCCAGATTTTCCCTTCGGCATCAGGCAATTCAGTGCCTATTAGATCGAAAAGGTGTTGGGCGATTTGTGCGTAAGGTGCTTTCAGCTTTTGATGATAGGCCTCGATGGAAGGAATTTTACTGTCCATTTAAACGGTCATTTTTCAATGTTAATTCCGTATTTCGATAACAGGCCAGGAATTCCGTAAAGGGAAAATTTAGCCGATTTTATTCGGTTTTGTTCCGGATCGATTTCGAATCCATAGGCACTTCTGAAATCTGCCTCTTCAAGGTTGGTTTGAACAAAAACAGCATCATGGAGTTCACAATGGTCGAAAAATGCACCTGACAAATCAGCCTCAGAAAAATCTACTCCTACCATCTGACACTCCTTAAAAACCGTTTTCTTTAGTTTCATTTTGTAAAAGGATGAGTGGATCAGTTGACACGATTGGAATGAAAAGGAGAGGCCAAAATCGTGGCAATCATCAAAGCGCAAACCGAGCAATTTACATTCTAGGAATTGAACCTCTCTGAAAACCGTTTGGGTTAAATTAACCAGGCTCAAGTTACATTCCTTAAAGGTGCAATCAATGAACTTGAATCCCGACAGGTTACCCTCGGAAAAGTCGCATCCCACAAAGGTACAATTCTCATATTCTCCCTTTTCGATGGAATTTCTGTTCGTAAACGTTTGATCGATAATATATAGAGTAGACATGTGGTAGCTCGCTGGATATATGATTAAAACAATTCGATAAAGGTGTAAAAATAATGTTAAGGTATTAAATGTTCTAGCGCCCCTTTTTATTTGACGTCATAAACGAGGTCGTATTGATTCAAACACCGCTTCGTAATGCCTCTTTTCAAAATAAAACGGACCTATGTGCTTGAATTCGCTCTCATCCAATTCATCGATTCCATTTTCAAATGCGAAGTCACTCCCGGCAATTAGATCGTTTTGCCATTCGATTTAGGAGTAATGGCGCAGCAACCCAAGTCACCGCATTCTGGACAAACGTATAAAGGTATGCGCTCATGTGTCGATGTGAACCGTTCCTTGCCCAAAAACGCGTTAATGGGATTTAAGAAACGTTGCCTTTTCAAATAGAATTAAGCTGAATAAAGATAGTATTTCCGATAAAATAATTCATGCAGGGTATTGAAATGAATGCTCGCCTTTATGTTGAACCAAGTAAATCAGAACAAAGACATACGGTTGATCCTTTTATTTAAGCCTTAAATAAATCAGTCTTTTGTTATTCACACCGGTTATTCTTTCATCGATTTCAAATTTGTTGATATTCTTGATCAGCGGCAGGAGTTTTGGGAAACCGTAATTCCTTGAATCAAAGTCTGGTTTCTTTTTTAGGATATAGCTCCCCAAGCTGCCAAGAAAAGTCCATCCTGTTTCATCAGCCAAATCACTTACACTGTCGGTTATGAATCGGATGGTTTCACTGTCGACCTTGCTTATTGGCAATTCCTTTTTGGTTTTTTTGTTGTTTTTGGATGTTGATTTCTCTTCCTCTCCCTCAGATTTAAGGATTTCTATATAAATGAATTTATCGCATGCTGAAATGAAGGGTTTAGGTGTCTTCTTTTCACCAAAACCAATCACCGTCATACCTGCCTCCCTTAGTCTTGTTGCCAACCTAGTAAAATCACTGTCACTGGAAACAATGCAAAATCCATTCACCTTTCCGGTATATAAAATGTCCATTGCATCAATAATCAATGCGCTGTCACTCGAATTTTTACCTGTTGTGTAACTGTATTGCTGGATAGGTGTTATGGCATTTTCCAACAGGACTTTTTTCCAACCGCTCACGGTGGGTTTGGTCCAATCTGCATAAATTCTCTTTATCGTGGGCGTTCCGTTTTTTGCAATTTCCTCGAGCATTTCCCTCACGTGCGAATAAGGCACATTATCGGCATCGATTAATACGGCAAGTCTATCATCTGTCATGTTGTTTGGTATTTATCCTGGTTCATGTTACGATCTGAATGACATCAGTATATTCGTATGGTTTGTTTTATTTGGAATATGCAGCGTCATTCCCGATTTTATTAAACCCTTTCATCGTATACTCAAATAAAAAACCAGACCGATTGTTTTTTGGAGAGAAAGTCTACTTTTTAATTAATTGCTTTCATCCTCTTATCGAAGGTATGACATTTTTTTAAAGGAACGGGCGTACGCCTTAACAAATCAATAAGGTTATTTATAAATTAAATCCTTAATTGCGGGCGAATGTTGTCATACAAATTAGCTGTTTGTTATGGTTTGATGGAAGATTCCAAAACATATAGCGTTAAAGGAACCGATCCGTAATGTCATACCTTTTATATTTTTGAACTCCCCCATGATTTGTTCAAAACCCTTACTATTTATCGCTTCTAAACTTTTTTATAATGCGTTATTCCTGTCGTTACATTAAACGTTCGGTTTATTTATCAGCCCCAATTAGCTTGCGTAAAAAGGAAGACATATCGCAATTAAACCTATTAAGTGCTGCTTTTATCATTGGGTAGTTTTTTTTTATAGATTTATACCTTTTAAAATCTCGACGGTGCGTTACTTACTTTTATTCGTAATTCTTTTGGATTACTCCCTTTCATATAGTCAAAGCACCTTTCAACTTGCTTTAGGCGGCGCTCAAGAAGAATTTGCTTATTCCATTCAACAGACAGAAGATAACGGTTTTGTTATGGCTGGCAGGACGTATAGTTTTGGCACAGGTGGATGGGAATGCTATTTGTCTAGATTCAATGGCAATGGAGATACACTTTGGACCAGAACTTTTGGCAATGTGTTATACGATGAATTTCAAGACGTAGATACGACGAGCGACGGTGGTTTCATTGCCGTAGGCCATACAACTACAACCGACTGGAGTGGAAATGTGTATTTAATTCGCACAAATTCAAACGGAACGTTACTTTGGTCAAAAGAATATGGAGGAGCAGTCGGTCTTTCAGATAAGGGGTATTCCGTTCGTGAAACATCGGATGGTGGTTTTATCATTTCTGGAACTACCGCAACCTATGGCGCTGGTGGAGACGATATGTATGTGTTAAAAGTAAACTCAACAGGAACCATCGTTTGGTCAACAACCATTGGTTCTGCGGGGGTTAATGAAGCAGGACGAGAGGTCCAACAAACGAACGATGGTGGTTATATAGTTGCAGGGTATACGGATGGACTTGGAACAAGCTTTTATGATGTTTACCTTGTCAAATTAAACGCTTCAGGTGTTGTTCAATGGAAGAAGACATACGGAGGAAGTTCCTACGATTTTGCCTATACCGTTCATCAGACAGCTGATAATGGTTTTATCATAGGAGCAACGACAAATAGTTTTGGTGCTGGAGATTA
>Ga0315902_10007318_pt1 | contig 15101 bp, 13 predicted proteins | sample LakEriMetagenome_9_FD_203523 | JGI IMG/M metagenome (GOLD analysis project Ga0315902, IMG submission 203523) | Freshwater fungal communities from buoy surface, Lake Erie, Ohio, United States - Buoy 12 MA117 | ecosystem: Environmental > Aquatic > Freshwater > Lake > Lake biofilm | place: USA... | reverse complement strand
GCCCAGGGTGGCGTAGCCCGCATGTCCGACCCCGACATGATCGAGGGGATCATCGAAGCGGTGACGATTCCTGTCATGGCCAAGGCTCGCATTGGGCACTTCGCTGAGGCGCAGGTCATCCAGTCCCTGGGCGTCGACTACATCGACGAGTCCGAGGTGCTCACGCCCGCTGATTACTCCAACCACATCGACAAGTGGCAGTTCACCGTCCCCTTCGTTTGCGGTGCCACCAATCTGGGCGAGGCGCTGCGCCGCATCACCGAGGGTGCGGCCATGATCCGATCCAAGGGCGAGGCGGGCACAGGTGACGTCTCCAACGCAGTCACGCACATGCGCCGCATCCTCGGCGAAATCCGCGCGCTTTCCTCGCGTTCCGAGGACGAGCTCTACGTAGCAGCGAAGGAGCTCCAGGCGCCTTACGACCTCGTGGTCGAGGTGGCCAAGGCTGGCCGCCTCCCCGTCGTCCTCTTCACCGCGGGCGGGATCGCAACCCCGGCTGACGCCGCGATGATGATGCAGTTGGGCGCCGACGGAGTCTTCGTCGGCTCGGGCATCTTCAAGTCCGGCGACCCCGCGAAGCGCGCGGAGGCCATCGTGCAGGCGACTCGCCACTTCGACAATCCCGATGTCGTGGCCAAGGTGTCGCGCGGTCTGGGCGAGGCCATGGTCGGCATCAACGTCGCTGACATCCCTGTCCACCACCGCCTCGAAGACCGGGGCTGGTGACGGGCCAGCCCGTCAGGGGCGGCTTCGCCGGCCCGACGCCCACGATCGGCGTCCTGTCACTGCAGGGTGACGTGCGCGAGCATCTCCGGAGTTTGGTGCGTGCCGGTGCCGATTCCGTGCCGGTGGGCTCGGAGGAGGGGCTCCGCTCGGTTCAGGCGCTCGTCATTCCCGGTGGGGAGTCCACCACGATGTCCATGCTCGCCGTACGCGATGGACTCATGGAGCCGCTGCGTGAGGCGCGCGCACAAGGCATGCCGATGTACGGCTCATGCGCCGGCATGATCATGCTCGCCGACGAGGTGCTCGATGCGCGCTCCGACCAGGAGACCATCGGCGGTATCGGCATGGTGGTGAGGCGCAATGCCTTCGGCCGTCAGGTGGACTCCTTCGAGACCGAAGTCGACGTCCGAGGCCTCGGGGAGTCCTTTCCCGCGGTCTTCATCCGGGCTCCCTGGGTGGAGTCGGTGGGCGAAGACGTGGAGGTCCTCGCCAGGGTGACCCCGCCCGACAGGGGCGGCTCCGCCGTCCCGCAGGGCGATGCCAGCGGGACGGATACGATCGTCGCGGTGAGGCAGGGTTCGCTCGTCGCCACGTCGTTTCACCCAGAACTCACCGGCGACCCGCGCTTCCACGAGATGTTCGTCCAGATTGTGAGGGAGTACGCATGAGCGGCCACTCCAAGTGGGCCACCACCAAGCACAAGAAGGCCGTCGTCGATGCGAGGCGCGGCAAGCTCTTCGCGCGCCTCATCAAGAACATCGAGGTCGCTGCGCGACAGGGCGGTGGCGACCCCGCGGGCAATCCCACGCTCTACGACGCCATCCAGAAGGCGCGCAAGAGCTCTGTCCCTCTCGACAACATCGAGCGTGCCGTAAAGCGCGGGTCGGGTGCTGAGGCAGGCGGCGCCGACTACCAAACCATCCTGTATGAGGGATACGGCCCCAACGGCGTTGCCGTGCTCGTGGAGTGCCTCACGGACAACCGCAATCGAGCCGCGTCTGAAGTGCGTGTCGCCCTGACGCGCAACGGCGGAAGCATGGCCGATCCCGGCTCCGTGTCCTACCTCTTCAGTCGCAAGGGTGTCGTCATGGTGTCGCGCTCCGACGATGTCGACGAGGACTCCATCCTGGCCGCCGTGCTCGAGGCTGGTGCGGAGGAGGTCAACGACCTTGGCGAGGTCTTCGAGGTCGTGAGCGAAGCCGGCGATGTCGTCGCCGTGCGCACGGCCCTGCAGGGTGCCGGGATCGACTACGACTCCGCGGAGGCGACCTTCGTGCCGAGCATGTCGGTGCCGGTGGATGCCGACGTCGCCCGCAAGGTCTTCCGCCTCGTGGAGGCCTTGGAGGACAGTGATGACGTGCAGAACGTTTACACCAATGTGGACGTGAGCGACGAGGTACTCGCCAGCCTCGACGCCTGATCGAGGCTGGCGCACGAGGGGAGGACCGCATGTCCGGAGCTGGACGGCAGCTCACCGGCTGGGATGCGGCGACGTGGCGCACCTCAGCGGGCAGTCCGCATCTGCGGTCGACCGTGGTGGCCCTGGTCCTCCTCGACGCGGCACCCGATTGGGACCGCCTCCGGGCTCGCGTGGAGCGGCTCACGCGCATGGTTCCTGTTTTGCGTCAGCGCCCGCTCCGGGGAGTCTTCGGAGTGGCCTCACCTCGCCTCGCGACGGATCCCGACTTCGACCTCGGCCTGCACCTTCGGCGCATGCGCCTCGCAGGCACGGGTACCTGGGACGAACTCATGGAGGAGGCGCGTCGGGTCAGCCTCACTGACTTCGACCGTGACCGACCACTGTGGGAGCTCGTCCTGGTGGAGGGGCTCGAGGGTGGCCGCGCGGCCTTGCTCTTGAAGCTGCATCACGCGATCGCGGACGGTCAGGCGACCGTGCTGATCGGCCTCAATCTCGTGGAGCTCACCGCTACGCCCGACCCGGCGGAAGCGGAGGCCCCCGATGCGCCCATGCCTGTGGACGTAGGTGCGCCGGAGGTGAGCGTCGCCGACATCGTCGACAACGTCCGCCGCGGCTTTGGGGCGGCTGAGCGCGTCGGCGAGGCCATGGTGGCGCTCGCGCGAGGCACGCTCACCGACCCCGTGGGGACCTGGACCTCGGTCCTCGGCACCCTCGCCTCGGTGGGTCGCTTCACGGCGGTGCCGGACGGCCCGCTGTCGCCCCTGATGACGGAGAGGGGAACGACATACCACTTTGCGGCCTTCGACCTGCCCTTCGCGAGCCTGCGCGGGGCCGCCAAGGAGCGCGACTGCAGCGTGAACGACGCCTTCATGGCTGCGGTCGGGCTCGGTCTCGAGCGCTATCACGTGCGATGTGGGAGCGTCGCTGACGAGCTCCGCTTCAATGTGCCCATCAGTCTCCGCGGGGATGCGGGTGATACCTCCGCCCAGGCTTCCAATGCTGTGACGATTGCGCGCATCGCCCTGCCCGTCGCGGGGCTCACGGTCGACGAACGCATGCAGGCCGCTCACGAAGCAGTGGCTCGATGGAGGCACGAGCCGGCACTCCGCCTCGCGGATCCGCTCGCGGAGATCAGCTGGCTGGTGCCCGTGCCCGTGCTCGCACAGGCCGCCCTCGCGAGTGACGTGACCACCAGCAACGTCCCCGGACCGCCGCTCCCGCTCTACGTCGCGGGGGCGCGCATCGCCGGTATCTATCCGCTGGTGGCCACCATTGGGGCCGCCGTCAACGTCACCATGGTCACCTACGACGGTTCGGCATTCGTCGGCATCTCGGCCGACGATCGGGCCGTGCCCGACCTCGACAGCCTGGTCACCGACATGCGCTCGGGCTTTGCGACCGTCACCGGTGGGCTCGTCGGGCCGGCCGATCCGCTCGCCGCGGGGGAGCCGGGAGACGGCACGCCGAAGGCTCGTGCGATCCGTGAGGCAGCAGGCCCCGGGCAGTAGTCTTCGCACAGGTGTTCGTATCTCCCGCATCGCGGGATCGCGGAGGAGGCGCTCGTGCGGGTCATGGGCGTGGATCCTGGTCTCACGAGATGCGGGGTAGGGGTTGTCGACGGCGCACCCGGCGGGGCCCTCATGCTCGTGGACGTGGTCGTCGTGCGCACTCCACCGGAGGCACCCCTTGAGGAGCGGCTCACGGGTCTGGAGCGTGCGCTGGAGGAACTCGTGTCGCGCCACCGTCCGGAGATCATCGCCGTGGAGCGCGTCTTCAGCCAGCACAACCTGCGGACCGTCATGGGCACAGCCCAGGCGGGCGCCGTGGCGGCGCTGGCAGCAGGGCGTCGGGGCATCCCATTGAGCCTGCGCACCCCGAGCGAAGTGAAGGCCGCGGTCACGGGGAGCGGGCGGGCGGACAAGGCCCAGGTGACCGCCATGGTCACGCGTGTCCTTCGCCTGGACGCTCCTGTGCGTCCCGCGGATGCCGCCGATGCCCTGGCCTTGGCCATCACGGAGATCTGGCGCGGAGGTGCCGAGCGCCGCTTGCAGGCGGCCGTCGGAGCGCGGCGGTGATCGCTTCGATTTCCGGCGTGGTCGCGGCGGTGCAGCCCTCTGCCGTCGTCGTCGAGGTCGGCGGGGTCGGCATGAGCATCGCCTGCACGCCCCAGACGGCCGCGTCCGTGCGCACCGGCGACGGTCTGGCGCTCCACACGAGTCTCGTGGTGCGCGAGGACTCCCTCACGCTCTATGGCTTCCTCGACACCGAGCAGCGCGATGTCTTCGAGCTCGTCCAGACCGTTTCCGGCGTAGGCCCCCGCACCGCACTCGCCGTCCTGGCCACGCTCTCACCCGATGACCTACGCCAGGCCATCGCCAGCGAGGACATCGCGAGCCTCACGCGGGTGCCGGGAATCGGCACCAAGGGAGCCCAGCGCCTCGTCATCGAGTTGAAGGACAGGCTGCGTGCCGTCGCGCGGCCTGGTGACCTGCCGTCCAGTGACGCGCACGAGACCGTGCGGGCGGCGCTCATGTCGCTCGGTTGGTCGGCACGCGATGCCGATCGTGCCGTCGCTGCGGTCAGCTCTGACTCTGGCACGGATCCTGACGTGCAGGCCCTCCTTCGTGCCTCGCTGCAGCAGTTGGATCGCCGATGACGGGTGAGGATGCCATGGGCGACGACGGCGAGCGTCTGGTGGACGCGCATGCCGAGGAAAGCGAGCGTGTCCTGGAGGGTGCCTTGCGCCCGCGGCGGCTCGACGAATTTGTCGGCCAGTCCCGCGTGTGCGCCCAGTTGGATGTCGTCCTTCAGGCTGCGCGACGCCGGGAGCGTCCGGCTGACCACGTGCTGCTCTCGGGTCCGCCCGGGCTGGGCAAGACCACGTTGGCGTCGATCATCGCCGAGGAGATGGCGGCTCCGCTCCGCCTCACGAGCGGTCCCGCGCTCCAGCATGCCGGCGACCTGGCGGCGATCCTGTCGAGCCTGCAGCCGGGTGAGGTCCTCTTCATCGACGAGATCCATCGGCTGGCTCGCGTTGCCGAGGAGATGCTCTACGTCGCCATGGAGGACTTCCGAGTCGACGTCATCGTCGGCAAGGGCCCCGGGGCCACTGCTCTTCCGCTCGACCTGGCTCCGTTCACCCTCGTGGGCGCGACCACGCGCGTGGGTCTCCTGCAGGGCCCCTTGCGCGATCGCTTCGGTTTCACCGCGCACCTGGACTTCTATGACGAAGCAGACCTGCGCTCGATCCTCGAGAGGTCAGCGCACCTTCTCGCCGTAAACATCGATGCCGACGGGATCTCCGAAATCGCCCGGCGGTCTCGCGGCACTCCGCGCATCGCCAACAGACTTCTACGCCGCGTGCGCGATTGGGCACAGGTCCACGGCACCGGCGATATCGATCGCAGTGCCGCGCGTGCGGCGCTCGACCTCTACGAGGTCGACGTGCTTGGACTGGACCGGCTGGATCGCTCTGTCCTGGATGCGCTCGTGCGTCGATTCGGCGGGGGACCCGTCGGTCTCTCCACCCTGGCTGTTGCCGTGGGGGAGGAGCCCGAAACCGTCGAGACGGTGGCCGAGCCCTTCCTCGTGCGTCACGGACTCCTGGCCCGCACGCCGCGGGGTCGGGTGGCGACGGCTGCCGCGTACGCCCACCTGGGCGTAGCTCCTCCGGCTGGCACCTGGCCCGATCAGGGTCTCCTCGGCTTCCCTGACGAGCCCGACAGGGGCGGCGTGGCCGACCCGCCGGGCCCCACCGGCCACGCTTCGCCGGGGGGCTCCGGCTAGGCTCCTGGACCAAGTGCGCCGTCTTGGCGCCGCGGCCTTCGAGGGGTGTATTCGTGGAAAGTCTGGGCACGCTGCTGCCGATTCTCCTGATCGGCGTGGTCTTCTACCTGCTCATCATGCGCCCGGCTCGCAATCGCCAGAAGAAGCAGGCCGAGATGATGTCGGCGCTCGCTCCGGGATCGCGCGTGATGACGACCGCCGGCGTCTACGGCACCCTGGTGGCTATCGACGATGACGATGCCGAGGTCGAGATCGCTCCCGGCGTGGTGATTCGCGTCGTCAAGGCGGCAATCGGCAAGGTCATCGAGCCAGAGACCGCATCCACCGACGCGGCCCCTCCCGCTGACCCCTCAGGCCAGAGCGCCTAGGCCGGTCGCGGCCCCACTCCTGTCACCACCACGCTGAGAAGGAAGACACGTGCCATCCGCCAACCGCAGTAGCCGTACCGGCTCGCAGACGCATCCCGGCCGGCTGCTCCTCATCATGGCGCTCATCACCGCCGCCGTGGCGGCGTGGGCCTTCTGGCCGGGTCAGGACAACACCGTGCGCCTGGGCCTGGATCTGCGCGGTGGCACCCAGGTCATCCTGCAGCCCAAGGCGGTGCAGGAAGGCGCATCGATCACCGACGATCAACTCGCTCAGACGGTGCAGATCATCCGGCAGCGCGTCGACGGTGTCGGCGTCGCCGAGGCCGAGGTCACGGTGCAGGGATCGGGGGACGGGGCGGCCATCGTCGTGTCCGTGCCCGATGTTAGCCAGGAGAGGTTGGTCGAGCTCGTCGGGCGCACGGCGCTCCTGGACTTCCGCCCCGTCTGGACCATCCTCGGGCCCGCCCCGGCGTCGCTTGATGACACCACTGCTCCTGCTCCCGCTCCTTCAGGAGATGACACGGCGACCAGCGCGCAGATCGTGCAGGCGGCCGACAACACGCCCGAGTTCCAGGCGGAGGTTGCTGCGCTCGACTGCCTCGACCCCATCAATCAGGCGGGTGGCAGTCCAGATGATCCCGAGCTGTGGCTCGGCACCTGCGACACCGACGGCGCAGCCAAGTACTCCCTGCAGCCCGCATTCATCCAGGGCACCAACGTCACTGATGCCGTCGCCCAGCTTCCCCAGCAGGGCGTGGGCGGCTGGGTCGTGAGCTTGACCTTCGACAGCGAGGGCGCGCGCGCCCTCGCCGAGGCCTCACAGGAGCTCTACGCGCTGCCCGAGTGCAGCCCCGGTGGCCCGAGTCCGTGTAATGCCTTCGCCATCGTGCTGGATGGTGTCGTCGTGTCGGCACCGAGATTCAATGAGCCCATTATCGGCGGCCAGGCGCAGATCGAAGGCGATTTCACGGCGCAGGAGGCCCAGGACCTCGCCAACGTGCTGAGCTACGGCGCGCTGCCGGTCAACCTCGAGGTCGTCGAGGTGACGAGTGTGTCTCCCACGATCGGCGGCGACCAATTGCGTGCCGGTCTGATCGCCGGAGCCATCGGCGCTTTGCTCATCGTGATCTTCTTCCTGATCTACTACCGCGTACTCGGCATCGTGGCGATCCTGAGTCTTGTCTTGGCCGGCGGCCTGACTTACTTCTTCTTCGTCGCGTTGGGCAAGAGCGTGGGCTTCACCCTGACCCTCGCGGGAGTCGCGGGTGCCATCGTGGCCATTGGCATCACCGCAGACTCCTTCATCATCTACTACGAACGCATTCGAGATGCCCTAAGAGACGGCAAGAGCATGCGCCAAGCCGCAGAGGTGGGTTGGAGCGCGACGCGTCGCACCCTCCTCGCTGCGGACTTCGTCACGCTCCTCGCCGCGGTCGTGCTCTACATCGTCTCCGTCGGCAATGTGCGCGGGTTCGCCTTCACGCTCGGCCTCATCACGGTGATCGACCTCCTCGTGGCCTTCCTCTTCACGTATCCGCTCACCGTGCTGATCTGCCGGTCATCGTGGATGCAGCGCACATCGTGGCTTACGGGCCTGCGACGTACGGATCGTTCCGTGGACGCAAAGGCTGATGCCGCCCCAATGGATGATCGCTCGACGGCGGGGGTGGAGTCCTGATGTCTCGTTCACGCTCTCTCGGGGATCGGCTCTACCGCGGCGAGTCCGGTATCGACTTCGTGGGCCGTCGGCGCACGTGGTTCATCATCTCCGGCATCCTCATCCTCATCTCTCTGGCGGCGCTGGGCTTCCGTGGATTGAACCTCGGTATCGAATTCCAGGGCGGCGCGGTCTTCTCCGTGCCCAATGCCACTTGCTCAGTCGTCGATGCTCGCGAGGTTGCCTCGGAGGCATCCGGGGCGGAGGCGATCGTCACGGAGACGGGCGCGGGCATCGTGCGCGTCCAGACTCCGCCGGTGGAGCCCGTCCAAAGTCAGGAGATCGCCCGCATCCTCGCGGATGCGTGCGGCGTACCCGCGACAGACATCACGGTCCAGGTCGTGGGACCGACCTGGGGAGCCGAGATCACCTCCAAGGCGATCCAGGCTCTGATCGTCTTCCTCGTGCTGGTGACTCTCTTCCTGGCGATCTACTTCGAGTGGCGATTCGCGTTGGCCGCCTTGATCGCCTTGGCCCACGACATCATCCTCACCGTCGGGATCTACGCCGTGACAGGTCTGCAGGTCACGCCGGCCACGCTCATCGGCTTCCTCACCATCCTCGGCTACTCCCTCTACGACACCGTGGTTGTCTTCGACAAGGTCAAGGAAGACACCAAGGGCATCACGGCGCAGTCGGTGATGACGTATGGAGAGGCGGCCAACCGCGCCGTCAACCAGGTGCTGGTCCGGTCCATCAACACGTCAATCACTTCGCTTATCCCGGTTCTGGCCATCATCGTGGTCGGTGCCGGCCTCCTGGGTGCCGGCACGCTGCTGGATCTCGCGGTCGCCCTCGCGGTGGGCATGCTCGCCGGTGTCTACTCCTCGATCTTCATCGCCACCCCCGTGGCAGTCATGCTCAAGGTGAGGCAGCCGGAGATCAAGGCGCTGGACAACAGGGTGGCGGCTCGCCGTGCCGGATCGGGTCGGCGCGCTGTGGACTCTCAGGAGGCCGCTGCCGCCGCCGTGGGGATCGTGGAGGGTGCAGATCCAGGCACGGCTTCGGCGTCCGGCGCGGGATCGGAGCGACAGCAGCCGAAGCGGCAGCCGCGCTCGAAGCGGGGCAAGAAGTAGCCGCTCGCCCTCGTGTGAGCAGCATGCTCGTACACTGACCGCTACAGCAGCGGGAGGTGCGGGTGACGCAGGAGGCGATGCGCGAGGTCCCGGCTGACGCCGGCACCACTGGCCTGCGCTCCCGCCTGGCTCGTCTCACGGGTTCCCGGACCGGCCCGTCCGAGCTCGATCCCCTGATCCGCACGCTCCGGCAGTACCACCCGAAGTCCGACGTCCGCATCCTGCAGCGGGCCTACGAGACGGCTGCCTACCTGCATCGCGACCAGAAGCGCCGCTCCGGGGATCCCTACATCACCCATCCCCTCGCCGTCGCCACGATCCTCGCCGAGCTCGGCATGACGGCGCCGACCCTCTCCGCCGCACTCCTGCACGACACGGTCGAGGACACGGGCTATTCCCTCGACGAACTCCGCGAGGACTTCGGCGACGAGGTAGCTGACCTGGTCGACGGCGTGACCAAGCTCGATCGAGTGACCTACGGAGAGTCCTCGGCGGCAGAGACTGTCCGCAAGATGGTCGTGGCTATGGCACGTGACATCCGCGTGCTCGTGATCAAGTTGGCCGATCGACTCCACAACATGCGCACTCTGGGATTCATGCCGCCGGAGAAGCAGGAGAAGAAGGCGAGGGAGACGCTCGAGATCTACGCACCGTTGGCGCACAGGCTCGGGGTCAACACTATGAAGTGGGAGCTCGAGGATCTCGCGTTCGCGACGCTCTATCCCAAGGTGTACGACGAGATCGAGAGACTCGTGTCCCAGCGGGCACCCTCGCGCGACCAGTACCTCACGAGCGTGATCGACGAGCTCGAGACGGATATCAAGGGCGCTCGCATCAAGGCCTCCGTGACCGGTCGGCCCAAGCATCTCTACTCCGTCTACCAAAAGATGGTCGTACGCGGCCGTGAGTTCGCCGATATCTACGATCTCGTCGGCGTGCGGATCCTGGTCGAGTCGATCCGCGACTGCTACGCCGTACTCGGAATCGTCCACGCCCGCTGGAGCCCCGTGCCCGGGCGCTTTAAGGACTTCATCGCGATGCCGAAGTTCAACATGTACCAGTCCCTGCACACCACCGTCATCGGTCCCGGGGGCAAGCCGGTCGAGCTGCAGATCCGCACCTGGGACATGCATCGGGCTGCCGAGTTCGGTGTTGCCGCCCACTGGCGCTACAAGCAGCGTGATGTCGGTGGCAAGCAAGGGCCGGATGACTTCGGCTGGTTGCGCCAGCTCCTGGAGTGGCAGCGCGAGACGGAGGACCCCGACGAGTTCCTCGACTCCTTGCGCTATGACCTCTCGTCATCGGAGGTCTTCGTCTTCACCCCCAAGGGGGACGTGGTCGCGCTGCCGCAGGGGAGCACCCCGGTCGACTTCGCCTACAGCGTGCATACCGAGGTGGGGCATCGCTGCGTGGGAGCGCGCGTCAACGGCAAACTCGTCCCCCTCGAGTCGGAGCTCACCAACGGCGATGTTGTCGAAGTCTTCACATCCAAGGCGGAGGGGGCCGGTCCCAGTCGCGATTGGATCAACTTCGTCAAGTCCCCCCGGGCCAAGTCCAAGATCAAGGCGTGGTTCAGCAAGGAGCGCCGCGAGGAGGCGATCGAGCAAGGCAAGGACTCCATCGTGCGCGCCATGCGCAAGGAGGGCCTGCCACTTCAGCGCCTCATGAGCAACCAGGCCCTCTCCACCATTGCTGCCGAACTGCACCAGGGTGATGTCTCAGCCCTCTACGCGGCCGTCGGTGAGGGGCGGATATCCGCCGCCAGCATCGTGCGACGCCTTGTCGCTGCTGCAGGTGGCGTGGACGGTGCCGCCGATGACGTGGCGGAGGCCTTTACTCCGTCGTCGTCGACGCGGTCTGTCGCCTCGGGTGATCCGGGAGTCCTGGTCAAGGGAGCAACCGATGTCTGGGTCAAGCTGGCGCGCTGTTGCACGCCAGTGCCCGGTGACGACATCGTCGGGTTCGTCACGAGGGGCTCCGGTGTGTCCGTGCACCGTCGATCCTGTGTCAACGTGCCGGGGCTCGAAGCGCAGCAGGAGGCAGGTGCCCGCTTCGTCGATGTGTCCTGGGCACCTTCATCAGGGAGTGTCTTCCTCGTCAACATCCAGGTCGAGGCGCTCGATCGTGCGCGACTGCTGTCAGATGTCACCCGGGCGCTGTCGGATCAGCACGTCAACATCCTGAGTGCCTCGGTCACCACCACGCGCGAACGCATTGCGCTCTCGAGGTTCACCTTCGAGATGGCCGACCCCAAGCACCTGGGAGCAGCACTCAAGGCGGTACGCCAGGTCGACGGCGTCTACGACGCCTATCGGGTCTAGGCGCTCGCGGGGCCGGCAAACTCCGAAACGGTCCCTTCGACTGCGGCAAGCAGGCTGCGGGTGGAGTCGACACTGGCCTGGGCTGCCTCGATTCGACGCGCATCCCCGGTGGCCTGCGCCTTCACGAGATCCTGCTCCGCCTTGGCGAGGGCGGCCCGGAAGCGCTCCGCAGTGTCCTCGGCGCGAGCGCGGCGCGCGGGGTCGGTGGCCGCCCAACGGCGATCATCAGCCTGCCGCACGGCGTCCTCGACGGCACGGAGCCGACGCTCGATGCGGTCCTTGTCGGCGCGAGGCACGTGCCCGATGGGCTCCCAGCGCTCCTGGATCCCGCGGAGGGTGCGCTTGGCCGCGGCGACGTCGGTCACCGGCAGGAGCGCCTCGGCCTCGACGACCAGTGCCTCCTTGCGCTCGAGGTTGGCCCGATGCTCGACGTCACGCTCGGCGTTGACGGCATCGCGCGAGGCGAAGAACGCATCCTGCGCGGCTCGGAAGCGAGTCCACAGGCGGTCCTCGTCCTGTCGGCTGCCGCGCGGGGCGGCCTTCCAGCGATCCATGAGGGAGCGGTAGGCGCGTGTGGTGCCCGCCCAGTCCGTCGAGGTCGACAGTCCTTCCGCTTCTCGGATGAGGGTCTCCTTCGCGGAGAGTGCATCCTTGCGTTCGGCATCCCGTGCCGCGAAGTGCTGGCGCCGACGACGATCGAAGGATGTGCGCGCCGTGCTGAAGCGCTTCCACAGGCCCTGCTCGCGACCTCGATCAATGCGGGGTGCGGCCTTCCAGTCCTCGAGGAGCGCTGCGAGGCGCTCACCGGTGGCCTTCCACTGGGTTGACTCCGCAAGGCCCTCGGCCTCGATGACGATGGCCTCGCGTGCCGCCAAGGCCTCCTCACGCTGACGTGCGCGTGCTGCTTCCTTCTGCTCACGGGCCGAGACCACGAGCGCCTCGACCTCGTCGCAGGCACGAGCGAGCTCGGCGACGTCGCCGAGGAAGGCGGGTGCGGCAAGTGCCTCGCGCGCATGTGCCACCGCCGTAGGAGCGGTGTCCAGGCCACGCCCCTCCTTGAGGCGGTGCGCTGCCAGGTCCACCTCGACCAGGATGTCGTCGTACTTGCGACCGAAGAAGGCCAGCCCTTCGGCTGGGGTGCCCGCCGCCCAGTTGCCGACGATCACCTCGCCGGTGGGCGTGCTCAGCCAGACAGTCCCCTCGTCGTCGATGCGTCCGAAGCGGGCCGGATCGGTGCGCCGCATGGGAGGCGTCGAGCCAGCAGAAGCCGGTCGCGCGGGACGCTTGAGCGCGGTGGGCCGGGGCGCCACCGGAGAGGGCGCGGTGGGCCGCGGGGTCACCGGTGAGGGAGCGGTGGGCTGTCCCGGCATCGCGATCGCCTGGACCGTCGTGGTCTCCACGATCGCCACACCCTGGTCGCTTGTCACGACGGTCGTCGTCGTCTCGATCGCCTGGACGAGGGGAGGGGGCGAGAGGGCGGGGGTCGCCACGCGTGCCTCGAGCACGCCGAAGGGTGCGGGGGGAAGGTCCTCGATGATCTCCGCCGTGACCTCCTCCACGACGACGGACTCACCAGCGGGTGATCCTGACAGGGGCGCCTCGGGCGTCCCGTCGGTCCCGTGTGGAGTGCTCTCGCTCATCGACCCTCCCTAGTTTGCCGGCGACGTGGTCAGCGTCGCCTTCTCGATGACGACCCGCTGGGCCGGCGGCCCATCGCTGCCGCCACCCTCGACCCCTGCTGCCGCAATGGCCGTCACCACGTCGAGGCCCTCGGTGACCTTCCCCCAGATCGTGTAGCCCGAAGGGAGGGTGGTGTCCTCGTAGACGATGAAGAATTGGCTGCCGCCCGTGCCCGGCCCGGCGTTTGCCATGGCCACCGTGCCGGCGGGGTAGTTGGCCTCACCCTCAGCGGGGAGGTTCTCGTCGGGAATCGAGTAGCCCGGGCCACCTGTGCCGTTGCCCGCGGGGTCTCCGCACTGGAGCACGAAGATGCCCTCGGTCGTGAGGCGGTGGCAGGCGGTGAGATCGAAGTAGCCCTCCTCGGTGAGGAAGGCCATCGAGGCGACCGTGGCGGGCGCCTCGGCCGGGAGGGTTTCGATGACGATGTCACCGCAGTTGGTGGCGAGCGTCATGGTGTACGCCGTATCGGGCTTGACCGAGTCCTCCGGAGCCTTCGGCCAGGTGAGGTCATCGGCTCGAGTCTCCGGTGCGGGCGCGCAGTTGGCATCGGGCTGCGAAGTGCTCGTGGGATCCGGTGATGCGGAGGGATCGACGGACGCATCAGGGCTGGGGGACACCTCGGGGGATGCGGAGGCGTCGGGCGCAGCGGATTCTGTCGGCAGGGATGTCTCCGCCGGTGCGGCGATGTCGGAGGTGTCAGATGGGCGGTTGAGGAGGGCCCACGCGAGCACACCACCCACGACGACGACCACGGCGACGACGGCGATGATGCGGTTGCGCGTGCTGCGGCGCTGTGCGGCCTCGGCCCGGCGCTGAGACTGGCGCTCGGCCTTGGCCCTCGCCACCTCACGCCTGCGCTTGCTCGACGTCACCGTCGTCCTCCTTCTTGGTCCCTCCAGGCTGACGCGTGAGTCTATGGCCTGGCTCCCGGGCGGGTAGGCTCATGGGGCGCCCAGTCAGTCCGGAGGTCCCCACATGCCCGCCCGCAGGCCATCGTGTTCGTAACGGGGTTCCCCGCGGGCGCCTGGGGCACCAATTGTTACGCGGTCGCAACCGCCGAGGGCGAAGACTGCCTCATCGTCGACCCCGGGCAGGCGAGCATGGGACCGCTGACCGATCTCCTGGAGCGCCATCGCCTGCGCCCCGTGGCCGTCCTACTCACGCACGGTCACCTGGACCACGTGTGGTCGGTGGCGCCGCTTACGGCGGGTAAGGGCATCCCTGCCTACATCCACGGCGACGATCGCTACCGGCTCGCCGACATCATTGGATCGACGTTCAGCATGTCCCGCGATCAATTGCTGTCGATGACGCAGGGTGCACTTGAGCTCACGGAGCCCGAGGATGTGCGCGTCCTTGCCGATGGCGAGGTGCTCGACATCGCCGGCGTACCGCTCACCGTGGCGCATGCTCCCGGGCACACAGAGGGTTCGGTTGCCTTCCTCGCCGGACGCGACGCCGAGAGACCGCCGGTGATGCTCAGCGGCGACCTGCTCTTCGCTGGGTCGATCGGCCGCACGGACCTTCCGGGTGGCGATGCGCGTGCGATGACAGCGAGCCTGCGTCGTGTCGTGCTGCCCCTCGATGACGACACGGTGGTGCTCCCGGGTCACGGCGAGACCACGACGATCGGGCGCGAGCGCGCCGCCAACCCCTTCCTGGCCGACCTGGGCACGGCCCCGGCCCCGCGAGGTCTGTGATGGCGCAGCGGCCCACCGGTCTCTCCGGCTTCCCCGAGTGGCTCCCCGAGGGTCGCCTCGTGGAACTCGAGGTGCTCGACACCGTGCGCGAGGTCTTCGAGCTCCATGGCTTCGCACCCTTGGAGACCCGCAGCGTGGAGCCGGTCGACGTGCTTCTCCGCAAGGGCGAGATCGACAAAGAGGTCTACGCCGTGCGCCGCCTCCATGCAGAAGCGGGCGACGAGGACTCACTGGCGCTTCACTTCGACCTCACCGTGCCCTTCGCGCGGTTTGTGGTGGAGAACGCCTCACGCCTGGATTTCCCCCT
>Ga0315902_10007316_pt1 | contig 15106 bp, 8 predicted proteins | sample LakEriMetagenome_9_FD_203523 | JGI IMG/M metagenome (GOLD analysis project Ga0315902, IMG submission 203523) | Freshwater fungal communities from buoy surface, Lake Erie, Ohio, United States - Buoy 12 MA117 | ecosystem: Environmental > Aquatic > Freshwater > Lake > Lake biofilm | place: USA... | reverse complement strand
GTTTAGAGGCGTCGGCCTGTTGGTATAACCGGAGGGTCAAACTGAGTTCGATTTCCCTTATTCAGTTGCGGGAGCCGAACTCTCCGCGAAACGGAACAGAGAACTCTCGCCTGACACCTTGATCGATGCTCAGGGTTGTACTCGGTCACGCGAAGCCAATCCTGAACGTTGATTGCTCCAAACGGTGGTGTAGGCCTGCTTCGAGACCATTGGTCGATCGGGGGAATCTCCAGTTGATCGAGATGCGTCGACGCCGGTGCAATTGGAACCTTATGATCTATGGTTAGAGGCTAAACGCTTAGGTTTACTCCTCGATACTGGCCGCCTCATGGCATACCCGTGCTAAAAACTTTGCCACCCAAACTTCATAGAACGTTTCAATCTCTTCAGCCGTGATTTCTCCTTCCAACGTTGGATAAGCCATTTCCAGCGAATAGATAATGTCAGATGCATCCCAGGTACAAGCAGGACCAGAAAATCCAAGAATCTCGTACCATGGCTCGCTGATGTCCTGAAAGAAATCATACTCACCAATTTTTTGAATCAAGCTCGTGTCAACTGCGTGAAGCGACTCATGCAGCCAACTCGATAAAAGAGTTTCGATCTGTTCTTCGCTTTCGTCCTCATCGACCAAATGCCTGTTTTCTTTGAACAGCTTGATTTCGGCAATTTTACAAATGACCGCTCTCCAAAGATTGTTTGCAAGTGATTGTCCGCAGACTCCGTAAAGTCGACTCCATGCAGGCAGATTTCGGGTGTTCACTTATCAAGTTTCCTTGTTCGATTCAGGGACTAACCGCCTAGCGGCTCGCCGGGTTGTCGAAGGCATTTTTCCCAATGGTCGGGCAGCGCCGGATTGCGCGCGCTACGATCGCTTTCGATTGGCCGACCCAAGAAGCAACTTTACTTCATCCACTTCGTAACAGGGTGTTCTCATGTGCAAAACCGCGTGGCAGTTTGGGCAAACTGGAACAAGGTCCTTTTGTGGATCTACTTCGTAAGGTCCATCTTGCTCGGATATTGCCTTAACGTGGTGCACATGAATAAAGTCCTTGGCGATATGGCCATAGACTCTAGAGAAGTCAAAGCCGCATATAACGCATGCTGTCCCATGAAAACCGATGCAGGCCTGTCTTGCCTTCCAATTGCGCTCGTATGCATCGACCATCACTCGCGTCTTTCCACCTTCGATAAGTACTTCTTTTGGAGGGTCTTCACCTGGATTGGCAATTGTGCCAACAGGAGTTCGAACATCGACGAGAGACTTCAAAAACTCGGGATACTGCTCCGGGGGAAGAGACTGTTTGACTTGACTAAACGACTGAAAGCTTGTCCAGATCGATTTCATCTTCAGTACATTTATTGGGCTGAATACTTTGATCGATAGAGGCAGAAGCGACAAAGATCCTAAATATTCACCCAGCGGTACTTCGAACTTCGTAGATGAAATTAGAACAGCCGATGCAACCAAATGGTTTTCAAACTGAAATAGGACGACCGTTCCTGAAGGTGCATCAATGCCAGAGTTACGGAAGTAATATTCTCCGTAAGGATGAGTAAAGGGTAGTTTGCGAAGAAAGAAATCGTCCTGCAGTTGTTTGATAGTCGTCGAAGGGAATTCGAGTTCGGCACTCATCGGAATGATCCGAATGGACGGTGGCAATTCAAGCCGCGGTTGATTACTCGGGGAAATTGCAGCAACTGCGTCGCGATTACTAGTTTCATCAGGTTGCCGAGGTAACTCGCAGCCTACTGCAACGAGCCGATCCATCGCAATTGCTAGTTGTTCGTCACTGAAAAGCTGTCTCCAGGGATGAGAAAGAACCAAGTATTCAACACTTAGCTTCAGGGCTTCCTCACCCCGCGTAAGCAGTTCAGTAAATCCCGTCGATATATGTTGGGACGAAAGCAGAATATCCGCCGCGTCTTTACCACCATGCTTCATTACCAGATTTCGAAAGTGATTTGGCCTGTATGCAGGCTTGAGTTTCGTAGCGGACTCGTAAATGTCGAGCATGGCTTGATGAAAACGTCGAACCAAGTCTGTGTTAGGCATAACTTAATCTACTTGCCTTTCTTCTTAGATAATCTTGCGGCAAGATCTTCAATTGCCATTGGTGGAAACTGCGAATGAATTATGCGATGGCAATTTGCACAAACTATGGCCAAGTCTTGAAGAGTCGTAACGCAGCCTTCGCTCAGTTGCGACAGCGACTTTCTGTGGTGGACTTCACAATATTCAACGTCATAAAAATCAGCAAAAGAAAACCCACAAACTTCGCAGTCTAGATTCGCCGCTGTAAGTTTCTTAGCCTTGACAAGCCTCGGATCCCGTTCTCTCACTAAATGCAACGCGAGCTTTCTCGCTCCTTCCTTCCCTGCTGTTGCCGCCATGTAAAGATCCCAGTCATTCGACTTGAGTCTATTAGAAGCGGGCGTCTCGATTTCGAGCAACCGATAGACTTGTTTGACGAGGCGGCCTTCATGCGGAAATGTGTGGGAGTAAGCGTTAGCAATTGAGGGCAAGTCATCGCTTGCAAGCTCCTTTAGAGTCTGCTGAACAAAAAAGTATTGCTTGGGAGGCACTGCAGGGATCTCGACAGCAGACCTTATCTTCCAATCAACTACACGGACGTGGTGCCTGTGAGTTTTTTGATCATATCGAAGCGGATTTGAACGAGCGTTAGGTGGGATGTAGTTGCTTGTTATGGTCCCTATGCCCACCACGCGATTATATGCATCGTTAGCAACTACTACGTCATTTCGTTTAATCTCCCGCGTGAACCACCATATCATTTCGGCTGCACCACGTCCGTAACCTTCAGCATTCTTGCCATAGCGAGCCTCGAGCGAAGTAAGTACATCATCTTCGCTTGAAAACGATCGGAAATCTACATCTTCCAACCACCCAATGCCTATGCATTTGTACCGTTGGAAAAGTGACCAATCTTCGGCATTTGATCCAGGTGCGATTTTCCAGAAACGAGTCATAAATTCCCCCTGTTATCTACGTCCGCTGAACGTCTTGGTAGTTCAGTTGGCGAGTAAAATTACGTTTGTGTCAAAGAAGTCATTAACGGTTAAGCACAACTGGCTTACCGCTGGATTGCTCCAATCGTCGCTGGATACTCTTGGCTGCTTCACTTAGTGTCAATCGTAGCCCCCTTTAAACACTCCGCGTAAAAACCTGGCTCGGGTCAAACTTACTCATCATCCTCGTCGCCAAGATCGTCTTCGTCTCCGTCAGCGGAGATCGACTCTAGGTAGGCAGTGCGGACTTTGCGAAGATCGCTTTTTTTGTTATGCGGATCAACCAGGAAAAACCACCAGCCGTTCCGAACGCTACCAACAATCGCTCCCGCGGCATCCGATGGTGACGAATAGATCTTCCCGCCAACATCGAGACTGCCATCGCTTAGTAACGTGGCAGTTGTGCTCGCGAATTTGGTCTGCCTCGGGTACAACACAGTCCCTGGCTGTAACCACCCAGCGCTGATCAGATCCGAAAGGTCAACACGGTGGCTGAAATGGGTCTGCTGTGTACCTTGCGGCGATCGGTGACCAGCCGGGACGGGCCAAATCTCGACAATTGTCTTGGATAATTCGTCGGTTCTCTGCTTGATATTCGCATCTGTCCAATTTTGATATTGATCTTCTGAGAAGCGTCGATTTAGGAATAACGCATCGTGAGCTTCCAGAGCTTTTCGTTTTCCCGAATCTCCCGTCCATGGTCCATTCGAAACCTTGGAATTCAGTGACGCGGTTAATAAGGTTAAATTGCCTATCGTATGGATTAACGCTTCGCGTTCCACCTCCCCCTTGGTTCCATCAGGGTGCGGCCAGTGCGTTTGCCATTTCCTAGGCATCACGTGTTCGATCGCGAATTTTGCTTTGGTGACTTGCTCGGCGTACTTTCCTTCTTTGCCAGGCTTCCATCCTCGCAAATGGTCTTCGATTCCCTCAAGTACCATGCGCAGCCGACCGCGTTGCAAGCGGCGATATGCTGGTAAGTGTTTTAGCGTATCACGGATTTCTTGATCATCTGGCCAGTAGCGACTGTCACTGGTCTGGTTAGCAAGAAACGCTTCGATCGAATCGCCGGCAGCGATCCTTTTTCCGTCTTCCTGCAAATGTCTAATCACCTCTGCAACAAGCTGGTTGTACGATTTAGTCGTCGCCCTAACGAGCATACGACGTACCATCCAACTTTCGATGACGGCCAGTGCCTTCTCGATTTGATTCGCCGGGATAGCGGGTCGCTCTGGATCGTAAAGGAACAAAATCAGTGGCTTTACGACTTCACTTTCAAGTACTCCAGTCCGATAAGCAAACAGCTGAAATCGATTCAGCTGGCTGTTGGCAAACGACCCGCCCTCGACAAACGTTCGGTAGATGGCTGCTGCGCGATCTAGGTTCCCAAGCAGCGATTCCATCCCCAAATGAGTTTCGTTTGAGTAGCTCTTGAATTTTGAAAAGACTTCTCTGGCGACAACTTCTTCGCCTGTCTGGGCTACAAGCCAATGGTTAAGGAAAACGGATGAACGCGGATATCGAAGCCGTCCGAAAGCGATCTCGGTTTCCCAGAAAGCAGTTTCAAAATCTTTCCAGTGCTTCTCGTAAAGCTTCTCGACGTCGCTACCTTCCTCGAGGAGTTGCTGGAAAATGAAATTCTTGATCAGATCGGCAGCCGTCAGCTGAGAACCTCTCGCGTTAAGCGTTTCGAAAATCTCCTGTGCGTTCTCTTCAGCATTGAGGTCGATAACCACCATCTGAAGTAGTTCGCGTGCTGCAGTTTCAATCGCGATCGCGCGAGACTGGATGAACTCTGGTCCTTTGATTGCTAACCATTCCGCAGCACATGCCGAGAAATATTGATGTGCCTGGACCATCCGCTCATGCTTGTGTTTGAGCGTTGTGTAGTCCGTTGGAATGGAAGCGTCCATTACTTCATTAAAGGCAGGACGATCTCTGTTGGTCGGCCAAACCTTGAACCGATCTTCTGGCTTACGGCAAAAAGGCGAAGCATTAACCACCAAAGTTTCCATGCGTAATGCTGCGGCTTCCGCATTGACGGCTACTAGCTGGGAATGCAGTGCATCAAAGAGAAGTTGCAGGGTCGTTAGACGCTGTTGGCCGTCGATGATGATCCGCTCTTGCATTGTGCCACTGGCGTTATGCACCTGCTGTAGAACTACCGCTCCAAGAAAATGGGGATAGTGCTTTGTTCCAGGATGAGTCACAAGCTTTTCTGCCATTCGAGCCATGTCTTTCCACAGCGGCTCCCATTGGTTCTCTTCATTCCAAACGTATGGACGCTGGAATAATGGAACCACCAATCGCTGGGGTTGCATAAAGACGGCTTGTGGGGTTCGGACTTGTGTTTCCATATTCAGTTTTCAAAAGGTTTGTGATCGATTGCCAGGATTATCCTGATTACTACCAAGCTTTCTTCAGTAGCTCCTTCACCGCGATCGGATCGATTACCAAAGGGCTGGTTTCCCAGTCTGCGTCTTCGACTTTGCTGTACTTAGCATCGAATGGGTTTCGCGTCAGCGCAGTACGGTCGATGAGTTGTTTCGCCGCTTCCTCGTTGTTCATCGCTACTTCCACCCAAACGTCTTCCAGCGTGTCAGGAATCTGACCAAACAAATCGTGTATGGCCTCTAATCGGCTGGCCAGAACCTCGTGCACGCGATCCTCGACGGAGCCTCGGTATCGCAGATTGGCGATCCAGACTTCTTCTCGTACTTGGCCGATGCGCTGAATTCGCCCTTTGCGTTGTTCCAATCGCGTTGGATTCCATGGCAAATCGATGTTGATTAGCGTTCCCAACCGCTGGAGATTTAGCCCCTCGGACGCTGCATCCGTTCCGAGCAGCAATTTGAGCTCCCCACTACGCACTCTCTTCTTAAGCGTTTCGCGGTCGGTGCGTTGAAAGCTACCATTCCTCCAAATCCCCGAACGGTTACTGCCTGCGTACAGGCCGATCTCCAATCCTTGAAACTCGGATCGTTTTGCCAATTCATCGCCTACCCATCGCACGGTGTCGTAGTACTGAGAAAATAAAATGCAACCAAGGTCTAGCCATCTGCGTTCGATGTCTGTTCGCATCCCCAAGAGATACCCAACAATTGCTTCCAGCTTCGGATCCCGATTCCCACCCTGCTTCAGCAACTGCAAGCAACGATGAAGCGACTGAACCTCTTCGGTAGTGAAGTTCTTGAACTCACTATCGCCATGATTCATCCGATTGAGTACTTGGGCTTCTTGGCCCTCCGCGTCGCTGTCGAAGTCATCTTCTTCGTCAGAGAGATCTTCAAGTTCCTGCCCGAGTAGCTTGATGACGGTTCGACGTCCAGCTTCCATGGAACTTCCGAGCCGTCGAAGCAAAAGCGTCTTAAAAAAGCCAGCTCCTTTAATTCTCTCCAAAAGCAATTGGCTAAATTTTTCAGCTTCTTGATAGGCTTCCAGCAGATAGCCGCCAAGAGTCAACGCACTCGCGTCGTCCTCGCCAAAGAGTCGAACAGCAACTCGTGGAAGATAGTAGCTTCCTGTAGCAGGATTGATTGTCGACTCAAGATAACCACGTGTGCGACGAACGATGCATCGTAACAATGGGTTGAACTTCTCGCCAAAAGAGGGCAGTGCATTATTTTCAAATTGGACTCGCCGAATCGCTGGGGAAAGTTTGTCTAGAACTTCAGGCTTGAATTGCCATTGTGAGTCATCCGCATCGATGTTCTTTCGGATTCGTTCGAAAGATGGGTCTTCTGAGCGTGACGGCAGTGGATCACGTACAAATTGCCAACCTTCGCGAGGTTCTGTCGGAACTGTCTGTTGGCCTGTCGCAATTGCGAGGCAACGACTAGCCTGATACCACGGACTCGTGCGAGTCCATCCTCCCAGCACACCGTCGTTACCATGAGATAAGATATGCAGCAAATCCCAAGCTTCCACCGGATGCAACTGCACCGGAGTTGCGGTCGCCAAGAGCATGCTCTTTGTGCGATGGCCAATGTCCCGGAGAAAAGCCATCAGTTTGTTAGGTTCGGCTCGCTCGTCGACTTCGCTGTCAGAAGCATCCACCTTGGGGATTTCACGACGCCTTGCTCGGTGAGCTTCGTCCACGATAACGCAGGAGTATTGCCTACTCAGCAACTGGTCTAATGTCTCCTTCATACCTCGCACGATTAAACCCTGGGAAACGAGACCAATCCGTCTTGGACATTGGCCTAATGATCTAACGCCCTCGGATGGATATTCAAGCTCGTTCTCATCAATCCATGCACGCCCAGTCCATCTAGCAGATGGAAGCTGCAACAGTTCCATCATTTCGCCTTGCCACTGCTGCAGCAGTGGTTTTGGCGCAAGCACAAGAATCGGTCCTCCATTGGGGTCGTCAAGAGCTATGAGCAAGGCTGCCATCGCAAGCTGAACCGTTTTGCCTAGTCCAACTTGATCTGCCAAAACCAATCTTGCCCCTCCGAGTCGATGCCGTTCTAAAGCCAGTCGTGAAAAGTATTTTTGGTGGGGCCATAAGCCCTGCTCGCGACGATAGACTGGAGTCTCTACGGCCGCCGATGCTGCGGCAGCTGTCAAGTTTTCAGTTGCATGGAATTCATCGGGCTCGATGATTCGGCGAGAGACAATTCGCTCGACATCTTGCACGATGAATGGACAACAAGACAAATCGATCGCACGAGGGTCATTCCAAAGAGCATCAAATTCCTCTTGCACCCAAGTAACAGTCTCCGGGGAATTATCCTCCCACAACAATTCGTAATTCATTTTCCATGCAGAAGCACTTTCGTTCACGCTACCTAAAAATGCTGTGGCTGAGCCGTCTGCCCGCCTGATCACTCCTGCCTTGCCGTGAATCAAGCCGAAAGCTGAATCAGGCAGTACGCGAACTTCTAGCTTTCGAGTCGTGAGTGCATGAAAAAGTGCTTTGTATCGAGGCAAGGCATCTGGAGCCGCTTCCTCTGGTTGACCTGAACACCAACTTCGACGCATGGCAGCTTGGGCAGCGGTGGCAGTGACGATGTCCTCCGGATCCAATTCAGAATTGCAAATGATGCGAATCGGACCTTCGACTTGATTTATGGCCTCACCGGCAACTTCGAAAAGACTGGAGCGAAAGTATCCAGCAATGCGATCGTACGAAACTGCGCCAGCCAGCCGATCGTTGAGAACGGTATGATCGAGTCGTGTACGTCGGCTGGAATGTTTCTGAAGCATTGAAGTCGACCTTAAGCTTGATCATTTCGTAGTCGGCCAACCAAAATCCGAGCAGCTTCGGAATCGGTGTGCCATTCCTCCATTCCAGCTGCATTGCCAAGTTGAGCAAGCCATTCGAGTAGCGAAATGAATCGCTCCCGCTGGTTCCAGTAGTTTTGCCCAAAAGTATCCCGCAAATACTGACGTCCTGGCTCAGGGTTATTGTCATTCGCCGCCGTCTCACGAATGGCGAACAACAAATGGCGCAGAGGCGATGTGGCAAATGGATGGATGGCGGCCGATGCCCCACGGCCACGCCGAGTCGGTAGTGCGTTGCTATCGGCAACTGCACCGTCGGCTTGGGCGAGGAGAGTAGATGCGAAACCGGAGGCGGTGTGCATTCGGGCTCCGTTGGCTTTGTCGGATTTCAGCAACGCGCGAATATCGTTCACTCCAAATCCGCGGGCCAGTTCCTCGTACATTCCCTTGCGACGCTCGCCGCGGGATTCGATGTCCAGCGCGCGAAGGTAATACCTTTCGGACAATGAGAGATCACGCCAGGAATAGTCCAAGCCTCGCGGAACCAGATAGTCGCAAGCGATACCAAGGGCTCGTTCGATGACAATTTGAAAATCGCTTTTCTCGTTGCGAGCTCGGACGGCAAAGACTTCGTGCTCAACGTCGCGACCGTCGATGTTGCTGTACTGGGTTAGGACTTTGAGAGCAGCGGCGTAAGCCGCCAATTGATAATCAGAGTCGTTGAAGTTTGGTTCGCCGTCTTCATCGAGAGCTTGCATCGAGGCGATCTGACGCTTAACCTCGTCCTCGACCAACGGATAAACTTCATCGAGAAAGCCGGGTTCGTCAACGGCACGCTTGCGGAGCACTAGGCAGACGGTTCCTTGAACGTAGTTTCCCTTCTTGATGCCAGCAGCTTCCGTTTCGGTGCTGATCGTCCAGGCGGCGGTCGCTTTCAAGCCCGCCGCCCAAAGGATCATACCCAGATCAGCCCAGACCCCTGGATCTTGGTGTGTAAACATCACCATCTGTATGCCGTTGTCGGGCATGTGACGAGTCAGGTTTCGATAAACGTCAACCATCGATCGTCGGAAGTCCTCTCCATCGCCACGAACAGCCAATTCAGCGCGGGCATCGGGCGTCCAATCCGGGAATTCTTTTGCAAGTTGTTTGTCGTACCAAGCTAGAAAAAAGTCACCAAGTTCGTGGTAGTTGATTGCGTCAGCATATGGTGGATCAGTCAGCCAAATATCGCAGGTTGTCAAAAGGTCGCGTGCGTCAATTTGAATGATTTTGGCGTTTCTGTGTAATTCAGCATCCTCCGACGAACTTGAGATTGAAAAGGTGTCAACTAGTTTAGTAAAGCCCCTTCCTGCATAATTGAAGTGGCAATTAAGTGCCTGATTATAGAAAACTTGATTTCCTTTCTCATTAGTCGAGTGAAACATCCAAGCACTAAGACGCGAGTTCCAGTCAGCAATTCTTCCCAACCCTAATAAACAACCGACCTTCGCCTCTTTAGTTTTGGCGAGACGCGATGAAATTTCAGCAAGCAGACCATGGATAAGGAGTTGTCGCGGCGTAAAGAGATGATGCCAGTAAGTCCAGCCGCGTTCGCGGATCGGCTGATCGGTGTTGTAGCCGCTTATGATCGGCTTAGAAGGAATAAAGCCCATGGCTTGCCAGCGATCAAATTGTTTTCGCAGAAGCGAGAGCACCCGGGTCTCGCGTTCGAGATCAGCATCGGTTGGCGCGGCGTAGCGGCGAATTTCTTTTAGCTTTCCGTTTTGGTACACCGTCTTCACCCATCGGATGCAGTAGAGCCGCTCCTGAAAGACATCGCCGGGTCTAGGGACGATGTCATCGTTGACCCATCGTCGCAGACCCTCTGGTCCTCGCAGTGCTTCGACAGACCAAGAGCGGTCGCGGTCAAAAGGGTCGATTACGCGGCCGTCGACGACAGTGGCATTCTTTCCTGCTTTGAAAGCGTCTACTTCGTTGGCTGAGACGATGGCAATTTCTGGTTCTAAGCGATTGCTTCCGGGAGCTTTTTTCCAGTGGCAAACGGCTTTGGATTTCTCACCAACCAGCCAGCTCGGTGCAAGTGGAATAAAGTAGTCACAGCCCTCAGGCTTTACTTCGACACAATAGAGGTAGGCATCGGCACGCTCGCCTTGTTGATTGTGCTCGATACCCCATTCTGTGACCTGGGCATCTGTTTCGGCGAGCGCTTGTGCCTGCACTCGTATGACTTCTTCCTGCACTTCCTTTCCGCCGCCGAGCAGATGAAGGCTAGCCCAGGTGAGCAGTCCGGCCACAGGATTGAGGTCAGATCCAAATGCTTCACAACCGATGCGTGCCGCTTCGAAGGGAATCGAGCCTCCGCCACAAAACGCATCTCCTACTCGAGGAACATGTCCAAAGGCACATTGACCGAGTTGCTGTACGAGATCGTTCAATGATGTCGCGGTGGTGCCCAAATGAGCGTTGATTTCTTGCCATGCGTCAGACGTTGGCCCTTCAACATTTTCTGGACGTTCGCAACGTGTCAAACGCTCGGTGTAGCTCAAGCGGCCAAAACACGCCACTTGTAGCTCACTGCGGAATTGATTGAAATCCATCCAACGGCACTCAACTTGGCGTTCAGCGTCCTCGATCGCATCACGTGCCTTCTGTTTTGCTTCTTTGTCTTCCCTTGCAACTTGCTTGGAAGCCACTCGTAGCATCTTCACTTTGTCGCGTGCCTTTTGATACTTCTGATCAAGCTCATCCCAAGATCTACATTCGTCGATGGTTGCAAGTGATCGCATCTCCGCATCGTTAAATCGCTTATCTTCTCGCCATCGCGAAAGCGTTCCAAAGTCGTCCATGGTGAGGATTTTGAGAAAGATCTCGCGATCCTTTTTCGGATTGCCCGATGCGGGCATGAGCATCCCGACAACTGCTGCACGAACTAGGATCAGCGGTTTGCGACCCCACCATTTTCCCAAGCGAGTAAGGGTCTGGCTGTTGTTTGCCTTTCGCTCTTTGTATGCCTCAGCCGAGAGGCGAGCGATCGGGAATTGGGTTTCAATAAAATGCGGCATTCAAGTACATCCTACAAGTCGAGATCAAGAGTGAGTTGAGAATGCCCAAGCAATTCACGGCGGGAGCGTGGCGACGAGCCCTCGCCCTTGATGAATGGATTTTCTGCCAACGCCGCGCGCAAAGCTTTGCGCCACCCCAGTCCGCGATGCTGCACCGCCTGGCCAGTGGTGGCAACTGTCATCGTGTACAGCCACCATCGCTCCTCGGGAGCCAAGTTCTGCCAATTAAGCAGTGCATTGGGGATCAAATCAGGTTGTGCTTCTTCAACTGCCCAACAAAGAACACAGAGCTCTTTTCCCAGGGATGGATGAACAGGGATCGGCTTGGATGGATTCTTTTGAAACTTGCAAGATGCCAAGCCATTCGCTCGAAGCCTGCGGTTAGCTTCCTCCCAAAACTCAGGAGCAAGCATTAACCACCGATTGCGGTCAATAAGTACTCTAAGACTCGGATCGCTGTTCAGCGATACCGTTGATCCAATCTCAAGTTTAGAACTCTCGGCTACCGATGTACTCTCTCCGGGGTCATATGATGACAAATCGACATTGCGGTGTTCGGAAATTCGTATGTAATCGTTTTTCCCGGTACCTTTTGGAACTTGAATCAAAAAACCGTGTCGAGCCTCTACAGGAAGAAACCCTAATCCTACTGGCTGACGATTGGATCCAGCCCCCGTTGATCGCGTAGACGTGCGCGCCATATTTTCCTATTGCCTCACTTTCGAGATGTCAAAAGGCTGATTGGTTGCTTTGAGCCAATCAAGCAGATTTTGCCCTGTCTGGAATCCCAGTGATCCGACACTCATCCTGAGTGAGCCTGTTCCGACCAATTCTTGCAAGCGGTCCGCAAAAGATTTCAGCGAATCAGCGGAGTATCCTTCGTCCAATGCCGCAGATAATTCCACATGTTGTTGCCCGTCAGCACTTTCAGCCGTTAACGTGATGTCATATGCCGTAACATTCCCAGCCGCACCAAGTCTTTGAATCAAATCCCAGACTAAGCCCGCCTCATCAAGCTTCAGCCGATGATTCCATCTCGCAGGATTATTGGGATCGAGTATTGGATCTTCAGCCCCTTTCTTTGGAATTGGAATACGGACGATCTCCGATTGAATTCCTGCAGCGGGCGCGGTCGCGATCGCACAGACGATACGGCTGTTCGCCGGAACGCGAAACGCATTTTCGTAAGTTGCAGCAGTTGCACCGGTTGGTGCTGATCCGTCAGTGGTGTATCGAATGGTGACTCCACCGGCTTTTGGTAGAGCGAGCAATTCAACTTCGTAATGATCGCCACGATTGTGAAGTTGCTGCTTCAACCGAAGTTTCGCCGTCCAATCTTTGACTGGGCTAATTCGATCTGGAGTAGTCGGATCAATCGCACGAAACCGATACCGGAGTCCAGTGGCTTCGAATTTTGCTGGTGTCGGAACTGGACTGCTAGCGGGTGTTGGTTCCGCGTCTCCCGTTTCATAGACAAGCATTGTCGCGTTTAGTGGTTCTACTTTGAGATACGTGACACCATTTCCTTCGTCTGAAACAGATAGCTCTCGAATATCGACTGATGGTGCCGGCGGTGGGAATGGACCACGGCGGATATGGTTACCTTCTTCTCGCCACAAACCTCGTCGAACGCAGTCAGCTCTTAGGTCGTCGAGGGCTGATGGTTTGTGCAATGGCCAATTCGTATTAACCGCTGCATTTCGTTTGAAATCTGACCATAGGACGACCTTCGTTTCATTTGAGCCGAACAATCTACCTTCGGCACGCTTCTGAAAACTTTCATCATCGATCTTAGTAGTAAATTTCTGAGCGCCTTCAAGCGTCTTACGGATCGTTGCTTCGCCACTCTGATTCCCAGCAAACGCCAGCTCGATTCCCGAGGATCGCAAAGCCGTATTGATCGAAGGGTAAACGACATTATCAAAAGCTTCTTTTAGAGCGGCTCGAAACTGTAGTTCGATTCTATCTCGTAATGCGTCGAGGGCACGCCATTGTGGATCGTCGGCGGGAGTACCTTCGGATCGAAGTTCGTCTTCGATGCTTTGAAGAGCCTTCGTCTGTCTTGCTGCATCGAGTACTTTTTGAAATGTATCTCGTGACCCACTCAAGAAGAGAACGCGGTTTTTGTATTGCTGCTGATCCCACCAGCTTTGCCAATCACTCGAAATGGGTAGTAGATTCGCCTGTCCGCCAGGACGGACGATGACCAAGGTGGTTTTATCCTGCTCGACCTGGACTTCATCCAACGGCGGTAGGACTTTGACTGCTTGGTAACAGTCTCGCATAGAAGGTGCAAAATACTCGTCTAGATGGTCGCGGAGCATGCGATCGACTGTTTCTGGGTGTAAAGACAATGCTTGCGATCGAAGTTTAGCTGCTAGGTTTTGCTGGTTCTTGAAGTAGAGTCGACCGTCAGAGGAAGTATGGAGATACCATGCTCGCGTTGCCAGTTTATCAAGAACATTAGCTTTGAATGTCGACAGGTCGCGACCCGGGCGTTGAAGGCAATCCACAAGCTGGTATTCACGCAATCCATGGATCGCTCCGGGAGTCGTGGAAAGAGACGCCACTAGAATCAGTCGAGCCGCCTCCGATGCATCGGGGTTGCCATTTGTGACATCGATCTGCTCAACTTCGGCATCACCTCCGTGGGCAATGTCGTGTGCGATCGCCTCGCTCAACGAAGGATTGATTGTTCGGATTTCGGACGCGATTTCGTCCACGTTAAGATCAAGATCGTACGGATGGATGAGGTCGATACTGGATGCTTTTTCTGATCGCCATAGGTCAGAGACAATCATTTGCATCAATCGGATAACGCCACGAGTCTGCTGAAACCCATCATTTTCTTTGAACTTACCGACAAGCTCCCGTAAGTCCGGATGGAATGGATAGGAATCCACCACGCGAGTGAACATCGCCTCCGGAGCCGTGGTTGTTAGGTTCATTTTGTTGGCTTCACGAAGCGCTTCGCGGTAGGCCGTAGCAACTTTTTCGATTTCGGAGTTAGCTGGTACCTGCTCAAAGAGACGTTTGCGAAGGATATGATACAGCTCGTCGCCGTTCGGATTGACCGGCGTGATCGGAACGGCAATGCGGCGAGCTTCGGAAGTGATTCCCTGAACAGCCCGATCGTAGGCTGCCTGGTTGTGGTAACAACGCCGAGATTGGCACCTCCAACGGGAACGGCTACTGCGTTCTCCATGTAGGGTGGAAGTTCGTCTAGGAAAAGGATAAGAGGGTCGCCACCCAGTAACTGACGCCAGGCTTCAGGGCCCGGAGCATTTAACATCGGCGTTACATATCGAGCGAATTGGTCGCCTTTCCCCAATTGCTCGGCGATCGCCCCCCAAATTCCTCCAGGGGCATCTGAATTACGGCCATTGAATCCGACGACACGGCATCGCCCCAATCGAGGTGCCGGGTCTTTGTCTCCAAGTACTTTTTTCCTGAGTTCAGGGTCTCGAGCCAGGAGTCCCAGTCCGATCATGCTGTGCGTTTTACCACCGCCCATGGCTTGGGAAAGTAGAAAAACGGACGATCCAGCTGCGTTGCCAGAGAGGTGTCGAAGTGCTCGGTCGACAAGGGTCAGCATCCCTGTGGTGAAGTAATTCTCCTCGAAGAATTCGCCCCCATGGACTTGTCCCTTCAGGAATGTGTCCAGGTTCAGGACGGTCGCACGACGGTCAGAGGCAAAAACTGTTGGGCGTGGTTTGCAAAGTGTTTTCAGGTTCATGGATGAATCATTTCGTCCAAGGGATTTCTTTTTCGTAGTTCGTGTTTTT
>Ga0315902_10007315_pt1 | contig 15116 bp, 17 predicted proteins | sample LakEriMetagenome_9_FD_203523 | JGI IMG/M metagenome (GOLD analysis project Ga0315902, IMG submission 203523) | Freshwater fungal communities from buoy surface, Lake Erie, Ohio, United States - Buoy 12 MA117 | ecosystem: Environmental > Aquatic > Freshwater > Lake > Lake biofilm | place: USA... | reverse complement strand
GTGCGGCCCGCAAGGTCGCCGTCGACGGCGGCGGCCACCTTGGCGGCCATGGCCTTCTTCCGCGCGTCGTTGATGGCCACGGTGGTCTCGATGAGGCGCACGGGCGAGCCGGCGTCCACCGCCGTGCGCACCAGGGCCAGGGTGTCCTTGGGAAAGCAGGAACCGCCATAGCCGGGACCGGCGTTGAGGAACTTGCCGCCGATCCGCTTGTCGAGGCCGATGCCCTTGGCCACCTGCTGGACGTCGGCGCCGACGGCCTCGCACAGGTCGGCCATCTCGTTGATGAAGGTGATCTTCATGGCGAGGAAGGCGTTTCCGGCGTACTTGATCAGCTCGGAGGTCCGCCGGTCGGTGAACTGGATCGGCGTCTCGTTGAGGAAGAGCGGCCGGTAGAGCTCGGTCATGACCGGGCGGGCGCGCTCGTCGTTCAGGCCCACCACCACGCGGTCGGGGCGCTTGAAGTCGTCGATGGCCGCGCCCTCGCGCAGGAATTCGGGGTTGGAGACCACGGCGAACTCGGCGTCCGGGCGGCGGGCCCGGATGATGGCCTCGATCCCGTCGCCGGTGCCGACCGGCACGGTGGACTTGGTGACCACGACGGTGAAGCCGTCGATCAGGTCGGCGATCTCCTCGGCGGCGGCGTGGACGTAGGACAGGTCCGCATGGCCGTCGCCCCGGCGCGAGGGGGTGCCCACGGCGATGAAGACGGCGTCGGCGCCGCGCACGGCCTCGGCCGCCTCGGTGGTGAAGGCCAGGCGCCCGGCCTGGACGTTGCGGGCCACCAGGGTGTCGAGGCCCGGCTCATAGATGGGCATGCGCCCGGCCTTCAGGCCCTCGATCTTGGCGACGTCCTTGTCGATGCAGGTGACCTGGTGGCCGAAGTCGGCGAAGCAGGCGCCCGAGACGAGGCCCACATAGCCCGTGCCGATCATGACGACATGCATGGCGCTCAGATCTCCTGGTTGTAGGCGCCGATCTCGGGGCGCCGGGCAAGACGGGGTTTGACCTCTTCCCGGAAGAGGGCGCGCATATCGTCCTCGGAGCGGGTGCTCTCGACCACAACGACGATCTCGGGCTTGTTGGACGAAGCCCGGACCAGGACCCAGGAGCCGTCCTCCAGGGCCACGCGCACGCCGTTGACGGTGATCACTTCGGTGATGGCCCGGCCGAGGATGCGGCCGCCGTCGCGGGCCAGGGCCTCGTACTCGGCGACGACGCCCGCCACCACCCCGTACTTGGCCTCGTCGGCGCAATGGGGCGACATGGTCAGGCTGGTCCAGGCCTGGGGCAGGGCGTCCTTCAGCTGGGACAGGGTCTTGTCCGGGTTGCGGTCGAGCATGCCCAGTATGGCGGCGGCGGCGGTCAGGCCGCAGTCGTAGCCGCGCCCCAGGGGGGCGTTGAAGAAGAAGTGGCCCGACTTCTCGAAACCCGCCAGGGCGCCGATCTCGGCGGTCTTGCGCTTGATGTAGCTGTGGCCGGTCTTCCAGTAGAGGGTCTGGGCGCCGTTGGCGGCCAGGACCGGGTCGGTGGCGAAGAGGCCGGTGGACTTCACGTCGACGATGAACCGGGCGTCCGGGTGCAGGCCGGACAGGTCGCGGGCCAGCATGAGGCCGATCTTGTCGGCGAAGATCTCCTCGCCGGTGTCGTCCACCACTCCGCAGCGGTCGCCGTCGCCGTCGAAGCCGAGGGCGAGGTCGGCGCCGAAGTCGCGCACCGCCTGGCCCATGGCCTTGAGCATTTCGTGGTCTTCCGGGTTGGGATTGTAGCGCGGGAAGGACCAGTCGAGGGCGCAGTCCATCTCGTAGACCACCGCCACGCCCATGCGGCGCAGGGCCTCTGGGGCGAAGGCGCCGGCCGTGCCGTTGCCGCAGGCGCAGACCACCTTGAGGGGGCGATGGACGTTAATGCGGCTGGAAACGTCGGCGATGTAGCGCTCAGCCACGCCGGGGACGTGGGTCAGGGTCCCGCCCGGGCGGGCGACGCCAAGACCGCCGAGGACGATCTCCTTCAGCCGGCCCATCTCGTCGGGGCCGAAGGTGAGGGGCGGGGAGACGCCCATCTTCACACCGGTCCAGCCGTTCTCGTTGTGGCTGGCGGTGACCATGGCCACGGCGGGGGCCTCGAGGTCGAACTGGGCGAAATAGGCCATGGGCGAGAGGGACAGGCCGATGTCCACGACCTCGCAGCCGGCGGCCAGGAGGCCGAGGGTCAGGGCCTGCTTGATCGACTGCGAATACGAGCGGAAGTCATGGCCGACGACGATGCGCTTCTGGCCCAGCTCGTGGATGTAGGTCCCCAGGCCCAGGCCCAGGGCCTCGACGCCCAGGAGGTTGATCTCGGTCCCGAACAGCCAGCGGGCGTCGTACTCGCGAAAGCCGGTGGCCTTCACAAGGGGCAGGTTCTCATGGTCGGGAGTTTGCGGGACGAGGTCGGCGCGGGGGAGAGGCGGCATCGGCGCTCCAGTTCGATTCCGCGCCGCTCTTAGCCCTTCAGGCCCGCCGCGGCCAGTGCGCGCGCGTCACATCACCCCGGCGCGGAGCAGGTCGTGGACGTGCAGGATGCCCACCGGCCGGCCCGCGTCGAGGACGAAGAGGACGTTCACGGCCGGGGGCGGGTCGGTCATCAGGGCCAGGGCCTCGGAGGCCAGCTGGCGGGGTTCGACCACCTTGTTGGGGCCCGGGGTCATGACCTCCCCGGCCTTGCGCGCCATCAGGCCGTCCATGTGCCGTCGAAGGTCGCCGTCAGTGATGACGCCTTGCAGCCGCCCGTCGGCGCCCTGGACGCCGACGCAGCCGAAGCGCTTCTCGGTCATGACCAGCAGGGCCTCGGCCATGGAGGCGTCGGGACCCACGAGGGGGATCTGGTCGCCGGCGTGCATCAGATCGCCCACCGTGCGCAGCATGGCCCCCAGCTTGCCGCCGGGATGGAAGGTGCGGAAGTCGCCGGCGGTGAAGCCCCGCCGCTCCAGCAGGGCCACGGCCAGGGCGTCGCCCAGGGCGATCTGCAAGGTGGTGGAGGTGGTCGGCGCGTTGACCTCGCCGGTGGCCTCCTCGGCGGTGGCCAGGGCCAGCACGACGTCGGCGGTGCGGCCCAGGGCGCTGTCGGCGGCGGCGGTCAGGGCGATGAGGGGAATCTCGAAACGGCGGGAATAGGCCAGGACGTCGGCCAGCTCGCGGTTCTCGCCGGACTTGGACAGGGCCAGGATGACGTCGTCGCGGCTGATCATCCCGAGGTCGCCGTGGCTGGCCTCGTTGGCGTGGACGAAGCTGGCGGGGGCGCCGGTGGAGGCGAAGGTGGCGGCGATCTTGCGCGCCACATGGCCGGACTTGCCGATGCCTGTGCAGATGATGCGCCCGCGGGCGGCGGCCAGAAGATCCACGGCCCGGGCGAAGGCCTCGCCGAGGGCTGCGGCCTGCAGCTCCAGGGCGCCGGCGGCCTGTCGCAGGACCCGGCGGCCCGCCTCGAGGTCGGCGGCGCTCACTGCGGGGTCTCGGCAGGCGGCGGCGATTGGCCCTCGGTCGCGGCGCGGGCGGCGGCCACGGCCTCGCGGGCCTTCTGCAGGCGGGCGTTGTTGGCCTCGGCCTCGCGGCGCATGGCGGCCTGGACCTCCGGGCGCTGCTGGACCGGGACCGAGCCGAAGGGGCCGGGCGAGCGGGCGCCAAGCCCCTGGGGCCAGACCATGGCCAGGGCGATGAGGGCGGCCGCGACCAGGGACAGGCCGCCGAAGAAGAGGCGATCGCTCATGGTCCCCTCATACCGACTCGCAGGCCCGGAGGCCACCGGCCTGCGCGGGCGCCTTGACGCGCCCGCCGGCTAGCCCTAGCCCGGCCCCGACATCCCGGACGGAGACCGCCATGCCCACCCTGATCCTGCTGCGACACGGCCAGAGCCAGTGGAACCTGGAGGAACGTTTCACCGGCTGGGTGGACGTGGACCTGACCGCCGAGGGCGAGGCCCAGGCGCGCAAGGGCGGCGAACTGATGAAGGCGGCGGGCCTGCAGGTGGACCGGGCCTACACCTCCGTCCTGACCCGGGCGATCCGCACCCTCTGGCTGGCCCTCACGGCGGCCGGCCAGGTCTTTGTGCCCGAGACCAAGGACTGGCGGCTGAACGAGCGCCACTATGGCGGCCTGACGGGCCAGAACAGGACCGAGACCGCGGCGAAGCACGGCGCCGACCAGGTGCGGATCTGGCGTCGGTCCTATGACACCCCGCCGCCGCCCCTGGCGCCCGGCGGCGAATGGGACTTCTCCCGCGACCGCCGCTACGCCGGCCTCGTCCTGCCGGACACCGAGAGCCTGAAGACCACCCTGGAGCGGGTGGAGCCCTACTGGACCGCCGAGATCGCCCCCAGGCTCGCGGCGGGCGAGACCGTGCTGGTGGCGGCGCACGGCAACTCGCTGCGGGCCATCGTCAAGCTGATCTACGGGCTGTCGGCAGACGGGATCATGGAGGTCGAGATTCCGACCTCGAACCCCCTGGTCATTGACCTCGACGCCGCCCTGAAGCCGCTCGCCGCGCGCTATCTCGATGCGGACCGGGCCCAGCCCCTGCCGAAGGCGCCTTGAGCCGCGAGGCTGAGGTCGAGGCCATGCGCCGGGCCATCGACCTGGCGCGGCCGGGCGTGGGCCGGACAGGCGACAATCCCTCGGTCGGCTGCGTGATCCTGGGGCCTTCAGGCATTGTCGGGGAGGGCGCCACCGCCGAGGGCGGCCGGCCCCACGCCGAGGAGCTGGCCCTGGCGGCGGCCGGGGCGGCGGCCCGGGGCGCGACGGCGCTGGTGACGCTGGAGCCCTGCGCCAAGCGCTCAGGAGCGGGGGTCTCCTGCACGGACCGCCTGATCGCAGCCGGCGTGCGCCGGGTGGTGATCGCCTGCAGGGACGCCTCCATCTTCGCCTCTGGCGAGGGCGAGGCGCGCCTCCGGGACGCCGGCGTTCAGGTCGAGGCCGGCTGGCTCGAGGCCGAGGCCCTGCCCCTCTACGCCGCCTATCGACCGGCGAGCAACAACTTGAACGGGAGTTAATCGCGCTGTAGTAGTGAGGTCGCCTGAACCGGGGGGCCCAAGACCACATGTCTTCGCAGCCGCCCCAGTTGCAGGACCTTCCTGTTCTCTCCCAGTCCGAGCTGGATAACATCTGCCGGAAGAACGAACGGTTTAACTCCGGCCGGCCCAGTGGATTGAGGGCCAACCTGGCCTGGCGGAACCTCTCTGGACTCAAGCTGTCTCTCTACGACCTCTCCGGCGTGGACCTCACCGGCGCCAACCTGCAGGGCGCCACCCTCCTCGGCGCGAAATTGGACAACGCCAACCTGTTTGCCGCCGACCTGGAGAACGCCGATCTCCGGAAGAGCTCCCTGCGCCGCGCCAACCTGAGGGGCGCCTGCCTGAGGAATGCAGACCTCAGCGAAGCGGATCTGTTCGAGGCGGATCTGCGCGAGGGGGCGATAGCGGTCGGCGACCGAAGGCTGGGCTACCGGCTGATCGGGAAGGCAACCCGCAGGAGCGACAGCGCGGCGCCTGACAAGGCAGGCGGCCCCGGCGCCGCCCGTTCCGCGCCCACCGGACAGAGTAGTGTGCGCGCCGACCTGACAGGGGCGCTTCTGAGGGATGCACGGCTGACCCGGGCCAACATGGATCTCTGCATTCTGGCCTTTGCGGACCTGACCGGTGCGGACCTGACCCAGACCAAGCTCAAAGGCGCCGATCTTCAAAAGGCCGTCCTGCTCGGGGCTCGAACCCAGTATTGGGAGACCGCGGACGCTGATCTTCGCGGGGCCCTTCTCAAACCGCCCCTGGCTCCGGGCGACGGCGAACCCTCCCTTGCCGACCAGATCCGGGATCAGGTGCTCTGGAGCGAGACCAACGGACAGTCCGGTCGACACAGCAACTTCGACGGGGCGGACCTTCGGGGCCTGAAAAGCTTGAAGGACCGGATCCTCAGCGCCCTCTCGGCACGGGGGGCGGTGTTCTACGGACTCAACATGCAAGGCGCGCAGCTCCAGGGCGCCCGCCTGGAGGGGGCTGACCTGAGAGCCTGCGACCTGCGGGGCGCGGACCTGCGGGGGGCCTGTCTGAAGGGCGCCCTGTTGTCCGGAGCGATCTTGCAGGGCGCCAAGCTGGGTCCGCTCAACCTGGGCGGCGGGCGACAGTTGCCGGCGGACCTGAGCTCTTCAGACCTGCGGCGCGCCGACCTGTCGGGCGCCGACCTAAAGAACGCGGTTCTCGACGACGCCGATGTCCGCCTGGCTGACCTGACCGGCGCCGACCTTGAGGGTGCAAGTCTGGCCTTCCGGGACGCATTTGGCTTGAAACGTAAGCGCTGACCTCGCCGTCCATGATGCGAAACGGGCGACGTCCGTGGACGCCGCCCGCAGTGCAGGGTCAGCCGATCAGCGGGATTACGCCGCCTTCTCACCCTCGATCAGGGGGGCTGAGCCCGCGGCGATCTCGATCCGCCGGGGCTTGAGGGCCTCCGGCAGCTCACGCCGCAGGGCGATCGACAGAAGGCCGTCGGCGAGACGGGCGTCTGTGACGATCACAAAGTCGGCCAGCTGGAAGCGGCGTTCGAAGTCGCGCTCGGCGAGGCCGCGATGGAGGAAACGGCGCTCGGCGTCATTGGCCGCCTTGCGACCCTGGACCGTGAGCAGGTTCTCCTTGACCTCGATGTTCAGTTCATCCGCCCGGAAGCCGGCGACGGCGATCTCGATGCGGTAGGCGTTCTCGTCGGTCCGCTCGATGTTGTAGGGCGGGTAGCCGGTCGCCTGGTCCACCGAGGCGGTCTCCAGGAGCTGGGCCAGGCGGTCAAAGCCGACGACGGAGCGATAGAGGGGGGAAAAGTCGATCGTGCGCATGTGCGTTCACATCCTTCTTGACGAAGCAAGGTTGCGTTTTGAGGTTCGGGACCTGTGCGCGCCGAAGCCCCGCACTGCCCGGAAGGCCCAGACATCCGGCGCCTCCGGGGGAGACATGGGTGTCCCCGGGCGGGGTTCAAGGGGCGGCCCCGACCCGCACGGGGCGTTTACAAGGCGGGTCCGGGGCGGCATTGCAGGAGGCAAGGGAGAGGTGAGCTCATGGATGGACTGACGGAACTGACAGACCGCGTGCGGGCCCACTTCCAGTCCGGAGGGGCTGGACTGGACCGCTCGATCCGGCTCGACCTGCGGGGCGAGGGGGTCATCAGGGTCGAGGGAGCGACGGTCACCAACGCGGAGGATCCGGCGGACCTGGTCATCAGCGTAAGCCGCAAGGACCTTCAGGCCCTGGCCCGGGGTGACCTTAATCCCATGACCGCCGCCATCACCGGCCGGCTGAAGGTCTCCGACATGGGTCTGGCCATGTCGCTGATGCCGCAGGTCAAGGCCCTGCTCGCCGCCCGCACTGGAGAAGCCTGACATGGATCGTACGGCGCCGCTGACAGAGCTTCCCGACTCGCCCGTCCCGCCGCGCGGCGGAGCGGAATGGTTCGACGGCGAGGGCGGGGCCCGCCTTCGCGCCGCCCTCTTTCGCCCGGAGGGCCGGCCGCGCGGCTCCGTGGTCCTGTCGACGGGCCGGACCGAGGCCATAGAGAAGTACTTCGAGGTGGTGCGCGACCTGCAGCAGCGGGGGTTCGTCGTGCTTGTGAACGAATGGCGGGGACAGGGCCTCTCCCACCGGGACCTGCCGGATCGCCTGAAAGGCCACGCCCTGGGGGCCGAGACCTACCTCGCTGACTACCGGGCCCTACTGGTCGCCTTCGAGGCCCGCCTTCCCAAGCCCTGGATCGCCATCGGCCACTCCATGGGCGGATGTCTGACCCTCATGGCCCTTGCCCGGGGCCAGGCGCCGCGGTTCGCCGGAGCGGTCCTGTGCGCCCCCATGCTGGGCCTGCGCCTTCCGCGCTTCGCCCGCGCCCTTGTGGCCCTTCGCCTCCTGACAGGCCGCGCCCGCGACTGGGCCCAACCGCCCGGCGATCCCGCCGGCGAACCCTTCGAGGGCAATGTGCTGACCGGCGATCCGGTTCGCTACCGTCGTGGCAAGGATCTCCTCAGGGCCAATCCGGACCTCGCCCTGTCCTCCCCGACCTGGGGCTGGCTGGACTTCGCCCTGCGCGCCACCGCCTGGCTCGCGAAGGGCGAGAACCTGAAGGATGCGAACCTGCCCGTGGTGATCGTCTCGGCTTCACGGGACAAGCTGGTCAGCAACGCCGACCAGAAGGCCATCGCCACCCTCCTGCCCCGGGGCGAATTCGTCACGGTGGAGGGCGCGGAGCACGAGATCCTGATGGAGACCGATCCCCTGCGGAACCAGTTCTGGGAACGCTTTGACGCTCTCGCCGATCGGGCGGCGCCGAACGACTAGTCGGCCGCCGACTTCAGGAGGGGCAGGGCTTCCTCAAGGCAGGCCCGGTCGCCGACGACGACGAGCTGGCCCCCATTGCGGCCGATTGGCAGGCCGTTCCAGTCCGTCGCGATGCCGCCAGCGCCCGCCAGGAGGGGTACGGCGGCCTCGATGTCCCAGGATTTGCAGGCGCGGGACTCCAGCACCAGGTCCATCGACCCGGCCGCCACCATGGCGTAGGCGTAGGCGTCGCAGCCCAGCCGGGCCAGTCGTGCTGCGGCGCGCACCCGGTCCCAGGCCGCTTTCTCGTCCGCGCCGAAATAGCCGATGGGGTCGGTGGAGGCGATGGTCGCCTCCGAAAGCCCGAAGCAGGGGCGCACCCGCAACGGCCGGCTCTCGCCGCCCCGCACCAGGCGCGAGCCCTCGGACGAACCGATGAAGACCTCTCCAAGATAGGGCTGGCCGATCGACGACAGGACAGGCTCGCCCCTCCAGCGCAGGCTGATCAGGGTGGTCCAGACCGGCAGGCCAGCGATGAAGGCCCGGGTCCCGTCCACCGGATCGAGGACCCAGACGAACTCCTGTTCCGGCCGATCCTCGCCGTACTCCTCGCCGATGACGCCATGGTGGGGGACGACCTCCGCCAGCCGTCGACGTATCGCGGCCTCTGCGCCGCGATCGGCCATGGTGACCGGGTCAAAGCCCGTCTCCCCACCCTTGTCCTCCAGTCCGTGGTCAGACCGGAAGAGGGGCAGGATGACCTCCGCAGAAACCTTGTTGAGGTCCATGAGGAGGGATTCGAGTTCGGGGATGAGATCAGGATTCACCATGGCTCAGCCTACCCTCAGGCGCCGAGGAAAGTAAGGCGCCGGCATCGGTCATGACCGGCTCCGGAGCCTCGGGCAGGCCTTCGAAGAAGTCGAGCAACGGCGTTTCCATGGCATGGGCGATCTTCCAGAGCCGCGACGCTGCGATCCTGTTGGTCCCGCTTTCGTACTTCTGGATCTGCTGGAACCTGACGCCGCAGGCCATGGCGAGTTGGTGCTGGGTCAGTCCGAGCTGGCGACGCCGGCGGCGGATTTTCCGGCCGATATGGGCGTCGATCACACCGTCCGGTGCGCGTGCATTGCTGGGCATATCCTGCCTCTCCAGTCCAGTTGCGCCCCGAATCCGCACCGTGAAAGTGTGCCGAATCGGGATTCTGCCCTTTCACATCGCAAGCCGGGCGCCAGCCCTCGGATTGCGGTGCGCAGCCGACGCGCTATGGTCGGGTGTGGCGGACTCAGCTCGACCCTCTCGGCTTCAGGATTTGGTCTGGCGCCTCGAAGCCTTGGCCTTCGACGCCGTAACCTTTCTCGCCCGGCTCTTTCCCATCGACGCCGTGTCGGACTTCGGCGCCGCCGTTGCGGGGGTCCTGGGGCCCCTGACCTCCACCCACAGGGTGGCGGAGACCAACATCCGAATCGCCTTTCCCGACCTTCCGGAGGCGCAGGTTGAGGCGTTGCTGAAATCCCAATGGCGGGCCCTGGGGCGTTGGGCGGCGGAGTTCCCGATCCTCGACAAGATCATCGCAGATCCCGCCCGAGTAGAGGTCGTCAATGCCGAAAGGCTGGCGGCGATCACCCATCGCAAAGAGAGCGTCGTGTTCATTTCGGGACACTTTTCCTCGATGGAAATCATGCCCGCAGTGATCATTCACGCTGGGATTACCTGTCAGATCACCTATCGCGCCACCAACAACCCGCACGTGGATGCGCGCATCCGTGAGAGCCGTTTCCGCTATGGAGTCCGACTCTTCGCCCCCAAGGGGGGAGACGGCGCCCGCGAGCTGATCCGCGCCCTTTCCCGCGGAGAGTGCGTGGCCCTCATGAATGATCAGAAGTTCAACGGCGGGGTCCTGGCCCCCTTGTTCGGGGTCGACTGCCACACGGCTCCGGGCCCTTCCAGCTTCGCCCTCCGGTTCGGCATCCCCCTTTTGCCCATGTCGGTGCAGCGGGTGCACAAGGCGCGCTTCCGGGTGATCGTGCATGACGACATCCGGCTGGAGGACACCGGAGACCGTAACGCCGACATCGCCGCAGGGGTGCGGCGCGTGAACGCCTTCATGGAGGACCGGATCCGCGACCGGCCCGAGGAATGGTTCTGGGTCCACAAGCGCTGGCCCAACGAGGTCTATCGCAGGAGCCGGAACTGAAGGGTGGTCAGGCGGGTGCGCGGACGCCCAGCAGCAGCATGGGGTCCAGCCGTCGGTCGCGCCACTTCATCCGCCAGCAAAGGTGAGGACCGGTCGCCCGCCCCTCGCGACCCACGGCGCCGATGACCTGTCCGCGGACCACGGCGTCTCCCTCCCTTACCCGCAGGGCGGACTGGTGCAGGTAGGCTGTGACGAGACCCTGGCCGTGATCGATCATGGTCAGCCCGCCCTCGAAGTGCAGGCCGGTCTCGGCAAAGCAGACCCGGCCGGGCGCCGGCGCAAGTATGGGTGTTCCCTCCCTAGCTGCGAGGTCGGCGCCAAAGTGCGGCGTCATGGGCTCGCCATTGAGGATCCTTTGCCCGCCGAACCGGCCCGAGAGGCGGAACTTGCGGAGAGGGGACGTGAAACCGCCTGCGAAATCCTCTGTCTCGACTTCGCTCGCCCAGCCCCTGGCCTTGCGTTCCCCCTCGGCGGCGATGCGCGCCAGCAGGGCTTCCCCCTGGGGCCGCACCTGCTGGGACGGCAGGCCGTCTATGCGTTGGATGTCAAAGTCCCCGGGGGCCACAGCCAACCGCCGTTCGTCGATCGGCTCGCCGTTGCGGGACACGCTGAGAACGATCTCCTCGGGACAATCCCTGTCCAGGCCGACGACGAAGAGCCCGCCGGCGGAGGCCCGGGCCAGGGCGACTCCATCCAGGGACACCGCGGCGCCAGGAAAGGTGCGGCCGATCAGGGTTCCGCCCTGTCGCGCCTTCCCAGCTAGGCGGAGGGCGGGGCCGGGGGTGGCGGCGCACACCTGGCCGGGTGCGGCGGCGAGGGCTGCTGGGACTGTCAGGGCGCCCAGGAGGGTGCGGCGGTTGAGGCCCCGGGTCAGGGGTTCAGCCCACGCCACCGGGCGAGGGCCTCCGACGGCCCGGCATAGGCCTCCTGCTGGACGGCGCTCCAGTAGCGGAGCGCTTCGAGCGGAATCCGCATCCCGGAGACGGCGCAGACGACGAAGCGGCCGGGGCGAACGACAGTGAAGTCGCCGTCACCATAGTGGATGACAGCCAGGTCCGGCCCGTTGGTCTTGTCTGAGGCGTCCATGCGGGCAGTCTAGTCGCCGTCGGTCCCCACGAAAAGGCGCCCGATCAGAAGAGGTCGCCCTGCCGAGGGGGCCCTGGCGGCGGCTCGATGATCGCCCCGCGCTCCACATCTGCAAAGACCAGCCGCACCGCCTCGCCGGGCGATAGCGCCGCCCCCTGATGGACAAGGCTCCCGTCCACCTTGTGGACCCGGGCGAAGCCGCGGGCCAGAGGGGCGCCGGGATCCGCGGACCTGAGGCGGGCGGCGAGGGCGGCCAGCCGCTCAGCGGACTGCGACAGGCTCCGGTCCAATGCGGGCCGAAGGCGGGGGAAGAGCGACCCGAGACGCTCTGAGCGCGCCTCGCGAGGACGGGACAGGAGGCCCGGCTGGAAGCGCCCGGCGACACGGGCCAGGCGGGTCTCATGCACACCCGTGTTCCGGGTCAGGCCTGCAGCGAGGCGGTTCCGGGCCAGGCCCAGTCGCTGCTCGGCCAACTCCACGAGGTCGGGAATCCGGGCGAGGCTGCGTCCAAGGGTCTCCACCCGACCCCGGCGGTCCGAGACCAGCCGGCCGCCGGCCCGGTGCAGGCGTCCCGACAGGTCCGAAAGACCGGCCCGGAGCTCGGCCAGGACCGGCGTCGCCATTTCGGCCGCCGCTGTGGGAGTCGGGGCCCTTCGGTCCGAGACGAAGTCAATGAGGGTGGTGTCGGTCTCGTGGCCGACCGCAGAGATCAGGGGAATGCCGCTGGCTGCGACGGCCCGCGCCAGGGCTTCATCGTTGAAAGGCCAGAGGTCCTCGACGGAGCCGCCGCCGCGGGCGACGATCACGACATCGGGCCGCGAGACGGAACCGTCCGGCGGCAGGGCGTTGAAGCCCCGGATGGCCGCCGCGACCTGGGCGGCGGCGGCCTCGCCCTGGACAACCACCGGCCAGACCAGGACCTCGCATGGCCAGCGGTCGCGGATGCGGTGCAGGATGTCCCGGATGACCGCCCCGGTCGGCGAGGTGATCACGCCCACCACGGACGGCATGGCCGGCAGGGGCTGTTTGCGCGCCGGGTCGAAGAGGCCCTCATCGGCCAGCCGGGCCTTCAGGCGCTCCAGCTGGGCCAGGAGAGCGCCCACGCCGGCGGCCGTCATGCTCTCGATGACGATCTGATAGCGCGAGCCCTGGGGATAGGTGGTGATCCGACCGGTCACCACGACCTCCAGGCCCTGTTCGGGGCGCACGGAGAGGTTGCGCACCGAGCCCTTCCAGACGACGCCGTCGATCACCGCCCGCTCGTCCTTCAGCGAGAGGTAGACATGTCCGTTGGAGTGGAAGGTGACCTTGGAAAGCTCGCCCCGCAGCCGCACGAAGCCATACTGGTCTTCAAGGGTGCGCTTGAGGGCGAAGGCCAGTTCCGAGACGGAGTAGGCCCGGGCGTTGTCCGGTTCACCTGGGGCGGGGTCGGGACGAAGGTCGGTCATGACTGGAAAGGGACGCGCCCGGCGACCTCAAGGCAAGTCCAAAGACCGGCCCGTGATCGTGGCGCGCCCCCCATCCCCAACGGATGCCGGATCTAGATGTAGCGGCGAAGGCTGCGCGCCAGCTCGTTGGCGCTGGAGCGCTTCTTCGTCTGGGCGGGCTGGTAGGCGACCCGGGCGTGCTCCACGCAGTAGGGCCCGTCGCTGGCCCGGCGGCCACAGAAGGTGAAGTCATCGCTCGACGGATCGCCGATCGGCCACTTGCACATGTGCGCCCCGAGGGTCAGCACCGTGGCGGCGCCGGGAGTCTCGTCCACGTAGCGGGCGGGCGGCGGGGGCGCAGGGGCGGCGGTCGCCAGAGGCGGCGGAGCGATCCGGCGGGGCGCCGCGGGGGCGGCCGCCTGGCGCGCCGGCCTCGGCGCCTTGAACACCGGACGCGCAGGCTTAGAGGGCGTGGCCCGGCCAGAGAGTCCGAGCCTGTGCACCTTGCCGATGACCGCATTGCGGGTCACGCCGCCGAGTTGCTTGGCGATCTGGCTGGCGGACAGTCCGTCCTGCCAGAGTTTCTTGAGCAGTTCGACCCGCTCATCGGTCCAACCCATGGTTCGCTCCACCATCCTGCCCGGCTTGAACGCACAGCGCCGCCGGGATCAATATCTTGTGCCAGAGCTTACGCCCAACCTCACCCTGCCACAACATATCGTAACGGAAGCGAGCCAGACCACAATCGGCGCCATGGCGTCCATCCACAGAAACCAGATGTAGGCCGCCTGCAGTTCAGATGGGGCAGGCGGCGACCTCGAGCTGCAGGAGGGCCAGGACCCGGCCGAAGCCGATGTACTGTCCGGCCATCATCGAAAGCTCCAGGAATTCCTGGTCGGTGAACAGGCGACGCATGTTGGCCACGTCCTCGTCGGAGATGTTGTGATGGTCCACGGCCATCTTCTCGGCGAAGTGGATGGCGGCGCGCTCGCGGGGGCTGAAACCGGACTCGTCGACCCGGTCCACCCCCGAGGCGGCCTCTTCCTCGCTGACCACCTCGGGCGCCATCCGCACGGTCTTGCACAGGACACAGCCGTTCAGGGTGGCGATGCGCAGGCGGATCAGCTCCTTCAACCGGGGCGGCAGGACGCCCGCCCCGCCGGTGTGCCAGGGGTGGTAGAAGCCCTGGTAGGCCTGGACCAGGTCCTCCGCCGGGGCGAAGGCTCGGGCGAAGTGGCGGCCCAGCCAGTTCTCCTCGGGCGTCGCGTCATGGATGGCCTTCATGTAGGGCGGCAGGGCCTCGGGTTCGGTGAGGGGCAGTCGGGACATGGGTCAGGGCCTCCTTCGGGTTTCCCGCAAGGCTAAACGGCCCCGTGACCGGAGCAAGGGCCCACGAGACCGCTTGCCTCGCGGGGCGGCCGGGCGCACATCAAGGCCATGACCGAAGACAGCCTTTCTCCTGCGCCGCCGGCGCCGCCTGAGCCGAGGGCCTATCCCGGCGTGAACTGGGCGGGCTTCCGAACCCTGTACCGGCGGGAGGTCATGCGGTTCTGGAAGGTGGGCATGCAGACCCTGGCCGCGCCGGTGGTCACTTCGCTGCTCTACATGATGGTCTTCGTGGTCGCCGCCCACGGCGCCCGGCCGCCCGTCCATGGCTATGATTACGGCGCCTTTGTCGCGCCAGGCCTGATCATGATGGCGATCCTGAATAACGCCTTCGCCAACTCGTCCTCATCCCTGTTGCAGGCGAAGATGAACGGCCTGATCGGCGACTTCCTGACCCCTCCCCTCAGTCCGCTGGAGCATGTGGCCGCCTTCGGCCTGGGGGCTGCGACCCGCGGGGTGATGGTCGGCGCCGTCGCAGCGGCGGTCATCGCGCCCTTCTCCCACCTGCCGATCAGCCACCCCTGGGCCATCCTCTATTTCGGACTGGGCGCGGCCCTCATCCTGGGCCTGCTGGGCATCATGGGCGGGCTCTGGAGCGAGAAGTTCGACAACATGGCCGTGGTGACCAACTTCATCATCATGCCCATGACCTTCCTGTCGGGCACCTTCTACCTGGTCGAGCGCCTGCCGGAGCCCTTCCGGACCC
>Ga0315902_10007313_pt1 | contig 15119 bp, 11 predicted proteins | sample LakEriMetagenome_9_FD_203523 | JGI IMG/M metagenome (GOLD analysis project Ga0315902, IMG submission 203523) | Freshwater fungal communities from buoy surface, Lake Erie, Ohio, United States - Buoy 12 MA117 | ecosystem: Environmental > Aquatic > Freshwater > Lake > Lake biofilm | place: USA... | reverse complement strand
GCCGCCGGGCTGCTGGGCGTGGTGCAGATCGACTCGCGGGACGTGCGGAACGGCTTTTCGGCCGCCGACCTCGAGGTGCTCGTCGGGGTCGCGGGCCAGGCGGCCCAGGCGATCGAGCAGGCGCTGGCCCACGACGAGCGGGTCGCCCGCGAGCAGATCGACCGCGACCTGGCCCTCGCCAACCGCGTGCAGCAGGGCCTGCTCCCCGCCTGCCCGCCCTGCGTCGCCGGCTACGAGGTGTTCGACTTCTACGAGTCGGCCCGGCAGGTGGGCGGCGACTTCTTCACCTACGTGCCCCTGCCCGACGGCCGGCTGGCGTTCGTGCTCGCCGACGTGTCGGGCAAGGGCGTGGCGGCCGCCCTGCTCATGGCGGCCCTGTCGGCCGACATCCGCTACTGCCTGGCCAGCGAGCCCGACGCGGCCCGGGCCGTGGCGCGGATCAACGAGAGCTTCCTGCGCGGGGGCTGGGACGACCGGTTCGCAACCCTGGTCGTCGTCGTGCTCGATCCCGCCACCCATCGGGCCACCGTGTGCAACGCCGGGCATCTCCCGCTCTACCTCCGCGGCCCGACGGGGACCGTCACGGCGGTGGGCGCCGACCTGGGCGGGCTGCCGTTGGGGATGGTCGCCGACTGCACCTACCGTTCCTGTGAGATCGCGATCGAGTCCGGCGCCGTGCTCGTGCTCCACACCGACGGAATCAGCGAGGCGCTCGACCACGAGCGCCGCTGCTACGGCCTCGACCGGCTGGAGCGGGTCGTGGCCGAGTCCGGGCGGACGGCGGCGGAGGTCGGCCGGGCGATCCTCGCCGACGTCGAGCGGCACGCCGCCGGGCAGGTGCAGAGCGACGACATCTGCCTCGTCTGCCTGGGCCGCACGGACGCGGCCGCACATCCTGCCCAGAGGCCCGCTCCCGCACGCCGCGGCGGCCGCGTGCAGCCCCGCCGCTGACCCGCCGATACCGGAGGCAGGGCGGCGGAGCCGCCGTTCGAGGCCGTCGCCGGGGAGGAATCACCATGAGTTTTTTCCAGTGGTTGCGTGAAGGGGTGCGGCAGGCGGTCGTGCTCGGGCTGGCCGACGCCGTCGAGGACGTCGGCACGCGGGCGAGCACGGAGGACTTCGGCCCCGCCCTCGCCCAGTCGCTGCGGGACAGGCTGACGGTCCACAGGGAGCCGAAGATCGTGGATCAGCAGCCCGCGGCCCCCGCCGGACGGCGCCGGCTGGGCCGGTCGTTGGAGTCGCTGCAAGGGTCCGCGAAGGCGGCCTGAGCGATCAGGGTCCGGGCGGCGGCAGCGTGACGTCGATCGTCGTTCCCCGACCGATCGCGGTCGTGATCCGGGGCGTGCCCCCGAGCAACTGGGCCCGCTGTCGGATGCCTTCCAGGCCGAAGCGATCTTCGGGGACGGCGGCGGGGTCGAAGCCCCGGCCGTCGTCCGCGACGACGATCCGCACGCCGTCGGCGGTCCGTGTCAACTCGACCTGCAGGCGACCGGCGCGGGCGTGCTTGCGGGCGTTGGTGATCGCTTCCTGCGCGATGCGGAAGATCGTGGTCTCCAACTGCGGTGCGAGCCGCTCGCCGGGCAGGTGGTGCGCGAACGTCACCACATCGACGTCGAGGCGGGCCTCGTCGACCAGCGACTGGATCGCGTCCACGAGGCCCAGCTCGTCGAGGGCCGGGGGCCGCAGGCCGCCGATGAGCCGACGGGATTCCTCGGCCGCGGCCTGCAGCAGCCGCAGCCCCTCGTCGAACTCGCGGGCCGCCTCCGGCGGGCAGGCGTGCTGGTAGGCCTGGAGGTGCATGAGGGCTCCGGCCAGATACTGGGCGATGCCGTCGTGGATCTCGTAGGACACGAGCTGCCGCTCCCGCTCCTGGATCTCCAGGAGTCGCTTGAGGACGTTCCGCTCGTGCGTCAGCGCCTGCTCCGTCGTCTTCAGGGGCCGGATGTTCTGGCAGCAGACCAGCAACGCGACCGTGCGGCCGGCGCGACGGACGGGGGCGATCCGCAGCGCGAAGTAGTTGAGCGAGCCGTCGAGCCGCCGCACCGTGGTCTCGAGCGTCCGCACCTCGCCGTGTGTGAGCACGTGCTCGAGCGATTCCTGCAGCGACCGCGCCGACTCCGGCAGCGTGAACCGCGTGAACGCGTGGCCGACCACCTGGTCGAGCGTGAAGCCTTCGTCCACGCGGTTGCAGCCGCGGATGATGCCCGCTCGATCGACCAGGGCGACGTACTCGCCGCTGGCCTCCTGCACCGCGGCCCAGAGCGCGGCCGGGTCCTGCAGCACGGCGGCCACGTCCGGGTCCAGTTCCGGAGCCGGCGGATCGGAGGCGGCGCGAGGATCGGGATGGGCCGCGGTCACAGTGATTTCGGCCGGGGAATCCGGCCGCCCGAGGAACCTCCCCTGCCCCGCCGGCCGCGGCCGGATGACGCGGGCGCCTTGCCGGCGCGGAGGGCGGAGATCTCGTCGCGGATCCGGGCCGCCCGCTCGAACTCCAGGTCGGCGGCGGCCTGCATCATGTCGGCCTCGAGCTGCTCGAGGAGCTCGGCGGCCCGGCGGCCCGCATCGTCGCCCCGGCCCACCGCCTCGAAGGCCTTGCCGCGGGAGGCGGCCTCGGCCTCGATCCCGGCCCGGATCTCCTTGCGGATCGTCTCCGGGGTGATGCCGTGCGTGCGGTTGTACTCCTCCTGCAGGGCCCGGCGGCGCCGCGTCTCGTCCACCGCCTGCTGCATCGATTCGGTGACCGTGTCGGCGTAGAGGACCACCCGGGCGTCCACGTTGCGGGCCGAGCGGCCGATCGTCTGCATGAGCGAGGTCTCGCTCCGCAGGAAGCCCTCCTTGTCGGCGTCGAGGATCGCCACCAGCGACACCTCCGGCAGGTCGAGCCCCTCGCGGAGCAGGTTCACGCCGACGAGCACGTCGAACTTCCCCTCGCGGAGATCCTTGAGCAGCTCCACCCGCTCGAAGGCGTCGAGCTCGCTGTGCAGCCACTTGCACCGCACCTTCCGCTCCGTGAAGTAGGCCGAGAGATCCTCGGCGAGCTTCTTGGTGAGCGTGGTGACGAGCACCCGCTGGCCGGCGGCCACGACCTTCTCGATCTCGCCGGAGAGGTGCGGCACCTGCTGCCTGGCCGGCACGATCTCGATCACCGGGTCGAGCAGGCCGGTGGGGCGGATCACCTGCTCCACCACCTCGCCGCCGGTGCGGCCGAGCTCCCAGGGGCCCGGCGTGGCCGAGACGAAGATCGTCTGGTGGAGCCGCCGCTCCCACTCGTCGAACTTCAGCGGCCGGTTGTCCATGGCGCTGGGCAGGCGGAAGCCGTGGTCCACGAGGGTCTGCTTGCGGCTTTTGTCGCCGGCGTACATGCCGCGGACCTGCGGCACCGTGACGTGCGACTCGTCCACGAAGAACAGGAAGTCGTCGGGGAAGTAGTTGAAGAGCGTGCCCGGGGTGCTGCCCGGTGGGCGGCCCGACAGCGGCCGGGAGTAGTTCTCGATGCCCGGGCAGAAGCCGGCCTCGAGGAGCATCTCGATGTCGAACCGGGTGCGGGCATTGAGCCGCTGGGCCTCGAGCAGCTTGCCCTGGCCCTTGAGCTCCTCCAGTCGCTGGTCCAGTTCGTCCTTGATCGTCGCCACCGCGGCCTTGATGCGGTCCTCGGGCATGACGAAGTGGCGGGCCGGATAGAAGTAGGTCTCGTCCTTCTTCGCCGCGACCTCGCCGCTCACCGGATGGATGACCGCGATCGACTCGACCACGTCGCCCCAGAACTCGACGCGGCAGGCCAGCTCGTCGTACGGCGGCCAGATGTCCACGCTGTCGCCGCGGACGCGGAACTTGCCCCGCTCCAGGACGACGTCGGTCCGCTCGTAGTGCACGGCCACGAGCCGCTCCAGCAGGGCATCGCGGGAGAGCGGCATGCCGGCCACGAGCCGCACGACCATCGCCCGGTAGTCGTCCGGCGAGCCGAGGCCGTAGATGCAGGAGACGCTCGCCACCACGACCACGTCGCGGCGGCTGACCAGGGCGCTGGTCGCCGCCAGCCGCAGCCGGTCGATCTCCTTGTTGATGGCGGCATCCTTCTCGATGTAGATGTCGCGCTGGGGGATGTAGGCCTCGGGCTGGTAGTAGTCGTAGTAGCTGACGAAGTAGTGGACGGCGTTGTGGGGGAAGAAGTCGCGAAACTCCGCGTACAGCTGGGCGGCGAGCGTCTTGTTGTGGGAGAGGACGAGCGCGGGGCGGCCGACGCGGGCGATGACGTTGGCCATCGTGAAGGTCTTGCCCGAGCCGGTCACGCCCATCAGCACCTGCGACCCGCGGCCCTCCTCGACACCACGGACGAGCGCCTCGATCGCGGCCGGCTGGTCGCCCGCGGGGGCGTAGGGCGCCACGAGCTCGAACACGCCGGGCTGGAGGAGCTGGCCGCTCACCGCGTCTCCTCCCCGGAGCCGCCGATCGGCCGGAGGTGGGGCCGCATGCCGGCGAGCGTGGCCGGGCCGATGCCGGGCACGTCGAGCAGGCCGTCGAGGCTCGTGAAGCGGCCGTGGTCACGGCGGTGGTCCACGATCCGCCGCGCGGTGGCCGGCCCGAGGCCGGGGAGCTGGGCGAGTTCCGCCTCGCCGGCCGTGTTGACGTCCACGGTGAACCGGGCGCCGGCCGCCGGCGGGGTATCGTGATGCACGAGGCCGCCGCCGAGGCCGCCGGCCGCCACGAACCACACCGCCAGCGCCACGACCGCGGATGCCGTCACCGCCGCGAGCAACGACTGCACCCGGGCGGGAATCGGTGTTGCCGCGGAGTCGGGACGGTTCACGACGCTACCCTTCGGGGACGGACTTCACGTACCATAGCAGGCCGCCGCCGCCCCCCGGCGGTCGAGCCCGTCGAGGCCCTCTGGCAGCGAGTTTTCCCGTGTCCGCATCGATCGTGGCCCCCGCCCCGCCCCGCGGCTGTCCCGACTTCCACCAGGTCGCTTGGGACGAGCGGCTGGCCGCCCATGTGCGGCAGGCCGCAGCCGGCTGGTTCGCCGAGGATCTGGGGCACGAGTGCGACTGGACGAGCGTGAGCCTGATCGACGCCGCGGCCCGCAGCAGCCTGGATGTCGTGGCCCGCAGGCCGGGCGTGATCGCGGGCCTGCCGGCGGCCGCCGTGGTGGCGGAGGTGGCGGATCCCGGGCTGCGGTTCACGCCGGCCGTCGCCGACGGGGCCGTCGTGGCGGCCGGCGACGTCGTGGCCAGGCTCGCCGGCGCGACCCGCAGCGTGTTGGCCGCGGAGCGGGTGGTGCTCAATCTGCTCGGCCGGATGTCGGGCGTGGCCACGGCCACGCGGCGGCTCGTGGACGCCGTCTCCGGCACCGCGTGCCGCGTCTACGACACGCGGAAGACCGTTCCCGGCTGGCGGCTGCTCGACAAGTATGCGGTCCGCGCGGGGGGCGGGTGGAACCACCGTGGCGGGCTCTACGAGGCGATCCTCGTCAAGGACAACCACCTCGCGGCCTGCGGCGTCGCGGGGCTGGCGCCGGCCGACGCGGTGCGACGGGCCCGCGACTTCCTCCGCCGCACCTTCCCGCCGGCGCGGGTGGCGGAGATGGTCGTGGAGGTGGAGATCGACGCCGTCGCCCTCCTCGAGCCGGTGCTGGCGGCCGGGCCCGACATCGTCCTCCTCGACAACATGCAGCCCGACGAACTGGCCCGCTGCGTGCGGCTGCGCGACGCAGCGGCGCCGGGCGTGGTGCTCGAGGCCTCGGGGGGGATCCGGCCCGAGACGGTCGCGGCGATCGCCGCGACGGGCGTGGACCGGGTGAGCACGGGCTGGCCGACGCACGACGCCCCGTGGCTCGACGTGGCTCTCGACTGGGCGTCACACGCCTAGGAGGCGATTCCGCTTCGTGCGCCGCTCGGCGCGGAGCCGGGCGCGACGCTTCGTCTCGCTCGGCTTCTCGAAGAACTCACGGCGCCGCATCTCCTTCTTGATGCCGCTGCGCTCGACCAGTTTGCGGAAGCGGCGGACCGCCTCCTGGATGCTCTCCCGCTCGCGAACCGTCAACTTGACCATGCGTGCTCCGAAGACTCGATCTGACGGGGCCGGCGCCGGAGGACCAGGGGGGCGGCGACGACGAACCGTCGAAGCCCCGGAGTATAAGGGCCGCCCGGCGGGGCGTCCACCGCGGTCGGGCCCAGCCGTCCCGGGGCCCGGCCGGCCCTCGGGGCCAAGCCCCTGCGCCGCCGGGACCGGGTCAGACGGCCGCCGCCTTCTGCCGCGAGACCTTCCGCCGCTCGTGCTCCGAGAGCAGGATCTTCCGCAGCCGGATCACGGCGGGCGTGACCTCCACGAGCTCGTCGTCCTCGATGTATTCCAGCGCCTCCTCCAGCGACATCCGCCGCGGCGGCTTGAGGAGGATGTTGCGGTCGCTGCCGCTGGCCCGCATGTTCGTCAGCTTCTTCTCCTTGGTGGGATTGACGGTCATGTCCTCGGCGCGGGCGTTCTCGCCGCAGATCATCCCCTCGTAGACCTCGTCGCCCGGCTCGATGAACAGGTCGGCCCGCTCCTGCAGGCCGTCGAGGCCGAAGGCCACCGCCCGGCCCGGCACCATGGAGACGAGCACGCCGTTGGCCCGGCCGCCCACCTCGCCCTCCATCGGCCCCCACTTCTCGAAGCGGTGGTGCATGATCGCCGTGCCCTGCGTGGCGTTGAGCACGCGGGTGCGGAGGCCGATCAGGCCGCGGGCGGGGATCGAGAATGTGGTGTGGGCGAACTCGCCCCGCGAGCCCATGTGCTTGAGCTGGCCGCGGCGGGAGCCGGTGAGTTCCATCACCGGCCCGAGCTTGTCGTGCGGCACCTCGACGACGAGCGTCTCGTAGGGCTCGAGGGTCGTGTCGCCCTCCTTGCGGAGGATGACCTTCGGCTTGCCGACGGAGATCTCGAACCCCTCGCGGCGCATCGTCTCGATGAGCACGGAGAGGTGCAGCAGGCCGCGGCCGCTGACGGCGAACTGCTCGGTGCCCTCGATCGGCTGCACGCGGAGGGCGACGTTCTTCTCCAGTTCCTTGTCGAGCCGGTCGCGGAGGTGCCGCGTGGTGAGGAACTTGCCCGACTTGCCGACCAGCGGCGAGGTGTTGATGCCGAACACCATCGAGAGCGTCGGCTCGTCCACCGTCAGCCGGGGGAGCGGCCGGGGATCGTTGGCGTCGCAGATCGTGTCGCCGATCTCGACGTCCTCGATCCCGCTCACGGCGGCAATGTCGCCGGCCGTGGCCTGCTCCACGTCGATGCGGCCGAGTTTGTCGAACGACTGCACGCCCACGAGCTTCGCCGGCACGAGCGTGCCCGCCGCCGTGGAGCGGACGACCGGCGCGCCCTTGGTGAGCGTGCCCGACTCGACGCGGCCGATCGCGATCCGGCCGACGTAGTCGGACCAGTCGAGCGTGGTGATCAGCATCCGCAGCGGCGCCGACTCGTCCACGAGCGGCCCGGGGATCTTCTCCAGCACCATGTCGAGCAGCGGCTCCATCGTGCCCTCGCGGACGGCCGGGTCGTGGGAGGCGTAGCCGCCGCGGCTGGAGGCGTAGACGAAGGGGAAGTCGGCGAGGTCGTCGTCGGCACCGAGTTCGAGGAACAGGCCGAGGATCTCGTCGAGCACCTCCAGCGGCCGGGCGTCGGGCCGGTCGATCTTGTTGACCACGACCACCGGCCGGAGCCGGCACTCGAGGGCCTTGGAGAGCACGAACCGCGTCTGCGGCATCGGCCCTTCGGCGGCGTCGACGAGCACGAGCGCCCCGTCGGCCATCCGCAGCACCCGCTCCACTTCGCCGCCGAAGTCGGCGTGGCCGGGGGTGTCCATGATGTTGATCTTCTTCCCCTTCCACTCCACGGCGATGTTCTTCGCCAGGATGGTGATGCCGCGCTCCTTTTCGAGGTCGTTGGAATCGAGCATCCGCTCGGAGAGTTGGCTGGCCCGGAACTGGCCGCTTTGCTGCAGCAGGCAGTCGACGAGCGTGGTCTTGCCGTGGTCGACGTGGGCGATGATGGCGATGTTGCGGATGTCGTCGCGGCGGGTGCCGGCGGGGTTCGATGTGGACACTGGGGGCGCTCGTGACTGACGGGGAAACCGGCCGACGCATCCTGGGCCGGCAAAAGGCGGGCGACGGCCGCGGCCGTCATGGTCGATTATTCAGCACCGCCGCAGGATTGCATAGAGACGACCCACGAACGCGGAAACCGTCTCGCCCGGCCGTCGCCAGGAGGCCTGGCTCGCCCGGCGCCCGAGGCCCGTCACATGGTCACAAAGCGGAGCGATCATCGTTTTTGTAGCGGCGGTCTCTGACCGCCGACTGCCCGTCGCCCGACTACCGCCGGGGGCTCGGGGCTGCCCGTGCCCCGTCGCCTGACGTTCGCTCCGGGCATCGTGCCAATCCTGTTCGGCACGGCGCTTGCGTCATTTCGAGAAGCCCCCGGCGGAAGCCGGGGGACTCCGCGTTCCGCGACGTCCCGCTCCCAAGGCCGAACGGTTTTGCCCAACATTCCGGAGTCCCCGGGCTTCCGCCCGGGGCTTTTTGGGGTGAACGCGCGAATCGCGAGTGAGCCCAATCACACTGCGTCGTTCCTCAACGCCCGCCCGGAAGGCGGCCGGCCCGTCCGGCCGAACCTTGGCTTCGGCCGCGACGGGCAAGGGCTGCAGGGGCCATGGATGGCCCTGCAGCCCTGAAGCTGGAGACGAAGGGGATCGAACCCTCAACCCCCGCCTTGCAAAGGCGGTGCTCTCCCAATTGAGCTACGTCCCCGGAGTATTCCGCTAGTGTAGCGAAACGTGCGGAACGCGCACAACGAACCGCTCTCGCGCAAGCGGTTGGGCGAACGGAGAGTGCCGCTTCCCCGCCCTACCGCCGCGTTAATGGCAGCTTCCGCGCGGCAGCTCTCTTCCGCCGCCGCCACATCCCCCAGCCACCGTAGGCGATTCCCGCCAGTCCCATCGCCCACGTCGATGGCTCGGGCACGGCAACCGGACTTGCGAGACGAAAGCCGTAGTAGGCGAGGCCAGCGTCCTCGGTCGAAGGATCGCTTGTGAGGCGGTCGGAGGCCGATACAAAGAACGGTTGAATGTAGTCCCAGCCGCCGCCCCGAAGCCCTCGTGATGAACCTGCGGCGCCCGTGAGATCGTTCCACTCTGCCACGTTTCCACTCTGGTCGAACGTGCCGTAGCCACTCTGGCTATTTGTAAACGACCCCACTTCGGTGAGATAGTTCTGGCTCATTGAGTACTCCCATGACTGCGTTACGGCAAAGGCGCCGTTGTAGTAGTTCGCCTGATTCGCATCGCTGTCAATCATGTTGCCCGGCGCATCATCACTCTGTGTGGCGTAATCCCAATAGCCCGCATTCGTGCCACTGCCCTTGTAGTAAGCCGCCTTGTACCACTGGCTTTCCGTCGGAATGTAAAACTGTGCGCCGGAGTTTTTCGCCGGAGCGGTGCCGCTCGTCGCCCCGTTGAGCGTGTACGCCCCCGTCTCCGTGCTGCCCGAACCCTGGCCATTGTGCATCCAGTTGGCGAAACGCGCCGCGTCGAACCACGAGACATAAGTGATCGGACGGTTGGGGCTGTACCCGCTGTAGGTGATAGCGCTATATGTGTAAGACCCGTTCGATCCAGCCCGCGAAATGCCGTATACGTTGGCATCTGTCGCCATTTTCGGGTTGTAAAGTCCGTACGGATCGCTCTTGGCAGCGGCGTTCAGGAAGTCCGTGTACTGCTGGATCGTCACCTCGTACTTCCCGATTCGGTATGCCGTCGCTACGGAACCGTACCCGTTGGTATCCGCCGCATTCCCCGGATCACCCACCGTCACCCAGTCGATCGTGACGGCGCGGGCATGGTGCGGGAACGTGCAGGCCGCCGCGATGGCGAAGCACATCTTGGCGGCTAGGCGGGTGCAGGGGCGCAACGAAAATGCGTACATGGGCGAGACTCCAGCGGGTAGCGGTTGCGTGCGATCGGATTCGGTCGGGGTGGTTGCGGTTCGCGGGGAGACAATCACCTCCCATGAAGAAAGGCGAAATCCCCTCCCAAAACCGGACGCGCCTGAAACGAAAATGTGACGAATCCGGCACGAACAGGGACGAATCCGCCAATCACCAATTCCGGCGGGACGAATCAGTCGCGAGTTGGGACGAATCCGCGGGCGGCGCTGCGGCCCGTCTCGCCTATCCCGTCAAAGCACGATCGGCAGCGTGATCGTGCACGCGGCCGGCGAAGATGTGGGTCCGACCGATGGCCGCTCGTTGGGCGTTGCCTCGGCGGGGCCGCTGCCTGCCATCGGCAGGGGCAGCAACTCGACGAATCACCTGCAAAACTGCACTGCGCGCGCCAAGATTCGAACTTGGGACCTCTACCTTATCAGGGTAGCGCTCTAACCAACTGAGCTACGCGCGCCGGTCGCATGGAACGAGCCTGCGATCGAATCTCTCCGAGTGTAGGTCTGGCTGCGGCGATTTCAAAGGGTCGCGGTAATTCGCGTGGCGGCCGCTGGGCATCGCGAAATCGGCGCTGGCGCCGGCCGGCGTTCCGGATAGGTTGGAAGGCTCTCGGTGACCGCACAGGAAGGAGCCTGATCATGTCGATGCGCCCCGTCGTCGTCCGCCTTGCCCGCCTCCCCCACGCCATGGCCGCGGCCGTCGTCGCCGCTCTCGCCACGCCCGGCGCGTGGGCCGCCCAGCCGACCGTCGACTACGCCCTCGGCCTCGTGCCGGCCCAGAAGAGCGTCGAGTACGACCGGCCCACGGCCGCCGAGTCCAAGAACTGCACGATCGCCATGGAGAAGGAAGGCGGCGTGAACGCCTGGGTCGTCCGCGGCCCCTCCGGCGAGGTGCTGCGGGCCTTCGCCGACACCAACGGCAACCGGGTGGTCGATCGCTGGAGCTATTACAAGGACGGCATCGAGGTCTATCGCGATATCGACTCGAACCACGACACGAAGGTGGACCAGTCGCGCTGGCTCAACTCGGCCGGCAGCCGCTGGGGCGCCGACGAGGACGGCAACGGCTCGCTCGAGGTCTGGAAGATGCTTTCGGCGGAGGAGGCGACGGCCGAGGTCGTCGAGGCGCTGAAGAATCGCGACGCCGCCGCGTTCGCCCGACTCTTGCCCACGAAGGCCGATCTCCAAGCAGCCGGATTCGAGGGGGAACGGCTCGCGGAGCTCGTGGCCCGTGTGGCCGCGGCGCCGAAGGGTTTTGCCCAGGTGGCGGGCTCCCAGAAGCAGATCGGGCCCGACGCGCGGTGGACGAGCATGCTCACCCCGCAGCCGCCGGGCGTGCTGCCCGCCGGTGCGGCCGGTGTCGCAAAGGACGTGGCGGCCTACGACAACGTCGTCGCCCTCGTGGAGGGCAAGGGAGGCAACGGCCAGGTGTTCGTCGGGTCGCTCGTGCGCTGCGGCGACTGCTGGCGGCCCGTCGATCCGCCGCAGGTCTCGGGCGAGGCCGGCGACGTGGGCGAGGCGGTCGGGTTCTTCACGCCGCGGGCGGGCGGTCGTGCCCAGGGGCCGGCCGGTCCGCAGGACGATGAGCGGCTCAAGCCGCTGCTCGCGAAGCTGCGTGAGATCGAGGCCAAGATGCCGACGGCCGCGGGCGCGGCCCGCCAGGAATTGGCCGTCCAGCAGGCCGGGTTGCTCGAGCAGGTGCTCGCTGCGGCGGCCGCGACCGACAAGGGTTTCTGGGCGCGGCAACTGGCCGAGACGCTCGCCGCGCTCGTGCAGGAGGCCGCCTTGCCCGACGGCATCGCCAAGCTCGAAAAGCTCGCCGAGGCCGTGACGGACGACGAGGCGCTCTCGGCGTTCACGGCCTTCCGGCTGGCCCAGGCCCGCTACGCGGCCGGGATGCAGCAGCCCGGAGCCGACGTGGAGAAGGTGCAGGCGGCCTGGCTCGAAGAACTCGGTGCGTTCGTCGGCAAGTATCCTGCTTCCCCCGATGCGGCTGAGGCGATGCTGCAGCTGGCGATCGCCGACGAGTTCTCGGCGCGGGAGAAGGAAGCGATCGCCCGGTACGCGGCCATCGTCAAAGACTTCCCCGAATCCGCACCCGCCCGTAAGGCGCGGGGCGCTGCCCGCCGCCTGGAGAGCGTCGGCAAGCCGCTGGCCCTCTCCGGCACGACGCTCGACGGCAAGCAGGTGGCGGTCGAGTCGCTCAAGGGGGTGCCGGTGCTCGTCCATTACTGGGCGACGTGGTGCGAGCCTTGCAAGGTGGACATCGCCCAGATCCGCGAGCTGTATGCGAAGTACGGGCCCAAGAACTTCGCCGTGGTCGGCGTGGCGCTCGACACCGACAAGGCCCAGCTCGCGAAGTATCTCCAGGGCAAGCCGATCCCGTGGCCGCAGCTGCACGAGACCGGCGGGCTCGACGGCCGGCTCGCCGAGGAACTCGGCGTGCTGACGCTGCCGACGATGCTCCTGATCGACGCCGATGGCAAGGTGGTCGATCGGAACCTGGTGATCACGGACCTCGAGAAGAAGCTCGAAGCGATGGTCGGCGGCAAGTAACGGTGCCGAGGCGGACTGGGCGGCCTTGGCGACACGAAGTCGCCTTGGCCCGATGGCCGGGCGGTCGCTATGGTTCGCCCCTTCCCTCGAGGGCCGTCCCATGCTTCCGCTCGCCGTCGCCGTGAGTCCCGTCCTCTGTGCCTTCGGGGCCGTGCAGGTTCTCGGCCTCGTCGCCGCCGGGGTCGCCCGGCTCACCGAGGGCACGCGGCACGAACAGGGTGGCCAGTGGCTCTGTCTCGGGGCGCTTGCGATGGTGGGGGCGCTGTGCGGAGCGGCGATCCAGTTCGGGCCCGACACGACCGCGGCATGTGCCGTGACGCTGGCCGTCATGACGATGATCGCGGTCGTCGATGTCAGGCCCCGCGGCTGACCGTCAGGCCGTGCCGACCGCCCTGCTTGCCTGCCTTGCCGTGCCAAGCGTGGTTTCCGGACGAATCGGAAAAAAACTCCCCTTCGGCATGACCGGCAGCCGAAGAACGTGGGGAGTTCTGGTGCGGCAGCGACCGCGCCTGGACTCCAGCCGCCGCCGGGGCAGCCGGGTTCGATCCAAGGAGCCACACGCATGTCCATTTCGAGATCCACCTATGTGATGGCCGTCGTCGCGTCGTCGTTTCTGACGGCGCCGGCGTGGGCCGAGGACCTGGCGGCCAGCGTCGCCTCCAAACTCCGCGACTCCGGCGCCCTCGCCGGCTATCGCGTAAACGTCAAGGCAAAGTCGGGCACCGTCTGGCTCGAAGGCACCGTCTCCGACGAGAAGCAGCTCGCGGCTGCGATCGGCGTCGCCGAGACGACGCCGGGCGTCGAGCGAGTCGTGAATCGCCTGGTCGTCGAGCAGCAGGCCGCGTCGGCGCAGGTGCCGCTGGGCATGCCGGCCTCGGCCTGGGGCGTGGCCGGCCTCGCCGCTCCGCAGGAGGAGCAGCCGGTCGTCGAGCAGGCGGCTCCTGCCAAGAAGCAGTCGCTCAATCCGCTGGCCTTCGTGACCGAGAGCCTGTTCTCCGCCAAGCAACCGACGGATTCGCAGCAGGACGTGCAGCTCGTGGGCGGGGTGGCGCCGCAGAAAGGTCGGGCCCAGCCCCGCGTGGCATCGCCCCAACGCCGCTCCCCGATGCCGTTGGCCGCGCCCGGCGGCCGGCCGATGCAGGGGCCGGCGGGACAGTCGCCCCGCTATCGCACGGCCATGCGAACCAGCGGCATGGGCGAGCCGATGATGCTGCCCAACGGCCTGCAGGACGGCCAGATGGTGCCCGGCACGATGCAGTACAGCGAAGGCCCCTATCAGGGCGGCCCGGTGGCCGACGGAGGTGCGCCTGCTGCTCCGGGCGGTATGGCCGGGGCTCCGATGGCCGGCGGTCCGATGCCGATGGGCGGCACGGGCGTCGGGATGCCGCCGGTGCCGATGCGGGGTGACGGGCCGAACATGCCCAACTACGCCTGGCCGAGCTATGCCGCCTACCCGAACTACGCGGCCCTGCAGTACCCGACCCAGTATTCGCCGACGGCTTGGCCCTACATCGGTCCGTTCTATCCGTACCCGCAGGTGCCGCTCGGCTGGCGGCGGGTCTCGCTCGAGTGGGACGACGGCTGGTGGTGGCTGGACTTCGACGAGCGGCACCACCACTCGCATCATCACTAGAGTTGAACGCTGCCGGGCCATCCCTGGCCCCGGCAGCTCGGCCCGCCGCGGGGGCAAGCCAAGGTTGCCCCGGGCGGGCAGGCCGCCCTCCAGGCGGCCAGTTGACCGCTGCCGAGCCAGCCATGGCCATGGCAGCTCGGCCCGCCGCGGGGCAAGCCAAGGTTGCCCCGGGCGGGCAGGCCGCCCTCCAGGCGGCCAGTTGATCGCTGCCGAGCCAGCCATGGCCATGGCCTCACAAATTGCCCAAGGGCGCTCCCCGGTTTCGGCCGGGGGGCGTCTGGGCGTTTCTGGGCTGGATGGGGAAACCCGCAGGTCTTGCCCAGCCGGAAAAATCCGCAAGTTCGCGGGGCGGTTCGGTCGATACCACCAGCACGACCGGTGAACTTTCACACCGCCCGAGGAGTGCTCACGATGACGACCCGGATTCAGTTTCTCGTCACGGCCCTGATCGTGGCCGTGGGCACGTCCTCGCAGACCGGCTGCTTCTGGCTCACGGCCCAGGGCCCGAATCTCGGCCCCCTGGCGATCCCGATCCCCGTGCCCGTCGGCATCCAGAAAGCCAAGGAAGACCAGTTCTGGAACTACGAGCGCTACGAGCGGGCTCCGGTGCTCGGTCCGCTCCAGCCCGGCGGTCCCTGCGAGGCCCTCGACGAACCGAGTGACGACGAAGTGATGCGGGCGCTCGAGAAGGCCCGCCCCGTGCAGGGCAACTGGCCGTTCCTCTACGAGATCCAGCGGAACCACGTGCGGATCGCGAAGTGCAAGATCTCCGACTACGTCGATCCGCCGCGGCACATGCCGCTGGTGGGCCCCGTGCAGCTGCACCACGCCCACTACAAGTGCACCGTCTACTTCCAGGAAGTGAAGCGGATTGGCTGGCCCGTGCCGCACACGCTCGTGGACGAGGACTGCCAGGAAGTGCTCTACATCGATCACGACCACCTGCACATGGTGGGCGACGTCTGCAC
>Ga0315902_10007312_pt1 | contig 15121 bp, 11 predicted proteins | sample LakEriMetagenome_9_FD_203523 | JGI IMG/M metagenome (GOLD analysis project Ga0315902, IMG submission 203523) | Freshwater fungal communities from buoy surface, Lake Erie, Ohio, United States - Buoy 12 MA117 | ecosystem: Environmental > Aquatic > Freshwater > Lake > Lake biofilm | place: USA... | reverse complement strand
ATTTCCCTTTTGATAATGCTTTATTTAATTTCTCAACATATCCTTTATAATGTTTATTATAATGGTAGGACATTGTTTCCGCATCAATAAATTGTTTTAAGGCAGTATAGGAGTAGGGTAATTTTTCAATTCCAATTTTCTTCATTTCAGTTAAGAACAATTCTTTATTTTTCTTAACTTCAATCTCATTTAGTTGTTTATTTATTTCTTCAACTCTTTCTTCGATTACATTCATATCGCTTATTTTATATAACATAAATAAGCGGAAGGTTTGAATTATCTCCTTTGATTTATGAGATTCATCATCTGTTCTACAATGTCACCTTTCTCAATATTATCCCCCATCACCGTTTCAAAGATATTTTTCTTGTTTGTTAACATATCGTAAATTATACCTTCAATTGTGTTTTCAAATATTGGGTAATAAACTGATACGTTAGATTTTTGTCCGTATCTATAAGCTCGGTCTTCAGCTTGTGAATGGTCTGAAGGGACGAATGATAAGTCATTCATAATACAAGCCTCACCAGCGGTGAGAGTAATTCCAACACCCGCAGCTTTCAAGTTTCCAACAAACACTTTAATTTTATCGTTCTCTTGGAATTGGTCTACGGCATATTGTCTTTGTGGTTTAGTACAAGAACCGTCTAAGTAAACCGACTGTTTACCAAAGTGTTCGTGTATTTTTCTCAAAGTATCTGTAAAGTTAGTAAAAATAATAACTTTCTTACCTTGTTCTATAATATTTTCGGCTAGTTCTATTGTATATTTAATTTTCTCTTCCGCAATTATCTGTCTAACTTTCATTAACTTACTAAACTGTATTGTTAATGATTTAGACTCTTCTTTTTTATTTTCGTACCAATCATAGTACTCCCCAACTTCTGTTTCGTATTCTTTGGATTTTAATCTAAGATAAACGGGGGTTATTATTTTATCAGGTAAATCTAACACATCCTCTTTCAATCTCCTCAACACCTGTCTTGACGTGCGGTCTCTTAGTTCTTCTAAATTAGACGCCCCCGACACATTCCAAATCTTTCGTTTTCCCGCATTAAATTGATAACCTTGACAATATCTTATTGCGTAAGCCATCCAATTTTGTGCCACGGGACTTTCGATTAAGTTTAATAGATTGAAATAGTTCATCGGTCTTGAGGTCATAGGCGTTCCTGTTAATAACCAAACTCGATTGATGTCTTTCGCAAAACTATTAATTAATTTTGTTCTCTGTGCCTGGGCGTTCTGTATATAGTGAGCCTCATCTATAATAACCAAATCAAAATTACATTTAGTAATTAAAGAATTTTCTTTATTTTTGAGGTCGTAAAAGTTTTTAATAATATCGTAATTTATAATGACAAAATCATGCTCGGTTGAAAAGTTTTTACCTTCACAAATATAAACAGGTCTGTCAGAATAGTTTTCAATTTCTCTTTGCCAATTGATTTTTAAAGTCGCAGGGCAAATGATTAATATTTTTTTAGCATCAGTTTCTAAAGCCGCTATGATTGTTGAGGTCGTTTTACCAAGACCCATATCATCCGCCAAAATATAACGTTTAGAACCTGCTAATGATTCTATAGCAATTCTTTGATGTTCTAATGGGGGACGATGAGAATACTTTGTATAATCAATATTAACCTCTTCAATTTTATGTGTTTTTAACAACGCACCTTTTGGTAACCATAAATCACGAATTAATTCTGAATCGTAATACTTACCCCAAATATGATACGACTTATCTTTCTCAACTAATAATTTCTCAACCCAAATTTGTTTTGGGATTTCAGTAAATAAATTATCGTTAGCGATTTTTTTAGCAAAATAAGGGTCAAGTTCCACCCATTTTTTAGCAACCTTTGGTTGAGTTTCAGAATAGTTAATTATATAATCTGATTGGGACCTTGTAGGGTAGAAGTTTTTATTTCTACTTTTTTGTTGTTTTATTTTTAATATATAGTTATTTGCCCCTGAATATGATTCAAGAATATGTATTGCCTTTTGTTCTATAGTAATGATTTTGTCTTCCAAAACAAGTTTTTTCTTATAAAATAATAAATATTAAGATATTTATCAATATGTCAAACAATAGAGTTCCAATAAATCGTTTAGGTAAATTCTTCGGTGGTGAAGATTACAACCTTGATTTGAATATGGGTGAAGAATGGTTACACGGTGATATGAATTTTACACTTGTGTTATATCGTATTGACCGTATTAAAACCAAAACTGATGATGTTTATGGTGAGACGGTTAGTGATGGTATTAAATTCTTACCACCTGTTGAGTTTAAAGGTTATGTTCAAGTTTTAGCCCCTGAGAACAAAATGATAGGTAATTCTAAAATAACTCAATCTGAACCAGGTAATATTAAAGTTGGTGTATATCAAAGACATTTAGATGAATTAGGTATAGATATCAATTATGGTGATTACATTGGTTATTATGAAACTGAAGATGTTATTAGATATTATACCGTTAATAATGACGGTAGGGTTGTTTCAGATAATAAACATACTTATGGTGGGTATAAACCATTTTATAGAAGTATTGGTGGTTCACCTGTCACAAATAACGAATTTAGAGGGTTATGAAAATTATAATAACTGAAAGACAGTTGATGTTAATTGAGAGTATCGTAGAAAATGAAATTTTTTGTGATAAATGTAATTGGAATTGGGATTGGACTGTAGAAGAAGGTAAACCTGACCAATACATTTGTCATAAATGCGGTCACGATAATACTCCTAAAAAATAATATTATGGGATTACCAAAAAAAAGTAATATTAAAAAAAATATTCCATTAACGGAAGAGAAAACTTTATTACCAAGAAGGTATGAGTTATTGGATAAAATTAATAAGGATGGTACTTACCTTCCTAAATCATTATTGCATGCCGATTTAGATAAAGGTTTTTTAGATTTTGTTAAAAATGAATTGAAAACTGTTATTGAAGGAAAAACCATTCCTATGGTTGATATTTTAATTACAACTCAAAATTGGTCTCAATTTGTTGAAACTTGGGACTTTCAAAATTTAGACAAAAATGCCGAACCCCCATTTATAACTGTTGTTAGAATTCCTGAAGTTAAATTTGGTTCAAACCCGTCAGCCGTTTATAACATACCTAACAGAAAACAATTTTTCTACGCTCAAGTTCCAACATGGGACGGTCAAAGAAATGGAATGGATATTTACAAAATACCTCAACCTGTTCCTGTAGATATACAATACCAAGTTAAGATTGTTTGTAATAGAATGAGAGAACTTAATAAGTTCAATCAAATTATATTAGAAAAATTCGCATCAAGACAAGCCTACGCTAATATCAAAGGACATTACATTCCAATTCTAAATATGGGTATAACTGATGAGTCAGTTAATGATTTAGAAAAACGAAAATATTATGTTCAAAGTTATGACTTTACAATGTTAGGGTTTTTAATTGATGAGGATGAATTTGAGGTTTCACCTGCAATAACTCGTTTATTACAAGTTTATGAGGTTGACACTAACAAAACAAGAAAACAAATTAAAGACAATACTAATCCAAAAAGTACCGAAACTAATGTTTTATTTGTAGTTGGTAATAATACCATAACTCAATTATTTGAATATAACGTTAATTTAAATTTAGGGGATACCGATAACGTCGATACTTTTGAGGTGTATATTAATAATAATTACTATGGAAATGATGTTAATCAAATCCAAATAAATTATAGTGATGTGTTAAGATTAGTTGTTGTTAAAAAAGATGAAGATTTAGAAAGTAATATCATTTTCTTTAATGAATTACTTTAGTTTTCACCATAAATATCTTTCTTATCCTTACATTTTTCAACAATCAATTTCTCTAAAAATCGGTATATTTTTATACCTCTTTTATCACAATAAGTTTTTAAAATTTCGTGAACTTCCTCACTAATTTTCAAATTTTTTACTTTTTTATTATCTTCAGACATAGTAGAAAAAAGGTAGAAAATATTCTACCTAAAATATAAATAGTTCAAACAAAGTAAAGTATTTTGGTTTTTTTCTGAATATTTATGAAATAAATAAATCTTTTAAGAAAAACAAAAAAATAATGGCAACATCTACAAACAGTAAAGTATTTGTTTCACCGGGAGTTTATACTTCAGAAGTTGATTTGAGTTTCGTAGCACAAAGTGTAGGGGTAACTACATTAGGTATCGTTGGGGAGACGTTAAAAGGTCCCGCATTTGAACCTATTTTTATCCGTAACTTTGACGAATTCTCAACTTACTTTGGGGGTACATCACCTGAGAAATTCGTAAATACTCAAATCCCTAAATACGAGGCGTCTTACATTGCAAAATCTTATTTGCAACAATCTAATCAATTGTTTGTGACAAGAGTCTTAGGTCTTTCGGGTTATGATGCAGGACCTTCTTGGTCAATCACCACAAAAGCTAATGTTGACCCAACCACTATACAATATGTTTGTTTAAGTGCGGTAACGGCTAACTGTGTAACTGATTGTGTATCATATAAAGAAATTGACTTCGTAGTACCTTTTACAGGTTGTACTGATGCAACAACAAGTATTACATTCACAAATACAACAGGATTACCTAATCAAATCTTAGCAAAATTAAATTTACCATTTGAACAATTTAATGGTGATATTAGTAGTTTAGATTCTCAGATGAAAACTCAGTTGTATAATATGATGTTAACACCGAGTTTATCGGCTACATCAATTTATTATTATGGTGCGGTTCCGGGTGATTATTATTCAGCTAACACCAATAATGGTTATACGGCAAGAACTGATGTTTTTGACGTTACTAGTATGAACTCAGATTTAATTGATTATTCAGACCCATTAAATGACGCTTGGTATTATGCAATGTTTGACAATGTTGGTGGTGGTCAGTATACAGGTTCATCTTTCTATACTTATGTAACAGGTTTAACTCAAACGTCTGTAAATTCAAATTGTGCAACTTTTAGTTCTTATAATGTTAATGGACACGTATCAACAGTGTTAATCACATCAGGTGGTACAGGTTACTCAACTAATGAAACAGACATTGAAGCGGTAACAGTTTCAGGTTATGGGGCAGGTTTAACTGTAGATACAAGAACTAACGGTAATGCGATTACAGGTATAACAATTAACAAAATAGGTACTGGTTATGAAACAGGTGATACAGTATATATTAACACAGGTAATGGTGATGCAATTTTAACAATAAGTGCAACTACATCAACAACAGGAAGTATTAATTATAACACAAACACTATTAATGTTTATGTTCCTGATAATGTTGATTTAACACAAGTTGTTTCTTCATTCAGTGCATGTACAACAGATGTTGAGGTTTCATCAACACCACAAACAACTGATTTAACAGTAAATGATTTCTCATCAGGTTGTTTAACATACACGTTAGTTTCTGAAGATTTGAGTGTTACTAATAATTTCACAGTATGTGTTACAACTGAAGACCCTTGTAATCCTGCAAGTACAGGAAACATAGGAACTATTAATACAGGTACTATTGTAAATTGTTTTAGTGGTTCAATCGTTGGTACATACATTGAATACGAAGGTGAATCATATAAAGAGTTTGATGATTTAGTTATCGCAACATTACGTTCAAGAGGTTTAGCAACTTACAGTGGTGATGATGGTGTTGTTTACGAAGTTCCAACTTTGTCAAATGTTAGTATTAATACTTCAGGTATTTACTCAGGTGTTACTAAAAACCCATACTCGACATTCACGGTTAACGCAACAGGTAGAACAGGTACTAATTACTCATTTGAAACATCATTCTCAAATTCAGATTCAAGATACTTAACTAAAGTATTTGGTATGAATAACTTCGGTAAAGATAGAGTGTCAGTTCCATTATTTGTTGAAGAAAGATTCCAAGCGTTATTAAACTATGGATGGAGAAAAGGATATATTAGAGGTTTAAGTAGTGATTTAATCAGTTTACCTGATGCTAGACAAGGTTCTGACCCATCATCTATTGGTTTCTATTTAGAAAAATATCAATCACCTGAATCATCTTGGGTTGTGTCAGAATTAAGAGGTAATAAAGTTTACAACTTATTTAAATTCACAACAATTTCTGATGGTTATGCTGCTAACTTAGAAGTAAAAATATCAATTGCCAATATTTCATTTGGTAATGGTACTTTTGATGTCTTAGTTAGAGATTATTTTGACACAGATTCTGCACCTCAAGTTATTGAAAAATTCACTAACTGTTCTATGGACCCTAATCAAAATAACTTTATCGCTAAGAAAATTGGTTCGGCTGATGGTGAATATCAATTAAATTCTAAATATATAATGGTTGAGGTTAATGAGGAAGCACCGACAGATGCACTACCTTGTGGTTTCGATGGTTATAATACAAGAACATATAACGGAGCACGTTCACCATTCCCAATATTTAAAACAAAATACGATTTCCCAGGTGAAGTAATTTACAACCCACCGTTTGGTTTAGCATCAGGTGCTGATGACGTAATCAGAACTGCAGGTGATAATGTTAGAAGAACTTATTTAGGTTTCTCAGATACTGTTGGTTATGATGTTGATTTTGTTAACTATAAAGGTAAACAATTACCGTTAGACTTATGTACTGCTATTACAGGTAATATTTGGGACACTAAAACTAAAGGTTTCCATATGGATAATAGAGCGTCAGGTATTACAATTAACAACACGTTCTATGAAAAAGTATTTGATTCTGAAGAAAATATCTATGTGATGTCAGCTATTACAAGTGCAACAACTAAATTCTATACAGGTTCTGCTAACTTTAGTTCTGACCCAACTGATGAATCTAACCCATACTACAGACTTTACGCACGTAAATTCACTATGGTAGTTGCTGGTGGTTTTGACGGATGGGATATCTATAGAGAATCAAGAACTAACTTAGATAGATTTGTATTAGGTAGAAGTGGTTACTTAAAAGGGTCTTGTCCTTCAGTTAAATATCCTACAGCTACAGGTTGGGGAGCGTTTAAACAAATCACTGTTGGAGACAATACTCAAGATTGGGGGAACACTGACTACTACGCATACTTATTAGGTCAAAGAAGTTTTGCAAATCCTGAAGCGGTTAACATTAACGTATTCGCAACACCGGGTATTGATTATAACAATAACTCTGACTTAGTTGAAAGTGCAATTGATATGATAGAAAACGATAGAGCTGACTCTATTTACATCTGTACAACTGCAGACTTTAATATGTTCACACCAACTGCTAACCCTGATGATTTAATTTACCCTCAAGAGGCGGTAGATATATTAGAAGGTTCAGGAATTGATTCTAACTACACTGCAACATATTACCCTTGGGTATTAACAAGAGATAGTGTTAATAATACACAAATTTACTTACCACCAACTGCTGAGGTTACAAGAAACTTAGCGTTAACTGATAACATCGCGTTCCCTTGGTTCGCAGCGGCAGGTTATACAAGAGGTATCGTAAATGCGGTTAAAGCTCGTAAGAAATTGACTCAAGAAGATAGAGACGTTCTTTACAAAGGTAGAATTAACCCAATCGCGACATTCTCAGACGTAGGTACAGTAATTTGGGGTAATAAAACTCTTCAAATTAGAGAGTCTGCATTAGACAGAATAAACGTAAGAAGATTGTTATTACAAGCTCGTAAGTTGATTTCAGCGGTTTCAGTGAGATTGTTGTTCGAACAAAACGACCAAAAAGTAAGACAAGATTTCTTAAACGCGGTTAACCCTATCTTGGATTCAATCAGAAGAGATAGAGGTCTATACGATTTCCGAGTTTCAGTTTCATCAGACGCTGCTGATTTAGATAGAAATCAAATGACAGGTAAGATTTACATCAAACCAACTAAATCATTAGAGTTCATTGATATCACATTCTACATCACACCGACAGGAGCATCGTTTGAAAACATATAACAAACAACTCTAAAATAAAAAGGGAGACAAGTTCTCCCTTTTTTTTATATAACAATATTTATAGGTATGAGTAATAGAAATTTAATAAAAAAAATTTTAAGGGAGGTTGCTGAAGAAAGAAATTTAAGATTATACGCCTTAGATTGGGATGATAATATTTTAGGTATGCCAACCAAAATTTATTTAGCGGACGAGGACGGTAATTCAGTTGGGATGCCAACAGACCATTTTGCTGAATACAGACATTTAATCGGTAAAGAACCTTTTGAATATGAAGGCTCAACAATTGTTGGGTTTGATGAAGACCCTTTTAGAGATTTTGTTCACCCTGAAACATTTTTAAGTGATACAATTAAAGCGGTTAAAAAGAATAGATTTTCCCCAAGTTTTGATAAATTCAAAGAAACGTTAATTTATGCTAATCCATTTTCAATTATCACCGCTAGAGGTCATAGTCCAAAAGTAATTAAAAAAGGTGTGAAATTATTTATTAACATCGCATTAACACCACAAGAAAAACAAGAAATGATTAATAACATTAAAGATGTTTTAGATTTCGAAGAGATTAGTGGTTATTATAAAACAGGTGATTTGGACGACTCTCAAATGATTGACGTGTATTTAGATGAAAAAGGTGAATACTATCCTGTATCGTCAAAAGAATTCGGTCAGAGGTTTAAATTAGACTCAAGTAAAGGTGCGTCTAGTCCGGAGCATAATAAGAAATTAGCATTGTCCGACTTTTTAGACCAAGTATATTATAAAGTTGGTAGATTAATTGATAGTGGTAAATACGGTTCAGTTTCTTTAGGGTTTTCTGATGACGACATTAGTAATGTAAGAAGTATGGTTCAACACATAGAAGATGAACTTTCAAGAGTTTACCCTGAAATACATTTTGTTGTAAAAGATACGTCTGAAGGTGGAATGAAAAAAATTGTAATCAGTAGGATTAACGATGGGGCAGACTCCGAGTCTTTACTAGAAAATTATATGATTAATAAAATATTAAGCTATTTATAATTAATAAATTATTAAACTATAATATTTATAACTAGATTACTAGAATTATAAAAATAAAAAAAATAAAAGTCAATAGAAAAAAATTTCAAAGACTATTTATATACAAAAATAAACATAAAAATTAAAAATAAGATAAGATGGCTGATTTATTAATGAAAATGCCCATACCATACGAACCTAAAAGACAAAACAGGTTTATATTACGTTTCCCGTCAACATTAGGAATTAACGAATGGTTTGTGGAAAGTACTTCGAGACCTAAATTAACAATCGGTGCAACTGAGATTCAATTTTTGAATACTTCAACTTGGGTTGCGGGTCGTTTTAACTGGGGTGAGATAAGTGTTAAATTTAGAGACCCAATTGGACCTTCGGCATCACAAGCGTTAATGGAATGGGTTCGTTTATGTGCGGAATCAGTTACAGGACGTATGGGTTATGCTGCGGGTTATAAGAAAAATGTTGACTTAGAACTTTTAGACCCAACAGGTGTTGTTGTTGAAAAATGGATATTAGAAGGTGCTTGGTTAACAAATGTTGATTTTGGTTCATTAGGTTATAGTACCGACGGTATCGCTGAGATTAACGCGACGTTAAGACCTGACCGTTGTATTTTAGTATACTAATAAAAATAATTTATTAAAATTAAATCCACGTAATTTGTTTGCGTGGATTTTTTTGTTTTATACTTTATATAAAAAGTAAGTAAATTATATTTAAAAAAAAAGATATTATATGGAAATGATTGATGAAAATGTAAGAAAGGCCGGAATGGAAGGTTTTAATTTACCTCACGATATTGTAAAATTACCTACACAAGGTGTTTTTTATAAGTCAAAAAAATCATCTATTAAAGTTGGTTATTTAACTGCGACTGATGAAAATTATTTAATGAGTAATGAAAATAAAGAAAATATTATTATGACATTACTTAGAAGTAAAGTTTATGAAAATGAGTTAAGACCTGATGAACTTGTTGATAGTGATGTTGAAGCAATTTTAATATTTTTAAGAAATTCATCATTTGGTCCTGAATATAAAATAAATTTAGTTGACCCTAAAACAAATAAATTGTTTGAACATAGTGAGATTATTGATGTTTTAACGTTAAAAGAAACTGAGGTTAAACCGGATGAAAATGGATTGTTCTCAACAACATTACCTAGAACAAATGTTGAAGTTAAATTAAGACCGTTAACTTTCCAAGAGGGGATTGATATTGATATGTTAATGACGAAGTATCCAAAAGGTGTGACAGCTCCTTTAATTACCGCTAGGTTAGCAAAAGAAATAGTTTCAATTAATGGTGATTCAGATGCTGGTGTTATATCAGAATTTATTTCTCGTTTACCTATTATGGACTCAAAACACATTAGAACTTTCTTAAAAGATAATGTTCCTCAACTAGACTTAAAAAGACAAGTAAACGCCCCGTCAGGAGAATTGGTTACATTTAATGTATCCTTTGGGGTGGACTTTTTTCGCCCTTTCTTCTGATTATTCAAAATATCTTATTGAGGAATTTTATCTTATGTCCAAGATATTAAGAACTCAATATAGTGAGTTTCTAACGATACCAACTTACATTAGAAAATACATTGTCGATAGAATTGTTGAGGATTATACACCAAAGGAAAATTAACCTTTGGTGTATTTATTTATAAAGGGTTATAATTATGGATGAAGAAACGTCAGGTTTAGAAGAAGGGTTAGGTAATAAGTTTGTTCAGGCGACTAAAGCCTTTGCAGATAACGCTAATCCTGAAACTATTAAAGAAGGAGTTAAAATACTTGAGGAAGGATATTCAAGTGTCGCTAAAAGTATGGGTCTTACCCGTGAATCTTCTATGGCGATTAAGAAGACACTTGCTGACTCACTTGCAAACGCATTATCAATTGGTGCGGAATTTAATGATGCTGTAACTGCTCAAGGAGCGATTTCAAAAACAACAGGTCGTAATCTGTTAATGAGTACTGACTTCCTTAAAAATATTAAAATAGCGGCTGACGTTTCAGGTCAATCAATTGAAGGTTTAACTGAAGGATTTATTAATGCGGGTTATAATATGAATAACATCGCGGATGAAATGCAAACAGTGTTTGATACTTCAAGGGCGTTAGGTGTTAATTTACAAGCCGTAACATCTTCAGTTGCTGCAAATATGGGTAAATTAGATGAACACAATTTCAAAGGTGGTGTTGAAGGTTTGGCTAAAATGGCCGCGACAGGTGCGAGTTTACGTGTTGATATGGGTGAAATATTTAGGGCGGTTGATAAAGCGTTTGACCCTGAAGGTGCTATTAATATGGCGGCCGCATTCCAAAGATTAGGTGTAACACAAAGTGATTTATTAGACCCTCTTAGATTAATGAATATGTCAATGAATGACCCTGAAGAAATGATGAAATCATTGGCTGATATGGGTAAATCATTAACTGAGTTAGATGCTAAAGGAAATATTAGAATAGCTCCTGGTGAAATCCGAAGAATGAAACAATTGGCGGATGCTGCGGGTATGAGTTCGTCAGAATTTGCTAAGATGTCAAAAGCCGCGGCGGAGATGGATATTAAAATGCAAAAAATCCAATTCCCTGAATTTGCGAGTGAAGAACAAAAAACATTGATTGCGAATATCTCCCAAATGAAAGATGGTAAAATTCAAATGAATGTTGACGGGGAGATGAAAGATGTTAATGAAGTCTTGAAACAATTCCAAGGAGACCAAAAAGGACTTGAAAAATTCTTAAAAGATTCCCAACCTAAAAGTCAAGAAGAGTTATTACGAGAATCAAATACCATTGCAAAAGAACAAGTAAATGCGATTAATGCGTTAAGAGGTAAAACCGCATTGGCGATAGGTTCGGCTAAAATCACTGAAGATATGGGTATGGCTCAAAAAGACCTTGTAGTTGGATATACTAACGCATTAAGTAAAACATTAGATGTTAAAACGATTAGAGACGGGTTTGAGAAAAATGTTTCAGGAATTACGGATGCTTTGGGTAAATTAGCGAGAGGTGAAGGTTCGATGGAAGATGTTACTAAGGCGTTTGCATCATCAATGGAAAGTGTTAGTAAGGGTATTATGGAGGCTAAAGATAATTTAGTTCAATATTCAAAAGAAGAAAAAGACAAAATAATGTCAGGTAATAATCAAATATCGAAAGATATGATTTCTATCTTAGAAAATCTGTTAAAGGGTGAATTTAAAGGAACTCAAGTACCTGGAACTGAAAATAGTACTTCAACATTAACTACACCTGTATTTGGAACTGAACCTATAGCTAAGATTCAACCAACAACTGCCGCTGTGACGGATGATAAGATAAACAAAGTTGCTAAATCTATGAATATGTCTACTGAAGATATGTTAAAATTGATGGAGGTTAAAACAAAATCTGATGTTTCAGGTAAAATAGACATAACGTTAAATATAAATGCTCCTGCAGGTGTTGATACTAAACAATTACAAATAGCGTTAAATGACCCAGCGGTTAATCAACAATTAGTTAAAATGATTGCGTCATCTAATAACAATGTTTGGTCGGGAATTAAAAAATAAAAAATACTCTATTTATTGAATAAAAGATATAAGTAATGCCGAATAGTACGTTATCATTTGCATCATCATCATCGTTTAGAGATGTCTTAATGGCTAAAAATTTAGCTAGTTACTCTGTTACGGGTGTTTATACGCCACCTGCAGGTCCTTTAAATTATGAAATTACATTAAGTCAATCACCTGTTGTTGATTCACCGAATGATTTAATTGCTAATGACCCATTTGCGAATCAATTATATCCATTAAATGAATACGGACCTAGTGGTGGGTATGATACTGTTATAAACTTTAATGGTCCCCCATTACCTGTTACACCAAATCAAGGTCCTTACGAACCTTTAGAGAGTTTAGTATTAGAAAGTAGTGATTTATATTTAAATAAATTACCAATATCACCAATAATAAATAATAAATATATACCTTTACAAGGTGCGTACGATTATTCAATTTCAGTTGGTGATATAAGTAATAATGATAAATTATTTTTACCTTATGTTTATGACAATACGGTAACACCAGCTCCTTTTATACCTTCAATATATCAACCTTATGAAGTATTATCATCAAATGACCCCGTAGGTAGTGATGGTAAATTATCTCAAGATAACTATTTGGCTAAGATTGCGGTTAAGCAATTGAATACTTTATTTCAAGAAAGAATTAATTTTGAAATATATCAACAAACAATTGGTTTATTAAACGTACAAGCATTATCAGATGTGTTTAATGCAAGTTTAGTTGTTACAGGTCAAGAACCTTTAATCAATCGTAATTGGAGAATTACGGTTCCTGAATTTCCTGTAACAAGAGCGGTTGATTTTGCGTCAAGAATTGCGGGAACGTATTGGCCTGTTTCATTTATACCGGGTGATTATTTTGATGAAAATACTAAGGGAGGTCTTGAGACACAACAAACATCAAAAGCGTTAAATGTTGTTAACCAATTAACGGGAGGGTTTTTAGGTCCTATCTTAAATATTAAGAGAAACCCATCACAAATTTTCTTAGCAAATACAGGTAATGCTCAGAGGTCAGCCTTATTTAACAATTTAGATTATAACAGATACCAACCTGGGTATCAAAAAGATTTTGGAGGTATATTAGGTATTGCCGATACTTTAATTGATTTAGCGGCAAGTATTATAAATCCTAATGGTACAATATCAGGTGGTTTTTATGTTGGTAGTGTTAATTCAGACCCAAGTACTATAACATCACCTTCAGAGGCGATACCGGTTAACCCTTATGGTGAACAAGTTGAAACACCTGTTTATGGTCCGTCAGAAATGTCAATATTGTTTGAAGGAAATCAAGGTGATTTAAATTTTGGTCTTGCAGGAAAATCATTAACTGACGACGGTGGTATTGATGGTGGGTTAGTTTGGGTTTCACCTAAATATAAAGGTGATGCAGGATTCCATGCAATACCTGGAGGTGGTTCAGGAACTAAGGATGAAGAATTCAATGAGATATCAAGTAAATTTGATAGGTCTCAATCAACAAACGTTGACTTTAAAGAAAATTCAATATTAGATAATACTCAGAGATTAGTTGATTCAGCTGATAATGTTTCAGGTATTAATAGATTAAAACACGTTGGTAATGCGATTAATCAAGTTAGTAAAGTGTTTAATGATGGGTACAAAGAAATAACTAAAGGTTCTCAGGTAATATCTTATCAAGATGATACTGATGGTTCACAAAAAGGTCTTGAATATTGTCGTGTATTTACTAAAGATACACCATATTATACTTACGCTGATTTACAAAAAACTGATGGTATTACAACATCGGGAAGAAGATTTACATATTCAGTTTTAGATAATACGTACAACCTTAATATCGCACCTTTAAAAGGGGTTGATTCAACTAACATATTTCCTGATGATGCTAGTGGTAAAGGTGGACACGTAAAAAAATATATGTTCTCAATTGAGAATTTGGCTTGGAGAACATCAAGTCGACCTGGTTTTACATATGATGATTTACCTGTATGTGAACGAGGTCCAAACGGTGGTAGGGTTATGTGGTTCCCACCGTATAACTTACAATTTAACGATACTAGTCAGGCGGATTGGGGACAAGCGGTTTTCTTAGGTAGACCTGAACCTGTATATACATATAAAAGTACAACTAGAACAGGTTCATTGTCTTGGACTATGATTGTTGACCATCCTTCAGTAATGAATACAATTGTTGAAAAACAATTAAAAGGTGCATCTAAAGAAAGAATTGAATCAATAATTGATTCGTTTTTTGCGGGTTGTGTTAAATATGATATCTATCAATTGGCAATTAAATTTAACACAATAAGTATAAATGATTTATACACATATCAAGAAATTTTAAGTAATCCTAGATTAACAGACGTTGAAACTGTTGGTCAAGTTAATAGAGAAATACCTAAAAAAAATTCGGATAATTCTCAAACACCAACTGCTGATGTTTCAAATAATAATCAAACAACACAGACTGAAACAGATAATTCAGTTGCTGATTTTGAAAACACTTATTTAGATTTTGCATTTTATTTTGAGAATGATATTCCGGGTAAAAACCCTGATAAAACAACGACAGCGAATTTT
>Ga0315902_10007311_pt1 | contig 15121 bp, 17 predicted proteins | sample LakEriMetagenome_9_FD_203523 | JGI IMG/M metagenome (GOLD analysis project Ga0315902, IMG submission 203523) | Freshwater fungal communities from buoy surface, Lake Erie, Ohio, United States - Buoy 12 MA117 | ecosystem: Environmental > Aquatic > Freshwater > Lake > Lake biofilm | place: USA... | reverse complement strand
TTAAAGAAGGTGTTAGGGTTCAACAGTTAGAGTCTGGCACCCTGTTTGTACAACGACAAGGGAAATCATTAAATGAGTTTGCTTATACTGATACGCAGCTTACATACGTCACGCAGAAGATATCGTTGCTTGCTGGCCATCTCTTGCGTACTCCAACTCGTATGGCTTTGCGTAGGTCTGTGGCTACTGATGAGAACGACTTACTGCTAATTACTAATGCAGATGACGGCATGATGGCTGTGTTCTCATTACTCCGCGCCCAAAACGTCATTGCCCCATCCGAGTTTATTACTGTAGATGGATCCTTTGTGGATGTAGGTGTAGATATATCAACCATCTATGTGGTAGTCAAGCGCAATGTAAACGGCACATTCCAATATTTTGTAGAGGCATTTGATAACGACTTGCTGACAGACTGCGCTAAAACTGGTGGAGCTGCTGCATCTGTCTCAATGAGCCATGTAGCTACAGAAACAGTTAACGTAATTCTTGATGGATCTGTACAGGCTAACCAAACAGTACCAGGCGGTGGCACAGTTACATTCCCACGCTCATCAACTACTAAATTTGAGGTAGGCTTACCTATCTCTGTAAAAGCGGTAACCATGCCGGTAGACCTAAAGCTACAGACAGGCACACGCATTGGATTTAAGAAGAGGATTGTTGAGGTTAACGCGTTGGTGGCTAGTACCCAGCACATGAAAATTAATACGATTGAGGTGCCATTCAGAGCGTTTGGTGACATCCTTGATGAAGCGGTTGACGAGTACACAGGCACTAAAACAATGCATGGACTTTTAGGTTATACAACTGAAGGCAAGATTACAATTGAGCAAGACGTGCCATTAAAGATGACCTTGCTCGGTTTAGAGTACAAAGTAGCAACACATCAGGGAACTTAATATGAGATTTTCTAGACAAGACCTTAAAAACTTTGATGGCCCAATCGGTGATCCATTTAATGGCCCAGCAGTAAACAAGCATATTGGACAAAAGTATCAAGACCCAGTAACGGCTATTGCTATTACGTTAACAGTTGCTAGTGCGGCTGGCTCTATTAAGGCTGGCCAAGATCGAAACAAGATGTATCAAATGCAAGCAAAGCAAGCAGAGGTTGAGTCTGACCGCAGAGCTGTGCAGTATGAGTTACAGGCTAACGATATTCTTAGACGTACCAACCAAGCCAACGCAGCTGTAGTGGCTCGTGGCTTTGCTGGTGGCACACAAGGTTTTGAGGGATCGGCTGGATTAATACAATCCATAAACAATACTAAAGGCGGTAAAGAGTTTATGTTTGCTTTACAAAATTCTGACATGACAAGGCGCAGCGGTCTTATCCAATCAAGCCTATATCAAGGCGCTGGTCAGACTGCTGAACAGGCTGGATATTTTGATGCCGCTGGTAAGCTAGGATCTGCTGGGTTTATGTACGCAAAAATGGGTAGCGCTCCATCAACAGAACCACAACCACTCTAATATAAATCATGGCAGAACTTCCACGCTACCAACCAACTGGCTATCTGCCAGCAGACGTTCCACGTCTAGACCTTGCTAATCTCAAAGAGTCTGTTGCCGCGACTCAGGGTATTAATTCTGCCCTAGATAGATTGGCTGGATTTGCATTTAAAGAAGCAGCAGAAAGAGCGCAACGAGAAGGCGCTCAATATGGTGTAGAGAACGCACCAACAATGGAGCAAGTATTAAAAGCGCAAGAACAAAGTCTAAGTCCATCTGAATTATTTGCAAAGCCTGGCACATATTTTGGTGATGCAGCTAGAAAAGTACAAGCCCAACAAGTTCGCATTGATTTTGAGGCAAAAGCTAGACAAAACCTAGATTCTGTAAGCGCGGCAATTGATTCTGGAGCATTTGACTTAAATGAAATACAAACAGAAATTAAAGCCATAACCACAAATAATGGTAGCTATCGTAAGGTTCTTGCATCTATTGATGCTGATGAGGCTATGAAATTTAGTGCATCAATATCTAATGCTGGTAACGCTGTATATAAAAAAGCTACAGAGCAGTATTTAAAATTGGTTGGAATTCAAAATGAAAGAGTTGCAGAGCAATCTCTTAATTCATATTCAACAATTATTAAAGACACCATAAAAGCAGAAAACGATCCAAAAATGCTTTTAGAAAGAATTAATGTAGAAAAAAGAAACGCATCAGCGTTAATAGGAAGAAGCACAAATCCAGAGTTTGTAAAGAAAAAAATGGATGAACTAGACAGTAAGGTATACACAAACATTGCTGAACACTTGCTAGACCCAGATGTTTCTAAAAATCCAACAGAAGCGTTAATGAAAATACAATCTGGCAATGTAGGCAATCTTAGTGAAGTATACAAAACACTTGACAAAGATAAGCTAGGCGCTGCTGCTCTTAAAGTAATGACAGACAGAAGGGCATCGTTAGCGGCTGCTAAAGATATTGAAAAAATAGGAAACGAAGGAAAAGTAAACGATTTACTTATTGAATACTTTGATCCAAAAACAACTGGAGCTAGAAAAAAAACCATCGGTCTAGAAATGGTTAAATCAAGAGTTCTGTCTATTGAACAAATAGAAAAGTTCTTAAATCCTAATTTAGAAGATGGTGATACATCAGCGTTTTCAAATATTATGTTACGAGTTAATACTGGCTTAATTACTGACCCAGACGAATTGCGTAAAACCGCAAGTAAGGCTGGAATAAATGGAAAGCAGCTTGGAAAGTTAACAGAAAGACTATTGACAAAAGTTGATGACTTTGAAAAAGTTGCTTATTCTAAATTAAGAAGAAATGCTGGTTTGCCAGATGTTAGCGTTGGAAAAAATAAGCAAAACGCACATCAGTTTGAAAAAGAAAAAGTATTAAATGAATTCTATGAAGAAGCAAAACAGGCTGAAATATTAGACAGGGGATCTTTTGATCCAAGAAGAACTTCAGATATTGCAATAGAGCGATATAACAATACTGTTGCCAAAACTGTAACAAAAACTACTGCTCAATCAAAAATTAATGATGTTGTAAAAACCGAGTTAATAGGAAAGGGAAAGGTTACTGCTGGATTTTCTATTGATGCGGATACTAATTTAGACGATTTATTAAGCAAAAATATTATTAATCAAAACCAATACAACTACTTAACTGGGCAGCAAGAAATATTGAGAAAGCAATAATGGCTTATTCTAAATTTGAACAAACCTACGTTGATGCATATTTAAACAATATGTATCCAGATGTTGAGGAAGAAGTACAAACTCAAGATACTATGCTGGCCTCAGCCCCTACTGCCGAGCCTACTGGTCAAGTTACTGTGTCTGGATTTCAGCCACAACAAGTTAGGACAGACGTTCAGCCAGAGCTTGGTGTAGCTAGACCAATTCCACAGAATAAAGCCCAAGAGGCATTGGGATATATTGGTGAGCTGCTAACTAAGGCTGGTGTACAGCTTGATAAGGTTGGGATTGATATACCAGTATTGGGTAGGATATCTCTCAAGGATCTAACAGTTGGCGAGTCAGGCAAAGTATTGGAGGATATGGCTCTAGGTTTTTACCCTATTGAGGGAGCCGGTGGCTTTATTTCAGGCACAACACGCATTAAGCCAGACCCAGCATTTGAGCTATTAAACATTGCACCGATTGCTGGGGCTGCCGCAAAAGTTGCTGGTAAGGGTGTTGTTAAAGCTGGTCAAGCCGTAGCGCCAAAGGCTGCTGAAATGGCAGAGGGATATATGCGTTCTATTGGTGGTATTGCTGATATTGCACCAGTAGGGCCAAGAACAAATGTTGTAAGTACCCGCCTACCAACAGCAGTTAAAGCAACAGAAGATCCATTAGCATCTAATTTAATTGTTGATTTTGAGGCAATTAAAAAAGATCCAGAAGCATTTAAGCACAACATGGGTTTAGTTCAGCAATATCCTAATTTTGTTTCTAAAGCAAGAAACCCAGAAAAACGTGCAGAAGATTTTATTGCAGAAGTAAAAGATAACCTTTTGTATTTATATGACAAGGTTCCAGATCAAACTCGTCAACGCAGTAAGCTCTGGTACGATGGCGCTCGTAATATTGTAGACGATTGGACAGGAAAATATGGAGCCAATGACAATGCAATTTCTGGTGTACTAGCTGTATTGTCTCCACAAAAAGATTGGTTTATGAATGTGTCTCTTGGTGAACGTGTTCTAGACACAATGACCAATAAGCAATCCTTTAAATGGGATAGCTCAATGGATGATATGGCCAAGATAATTTGGGCCAAGCCACAATACGCACCAATGGTTGATGCAATTCGTGGGAAAACATTAGCAGAGCTAGATGATCCAGGATTAAAGGCTATGTGGTTGCGTACTTATGACCAAGCATATAATCCTCGTGAACATCAAATCGTAAACCCAGAAGGCACGTTTGCCGGAGTTAGGTTGACTGACAAGGGTGTTCCATACAAAACTGGCTGGGGTTCTTTAAACGAAATTGGTAAAGCAATTAACATTTTTGAAAACCCAACATTAGCAAATATTAGCAATAACCTTGGACAGCAACATAAGGTTCGCAATTTCTACAACAATATTTATGATCCAACTAATCCGGCTGGATATGTAACTGTTGATACTCACGCTGTTGCTGCTGGGTTGCTAAGACCTTTGTCTGGAGCATCTACAGAAGTAGCTCATAATTTTGGCTCAAATATGCTTGGTCAGGTTGGGCCAAAAAATAGCTCTGTAACTGGAGTGCAAGGTACATACGGACTTTATGCAGAGGCTTATCGTAGAGCAGCTCAAGAGCGTGGGGTATTGCCAAGAGAAATGCAGTCCATTACATGGGAGGCAGTAAGAGGCCTATTCCCAGATACATTTAAAAATGAAAAAAATTCTAAACTAATTGATAGTATTTGGTTAAAATATAGAAAAGGACAGATATCTCAAACGGAGGCTAGGGATGAAGTATTCAAATCAGCAAATGGAATCAACCCCCCAGAGTGGGAAAGAAGTGGACTACGTTCTGGAGCTGCTCAAGAAATTCAGCCTACCGCTGACCAGGGAAAACTATCTGGGTCTAGCGTACCCGGAGGGAATCCCGGAGACATGGGGAGCGGAAAACGAGGCAGAGCTGCCGAAAGAAATACAACTAGCGTAACAGGTCAGCCAGGTGGTATGGCCATTGGAGAACAATAATGTCCATTAAGCCACTTAACGAGCGCTTAGACGAGTTAGCTGGTCAGGGTGAGATACAACCTAAACCAGTAGTTGAGATGCCCGCAAAGGGCGCTGGAATCGATCTAGGTACTGTGCAGCCATTGGAGTATGAGCCAAGCGATATTGACGAATCAGAGGGTGTTAAGGTTGCTGGGTTAGGCAAAATACCAGAAGTGTTTAGTGGTGTTGCTAAGATGTTTAGCAAGGAAACCAAAGGGCTGGTAAACAAGGGTAAAGATGCTGTGGATGAGGTTGTTCCACCAGAGCTAATTAAGCCAGTAACTACAGATGTACCCCTAAAAGTACCCAAGGCCAAGGGCATAGAGCAGCCCATTTCAATTCAAAAGTTTGAGGAGGCATTGCCCCTTGCTAAGACCGAGGGTGTGCCGCCAGACTTATTGCAAAACCTTAACCGCATTGAGGGTTCAGATGACCTAAAGCGGGTAGTAGATGCAATCAACAGAGCATCCGGCATTGAGGTTGAGAGGGTTACCTTTGAGCAGCTGCAAAAGTCTGCCGTAGAGCGTGGCTTTGGCACATCTTTTATACGAGAGATGGATGAGCTAAAGGCTATGTATGGTGATTTGCCTGTTGACTATATGCGCTTTAGGTTTGCAATGCACAATAACGTCAGCCAGTTTTATGATGTTATGCAGAAGATTAGCAGCTACAACGCACTTGATCCAGCTAATCAAGATCTAAAAGCTGAATTAATCTACCGCCTAAATCTACAGAGCGCAATTATTGATTCGGCTACAGCCATTAGAACCAAAGCAGCTCAAACCACAGCAGCTGGTAACATCATTATCCCAGCCCCAAACTCTGATGAAATGAAGAGGCTGTTAGCTGATCCAAAGACGGACAAGGGTCTTGTTGAGCTAATGGGTGCAATGGACAATTTGCTTGAAACAACAGCAAAAGAGGGTTTATTAAACAAAGTATCTAAGGTTGGATTACTGCGTGATCTGTGGGATCTAACCTATAAAAATGGCTTGCTTTCAGCAACAGGCACACACCTTGTTAATGCGACATCAACTGTGGCATTTATGACTAGCACGTTAGCCACTAGACAGTTGGCTGGTATAGCTGGATCCATAAAAAGAAGTTTTGGATTTCAAGCAGAAGTTGAAATGGGCGAGGCCGCAGCAATGCTTGCTGGCATGATTCATTCATTTAGAGATGCAATGAGGCTTGGATGGGTTGCCCTTAAAACAAATACAACTAAAGAGATGCGTGAAGGGCAAGACTTATTAAGCGATGCTGGCCTAAGATTTGAATCGCAAACTGGTAGATTTAACGCTAAAGATTATGGGCCGCCAGAAGGTTATTTTAAAAAGTTGGTTACAGAACCATTGGGCATAGAAGATGAAACCTTTTTTAAAGGTATAAACGGATACGCTACCTTTGCATCGGTTCTTGGTAACAGACCCATTATGGCAATGGACGAGGTAACTAAGTTTTTAGGATATAGAGCAGAGCTATACGCTAATGCTTTTAGAGCATCAGAGAAAGCCAAGCGCCAGGCTAGATTAGACGGCAAAACTGGTGATGAGGTTGAAGACATTGGCTTAAAAGCTATGGGTGATATGTTTGCTAACACACCCAAAGAGGTAGAAGATGTGGCCAAAGACTTTAGCCATATGCTTACCTTTAGCAGAGCGTTAACTGGTAAAGCAAAAGCAATCCAAGAGTTGGCATCCGAGAGCTTGATTGGCAGAATTAATTTGCCATTCGTTAAGACCCCAATTTGGGTTACAAGCGAATCAATGCAGAACAGCATGATTGCACCCCTATCTAGCCAATGGCGAAAAGATATGGCAGAGGGCGGGGCAAAGCGTGAACTGGCTATGGCTAAGTGGGGCATGGGGTCTGGCATTATGATTGGTGTTGGATCTATGGTTGCAGATGGCCGAGTAACTGGCGGTGGCCCAGCAAACCAAAACCTAAAGTCCGTATACCTAGCAAGCGGTTGGAGGCCATACTCTTTTGTATTCTCTGACGGAGAGTGGGATCAGGAGTTTGTTGATTGGCTTGGTAAAACTGGTATGGATCCATCAATTGGAAAAGACAACAAGCTCTATATACCATTTAGAGGATTGGATCCAATAGCTGGTGCTATGGCAATGATTGCCGATTCTGTTGAATACGCTCGCTACGAAGATGATGACGATAAGGTTGCCCAAATTATGTTGGGTGGTGTATGGGGTCTATACAACTACGTTGGCAACCAGCCTTGGTTAACAGCTCTAAGCTCTGTTACTGGTGCATTTACAACAACCATTGAAAATCCAAAAGCATCCTTTAAGGCTGCCATTACAACTTTAGTTGAGTCTACTGCTAAGTATGCGATAGAGGGTTCTCCAGCTGGTCTATTTAGTTCTGCTAGGGGAATGGTTGCAAGGGTAACCGATCCTCTATCTAGGGATGTTGGTGGAGATCCTAATGACAATATTTTGTTAAAAGGAATTAGACAGGCGCTGAACTATTACAGGTCTAGAACACCAGGGTTATCAGAAGATTTGCCAGAAAAATATGATTTGTTTGGAGAAGAAATGTATAGAGCTGACCCAGCAAACCCAGCCCTATCATCTCTGTCTGGTGTCCGGTATATGGAAAGCAAGCAGAGAACATCTGATAAGGTGATTATTGCTCTTGGCCTACCTATCCAAATGCCAAAGCGTATCGTTGATGTTGGTGACGTTAAAGTAAAGCTGACCCCAGAAGAGTATCAGTTCATGCTGAACAGAATAGGTAAGGTTGACGTAGGTGGCAATAAGGTACAGAAGGCTATTGTTGAAACAGCCAAGATGCCTGGCTTTAAATCACTTGGATTGAATGAGCAACAAGAGGCAATCCGAGAGGTATACAGGGAATTTGTAAGCCTAGCAAAAGAAGATATGTTAGAGCGTTTCCCAGCGATATCTATTAGGGCGCAAGAGGCAGAATCCAAATTGCCAATATATGGTTTACCAAAATAGGTAATAGACTTTTATGAAAAAATCAACTAGATTAGGGAAATATTATGGCTGATTATGCGATATCTAACGTAGCAAGACGAGTGGTCTACACCAATACTGGTGTCGGGCCATACTCGTTTACGTTTGAAGTTCTTGCCAATACCGATATCGCTGTATATCGGGGCAGTACATTACTGACTCTGACCACAGATTACAGCGTAACCATTAATGCTAACGGCACAGGATCAATTACCCTAGTAACCGCTGGCACCGGCAATATAGCAATTGTTGGCGCAAGAGCAATTCAACGCACTAGCGACTATACGACAGGCGGTGACTTGTTCGCCAGTACCCTCAATACTGACCTAGACTCTCAGACAATCTATGCACAGCAAGTAGCTGAAACAGCAGAGCGTTCTATTAAAGCACCAGCAATAGATCCAACTGATATTAATATGACTCTGCCGTCAAGAGATAGTAGAGCAAATAAATACTTGGCTTTTGATAACAATGGAAACCCGATAGCATCACCAGGATCTAGTGCTACGTCAAATGATGTACAAAGTGCCATTGAAAATGGAATCTTTATATTCAAAAACAGAATTATTAATGGCAACTTTTTAATTGACCAAAAGCAAGCTGGAGCAAGTAAGTCAATAACAGGAACATTTGGTTCGACAACAGATTTTATTGGTGATAGATGGGTAACGTCTAATCAAGTTGGTTACGCAACAAGCATATCAATGCAAGTTGTTTCTGATGCTCCAACTGGATTTACAAAATCATTAAAACTAACAGTAACAGCTCTTGGATCTTATAATTTTATTTGGACTTCACAAACAATTGAAGGAAATAATATTTCTGATTTTGCTTTTGGTACATCGGCTGCTAAAAATTTAATGCTTTCTTTCTGGGTTAAATCATCTAGAACAGGAATGTTCGGTGGAAATATAAATAATGCTGCAGCAACTCCAGCTAGGTCGTATGTATTTTCTTACACCATAAATGCAGCAAACACTTGGGAATTTAAAACAGTATCAATTCCAAAAGAAACTTCTGGAACATGGAGATCTGACCATCTTGCTGGAATGAACGTTTACTTTAGTCATGCTGCAACAACTACGGCAACTGCTGGATCTTGGTATCCAACAACTTATAATGGAGCTGCTGGTCAAACAAACATTGTTAGCTACTCCGGAGCAACGTGGCAAATTACTGGTGTTCAATTGGAGGTTGGATCATACAATACTACATTCAATTACAGGCCAATTACAGTAGAACAAAATTTGTGCAATAGGTATTATTACAAAATTTTTCCACAAGATTATCCCAAAATGTTATTGGCTAATGGATATAGAAGGGGAACTTCTGGAGCATCATTTACATTAGATTTTCCAGAAAAAATGAGAGTGGTTCCATTATTAGAGGTTAATTCAACTACAGATAATTATGCTGTTGTTTACTTTGATACCACTCCTAATTTAAGTATTACAGCAGCACCAACAATTAATTCGTATTCAACAAGCAGTACTGGTGTGGTTGATGTAACAACAACCACTACTATGACTGCTGGTGGTAATAATTTATCTTTAATTACTAATCTAGCAACGTCATTTATTGCATTCAATGCTGAATATTAATGGGGCGAACTATGAACTTTATTTTTACATGGATCCTAGATCGCTTTGGCTTTGTTCCTAGAGCAACGCTTGAGTTCCCAATTGAGAAACCAGTTGCCGTTAAACCAGCTCGTAAGGCTGCCAAGAAAGTAGTACGCAAAAACGTACGTAAGAAAGCGTGATTACTATGACACAGCTTACCGAAAAAGAGATTGAGGATATCGTTGAGAAAGTAACTGAGCGAGTCATTGAGAAGGTCTATACCAATATCGGTAAGTCTGTGGTCACCAAGTTCTTTTGGATTGTTGGAGTTGGAGCAGTTGGCCTTGTTACATTCCTAGCTGGGATGGGTCACATTAAGATAGGCTCCTGATGTGTCAGACCCATTCGGAATTATTAGTGGTACTAAACAAGTTACAAAGACTCTCAATGAGTCTGTAAAAGCAAGCGAAGAGTTAAGTAAAGCAATCGATGGTGTATTAGCAGTCGCTGACAAAGCAGCAAAAGAAAGAACTGAATCAAGAAAGAAGTCAAGGGTTGTTAGTGCTGATACCACTACCATCATTGAGGCAGTTGATGAGTTCCAAAGGCTAATGTTAGCCAAGCAATCTGAAGAAAAGATTAAACACGAAATATCCAAGAAGTATGGATCACAAGCGTGGGATGAGATACAAAACATTAAGGCAAGAAAGCAATGGGAAGAGCGGCAAGATAAGTATTTAGAGCAGAACGATAGACGGGTGATGAAAAGTGTTATGGCGCTATGCTATATCTTTGCAACTTGGATAGCTTACGAATGTACTTGGGGACGATGGAGATAATATGTTACCGCTAATGGCTTTGTTTGACGTTGGGATGAAAGTCCTAGATAAATTTATTCCTGATCCAGAGGCTAAAGCCAAGGCTCAGAAAGAGTTGTTACAGATGCAGCAAGAGGGTAAGTTAGCTGAATTAAACGCTGACATGAATGAGCAGAATAATATATCTGACCGATGGAAAGCTGACCTTGCTAGTGATTCTTGGTTATCTAAAAATATACGCCCTATGTCTTTGGTTGCTATTTTTGTTGGTTATTTTCTTTTTGCAATGATGTCTGCTTTTGGCTACGATGCTAAAGAGTCATATGTAAATCTGTTGGGTCAATGGGGTATGTTGATAATGAGTGCGTATTTTGGTGGTCGCACCCTTGAAAAGATTATGGATATGAAAGCTAAAAATGAATCTAAGTCCTAATTTTACCCTTGAAGAACTGACTCACTCTGAAGTAGCAGAGCGCAAGAACCTAGACAACACTCCTAATGCTACTGAGATTGCTAACCTAACAAGGCTGGCTGCATTGCTAGAACAAGTGCGAGAGCTGCTTAACAAACCAATTATGATTAACTCAGGGTTTAGATCCAAGGCTGTGAATGATTCTGTTGGTAGCAAGGACAGCAGCCAGCATCGTATCGGTTGTGCTGCTGATCTGCGGGTGCCAGGCATGACACCCAAACAAGTGGTGACTGCCTGTATCGCAGCTGGCCTACCCTTTGACCAGATTATTGAAGAGTTTGGTTCTTGGACTCATATCAGCGTAACCAATCAGGCCGCTGACAAACCTCGTGGCCAAGCGCTTGTCATTGACAAGGCTGGCACGAGAGTATTTAGTTAAGCAACACCATCTAATACTTTCTTACGATTCTGCTTTGCGCTGGTCATTATGACCATCTGGATGGGCGAGAGCATCTCGATGGTGTCCTTATTCAGCGTGTTGAACTCAAGCAGTTTCTTTTGTTTATCAGCTAGAGCCAGCTTGGAGTTGGCTACTTTATCCGCAACTGTGTTGTAGCTACTAATAAACTCTTCAATGTTCTTACACTCGATGGCATCCTTGCCGGGTATCTGTAGCCTAACTGAGCCTGGGGTCGGAAGTGTTGTTTTTACGCTACTAGGGATGTCCTCTTTAATCGAGTTCAGATCAACTTTCGGTGTGGGTGTAGGGATAGGTACCCCAGCGAGCTTTGGAATCGAATCTAGGGGGTTTCTAGCGGTTCTAGAGGCAGCGTTACCATCGTCATCCTCTGGTGCTATACCACAGGCAGCCATGAGGCTGTATCTGCGAGCGTAGGTCAGAGCTGATCCATACCCTTGGGGGTCTTGCTTGCTGGCTGGAACGTGCAACACTCCACAGGAGAGAGACTCACCGCTCTCATGCAGTAGCAATGTTTCTACATTGACTCCTGTATCGGACTCGTGGCACTTCTGTATCAAAGCGATGCCGTTGTTATTGAGCGCATCAATGACCGCCTCCACACAAGCAGCCAGGTCAGCGTACTTGGATGTGAAGTATGGATTGGTAGATGACTTGAGAGCTGGGCCAAATTCTTTCTGTGCCTTGACCATAGCGGTTGCGATTAGTTTCATTTAAGACCTTTAATGGTTAATGTTGATTGACGAATTGTGTAAGCCTCTTTGGCTGGCACAATCTTGGCTAACTGAGCTTTGTAGCTACGTTGTGGCCACGTTATCTGGTAGTTACCAGCGATGGCTACAGTATGGCTTTTCATAATATTCATAATTTCTGTCTGTGCCTTTTGGTTCTCTTCTTCAAGCGTTGAAATTTTCTGCTTGTTTTCCAAGATTAACTTTGCCAACTCATACCCATAATCATCCAAGGTTACAGGCTCATCAATCGAGCCAGCCGAGAAAGTTCTTGCTGCATCCTTTGGATTAATAGCTGGGTAGTGGTCTATGCCACCAGTATTCTTGTACCGATCCAGCCGATCTTGGAAGTCCTTACAAGTTCTCTCAATGAGATCCAAGGTCTCTGCGTGTGGCGCAAACAGAAAGATCCGCAACTCTGTGCCGCGATACAGCACAGCGATAGCGCCCCACGATGCCTTAGTGATAGCCATCTGAGCTTGCAGTTGGATTGGCCCTCTGTACAAGGGCAAGACATCCTCGGCATCCATTGCGGTTAGCTTGGCCTCCAGCACTCCTGTACCCTCTAGCTTGATACTATGCTGACCCACCACATAGATGCCACGCTCTGGATCGGTGAAGACCTCCTCCATGGATCCTGTGGCGGTGCCATCCAGACTGCATGATATTGGCCACTTATCGTGAAAGTATGGTTTCTCGTGGTTAATCTCCAGTTGGTGGCAGCCAAGCCTATGCGCTGCCTCGGTCAGTATGGTTGGCTCTAGCTTGTTGCCCCAATCCATTGACTCGTTGCTGATGTTTTCTAATTCCTTACCATCGATGGCTGCAATACTTGCGAGCAGCTCGTCATTCGGTGACCGATACTGGCTCATGCCGCAGACCGCTGGGAGGCGGCTTGCAGAGAGCATATCGTTAGGGGTGACCTTTCCTACCATGTAATTCTCCTTATTATTTTTTAGCTACAGCTGTTGGTGAACTCATAAGCCAATATCGTTTCCACTTGTGGGTTCGATCTAGGCCATCATGCTCGAACTCATCAGCAATCTCATAACCTCTTCCTCTAAGGAGGTGTATGTAGTGTGCCAACCTAGTAATGCCATAATTGGTAATAGCATCCCAAGAAGTAATCCCAGACGATTTCTTCTTTTTAAGGTGCGCCAATATTGTTTGAAGTTGCGTATCATTTTTGCTCACGTTTTTCGTTCCTTGAAAGTAAGTTGCGGTACATTTCCCATTTCTTTTGGTACTTAATACATTCTGATGGGGGCTGGAATCCATGCTTGATAAATGTGGCCATCACATCTGTTTTCTGCGATGGCACATAGTGCTTATTGATATCCTGAAAAGACATAGTTCTCCTAAGAAAGTGCCACGATTAAGATAAATGCAATGACCGAGACTGTGGCGATAACGCGGTCAAGGATGCTGTCCTCCGGCTTGTACTTGTACAAGTCTTTGGAAGATTGGTTGTGTTGGTTCCATGCTTTCATTTTTTTAGACTCTCCATAAATTTCTCGGCCATGCGCTCTCTGCGCTTGCGCTGCCATCTTGCGTAGAACTGGGTGTTCTGCACAACAGCACAGATACCCAAGACCAGCCCAGCAATCACAAGCAAGGTGCCTGTGATGTACATCAGGGCAAGAATAGTATTGATTAAATCAAGCATATTGCACTCTCCTTAATAGTTTGCCTACCTGGGCGGGATGCCATACATCTAAACCTGTGGCGGTCTTGATACCGCGTATCTCTAGCTCGGCTGCAACTGTACGCAGATTGGTTCCGACTTTACTGACAATATCTTGCAAAGAAGGCGCGACTTTTTTGCAATATGCTTCACATCGGTCGCTAATTGCTTTCAAACCAGCCTGAGAACCGATCTGTGGAGCTGGTGAACCCAAGACAGTACCGCGAGCTTTGGCAGCTGCTAGAGCTGATTTGGTACGCTCAGATATCTTCTTGGCCTCCCACTCAGCAAACACAGCAGCCATCTGTAGGAATGTGCGGTCTGCCTCTGGCATATCAGCTGCTACGAATTGAACATTGGACTCCAACAGGCCAGAGATAAAGTGAACATTACGAGCGAGACGATCCAACTTAGCAATAACGAGTGTGGCTTTCTGTTTCTTAGCCAAGGCTAGAGCTGCTGCCAACTGTGGGCGGTCTGTCTTACGGCCAGACTCAACCTCAGTAAACTCTGCAATGATTTCTTTGCCAGCAAGGTAAGCCTGTACGGCAGAACGCTGGGCCTCTAAGCCAAGACCTGATTGGCCTTGGCGCTGTGTTGATACTCTGTAGTAGGTAACGTACATGATTAAGCCTTTACCCAGTAACCATAAACCATCTTCTCGGAGCTGTCCCATGTGTCCTGGGGTATGCCGTTATCTACAGCTACAAAGTGACCAGCTTGCCTGGCAATCACAATGCCAGATGGCATATCTGAACACTTGGCTTTCCTACCTTGGAATTTTGGTGCTGATACCCATGTCCATCCCAATTTGTTAAGGGCAGCATCATAGATATTTTTATGTATTCCGTTTCTTGCGGATTTTGCAAAGCCCATGTCTTTGTTTGCTTGGGCTAAAAGGCTGTAGGCTGCTTTGTAATCCATGCCTAAAGCTATTGCTATTGCTCTGGCTCCACAATCACTAGCAGCGCCTTTGTATCCCGCTGCCTGCCTGCCGCCATCGTTATATTTGTATTTCATGTTAACTCCTCTATCTGGGTGGTTAAAAGCGATATCGCTTAGGTATTAATTTACCACACCCAAAACCCATGTCAAGAACTAAATGTAGTTTTTTTGCATTATTTCGTAGGTGTTTACCCTAATCTTATTACGCTATATTTAGTCTACAATCAGATATCTCAACTAAATAAGGCAAACAATGACCGAATTAAAGCCATTCCTGGTGCGACTGCGCCCAGACGTTAGAACCTTG
>Ga0315902_10007310_pt1 | contig 15124 bp, 9 predicted proteins | sample LakEriMetagenome_9_FD_203523 | JGI IMG/M metagenome (GOLD analysis project Ga0315902, IMG submission 203523) | Freshwater fungal communities from buoy surface, Lake Erie, Ohio, United States - Buoy 12 MA117 | ecosystem: Environmental > Aquatic > Freshwater > Lake > Lake biofilm | place: USA... | reverse complement strand
ATCTACGATGATTTCTCCAACGGTCTTCATAAGCGCGTTGATGGAAAGTTCCGTGACATTGTTGAAGGTGACATCCTTGACCGCGAGAAACTTCTCCAAGCGATGCAGGGCGTCGATGCGGTAATTCATCTCGCCGCTAAAAAAGCAGTAGAAGAATCAGTAAAGAATCCACTCAAGTATTACGAGAATAATGTCGGTGGAACTCTCAATCTTCTCGCCGCAATGAGTGCGAAAGGTGTAAAGACCATCGTCTTCTCATCTAGCGCCGCTGTCTATTCACCCAACGATAAAGACGCTGTTGAAGAGACGGACCCAACCGTTCCGCTATCGCCTTACGGAGCCACAAAACTATTGTCAGAAGAGCTTATTTCTAGCGTCGGAAACGCAGAAAAGATCTCCCATGTTTCGCTCCGCTATTTCAATGTTGTGGGATCTGCAATACCTGAATTTGGCGATAACTCGAAAGATAACCTGGTTCCGAAAGTCTTCCTTGCTCTTAAAAATGGCAAGCGCCCAGAAATCTACGGCAGCGATTACCCGACCCCAGATGGCACATGTATCCGCGATTACATTCACGTACAAGATCTTGCAAAAGCACATGTCGCTGCGCTTAAAAAAGCAGAATCTGGATTTACCAGCGCGGTCTACAATGTTGGATCAGGCAAAGGCTATTCAGTCCGCGAGATGATGAATCAGATCTCTCAAACACTCGGTAAAGACATTAACCCGCAAGAATCTCCAGCTCGCGCCGGTGATTCACCAAAACTTATCGCCTCAACGAAGAAGATTGAACAAGAGCTTGGGTGGAGACCGACCGCTACGTTAAAAGAGATGATTGATTCATCCTGGGCTGCAGAGAGTTCAAACTCATGAGCATCCTCTCCGATCGCTATGCATCACCAGCTATGAAAGAGATCTGGTCAGCGGAATCCAAGATTCGCGCTGAGAGAAATCTCTGGATTTCTGTTATGAAAGCCCAAGCCAAACTAGGGTTTGATATCCCAGCATCTGCGATTGCAGAGTACGAAAAGGTGAAAGAGAAGATTGATCTAGCGCGCATCGATAAGCGCGAGAAAGAGCTCCGTCACGATGTAAAAGCACGGATCGAAGAATTCAACGCGCTGGCGGGACATCAATACATCCACATCGCGATGACCAGCCGCGATCTCACCGAAAATATCGAAGCTTTCCAAATCATCTCTGCACTCAAACTCGTGCAATCAAAGTCGATTGCCTTGCTGGCCAGACTTGGGGAAAAGAGCGCGGAATATAAGGCGCTTCCTATTGTGGGCCGCTCCCATAACGTCCCCGCCCAGATCACCACGCTCGGAAAGCGCTTTGCAACAGTTGCTGAAGAACTCCTCTTCGCCTACTCGCGACTTGAAAACTTAATCGAGAACTTCCCCATCCGTGGCCTTAAAGGCCCGGTCGGTACTGCGCAAGATAGCCACGACATCATGGGCGCTAATTACCAAGCGCTAGAAAAAGAAATCATTAAATCTCTTGGCTTTGAAAGTGCCTTGAATTCCACCGGCCAGATTTATCCACGCTCTCTTGATTACGATGTCATCACCACGCTTGTTCAATTAAGCGCTGCGCCCTCAAATCTTGCTACCTCAATCCGCTTAATGGCAGGAAACGACTTGGTGAGCGAAGGATTTAAAGCCGGACAAGTGGGATCTTCTGCGATGCCCCATAAGATGAATACTCGCTCTTGCGAACGCATCAATGGTTTTGCGGCAATTCTCAAAGGCTACGCTGCGATGATTGGTGAAGTTTCTGGAAACCAGTGGAACGAAGGCGATGTATCTGACAGCGTGGTTCGTCGCGTTGCAATTGCCGATGCTTTCTATGCCATCGACGGGCTACTTGAAACTACTCTTACTGTTCTCAAGGAGTTTGGAATTTTCCCTGCGATGATTGAAAAAGAAATCCAAACCCATCTTCCCTTACTTGCTACGACTAAAATTCTTATGGCTGCAGTGAAGAATGGACTTGGTCGCGAAGATGCTCACGAATACCTCAAGGAAATCTCACTCAAAGTTGCCACTGATATCCGTAGTGGTAGAGAAACTAACCTCATCGATGAAATTGCTGGCGATGCACGAATTCCTCTCGACAAACCTGAGTTAGAAAAACTCATCTCCTCACCCCTGGAATTCGCTGGCCTTGCCCAAGAACAATGCGATGCGGTCATCGCCAAAATCTCAGCCATCACCAAGGCTCACCCCGAAGCCGCTTCTTACCAACCCAGCGCTATTCGCTAACTTTTCCCCACTTTTTGCACCTGCCTCACGCTCAAGATAGGGTGCTCCCATCACAGAACACGAAGGTTGGGAGGGCTCGCTATGGGGCGTGGCCGTTCAAAAGCTAAACAGACTAAAGTCGCACGCGATCTTAAATACCACTCACAAGATATCGATATCGATCGCCTTGCCAAAGAACTTCACGGCGAAGTAGATAAGAACTCTGACGAAGACGACTTCGATCCATTTGCAGAAGGCAACTACATCCCACGTAAGTAAGGGGCATTAACTATGCGCCCAACTCCGTACGTCGCATCACTTCGGGTCTACGAACCCATCTCAAGTTTTTCACCTGCTGACCAATTGCGGTGGGCATCAATTCCCATCGAAAGTTACACCGGCCGCGATGAACAACTACGCGCCTTACAACGAACCATTCTCTCTGAACCACCAACTTTAAAAGCGGATAGCGCACACATCATCGACCATGATGGCAAGCGCTTTGTTTCACCGTGGTCAACAGCGCGCAGATGCTGGGCAGCAGTCAAAGATTTCAAGAATTCTTTACCGACAAGCGTCATCCCATTTCTCATGCCTGAAAGCTTGAGCGATGCGCTGAGTGAAGATTCTGCAGATTTAGAGAATCGCGTTCCGCACATCATCTCGGAAACATGGATTATTCCACCGCGATGGTTTGCACTGTTTACTCCAGAAGAGAGACTCCGTGGCAATAACTCCGACGGACCTTTCACCATCATGCGCACCGAGATGTCGCAAGCAAAGAAACGTTGTATCTCAACACACCAAATTGTCCGCAAAGCTTTTGGCCCAGGCCCTATTGAAGAAGAAATAGTTCAGCTCCTCAATTGGCTCAATGTCTTCCATCCCGAATCCATCGTTGAATGTGATTACGGCGGTTTAGCTCTTTATTTAGAGAAAGCCCTGACCGATTATGGTGAGCCCGGATTAGAAGCAGATCGCTCGATAGAAGATGTCACTCTTTCGCTTCAAGGCTTATCCAATGGTGATGGGGCTCTTGCTGGAAAGGGTTATGAGGCCTTGGTTACTCGTTGGCGAAAGGTTGCCGCCCTAGAACAAGCGATGTGACAGGGGTGAAACCGCACTTCTTTATATTGAACTTCTTGGGGCAGTACACTCAACCTGGCTCACCCGACGGGTGACTTTGTCGGCGGGAGGAGGTGGGAGCTAATTGCGAGCAACCATTTCCTTCAAGCCTAATTCCCGCAATACCTTCTTTTGAAGCCGGTTACTCTCAGCCGTTCTTCTTGTCTCATTGCTCCCTTTCATTTCGTTATCCGAAACCGAAGCAGCGGGTAATAACAAACGTTTGATTTGTCACCGAACAAGCTCAACAACAAATCCGTACAGAAAGATTACAGTTCCAGTAAGCACCATAAATACTGATAGCAAGAAACATAGAGTAGTGGCACACCAAGGTGCTGTTTGGACGCCTGGTGCCGCTAAAGGTTCTTGGGGTGACATCATTCCGGGAAGCACAGTTGGCGGCTCCTATAACTGGTGGACTGTTGATACCAGCACTCCAAATACGCAAGGTCAAAATGTTTTCAATGGTCTTGTGGTGGTGGCGAGTACGGGTAAACGTGCATGCCGCTCAATGACTTTAAAGGAGTTTTATGACTCGGAAATTGCGGCTGGCCAAACTCCTAGTCAAATTGCAGATGACCTAAATGATGGAACGTCGTATGAAGATCAAGCTTATCTTGCTCAAACGAATAATTTGAGTTTTACTGCAGGCAATCTAACTACAATCATTGCGCAAGTCGAAGTTTTCTCTGCTGTAACAAAAGGCGCGACGCAACCAAGCGTCAATTCTGCAATTTTTGCCGGGACTTTCAAAACAAGCTCTTCGATGATGAGCTATTTTTTTGAATACACCAGCGTTTCTGCAGATGTTGTGGGTGACGACGAATCGACAACATGTACCTCACTTGGATTTACCAATAGTACTGAAGATAAATCATCGCAAACAGTTTTATTAACCACCAACACCACTTACTATTATCGAGCTGTACTCGTTTTGACGAGTGAATGTAGCTCAAATGCTCCAACGACAATATTTTATGGTGAAACCTATTCACTTAAAACTGGTTCGATTAACTATACAGTCAATTATGACAAAGATGTCGGAAACGGTACTCCACCAACAGATCCAACTTTGTATCCCTCAGGTAGCACCGCCCCCATTTTAGGTCCGGGAGGAGCACTGACGGGCCCGGGTGGCACAGCATTTCTTTATTGGTCCACCGTGGATCCCAACCCTGCAGCGGCGGGACTTAGAATGGGAAAAATACGAGGAAATCAACAAAGTAATTTCTTAAAAGCAACAAGAAGCAATTTCGCAAGCGGAACTACGTACAACCCCGGCGAATCAACAACAATCACAAGCAACTTGACTTTGTATGCAGTCTATGCCGATCCCACATACACCGTCACATACAACGCGAAGAACAGTAATAACTCTAATCCAACAAGCGGTAGTGCTCCAACGGATAGTAGTTCTCCTTATTCATCCGGGGCAACGGTTACGATTCTTGGCAATACAGGTACTCCAGCTTTAGCTCTCACTGGATACACATTTGCTGGTTGGTGCACTACAAATACCGCGGCAAATGTGACAAGTTGCAACGGAACTCAATACTCAGCAGGTGATACATTTGTAATCGCTGCTAATGTCAACCTCTATGCAGTTTGGAGCGCTGCAAGTCAGACAATCACTTATAACAACAACACCGGTTCTGGCAGTGAATCTAATACAACAGGCAACACGGGAAGCTCTGTCACTCTTTCTAGCGGATCAAACTTAAGTAAATCTGGTTACACACTCTCAGGCTGGTGCACAACTGCACCTACCGCAGGAAGCGCATGCACATCAGGAACGCCCTATGCACTATCGGCAAGTATCACAATGCCAGCAGGGGGACTTGCTCTCTATGCAGTTTGGACAATTGAGAAATCCTTTTTTCCTTCCATCAATTCAGTATCGAAATTGGAAGTCTGCGCCATTGGTAGTGAACTAGTTATCACAGGTGAGAATTTTGAAGGAGGAAAACTGTTTCTTGATGGAATTGAATTGGAAGCTAGATACTTGTCCTCATCGAGAATAGACTTCATACTACCAAGGGCTTCTGGTGGAGATCGTGTTGTTCGAGTTGTAACACCTCGCGGAACGGTGAGTTTCACGATTAAGTACGTGGATGCTCCAAAGCCGATCTTTATTCCTATTGCTATGCCATATATGTCACAGGGCGATGACTTGAAACTCCCAATCAGGGCTACGAATGCAACTAGTTATTCACTTATTGGAAATTTACCGCAAGGTCTAGTTTTTGATTCCACCACAGGCATGATTTCGGGGAAACCTAATGAAAATGGGATTTTCGGTTTTGTTGTAACTGCAAGAGGAATTTGTGGAGAGACGAGCCAATTACTTGAGCTGGATATAGATAAGAAGACTCCAAACGCAATTAGCCATAGAATAAATTTCACAAAAGGCGCATCATGTATCAACGAATCAGCGAAAGCATCATTGGATGCATTTCTAGAAAAAGTGAAGTCGCTTGCTCCTCGTAACTTGATACCTGAGATCTATATAAGTGGTGGAGGAGTTGGCTCGGGGAGTGACCTAGGGGATGACCGCCGAGATTGCCTTTGTGAGGTATTTCTAGACCAAGAGTTCTATGGAAACATCCTTGAAGGTGAGTTTATTGGTGCCACAAATCGTGTAGAAATTATCGTGTATTGGGCGAGACCGTAGAAAATGACTCATAAATCATTCAAGTTGTTGCTAGCACTCCTATTCTTCGCTGCATCAACTGTTACTTCAATAAATACCTCCCACGCCTACGCAGGAACCTTGGAAAATGGAAATCTTGCTTATGCAGCGTCGGAGTTCAATAAGGGCGAAGCTTGTAATTACTTGCCAGGTTATGAAACAGGCTATGACGCCTGGCATTTAGTTCTCACCACGCGTGGCGCAACATTTATGGCCGATCCCTCTAATCCTAAAGTTTCCATTAATCTGAATATTGTTTTTATGCGAACAGATGGGACTAAGTACGTCATTAAGTCAGGCGCGCTTGTTCAATTTGGAAAAGGAGCCTACGTATACACGCTCACAAAAGATAAGGACCGAATTGTTCAATCAGGTTCGCTTGCAACGATTAAATCTTTAGATTCAGGAATGCGTTTGTCGCACACCTGTCCGGGTTCAGGAACAGCAACCTTTATTCCAACCCCAACCCCAACCCCAACCCCAACCCCAACCCCAACCCCAACCCCAACCCCAACCCCAACCCCAACCCCAACCTCGTCACCAACTTTGAGTCCATCTCCAAGCCCAACAGTTCGCTTTTCAGGAACTCTCGAAAATGGAAATCTTGCTTATGCGGCGTCGGAGTTCAATAAGGGCGAAGCATGTAATTATTTGCCAGGTTTTGAAGTTGGTTATGACGCTTGGCACTTAGTGCTGACAACTCGAGGGGCAACCTTTATTCAAGATCCCAAAGACCCACGAAAGTCTATTGGTTTGAATATTCTATTTCAGCGCACCGACGGTTCTCGTTATCTGATTACTACTGGTGCGTGGGTTCAATTTGGTAAGGGTGCATATGTTTACACGTCGACATCAGCACAGGACAGAATTATTCAAAACGGATCTTTTGCAGCAACTAACACGACTAGTTCGGGAATGCGACTATCCCATACATGCCCAGGTTCAAAAACCCCAACCCCAACCCCAACCCCAACCCCAACCCCAACCCCAACCCCAACAACTAAACCTTCGCCGTCACCATCTACGTCGAAAGCTAAAGATCCTTGCAAATTGTGCATCTCTCTTTCGTTTGCTAAGGAGACCCCTCGACCATCGGAGTCGCCGGGACCTGGCTACACAAGCACACCTACCGCATCACCAAGACCAACGATCACTTCATCACCTACACCTACCGCATCACCAAGACCAACGATCACTTCATCACCTACACCTACTTCCACTTCCACTCTTTCGCCAACACCGCCGGCAACTCCAACAGTTTCACCTCAACCAAAACCTCAATTCCCGACCCCACCAATGTTGGAGCAGCCGAAAAATGTTGTTTTCGTGACACCAGAGTGTTCTGTACTCGTCGATGTTCTTGACGCAAAACCAGCACTGATGCCTCAAGTAATTATTACTGAGGGGCCAAAGTACGGATCGATCACTTTTGATCCCGAAAAGCCACTCTCTTTCACATATACATGCACAATTGGTGAATTCAAATCCACTACGGTCGATAAAGTCACATTTACTTATAAAGATACAAAAGAAGTAACACAAATGGTTACTCGCGAATTCGTACTGAGACAACAAGGCGACGTCCCACGCTCAATTCAAACAGGTCCAAATTCACAAAGTCGGTGCAAGCCAATCAGGCCTAAAGGCACGACAGTAGGAACTATCTCTGTTGGCAATCTAGAGATGCCAATCAAGGCATTTAATTATCCGGCGGGCGGTGTAATGGAACCTCAAAAGACCACCTTGGCTGCTGGAGTTTCACAACGGCACATGCCTTTGAGTGCTGAAATTGGTACCTCGGTCATCACCTGGCACGTTAACTACAGCGGCTGTTGGAACCCACTCAACATCTTGACCAAAAAACGGGAAGGCTCGATATTTACAGTAACCGATGAAAATGGCGAGTCGGTGAGATATCGAATTGACAAGAAGGTTGTCGTAAGGAAGGGCAATTACAAGAAGTCCTGGTTCACCCTGGTGGGACCGCGTCAACTAACCCTTGTTACCTGCACGGGCAGCTTTGTTGATGGCCACTACAAGGACAATTGGGTCCTCATAGCAACGCCGATTAGTTGATTTCTAGTCAAGGACGTCACTGTTAGATTAATGTGCAAAGTTATTGGGTACTCTTTGCCCATGTGGGACAAAAAGGACATTTCGCGACATGAGTAGCCAGAGACAAGTGGAGTTGGAAGTTCTCCTGACCCCCGCTGAAGTCGCAAAGCTCTTCCGAGTGGATCCCAAGACGGTCACTCGTTGGGCAAAAGCTGGAAAGCTCACAGCAATCCGCACCCTTGGTGGACATCGTCGTTATAGAAAAACAGAAGTTCAATCTCTATTGAGCGCTTCACTGAATCGAGGAGCAAATGTCTAAAGAGAACAAATCTGAAGAACCCAAGGATGAAGTCATCGATCCAAAGGCCAAATTCCGTGAAGCTTTAGAAAAGAAGAAACGCAAAAGTGGTGTTCGCAATAGCAACACTACAGGTGGGCTAAAAGTTTCGGGCGGTCAAGCAGATGGCAATACCCCCAAGATGTTTCGTCGCAAATCTGGTTCTGCATAAGGAACTATGAAAGTTCTTGTTACGGGTGGAGCTGGATTTATCGGTTCTCATCTTTGTGAAGCACTACTCACTCGGGGTGACACTGTTATCTCACTCGATGATCTTTCAACTGGAAGTCTTTCAAATCTCTATACGATAAAGCAGAATCCAAACTTCACCAGCGTTACTGGGTCAATTCTTGATGAGAGTCTTGTCGAAAAGCTCATTAATTCAGTCGATGGCGTCATGCATTTTGCCGCTGCCGTAGGTGTTCAAAAAATTCTCAAAGACCCTCAAGGTTCGCTTCTTACAAATATCCACGGCACAGAAATCGTTCTAAGCAATGCCTCGCGACTGAAGAAAAGAGCGATGCTAGCTAGCAGCTCAGAGATTTACGGCAAGAATCCAAAAATGCCTCTCACGGAGGATTCAGACCGAGTACTTGGAAGCCCCCTTGTTGCACGGTGGACCTACTCAGAAGCAAAAGCCATCGATGAAGGATTTGCCCGAACTCTCTGTGAAAAAGAAGGCTTTGAAGTCAGCATAATTCGCCTTTTTAACACTGTTGGCCCGCGCCAGAGTCCCGCGTACGGAATGGTCATTCCACGTTTCTTTGCAGCAGCCCTCAAGAACGAACCGCTTGTCATCCATGGCGATGGCACCCAACAAAGAGTCTTTGGTCATATAAGCGATGCTATCGCGGGGATTATCTCGCTCTGGAATTCAGATAGAGGCGTTGGCGAGGTCTTCAATATTGGAGGATTTGAAGAGACTAGCATCAATGAACTAGCAAAGAAAATCATCCAGCTAACAAAATCAAAATCAGAAGTGACATATCAGCCTTATAGCGAACTTGCTAAAGAAGGATTTGAAGATCTTGCCCGAAGAGTCCCTGATACTTCCAAATTGACCGCCATGACGGGATGGAGAGCAAGAAAAAATCTCTCAGAGATACTCGAAGAAACATACGAACATCTGACTGAATGATCACCTCTACTCAATATCTAATTCTTTTCACGTCTACCTTCGTACTGGTCGGCACCCTTTCTCCTCTTATGCGCCGAATTGCACTTAAGACAAACTTTTTTGACCAACCAAACGCTGCCCATAAATCTCATCATGAAGCAATCCCATATCTCGGTGGAGTTGCAATCATTCTTGGCATCCTTGGGATTACCTATGGCGCGTTATTTACCCAAGACAACATGCGAGAAAACTTATGGACCGCTACTTCACTATTTGGTCCCGCTCTCATACTTGGAATTGTTGGCTTAATAGATGACCGCAAAGCCCTTCCGCCATTACCTCGATTTGTCGCCCAATCCGCAGCAGGTGTTTTTACCGCCTTCCTCATTATCGCGACCGATACCGTCGGAAACCCATCAGGCAACTCACTTTTGGATGCACTTATCACAATTGTCTGGATCGTCGGTATCTGTAACTCCATAAACTTCTTCGACAATCTCGATGGGGGAGCTGCCGGAGCTGTCGCCGCCATATCTTTCGGACTGTTCCTTATCGCGCATAACAATGGCCAATTTCTCATTTCTGCCAGTGCAACTACGATTTTTGCCGCGATGCTGGGATTCTTGATCTGGAATAAGAGCCCAGCCAAGATTTATATGGGCGATGCCGGTGCGCTCTTTCTCGGCACCATCATCGCGGTTCTCACCATCAGACTCAATCCTGATGTTTCAAGCAAGACTATTTCTTTCGCCGTTCCGCTCTTGCTTCTCGCTGTTCCAATCTTGGATACATCAGTGGCAGTTATCTCACGAATTCGCCGAGGTCGTTCAATTTTCCAAGGCGGACATGATCACCTTTCGCATCGTTTGATGCGAAAGGGATTTTCGAAACGACAATCTGCTTTTGCCCTATGGTCTTTAGCGGCGACTTTTGCTGGGATTGCCGTCACCATTGCAACGAGAGAATCCAGCACGTCATTTCTTGTAATGTTATCTGGAGTATTTTGGCTGGGACTTTTTGCAACATTTCTTCAGTCCCCAGATGAATGATTGAAATTTAGTAGAAAACTAGAGTGGCTGGGGACGGGATCGAACCGTCGACCTCACGATTTTCAGTCGCACGCTCGTACCAACTGAGCTACCCAGCCGAAAACAACAAGACAAAAAATAGCGACCCAGACGGGACTTGAACCCGCGACCTCCGCCGTGACAGGGCGGCGCGCTAACCAACTGCGCTACTGGGCCAACCGCAGATAAGCATTTCTGCCTATCTCGCGTCCCCAACGGGATTTGAACCCGTGTTACCGCCGTGAAAGGGCGATGTCCTAGGCCCCTAGACGATGGGGACTAGAGGAGGGTAAATCCTATCGTGAATTCCTATTGTCGAATCTGGCGGTACTATTCGCGCACGTTCGGGTTTTACGCGTAAATATTTGCACAGAATGCACATTCAGGGGCCTTTAGCTCAGTCGGTAGAGCAACGGACTTTTAATCCGTGGGTCGTCGGTTCGATCCCGACAGGGCCCACACGCTAAACCATAGATTCAATGGACTGTATGGAATGTTTCCATTGATGTGAATGGACATATCTCTTAGTTTGAACGCGGAATGGAACACTTTATCGAAAAGTTTGAGAGAATGAAGCATGGAAGAGATGAGTTTCTGTTGGGAGAACTATAAAAGACTCCTTTTCGCTTTCCTTATTACATCTCTCGTTAGTTCAATTCTTCCAGTCTCTCCAGCGAATGCGAACCCATCTTCACTAAATGTCAAGAATGCCTTACCCACGACCCAGGTTGCACCGCAATCGGACTCATCTCCAATTCTTGTTCAAGAGTCTCGCGACCCTGCCACAAGGTCTGCATCTCTCGTCAGCCCACTGGGATCGGGGCCCAAGAACGCCGGCACTATTTTTTCTGAGTCAACGACGAGAATTGTCGTTAGCCTCTCCACTCGCATCATTGGCAACATCGACACCAGAAAAAAACTAGACGGAATTGAACTTTCTAAAGCAAAAGCGGAGTTCACCACCCAAGGAATGAAGCTTGCTACAACTTATGGATCCCCAAGAGTTGCAACCGTTAGTAACTTTTTGGCTCGTACTGGCTCTGCCCTACAAGTCTGGGAGTATTCGAATCCGAGTACGGCTCAGGAGAATTTAGCAAGAATACGATCCAATCCTTTGGTCTTGAATGCTTTCCCAGATCGAATCTTACAGATTCAAAAAACTCCCAATGATGAGTTTTATTCAAAGATTTGGGGAATGACTGCAATTCGCGCTCCATCGGCATGGGATAAAAGAACGGGCGGCAAAGAAATCATCGTTGCAGTAATTGATACGGGTATTGACTTAACACATCCCGATCTTGTCGACAACTTGTGGAGTAATCCAGGCGAAGTGCCGGGTAACGGTGTTGACGATGACGGTAACGGACGAGTAGATGACAAACATGGCTGGGATTATGTCGACGATGACGGCACTCCCAATGACGATGTAGCTGGTTCGGCCTGGGGACATGGAACACATGTTGCAGGAACAATCGGAGGAAAAGGTAACAATTCGATCGGTGTAGCTGGCGTTAACTGGGATGTCTCTTTGATGGCGCTAAGAATTTGTGGTGCATACGGTTGTTACTTGAGCGACTTCTGGGAAGCTATTACCTACGCGTATAACGAAGGTGCTCAAGTAGCAAATGCAAGTTTCGGTGGGCCATACGCACCATTTGCCGAAGAGCAGGCTGTGATTGCCAGCGTTGCAGAGCCCGGCGTAGACTTGCAAAAAGGAGTCCTGCTAGTTGCAGCGGCTGGGAACTATGGCTCGAATAATGACACCCAAAACTTCTGCCCGGCTTGTTACCAGCTTCCAAACGTGGTCTCTGTTTCTGCCACCAGAGCTGGCGACTCCCTCGCTGGCTTCTCTAATTACGGAAAGCAGAAAGTGACAATCGCTGCTCCCGGCGAATCAATTTTTTCCACTATTCCTACTGGCGCCTTTGGAATAAACAATCGCTATGGATATTTAAGCGGAACCTCCATGGCCGCTCCGCAAGTATCGGGAGGAGCAGCACTTTTCTTTTCTCAATCTCCCTCGTGGCGACCGAGTCAAGTCAAAAACGCTCTTATCAAAAGCGCTAGAAGAGTTTCTTCCTTAAGTTCCAAAGTCCTCTCCGGAGGGATTATGGATGTTAATGCCCTTCTGTCAGTTTCTTCGCCTCCCAACCCATTTGTCTTTGTTGATTTTCTAGGCACGGGTAAGGGATCGATTTCTATCAATAGTTCTCGGTGTGAAAGTACTTGCTTTGCCGAGATAACTACAGGTCAGAATGTGACTCTAACTGCAGAGCCAGCACAAGGCGCGACGTTTGAAAAGTGGTCGGGCAATTGTGATGGCTCAACAAGTCGCACATGCTCATTTGTGCAAACGGATTCATCCACCAGAGCGACAGCTTGGTTCAGTCAAGCTCCCGAGGTCACCCATACCCAAAGCCAAATTCGGTCTAGAGAAGAACTTCCCGTCCGTACGGAAGATACTGGATACTTTCCTTGGGACAACGGCCTCTCCATGACTGCAAGTAGCGAGGGCACAATTTCTGCCTATGGCGTGATGAGGTGGCCCAAGGCAGGGTGGTGTTACTTTACTAGTTCAGATATGGGGGGCGTAGCTGCTGTAAATGCAGGCACGGGAACCGTTGAGAAGGTTTGGCGTGCTCCTTATTGGCCGGGCAGTGAGGCCAGGGATCGAATTTGGAATTGTAGAGATTTTGGTAAGAGCGTCTCAATTTCTGCAGATGGGCGAACTTTGGTCACTGGCTTGGGCTGGGACTACTCAATAGATTTCAACAATGAAGCAAATGATTGGTTTAGATGCGGTGTCGTCGTCTATAGAAAGTTAGATAACGGCCTCTGGAACGAAGGCACAGTTATTGCGCCATCAAATTTAAAGGACTGTTTCCATGTCTTGCAACGCACCTCTACGTCCTTTAGTGCGTATATAAATTGGTACAACCCAGTGCTTTCAAGAGATGGAAAAAAGCTCTTTGTCAGAGGAGTGAATCAGGTCCACGTATTCGATCTTAACAACGGTGAGTCTATCGGTTACCAAAACGCAAAGCTTCCTTCAGAGTGTATAACGACGACTGCACAAAATTTTCAAGGTTTCGCATCCCATATCAAACCTCTCTCATCGGGAGAAGAATTATTGATAGGAGCAACTTCTTGTAAAGACAGTACTGAAGCGTATCTATTCAACTATCAAAACAGCTCCTGGAGTGTTGCACAAAAATTTGGCCGGATTCCGGGTAACACATGGAGTGTGGGTGCAGCGGTGAGCACAGATGGGGAATTTATTGCAATTTCATATGCAGGTTCCGGAAACGGCGTTAGTTTGTATTCGAAAGTAAATGGTCAATGGAATTTTCTTCGAGATTTAAATAGCATAAAACCTTTCCTCTACATGACAATGTGTGATTTTGCGGCGAATAGTAAACAAAGAATAATTTGCACCAACCCTTATGTTGACGTTGGAAACAACATACAACAAGGAGTAATTCTCATCTACGATTCAGAAAACAAGAACTGGACTAGTCAAATCTATGCTGCAACTCTCTGGAACACAAAAGGCAAACCAACAGAAGGGATCTCCTTAACTTGGACTAATTCCAAAGGAACGAAATTCCAAACAGTATTTGGGGGCACTACTGTAGGTAATCCAGAATATGACTTTCACTTGATGGGAACCGCTTTCGACTATGGCGAGTTGGCAAACCTCACCCCGCCAAAAATTTCCGGCGATGCGGCAATTAATAAAACTATGACAGCAACTCCAGGAACATGGAGCGGATCGCCAAGCCCACGCCTGAGCTATCAATGGGTCTCCTGCACTAATAACACCTCCACAGATAGCTGCACCAATATCGAAGGGGCTACGAAAACCACCCTCACGCTAACCTCAGGACAGGTTGGAAAACACATTCGCGTGAAAGAAACAGCAACGCTATCTGGCCTTACCGGTGAAGCCTTCTCTGCAGCGAGCGCTCCAGTGGGATCTGCTCCTGTTGCATCAGGCAACTTGAGCATCACAGGAACGGCATCAGTGGGATCAACTCTGACGCAGGTCAATGAGTTAACCTGGAGCGGTTTCCCTGTTCCCACCATTACTACTCAATGGGTCAGATGTGATTCAGCTGTTCGTTCACAAGGCGTTCCTCGATCAACCCCGCCATGTCAGGCAATTGATGGGGCAACGGCAAATACCTATCAGTTAACAAGCGCCGATAGCGGCAAGTTCATCGCAGCTACTCGCATCGCCACATCCACTGCAGGAACAGTGACCTTCTATTCAGCCTCCACTACAACTGCGGTGGGAATGGCTCCAGCCAATACAGCGCTGCCAACGATCGCTGGATCTCCTGCTGTTAATCAGAGCCTGAGTGCAACTCCAGGAACATGGAGCGGATCGCCAAGCCCACGCCTGAGTTATCAATGGGTCTCCTGCACGAATAACACCTCCACAGATAGCTGCACCAATATCGAAGGGGCTACCAGGACAAGTATTCG
>Ga0315902_10007307_pt1 | contig 15129 bp, 12 predicted proteins | sample LakEriMetagenome_9_FD_203523 | JGI IMG/M metagenome (GOLD analysis project Ga0315902, IMG submission 203523) | Freshwater fungal communities from buoy surface, Lake Erie, Ohio, United States - Buoy 12 MA117 | ecosystem: Environmental > Aquatic > Freshwater > Lake > Lake biofilm | place: USA... | reverse complement strand
TACATCCGGAAGATCTGGACCTCGCGAAAAACCTGTTTCGGGAGGAGATGACCAACCCTGGAAAAAATCAGGCGGCAGATATTCGCTTTTTAAAAAAAGACGGAAACTGGTTATGGGCAGAAGCTAAAGGAAGAAATCTTTTGATGGAACCTTCCGTTCAGGGTTTTCTTATTAATTTAAATGATATCTCCGCCCGCAAGCTACTGGAGGAAGAATTGCTCCTCAAGGAAAATCTGAGGCACAAACAAATTGCCCAAGCGGCGGTAGATGCGCAGGAAAAAGAACGGGCCGATATCGGCAAAGAGCTGCATGATAATATCAGCCAGATGCTGACCAGCACCAAGCTGTTTCTGGATATACTGAAAAACAAGCAGCCCGATGAACTGCTCGACCGAAGCGTGAACAATATCAACGCCATTATCAAAGAAGTAAGAAGCCTTTCGCGCTCTCTCGTTCCTTCAAGCATTACCGATCTGGGGCTAGTAGCTTCCCTCAACGATCTGCTGGAAAATATCCGCATGGGCAGTGCTATAGAAATTGAATTTTATCCGGCAGCCGAAGAAGAAATGCCTTTATCTCCGAATTCTAAGTTAACTTTATACCGGATTGCACAGGAGCAGATCAATAATATTGTCCGGCATTCTGAAGCCGCTCAGGTATTTGTTGAGTTGTTTCCCGAAGACGGTCATGTGGAGCTTGTGATTGCCGACAATGGAAAAGGCTTTGATCCGGAAACCGTGAAGCCGGGAATGGGATTGAAAAACATCCGCAGCCGGGCGGAGCTTCTGAATGGAAAAGCGCAAATTATCAGCAGTCCCGGAAATGGTTGTAAATTGAAAGTTGTTATACCCCTAACATAAACCACCATCCTAATGGAAAAAATCTCAATTCTGATCGCCGACGATCACAAACTGATTCGTGAAACCTGGAGTTTTATTCTCAACAGCGATCCGCGTTTTCAGGTAATTGCTCAATGCAGTAATGGTGAAGAAGCTATCAAAGAAGCTCAGAAGCTCCGACCGAAAGTGGTGCTTCTCGATATCAACATGACTCCTATCAGCGGGATTGAAGCGACTCAACAGATTCGTAAATTTTCCCCTGCCACGAAAATCATCGGGGTGTCGATGCACTCGCAACCCGCTTATGTGAAAAAACTTCTGAAGCTGGGTGCACATGGCTATGTAACAAAGAACTCTCCACAGCAGGAAATGTTTGAGGCAATAGAAGAAGTGCTCAAAGGAAACCGATTCATCTGCTCCGAAGTAAAAACAATTTTATCCGAACAGGCCTTTGATGATGACAATGGAGGCGCCAATGCGTTATCAAACAGAGAGCTCGAAATCATCAAGCTGATTAAAGATGGTCTTTCTTCCAAAGAAATCTCTGCCGCTTTGAATATTTCACTTAAAACAGTGGAGGTGCATCGGCACAACATCCTGAAAAAACTCAATCTTAAAAACAGCGCGGCGCTGGTAAACTACATCAACGAATCGGGTCTGGTTATTTAAGTTTATCCGGCATGGCCATTCGCATTTTTATTACCGGCGGTACTTTTGATAAAGAATACAACGAAATCACCGGACAACTTTTTTTTAAAGACTCACATCTGCATGATCTGCTGGAGTTGGGGCGGTGCCGGGTGCCGGTAGAAATCCGCACGCTGATGATGATCGACAGCCTCGAGATGACAGAAGAAGACCGCGAGCTGATAGTGCACCAGTGCCTGCATGCCGAAGAAGATCAGATCATCATTACACACGGCACAGATACCATGAGCGATACGGCTAAAGTACTTGCAGAAAAGATTGTTGATAAAACCATTATTCTAACCGGAGCCATGATTCCGATAAAATTTGGTAGCAGTGACGGATTATTCAATCTGGGAAGTGCGCTTGCTTTCGCGCAAAGTCTTCCGAAAGGTGTGTATGTAGCTATGAATGGCCGCTATTTCCACTGGAATAATGTACGCAAGAACAAAGAGACCGGTATTTTTGAAGAGATCCGAAAACCTTGATGCTGTATTTTAACTGATGAAATTTATTGCGCTTATACCTGCCCGTTATTTGGCTTCGCGTTTTCCGGCAAAACTATTACAGTTGCTTGATGGTAAACCCGTGATTGTGCACACCTATCTGAATACGCTGGCAACAAATCTGTTTGAAGAAGTGATTGTTGTAACCGATCATCCGCTCATCGAGGAAGCGATTCTTTCGGTAGGCGGTAAAGTGCAGATCAGCCAAAAGACACATGAAAGCGGCACGGACCGGATTGCAGAAATCGCAGAATCAATCAATGCGGATGTTTTTATCAACGTTCAGGGGGATGAACCCTTTGTAAACTCTTCGGCACTACAGGCACTATGTGCTTTGTTTGAAGATTCCGAAACACAGGTTGGCTCCCTGATGGTTCGTATTTCAAAAGATGAAGCATCGAACCCAAATGCTGTTAAAGTAGTAACCAATAAAAAAGGAGAAGCTTTATACTTCAGCAGAAGTATCATTCCGTATGAGCGCGAAATTTCAAAAGATTTGTATTACTACAAACACATCGGAGTTTACGCTTACCGGAAAGCGTGTCTGTTGAAAATCAGCCGACTTCAACCTACCCGCCTGGAACAAACAGAAAAGCTGGAACAATTAAGGATGCTCGAAAACAATATTTCTATCCGCATGGCCGAAGTAGACTCCTGGAGCGTGGCGATCGATACACCGCAGGACCTAGAACAGGCAAAGATCTGGCTTGAAAAAAACAACGAGGATTAGAATATGCTCCCGGCTTGTTTGTATAACGTAAACGCATAAGCGATTTTAAATTTTTCCTACTCCTTAAATAAATTCAACGGTGTTTGCTCTGCTAATTTTCGGAATCCGCTCCACGAATTTTTAAAAAATGCTTCTACCGAGCCCACACTTTCAGTTACCGCCTCTTCTGCATCCTGAACCAGACGCTCGGTTAACGTGGTCGGCTTTGACAATTTCTGGTTAATCTCCATTCGGGCAATCTGCAGTGTACTGAGCGTAGTGCGTTCCGGGAAACGTATAATTCCCTGCTTGTCCGATTTTTTGCCAAAGATGGGCTCTTTGAGTTTTTTGATTTCTTTTGTCATTTCCGAACAAGCTTTGCGCAAACTATCAGCTTCCTTCGTCTTATTACCTTTCAAAGCCGATTCAATTTTTGAAATCGTCTCCTCCGCATCGGTCAGCCTGTCAATCGCTGCCGTGAGCAAACCGGCACTTTTTTGAATGCGTTCGGTGAGTTGCTTCTTGGACTCGTACAGAGATGCAGAAAACGGAATACGCGGATCTGCTTTTATCGTAAGCATCGTTGAATCAGCTTCTCCTCCGTAACGAACCACTACTTTATAATTTCCAGGAGGAACCGGAAAGCCGCCACCCTGCTCGGGTGCCCCCGGATCCGGCTTGGGAGTGCCGGGATAACGCTTCCCTTTGGTATCATAATTCCAGTGAATTCGGTTCAGACCAGCCTCCGGTTTCATGCGAATCGTTCTTAAAACTTCCTGCTGTTCATTGCTGATCGCAACTTCAACGCTGTCGGCTTTGTGTTGTTTAGCCGAATCTTTTACTGAGCCTTGTTGTATCAAAAAAGAGATCATTGCCCCGCGCTTTCGGTTTTCCCCTTCATAGAGCCCCCAGGTGCTCCACTCATATCCGGTTGCTGTACGGTATTCCGCCTGATACGCAACAGGAGGCGCATACACTTCTATGCGTTTGGAAGATCGCTGTCCTCCGTTCTTTGCCAGCGCCCGCAAAGGACGGATATCATCCATCACCCAAAGCGCTCTTCCAAATGTTGCAATAACAAGATCCGCCTCACGCTCCTGCAAAGCAAGATCGTAGGTGGAAACAGAAGGATATCCGTTTTTAAATTGCTCAAAGGTTTTCCCATTATTATAACTGATCCAGAGCCCCTGCTCAGTTCCCACGAAAATAAGATTGGGCTCTACAGGATCCTGCAGCATACATAAAGCATAGCCCTTCACATTTTTTTTGGCGAGCATATTTTCCCAGGTTTTTCCAAAATCACGTGTACGGAACACCGTTATAGAGAAATCTCCTCTGCGATAATCGTTGCAAACAACAAAGGCTTCAGATTCCTGATGACGGCCTGCATGAACCTGGGTGATCCAGGATCCTGCATTCATACCGCTGATTTTCCCGCGAAAATTCGTCCAGCTTTTTCCACCATCTCGGGTGACCTGCACGTTGCCGTCATCTGTACCTACCCAAATGATGTTTTTATTGAGGTGCGAGGGGCTTATAGCAAGGATCGTATTGTGGTTTTCCGCTCCGGTCATATCCAGCGTCAGTCCGCCAGTTTCTTCCGGTTGCTGGGAAGGGTTGTTGGTGGTTAAGTCCGGTGAAATGATTTCCCAGGTTGTCCCCTTATCTGTGCTCTTGTGGAGAAACTGACTTCCGTAATAAATTGTTTTGGGATCAAAGGGATCCTGTGCCATCCCGCTGTTCCAGTTGAAACGCAGTTTGGTTTTTTTATCGGGAGCAGGCGGACGAATATATTCCTGTTGTCCGGTAGAAATGCGGTAGCGGCCAAGATATCCTCCCTGACTCATCGCGTAAATCCAGTCGCTGTTTTCAGCATCGGGCAAAACATCAAAGCCATCTCCTCCCCACAGATTATCCCAGTAATAATTGCGGATTCCGCCTTCCACCCAGTCGTACGCCGGTCCTCTCCAGCTACCATTGTCCTGCATACCTCCCATTACATGGTAGGGTGTTTCGTTGTCAACACGCACATGATAAAACTGACCGAAGGGAAGTTGTTCGTCGAAGCGCCAGGTGTTTCCGCGATCACGGCTGATGCCAATGCCTCCGTCGTTGCCATCGATGATAAGTTTTTCATCTGTCGGATGAATCCACCAGGCGTGATGATCGGGGTGAATGCCGCTGTACGGAATTAGCGTAGTAAAAGATTTCCCGCCATCTTCGCTCAACGTTACGGTAGAATGAATATCATAGATACGGTTTTCATTTTTAGGATCAACATAGATTTCATTGTAATAAAAAGGACGATCTGAAACTTCTCCGGGTTTACTGTTCACCAGTTCCCAGTTAAACCCTCCATCATCGCTTTTATAAAAACCATTTTTGGCGGCTTCAACTTTAGCATAAATACGGGAGGGTTGGCTTGGAGCAAAGGCAATACCGCAACGTCCGATTGCTCCTTCCGGTAATCCTTTACTGCTGTCTAGCTTTTGCCAGTTTTTACCTCCGTCTACAGTAATATACAGTCCACTTCCCGGTCCGCCACTGGTAAAACGCCAGGGCTCACGCCGGTGCTGCCACATATTGGCAATGAGTTTGTTGGGATTGGACGGGTCCATCACGAGTTCGGCACAGCCGCTGGTATCATTGGTATACAAAATCCGCTCCCAGCTGTCTCCGCCATTGGTCGTTTTATACACTCCCCTTTCCGGATGCACGCCGTAGGGATTGCCAATAGCAGCAACATATACCGTTTTCGGATCCGTCGGGTCGATTAAAATGCGATGAATATTGCGGGTGTTTTCAAGACCCATCCGCTTCCAGATTTTTCCTCCGTCGAGTGTTTTATAAATACCTTCTCCGAGATTCAGGGAGTTGCGCGGATTTCCCTCTCCAGTTCCGGCCCAGATTACAGCCGGATTGCTTTGCTGAATTTTCAGGGCTCCGATATTAAGAAGCGCCTGCTCATCAAATAAGGGCTTCCAGGTTGCTCCGCCGTTGTCCGTTTTCCAAATCCCGGCACTGGCGCCTCCAACATAAAGCACGCTGGGATTGGCATAAAGTGCGTCAATCGCCGTAACCCGTCCGCTCATGCCGGCAGGTCCGATGTTGCGGGGTTTTAACTCTTTATAAGATTCGTGCAAAGGTTGTGCCTGCAATCCAAAAGAGGCGAGTAGGAATAAAAAGAAGATGCAAATGCGCATAGATCGGTTTTAAGAGGTTGAATTTCCACATTCTTATCTCCGCCTCCAAATAATTTTGAAGAGCGGATTCTTCTACCTGCAGAAAGGGTAAAAAATTGAATGAAAGGTCTCTTTCTTTATCTATTCAGAAAACAAAATACCCGATTGGTTGTATATTGTATGCTCTTTTAGCCTTCTTATGGACAAAAGAATAATAAACCCAAAAAACATTGTATGAATCGCTCCTTCTTCTTATCAATTATTTGTGTTCTTTTTATTTCGCTGACTTCTTTTATAAACCCAACTCCCCGGGTTTGTGTTGTACCAAAATCTCCGCACGCGGATCTGATTAAATGGAAAGTGGATAAGGTACATACCACCATCAAATTCTCTGTAAGCCATATGGTAGTTGCCGAACAGGAAGGCAGCTTCAAAGTTTTCGATGGCACGGTTGAACACTCTAAAGCCGACTGGAGTGATGCCTCTGTTAAATTCTCTATTGATATTCAGTCGATCAATACAGACAACGAATACCGGGATAAACATTTGAAAAGTGATGATTTTTTTAATGCTGAAAAATATCCGACTGCAACATTTACAAGTACCAGCTTTACTCCGAAAGGAAACAATCAGTATGAACTGAAAGGGAACCTGACCATCCGCGATATTACACGTCCCGTTGTATTTGATGTTCGTTTCGGAGGAGTACTCAAAACCAGTAAAGGTGAAAAAGCAGGATTTAAAGCAACAACAACGATCAACCGGTTTGACTACAATCTTCAATGGAGTAAGGTAACGGAAGCTGGCGGCCTTATCGCGGGTAAAGAAGTGGAAATCACCGCCAAACTGGAATTCGACAAGGTTCTCTAAGGCCGTTTGATTTCTTGGTAGTTTCTGCGCAGGATTAGAATTGTTTTTTGTCGTGTACATCGAGCGCATCCCGCAAACCATTACCAACCAGGTTGAATGCCAGCACCAGCAGCATGATCGCCAGTCCGGGTATCAGTGCCAGTAAAGGCTTTGCCGTAATCAGAAAGTTATAGTGTTCCCGGATCATCAAACCCCAGCTGGGCTGCGGTGCCTGTACACCGATGCCTAAAAAACTCAAACCTGCTTCCAGTAAAATAGCCGTTGCAAAATTTCCGGCAGCTACCACAATAAGCGGCCCTCTCAAATTGGGAAGAATATGCCGGAAAATAATCACCAATGAAGGAAGGCCAAGTGCACGGGCAGCTTCGACATAGTTCATTTCACGAATACTTAAAACCTGTCCGCGGACCATCCGGGCTACATTCACCCAAAGGGTAAGCCCGACGGCAACATACACCACCCACAATCCTTTCCCAAGTGCAAGCGTGATCGCAAATACCAGCAAAACGGAAGGAAGACTCCATACAACCTGTATCAGCCAAGCAATAACAGCGTCTGTTCTTCCCCGGTAGTATCCTGCAAATGCTCCTAACAGCAATCCCAAAGCAACAGAAATTAAAACCGCCACTAGCCCAACACCAATGCTCACTCTTGTTCCGATCAGCAGACGGCTGAAAATATCTCTCCCGAACCGATCGGTTCCGAATAAAAAATATACCTCCCGGATTTTAATTTGTTTTGCTGGAAACTGAATCGTGCTTGTTATCCCTTCATCAATTATTTTTTCTGCAACAACGGTATCGTTCCGAATAACATAGGATTGAATAGGAATATAGCGGGAGTTATCGGGCTTTCCTGAATACATCCGCTGCCAGAAAGAAACTTCCGCATGCTCTGGCTGTTCTGCCTGAATCACCAGCTGTCTGTGTCCGGGCTGAACCATTGAAATTTCCAGCATCATCCGGTTGGCGTGAGGGCTATTGTCGGGAGCGAGGAGATATGCAAACAGCGCCGCAAAGACGGATACAGCAATCCAGATACTTCCCGCCATAGCAGCCTTATTCCGGCAGAATCTGGAAATAAACGATTTGTTTAAATGCATGTTGCTGTAATTAAATGTAGGAAGATTTCAAAGAGAACAAATGATTTTTATAGTTCTTTGAATTCTGGTCAGCGAACTCGTCGCCCTTTCCACTCATAACGAACCCGGCGCCCGAGTAACCCCGCAACTACGGTATAGAAAATATGAAACGGCTGCAGAAGCGGAAAGATATACAGCTGTTTTTTTTGATCGAAAAATTTCGCGGCCGGGAAGAGAAAAACGAGTTCAAAAAAAGTTTTCATTCCAAGGAATAAAAAAAAGAAACTCCAAAGTTGCTTATCTATCAATGCCCCCAGAGTAAGCAGCAATAAAAAAAGATTGATGAGGTAAACGAGCGACAATACTCCCACAATTCGAAGATCCTGATACACCAGCGCTTTGCTTGCCCATCGGATTCGCTGTTGCAGAAAAGCGCGAACCGTTGGCTCGGGTAAGGTTTCAGCGATGGCGCTTTCTGAAAGACAATAATGCAGTCTGCCTGGAAAAGAGACAGACACTTTATGCATTAATAACAGATCGTCGCCGCTGGCCAATTTGTCAATGCCTTCAAAGCCCCCGACTTCCTGAAAGGTTTTTTTACTGTAACACAAATTTGCACCATTGCACAAACTCATGGTATTGCTGGAGGCCGCAGCAGCCGTTACAGCCTGAAGACTTAAAAAATCCAATACCTGAAACCGCTGAAAAAATCCTTTCTGAAATTTCATGCGTACAGGAGCAGCTATAAAAAGCGCTGCCTTTGTTTCGATAATCCATGCCAACGTTCGCAGCCATTGCGGCGATACGGTGCTGTCGGCATCCGTAGTAACGATATATGAGCCGGCTGCAGCAGCAATGCCGGTTTCAATCGCCTTCTTCTTATAGGAATTGAGTTTGTCTGGAACACTGTCTTTCAGCTGAATGAGTCGAACACCCTCCTGCCGAACAATCTGCGGGGTTTGATCATCACTAAAATCGTCTACCACCATAATCTCATAAAGGGAAGCAGGATAATCGTTTGATTTAATGGATTGCAGACAGGATGCTACATTCTGTTCTTCATTCCTTGCCGGAACAATCACCGAAAAACGAATCTTAGGAGAAAAGCCGGCGGGCACTTCGTCCTTTTTTAAACGATCCCACTTCCTCCGAAAATACAATAGTAAAATCGTATAGAAAAGCGTCAAAACGCCTCCCGTCAGCATCCAAACCATAATACAAAGTAATAGATCCGAAGCGGATCTAAAAAGAATAAAAAAAATACTTTCTGCTCGGGAGACCGTTCCGTTTGCTCTATTTTTGTTGCCACATTCAACTGCATATGAATACTCCTGTTCGCAAACATCAACTTAAAAAAATGAATGCCTCTTTTTCCGTTTTATTTCTGTTTGTAACACTTTTATTTTTTAATACGTCTGCCGGAGCGCAAAACAAGACCATTAACAGCAACAATTATAAAACTGCTGTTGGTTTTAAGTTCTTAAACGGCGGGGGGCTGACGTTAAAAACTTTTTTGGCGGATAAAAAGGCCGTAGAATTCATCGGATTTTTTTATTACCTCGGAACGCGCATCACGGGATTGTATGAATTTCACGGAGCATTAAATACCAATGGAAATTTTCGCTGGTATCTGGGAGCAGGTGGACATGCAAGTCTCTATAAGAACGTACGCGGATTTGGGTTCGACGGAGTCATTGGAATGGATTTCAAATTCCCAAATCAGCCCTTTAATATTGCGGTCGATTGGCAGCCGTCGGTTGAATTCGGAGGCGGTTCTTATAATGGATTTAAAGACAATTGGGGCGGACTTGCGCTGCGTTATACCCTTTGATTTCTCCAAACTTTTTTAGTATCTGATTGTTGATCGAAAGAATCAACTTCCCTTCCATGAGTGGCATCGAACCGGAAACCAAAGAATTTCTAAAGCGCGTGCTGAAAACCGTATCCGGCGGATTGCTCTTTCTGATTTTTCATATGATCATTGGAATATATCTCAACTGGGGATTCTATGAAAAAAATATACAGACCGGCAACCTGATATACTATGCCGTTTTACTATCCAGCCTTTTTTATTTGATTTACTACTACCGAAATCTCTGGAAAGGGAAAATCTGATATTCTTCTACACAGCTGTCTGAACAGGGACTTAACTGCTATGGTCTGCCACTATAACCCATATGCCCTGCAATTTTCGAAGCAGCAATGAAAAATAGCCGGAAAGATCTCCCTCCTGCGGGCGGGTCAGCATCCATTTTCCGGCGACCTGAGCTGCATCTTCAGATATCATCTCAACCTTAATCAGCTCGAAACGTAGCTGACCCATCTGTTCTTTCGTGGGATAATTCTTCTGATAATTTAAAAGCGTTTGCCGATATCCATAAGTGATGCCATTCTTGCCAATAAATAACAGAGAATCATTTTCCCAGTATCCCTTCATAAAACCAAAGAGATCTCCTTTATTCCAGCAGTCCTCCTGCTTTGCAAGTAATGAACGAATGGCTTCCTCATCATTCGTTTGAGCCTCTAGATTTCCCGACCAGAACAACAGAACGCTATATAGAAAAAACTTCTTCACCTCAGATTTTAAAAATAAATATCAATGTAATCGGTGGTCTGGCCACCTTCACAGTTTGTTTTTTCCTGCAGGCGCCAGTATTTTTTGCCGGGCATTTGTTTGAAGGCATAGTTTCCTTCCCGAAGACATTCTTTTCCTTCATTCAGATAGGATATCCGGGTTTGTATCTTACCCTTAAAATTCAAAAGAGCCTCCGACTGAGGATTAAGAATCCCTTCAATTTTCAGGTATTCGGCATCTGTTTCACCGCTTTGTACTCCCTGAATCGAATATGTTCCGTTTGGAAGCGCAACCACCTTTGCTGCACCCGGCTTGTCCCAGCCAATCCACTGAAGCGTAATCCGATGTTCCCCTGTTCGAAGAGCCGTCTTAACCGGATTGATAACCGGAGAATCCTGAGCAGCTGGTGTTGTTGTTTCGGCAGGTGTTCCCTGTGCCGTTTGAATAAACTGACTCAAAACATTTTTCGTACTTGTTCCTGCGCCCTTGCCTTTTGTATAAAGGACATCTTCTATTTTCCACTGATCGCCCTCGAGGATAAATAAAACCGTATCGCTCCAGGTATAACTTTCAAATTGCTGATTTGTAAACTGAATGGTTGCTTTGTAGCTATCAGCAACTTTTGAAATCTCTTTTATCTGATACGAGGTACAGCCTTCATATAAACTGGTAAACAAATCTCCCTCCAGCATAAAGGGCTTATCTGTAGAACTGATCGATTTAAGTCGTGCCGAATCGGCTGATTGAAGCTTTATCGCTTCATCAAGAAGACCTGATAACTTTTTTGATAGACGCGAGCGGTCAGCTAAACGATAATCGCCCATCGGAGAACTATAAAAACTGTCGATCAGAATTTTTATGTCCGGAATCGACGATTGCTGCTGATTCCTGCATGCAGTCATCAGGACCAGAATAAAAATTATCTGCAGTTTAATCTTAATAAAAAATTGTAATGAATTTATGGACGTCCTCATCTGAATACTTTTTATAACTGAAAAAATTGAATCCTGTTTATTTTACTGGGATTAATTGAAATCCAGTTTCTGTTGGCTTCAGAGAGTAGATTATCTTTCCCGAAAGTCCTTCTTTCCCATTTATCCGAAACGCACGTATCAATTGTTTGTCTTCAATGGTATACGCATCGTGCCCTTCGTATCCGCTGAAACGTCCTTTTGGTTCCAGATCTTTTTCCGTAATCTCCGGCATATAGATGAAAGAAAGTGACAGGTCTTTGTTGGAATTGAATCCATAGATATTGCCATAAGACCCGCTTCCTACAGCCGTAGTTACTACATACAGCTCGTCGAATCCGTTTTTATCAAGATCGGCAGTTAAAACTGTTGAAACGGGATCTTTATCGGTTAAAGTGATTTTGGTGGCAGTGTCATTTTTAAAATAAACAGAGATATTGCTGATGCTTGCCCCTACCGGATGCGTTTCTTCTACAACCAGCGTTTTGCCGGTAGAGGTGTTGAACTCCCGAAGCGAAGGGTTTTCAGCTGCTGGACCTTGTTGCACTTGAGTCGTGGCCTCTTTCGGAGAGGCAGTTGTCTCGTTTTGACTGTCCGACTTAGGTGCATTGTTGCAGGAATAGAAAACCGTTAAAAAAAGGCAGAATGCCCCGAATCTAAATTTTTGCATATGTGTATTGTTATTAATGTGTTTTTATTTTTATTCATTTGGTTCATATCCGCTGAAAGATGCCCCTTTCATAAAGAATTCTCTTTGGATTTTACTTAACTCCATTGCAAACTATCTCCTGTATTATTCATGATTATTTAAAGATATATATAAAAGATAAATCTCTACTCGAAACACCCTTCCTCTGTTCATTATTATTTTAATTCTTCTATAGACCGGCTTGAACACTCAACGCAGTTGTGGTCGAATTTTCCCTGTGGTATTTTATTGCTTTATGAAAAACAAGAGGGGTCGGATAATTAAGCATGTACTTTGGCCACAAAAAAATATCCCTTTTAAAAAAGAACCCGGCCTTTCCTGGCCGGGTTCTTACTATTACATAAGATACATTAATCGTTTTTGATCAGCTGTATAATTTTACGCTGTGTACCTTGTATTACTTCCGCCATGTAAATCCCTTTATCATATCCGATTCCAAATGAAATCGTCTGACCTGCATAAACATTCTGTTTTACTTCAACCAGGCGTCCTAAAGCATCGGTGATGCGAACCGTCATCTTTGTTTTAGTATCGCTGCTGTTTAACTGAAGCTTAAATGTTGAAACAGAAGGGTTCCCTAAAACCTTGACATCAAAGAACGAAACTGGTGTTGAAACAACAGGAGCTTCCTGGCGTGTAGCGCCAGATACAAAGCTGGAGCTGTTTATATAGATATTGCCGCCTTGCAGCTTCATATTAACCGTTCTGGTAACATTCCAGTTGCTGGAATACAATAATGCTCCTGATGAGTTGAGCAACGTAATTCCGATTTCATCATTATTACCCGGTTCGCCTAAGTCGCGCAGACTCACTCGAAGATCCAGATTTCCTCCGAGCGAAACTGGTAATAGAGGATCCGTTACGTCGGTCAAGTTGGCTTTCGACAAGAACTCTGCTCTGCGATCGGTGCTGGTTCCGCTCACTCCGAGAGATGTCATAGAGTTTGTACGAATCTGATAGGTTCGAATCACTCCACCAACATTGCGCCGGAAGATGATATTTACAGAGCCTTGTAAATTCGTTCCTCTCTTATTGAACTTCACATTCAATCCAAAATTGGTTTTCAACCCAGGAGTAGAGGCATACTGTCCTGCTGAATTCGTCGGAATGATATGTCCACCACCCGCAACGAAATCGCCCATGGGTTTGTACACGGTAACAACCACATTGTCGGACGGATCGTTGCGCAGATAATATCCGTTATCTACTACAATGCCGATGGTATAACTAAGTGCATTATTTGTTCCGATATCCACTGTCCATGGGAAGCTTACTATGCCCACTTTTTGATCAGCCGGATTTATGAGTCCCGGAGTCAGCCATCCGGATATTGGTGTGGTTGTAATTCCGTTCACGAGAACAAAACGAACCCTTGCATTGCGAATATCCCCTGCCAGCGGATCAGAACCTGGTTGCACCGCTGTTATGTCCGCAATCGTAGCAGAAAGCGACACTGTAGCGGAGGTAGCGGTAGCACTTGGTGTTGCAACAGCTGACTGACCGACATAGTCAATTCTAGCATCCTCATCAACGATATCAAATGCATCGTTATCGCTTGAAGGCTCATAGTTGGCGTCTCCGGCAAAAGAACTCAGCACAGCATATGTCAGATCAGGATTCTGTGTCAGGATCATAGAAGCTGTTCCGGTACCGGTTGCATTTGTTGCACTACTGTTTACAGATTGTGTGCCAATGGTAAAGCTGATTGTCTTTCCGCTGATCGGATTGCCAGTCAGCTGATCTGTTAATACAGCACTCAGACTTACCTGATCTGAATACTGTTTGTTCAGATCACCGTTATAAACAAGTATGGTTGGGCGTTTCTTGACCGTCACGGTTGCACTGCAGGTGCTACTATTACCATGATTATCTGTAACCGTCAATACTACAGAGTATGTTCCAACTGCATTGAACTGCGTTTGAGAAAGGCTCATAGATTGAATGCCACAGGCATCACTTGAACCATTATCAACCTGAGCAGCTGTTATCTGAGCTGTTCCGCTCAAACCTATAGATACTTCTACGTTTTTGCAGGATGCTATAGGAGCAACTTCGTCTAATACCGTTACAGTTGCTGTTCCTGTGCTCGCATTGCCATTTACGTCAGTAACTGTTAAGATTACCGTATTCTCGCCTACATCTGAACAACCAAAGATTGTCTTATCGAGACTCAGGGAGACAATACCACAAGCGTCCGTTGATCCGTTGTTGACATCGGCAGCTACGATGCTCGCAGCACCACTTTCATTCAACTCCACAACAACATTTCTTGTAACAACTACTGGAGTTACTTTATCTTCTACCGTTACAATCGCCGCTGCACTGGCTTCGTTTCCGTTTACATCCACAACCGTTAAGGTTACTGGATTGTCGCCAATATCCGAACAATCAAACGAGGATCTGTCCAGACTGATTAGATCAACACCGCAGACATCTGAAGATCCGTTATTGATCTGATCAGCTGTAATCGATGCCGAACCGCTTGCATCAAGCTGAACAACAATATTCTTTGTAATTACGGTCGGTGCTGTAAGGTCCTGTACCGTTACCGTTGCTGTTCCCGTGCTCGTATTGCCATTTACGTCCGTAACTGTTAAGGTCACAGTATTCGCTCCTGCATCTAAACAGCCGAAACTTGTTTTATCGAGGCTTAATGAAGCAACCTCACAATTATCAAATGATCCGTTATTGATATCAGAAGTTGTTATGCTTGCTGATCCGGAGGCATCTAATTGAATGGTGATGTTCTTTGTAAGAACAACAGGTGCGATCGCGTCTTGTACCGTTACTGTTGCTGTTCCGGTGCTCGCATTGCCGTTTACGTCAGTAACTGTTAAGATTACCGTATTCTCGCCTACATCTGAACAACCAAAGATTGTCTTATCCAGACTCAGGGAGGCAATACCACAAGCGTCCGTTGATCCGTTGTTGACATCGGCAGCTACGATGCTCGCAGCACCACTTTCATTCAACTCCACAACAACATTTCTTGTAACAACT
>Ga0315902_10007305_pt1 | contig 15132 bp, 13 predicted proteins | sample LakEriMetagenome_9_FD_203523 | JGI IMG/M metagenome (GOLD analysis project Ga0315902, IMG submission 203523) | Freshwater fungal communities from buoy surface, Lake Erie, Ohio, United States - Buoy 12 MA117 | ecosystem: Environmental > Aquatic > Freshwater > Lake > Lake biofilm | place: USA... | reverse complement strand
CGGAGCGCGGCCAAGGCCTCAGGTGAAAAGCCTTGAGCGGCCAGCGCGCCGGGGCGGTAGCCCTGGACGAAGACGTGGGTGTCGGCCAGCAGCGAGCGCAGCGTGGCGCGGCCGGCTTCGTGGCGCAGGTCCACCTGCACCGAGCGCTTGCCGCGGCTGGTGTCGGCGATGTGCTCGATGTTCGGCAGGTGCGGGCCGTTGACGAGCATCACGTCCGCGCCGTAGGCGGCCAATGCACGTCCGGCCACCGGGCCGGCGAGGATGCGGGTGAGGTCGAGCACGCGGATGCCCTGCAGCGGCGGGGCGTCCGGCGCTGGCAAGTCGGGCCAGAGGCGTGGAGCCACCTTGCTTCCACCGCCGTCCAGCCGTTCGATCGAGAACACCGGCAGCGCCGACACGGCAGCGGCCTGGGGGTGCGCGTCCCACTGCGCGAAGGGGCGTGCAGCGGCGACCACGGCGCCGGCATTTGCCGCCGCGTCCTCGAAGTCCTCAGCGCGCCAGGCCGCAAGAGCCGCGGCCACCTGCTGGCGCGTCGTGTCGGCGCCGCGCGGCAGCCCCAGCACCGCCAGTGCCGCATCGCGGTGGTGCGCAAAGTTGGCGTGGATGCGCACATGTCCCGGCTGCGCGATGCCGCCGCAGGCGTACAGGCCCGAGAGCTTGTCCCAGACCTCGGGCGTGCGGCCGTCGAGACGGAAGCTGCCGGTGCATTCAAGGGTCGCGTGCACGGCGTCGACCGCCACGTGCTGGCGCACCCCGCCGCGCGCGGCCCCGAGCACCGCCGCCGCCAGTGCCGCCGTGCCGATGCTGGCGAGCGCCGCGGTGGTCAGGCAGAACGACGTCGGCAGGACCGGATCGCGGCCCGTGAGCTCCAGGCCGTCGAGTGCGTCGGCCGACAGGCCCGCCCGCTGCCACAGGCCGCTGGCGGCTGCAGTGGCAAGGTCGTGCCGGCTCATCAGCGTCAATCCTGAAACGGCGGAAGCCGTTGCCAGCGCCGCCACAGAAGCATCGGCAGCCGCAGCACGAACTCCACCATCAGCCGGGTGTGCATCCAGGTCAGCAGCAGGTTGTCGCGGCCGTAGCGGAAGTGCGAGACGCCCCCTTCGTCGGCGCGCAGGTACTTCACGGGCGCGTCCAGGTTCAGCGGCTTGACGCCGCGCCAGGCCAGGCGGACGACGGCCTCAGTGTCGAAGTCGAAACGGCGCATCCAGCGCTGGCCGCGCATCACCGCACGCAGGCCCTCGACCGGATAGACCCGAAAGCCATACAGCGAGTCGGCAATGCCGGCGCCGAGCGTTTCGAGATTCGTCCAGCCGTTCGAGACCCGACGCCCGCGCACGCGCAGCAGCGGCGCGCTGGCGTCGAACACCGGGCGTCCGAGCACCATGGTCTCGGGTCGGGCGACGGACGCGGCCATGAAGGCCGGGATCAGCCCGGCCGGGTGCTGGCCGTCGCTGTCCATGGTCAGCACGTGGCTGAATCCTGCGGCCATGGCGGCGTCCACCCCGTGCAGCACCGCCGCACCCTTGCCCTGGTTCTGCGGCAGCACGAAGACCTTCAACCCGGGGTCCGCGGCCTCCGCGGTCTGCAGGGCCTGGGCCGTGCCGTCGGTGCTGCCGTCGACGACGACCCAGACCGGGCCCCAATGCGCACGCGCAGCGGCGACGGTGGCAAGCACCTGCGGGCCGGTGTTGTAGCTCGGGATCAGCACCAGATGGCTGGTGCTCGGCGTGGGACTCAAGGTACGGCCACGGGCTTGAACGGCGACAAGTGCACCTCGCTGGCGAGGTAGGCCTCGATCTCGCGCTGCTGGGCGGCGGGGTCCTCGCTCGGCGCAAAGCGCCGGCCAAGGCGGACCGTGAACACCGCCGGCAGCCGCGGCAGCCGCCAGGCCGGCCAACCCTTGCCGAGGTAGGGCGAGTCGGTGTCGATGATGACGGTCTGGATCGGCACGCCGGCGCGCGACGCGATCAGCGACATGGCCGAGTGGCAGGGGTTCAGCGGCCAGCGCGTCGTGCGCGTCCCTTCCGGAAACAACACCAGCTGGCCCCCGGCCTGCAGATCCTCGACCGCACGCTTGACCATGCTGAAGGTCGCGTCGTTGCGGATGTAGCGGGCCAGACGCACCGCAGCGCCGAGCAGCGGGTTGTTCACGAGGTTGGCCTTCATGATGCAGGCCGCCCGCGGGAGCCGCGCCACCAGCATCACCGCGTCGAGCATGCTCGGGTGGTTGGCGACGACGATCAGGCCACGCTCTTCGCGCAGCACATCCAGTGATTGGGCGTGCAGTTGCAGCATCCGGGTGGCGCCGGTCATCAACCAGAAGAGCCCGTACCCGCGCGAGATCGCGGCGCGGCCCACGACAAGCCCACGGGCCCGCGGCAGCAGCGGGTACAGCAGTGCCGCCAGCGCGTTCCAGAGCAGCGAGCCGATCAGCAGCGACAGCAGCAGTGCCATCAACGCGGGCCATGCGACAGCACGGACCAGAGGGTGGTTCCAGAGTTTCAAGCCGCGACCCCCGCGGCGGTGGCGGGGACCGGCATCGGATCGAGGTGGCCTTCGATCTCGACCAGCAGTTCACGGCGGCAGACATCGGCCCGCAGGTACACCGCGCGCCGGGCCGCCGGCTCGCCCCAGGCCGTGGCCAGCTCGTCCTGCACTGCCGCCAGGTCGCGGGCGTGGCGCACGTAGACGGTGGCCTCCAGCTCACGGGCGTGGCGGCCGGCCAAGGCTGGCCGTTGGCGTGCCGCTTGTGCCAGCACCGCGTCCAGGTTGGCCAGCGTCTCACGCGTCTGGGCTCGCACGTCGCCCGGGTGGCAGGACCCGTGGCCGACGATGCTCGCGGTGCCCGAGACCATCAGCGTGGACCGGTCGGGCTCGAAGTCGACCAGGCTGGCGCGCGAAAACGTCGGTGCCTTCGGCCCGTATTGACCCGGGTAGCGCCAGGCCGGCACCTGGCGCGGGTTGTCGACCGCCTCCGTGGGGACCGCCCCGGCAATGAAGCGCAGGCTCAGGACGTCGCCGTCCACCCCCAGGGCACAGGCCGCCGGCGACCCGGCAAAGGCGTCGTGACCCTCGGCAATGAACGCGGCCTGGCGGCCGATGTTGAACTGCCGGTAGCGCTCGCTGGCTTCGGACGGGGCATCCAACGCAGCCGCGTCGTCGTCGTGGATGGCGGGCAGGTAGTTCCAGACCCGCAGCAGGCGGGGCACACCGGCGTCACGCAGGCTGGCAAAGACGTCGGCATAGGCGGCGCGCGCCAGGTCGGCCAGCGGCCTGCCGCCGCAGACCTGATCCAGGGCACCAAAACACAGCCCCCCGGCGGCGCGCCAGTGCACGCCACCACGGCGACCTTCGCGAAGCGGACCGGCCGCCCACAGGCCATCCCGTGCCGCCTGGGCCATGGCCGGAGCCAGCAGCGCCGCCGGCGGACGCCCAGGGCCAGGGCCGGAGCCGGCCGACCAGTCGAGTTCGCCCAGGCAGTTGCCCTCAGGCGCTTCGCTCGTCGAAGCGGCGCCGCCGACGCGCCGCCACGGTGGGGAGATGAAAACGGAGCGAAGCATCCTGAGCGGGCGAAAAGCCGCGAATTATGTCGGCTGCGTGCCTCACGTCGACTGGAGAGACCTCTCCCAAATCGGTCACGTTGCGATCCGGTCAGGCCGTGTCTCTTGCCGCTTCCCGCCGGGGTCGGACGGCTATGATCGCGGGCCGGTTTTCAGCCTCTCTTCCCACCCAGGCCTACCGCCTCGACCCACCCGACCGACCCATGAGCGCGCTCGAAGAAATCCAAGCCCTGGTCCACAAGAAGTACGGCGTGGATCCGGCGACGCTGGACCCCAACGCCTCGATGCGCGAAGCCGGCATCGACTCGCTGACCCTGGTCGAGATCCTGTTCGCGGTCGAGGACCACTTCGGCATTTCGGTGCCCGAGAAGTACAACGCCATCGACACGATGGCCGAGCTGGCGGCGGCGGTCGAAGAGCTGCGCGCCGAAAAGCTGGCGGCCTGAGCCTGCGACGTCGCGCCGATGACCCGCCAATGACCCGCCGATGACCCGCCGGGTAGCCGTCACCGGCCTCGGGGTCGTGTCGCCCCACGGCGACGACACCGACACGATGTTCGCGGCGTTGATGCGCGCCGAATCGGCCGTGCGGCCGGTGTTCCCCGATCTGCCCAAGGCCGCCGCGGCGGCCTGTGTGGCCTTCGACGAATCGCGCTGGTTCAGCAAGCTGCAACTGGCCGGTGTCGACCGCGTGAGCCAGATCGCCGTCGCCGCAGCCGACCTGGCCCTGAACCAGACCGGGCTCCCACGCAGCGCGGCCATCGACCGCACCCGGGTCGGCGTGTTTGCCGGCTGCGGGATGGGTGGCGCCGCCGCGCTCGAGGCGGCCTACCAGGCCAGTACCAAGGCCGGATCGGGCCCGGTACGGATCCCGCCATTGACGATCCCGGCCTTCATGCCGAACGCACCCGCAGCCCATGTGGCGATGCGCCAGGGCGTGCTGGGGCCGGTCATCACCTACTCGGTGGCCTGCGCCTCGGCCGCCGTGGCCATCGGCGAGGCCGCCAAGGCGATCCGCGCCGGCGAGATCGACATCGCCATCGCGGGTGGCAGCGAAGCGCTGATCGTGCCCGGCGTCGTCCAGGCCTGGCAGGCGATGCAGACGCTGGGGCAGTTCGAGCCGGGCAACGCCGAGTCGGCCGCACGCGCCTGCAAGCCCTTTGCCGCCGACCGCAGCGGCTTTGTGCTTGGCGAGGGCGCGGCCTTCCTGGTGCTGGAGTCCGAAGACTTCGCCCGCGGCCGCGGAGCCTCCATCCACGCCATGCTCGCGGGCGCCGGTCTGTCGTGCGATGCCACCCACCTGACCAAGCCCGACTCCCCCGGCCAGCAGCGCGCCTTGCGCGCGGCCTTGGCCCAGGCGGGCCTGGTGCCGGCCGACATCGGCTACTGCAATGCCCACGGCACCGCGACGCGGATCGGCGACGTCGTCGAATGGGAGGCCCTGGCAGCGGTCTTCGGCCCGGCCCTGGCCGACCTGCACGTCAGTTCGACCAAGGCCCTTCACGGTCACCTGCTCGGCGCCACGGGCGCGCTCGAGGCCGCAATCACCGTCCTGGCCTTGCGCCATGGCCAGTTGCCACCCAACGCCCACTGCGAGCAGCCCGACCCGGCCTGCCCGCTGAATCTCGTCCCCGGCAGCGGCATGCAGGCGCCGGGACTGCGCGCCACGATGAGCAACTCGTTCGCCTTTGGCGGCACCAATTCGGTCCTGGTGTTCGTCCGCGACTGAGCCCCGTCGGCAGGGCCGCGAGCGGGCCGCCCAGGTGCGGCCGATACACTCGGCCGCGCCATGTCCCAGCCCGCCTCCAAAGCCGTTCCACCGGCGCCCGCCGCCAACTTCCTGCGCACGCTCATCGAACGCGACATCGCGTCCGGCACCTTGCAATCGCGCCGTTTCGGCGGCAGCCCGGGCGACGCCGCCCACCACGCGGCCGGGCCGCTGGACCCGGCGAAGATCCGCACCCGCTTCCCGCCCGAGCCCAACGGCTACCTGCACGTCGGCCATGCCAAGAGCATCTGCCTGAACTTCGGCCTGGCACGCGACCATGGCGGCATCTGCCACCTGCGTTTCGACGACACCAACCCCGAGAAGGAAGAGCAGGAGTACGTCGACGCGATCCGCGAGGCGGTGCAGTGGCTGGGCTTCGACTGGACCGTCGACGGCAGGTCGCACCTGTACTTCGCGAGCGACTACTTCGACTTCATGTACCGCGCTGCGGAGGCCCTGGTCAGCGACGGTCTGGCCTATGTCGACGAGCAGACCGCCGAGCAGATGCGGGCCAACCGCGGCGACTTCGGCAGCCCGGGCACCGACAGCCCGTTCCGCAGCCGGACGCCGACCGAGAACCTGACCCGGCTGCGCCAGATGAAGGCTGGCGACCTGGCCGACGGCGCGGCGGTGCTGCGGGCCAGGATCGACATGGCGAGTCCGAACATCAACCTGCGCGATCCGGCGCTGTACCGCATCAAGCGCGCGACCCACCACAACACCGGCGACACCTGGTGCATCTACCCGATGTACACCTACGCCCACCCGATCGAAGACGCGCTGGAAGGCATCACGCACAGCTTCTGCACGCTCGAGTTCGAGGACCAGCGCCCGTTCTACGACTGGCTGCTCGGCCACCTTGCACGTCTGGGGCTGCTCGCCGAGCCGCTGCCCCGGCAGTACGAGTTCGGACGCCTGAACCTGACCTACATCGTCACCAGCAAGCGCAAGCTGCGCGCGCTGGTCGAAGAAGGCATCGTCAGCGGCTGGGACGACCCCCGCATGCCGACGCTGTTCGGCATGCGTCGGCGCGGCTACACCCCGGCCGCCATCCGCGCGATGGCCGACGGCACCGGCGCCAGCAAGACCAACATCTGGCTCGACTATTCCGTGCTCGACGGTTGCCTGCGCGCCGACCTCGAAGGCCAGGCGCCACGTGCCATGGCCGTGCTGGCGCCGTTGAAGCTCAGGCTCACGAACTGGGCCGAGTGCTTTGCCGGCGGTGCCGGCCACATCGAGCCCTGCCAGGCGCCGGCACATCCGCAACGGCCCGAACTCGGACTGCGCCGATTCGGCCTGTCGGACACGGTCTGGATCGAGGCCGACGACTTCGCCCAGGTCCCGCCCAAGGGCTTCTTCCGCCTGTTCCCCGGCAACAAGGTCCGGCTCAAGTACGGCGTCGTCGTCGAATGCACCGGCTGCACGCTCGACGCCGAGGGCCGGGTCACCGAAGTCCAGGCCACCGTGGTGCCCGACACCAAGAGCGGCACGCCAGGCGCCGACGCCGTCAAGGTCAAGGGCACGATCACCTGGGTTTCGGCACACGACGCGGTGCCGGCCACGGTGCGGCTGTACGACCGTCTGTTCACCCAGGCCCAGCCCGAAGCCGAAGGCCGCGACTTCCGCGAGGTGCTGAACCCGAACAGTCTGGTCACGGTGCAGGCCTGGCTCGAGCCCAGCCTCGCCGGCGCCGCAACCGCCAGCCACTGGCAGTTCGAGCGCCATGGCTACTTCGTCACCGACCTCAAGGACCATCGCGCCGACGCGCCCGTGTTCAACCGCATCACCCCGCTGAAGGACGGCTGGGGCGGCTGAACCCCGTTGGCGCCCGGGGCCAGCCGGTGCCGCCGCGAGTAAAGATCTGCACGGCCCTTGCCGACCAGGGCCGGAACGGCGCATGCTGGAGCCTGTGCGCCCCATCCTGGCGCCGGCTCGACATTCTCAGGAGGTCGCCATGAACAAGCTCCGTACCCTTTGGCAGAACCTGATCGCGCTCGCGGTCGCCACCCTTGCGGCGCTGGCCGCCCTGGTCATGGCGACCCACGCCCATGGCGCCGGCGCCGTCAAGGTTCAGTTCATCGAATCCGAGAAGTTCGCCGACGCCGGCGAGACCGCCTACGACCGCGAGCGCCACCTGCGATCGCTGCGTGAGCACATGGTGGCGACCTGGTCCTCGCGCCTGCCCGATGGGCAGACGCTGGAGCTTGAGGTGCTTGAACTCGACCTGGCAGGCATCGTCTGGCCCGGCAGCGCACGTGACATGCGGATCGTCAGCGGCCGTGCCGACGCCCCGTCGGCCACCTTGCGCTGGAGCCTGAAGACCGGCGACGGACGTGTGCTGCAATCGGGCACCGGTCGCATCGTCGACCTCGCCTATTTCGACACCGCAGCATGGCTTCATCGCAACCCGGGCGACCTGCCCTACGAAAAGCGACTTCTGGACCGCTGGTTCTCCAGCCAGATCGCCGCCACCGGTACCGCCGCGCCGCGCTGAGCACAGCGCTCGTCGCGACCGTTCTTGCGACGGCGGCAACGCTGCTGCCGGCAGGCCCGGCCCGGGCCCAGGCGGTGGTTGCCGCCTCAGCGTCGGCGCCGCTGCCCCCGTCCATCGAGGACCTGCTGCAACGCGCCGCCGCCGAACCGGGCGCCGAGCGCACCGAGTCCGGCATGGTCTACCGCGTGCTGAAGGCTGGCGGCGGGGCCTCTCCGGGAGGTCCGAACGACACCGTGCGGGTGCACTACCGCGGCACCTTTCCGGACGGGCGCGAGTTCGACAGCTCGCACAAGCGCGGCCAGCCGGCGATGTTCCGCCTGAACCGCGTGATCAAGTGCTGGACCGAAGGCGTGCAGAAGATGAAGGTCGGTGGCCGCGCCAAGCTGACCTGCCCACCCAACCTGGCCTATGGCGAGCGCAATGTCGGCGACGGGTTGATTCCGCCCGGCTCGACCCTGGTCTTCGAGGTCGAACTGCTGGGCGTTCTGCCGACGCCCTGAAGCCGGCCGTGCCCGGTCAGGCGGGCGGCGACGACCGACGCAACCGCTGCACCGCGGTCACCAGCAGAAGCACCACGATCCCGGCCAGCACGCCGACCCCGGCCTCGGCCAGGGTCGACGCCAGCCACTGAACGGCCCCGGTCAAGCCGCCCATCAGGGTTTCGATGCCATGGTGCAGTGCCGGCCAGCCATGGACCAGGATGCCGCCGCCGACCATGAACATGGCCGCGGTACCGGCCACGCTCAGGGCCTTCATCAGCCAGGGCGCCAGGCGCAGCAGGCCCCGACCCAAGGCCTGCAGCGCGGCATGCCTGGTGCGACTGAGCCAGAGGCCGAAGTCGTCGAGCTTGACGATGCCGGCGACCAGACCGTAGACCCCGACCGTCATCGCGACCGCGATGCCCACCAGCACGGCAACCTGGGTGCCGAAGGCCTGGCCATCGACGGTACCCAGCGTGATCGCGATGATTTCGGCCGACAGGATGAAGTCGGTCCGGACCGCACCCTTGATCTTGTCGCGTTCGAACTGCGCCAGGTCCACCGTCGGGTCGACCAGCGCCTGGGTCAGGTCGGCACGGTGCTGGGCTTCCTCGTCCTTGCTGTGCAGGAATCGATGGGCAAGCTTCTCGGCCCCTTCGTAGCACAGGAAGGCGCCACCGAGCATCAGCAGCGGCTTGATCAGCCAGGGCGCAAACGCGCTGATCGCCAGAGCCGCGGGCACCAGGATGGCCTTGTTGAGCATCGAGCCCTTGGCCACCGCCCAGACCACCGGAATCTCGCGCTCGGCCTTGACGCCGGCGACCTGCTGGGCATTGAGTGCGAGGTCGTCACCCAGCACCCCGGCGGTCTTCTTGGCCGCCACCTTGGAGAGGATGGCCACGTCGTCGAGGACGGTGGCGATGTCGTCGATCAGAGCCAGCAGAGAGGAAGCAGCCATGGCGCAGGATTGTCCATGGCGCCAGGGGACAAAGGTCGGGGACGCGTCAGGTCGACGTGCGAGCCCCGATCAGCAGCACACCTGGCGCACGACGGCCGGCATCGCGAACTCGCGGCCGACCACAGCGCGGGCATAGAGATAGTTCTGCAAGGCCCGCGGCGCGAGATGGTCCATCACGACCCGCCCGAACTCGTCGCACGGGAAAGCAAGCGCGCGACCGGGGTTGAACAGCGACTCGAACCGCAACTCGAAGCCCGGCTCTGCGGCGGCCGGGAGGGCAAGCGACATGGGCGTGGACATGGTGGCAGGACGAAGCAGAGTGACGTGACCCGAGAACGCCACTGTGCGCCGGTCGGTTCACCGGCGCACGTGGAAGCCCGCCAAGGAGCGGGTCGGATCGTGTCGAATTGGCGCGTCAGCGGCTTTCCGACAGACGGCCGTCCTCTGCCTTCAGGAGGCCCGGCGGCGCGCGACGGCACCCACGGCCAGCAGGCCCAGGGCCATCAGGCCGTAGGTTGCCGGCTCGGGCACCACGGCCACCGCGGCCGCACCGACCAGGGCATGCGCACGCGCCGACGGGTGCAGCGCGTCTGAGAACTGCGACACGTTGCACGAAATGCCGAACGAGCCCTGGAAGGTGCCACAAGGCGTGAACACGTTGGTGATGCCGTAGACCGCACCGCCGTTGTTCAGCGCATCGTTGCGGATCATGTTCCCCAGGCCGGCCAGGTCGAGGAAGCTCACGGTCATGCCCAGGTTCTGGGCATGGGTGACGACCCCGCCGATGCGGGCATTGAACTCGTTGGTGGCCTGAGTCGACACGGCCACCAGTCCCAGGCCGAGGGCTTCGGGCGTCTGGCCGAGATCCGGCAGGTTGGCCAGCAGCACGTTCTTGGCGCCCTTGGCCGCCAGCAGGCCCACCGCCGCCTTCAGGTTGTTGGTGGCGGCAATCGCCACATCGTCGATCAGATCCGGGTTGCCGCTGCGGGCGTCGCGCATGTCGTTGCCACCGGCGACGACCACGTAGAGCGCATTCGGATCGGCTGCCGGGATGGCACCGGTGAAGCCACCCACCTGGGCCAGCAGGCTCGGGATCGATCCCCCGGCGGTGCGCGCGCCGCCCCAGGCGAAGTTGTTGCCGCCCAGCAGGCTGGCCGTGGAAGCGCCGGCGTGGCCGATCCCGGCGGCCAGGTACTCGACCCAGACCGGGCCGTCGGAGAAGCGGCCGTTGAAGTACGGCGCGCCCGGCGTTGTGAAGCCCGTCGCGGCGTAGATGTTGCCGGTGTCCGAGAGGCTGTCGCCAAAGAAGTAGGCGTTGCTGAACGCGTGGGCGCCGGTGGACGCAAAAGCGGCGGCCAGGGCGGTCGCGGCAAGGGATAGGCGGAAAGAGCGGGTCATGTTGTGTCTCCAGCGGGCTCGTGTGTCAAGGCTTCGCCAAGTTATCACGCGCCGCCGGCGCCACGTGATGGGGACGACCCCGGTTTGGGCCGTACACCCCCGCAACTGCGGGGCCTGCCAAGCCGCCGCAGGCGACGTTTCAGCGCGTCTTGCGCGGCGGCAGGCCGGTGTGCTGGGTCAGGATCCGGCCTTCGGTCACCGCCGAGCGGCGGGCACCGGCGCCCGTGCTGTTCTTGCGACGGGCACTGGCATAGCCCTCGTCGGCCGTGGGCTGCCAGGTCGGGATCAGCTGGTGCTTGCCGTTGCCGATCAGGTCGGCACGGCCCATGTCCTTCAGCGCTTCGCGAAGCAGTGGCCAATTGGCCGGGTCGTGCCAGCGCAGGAAGGCCTTGTGCAGCCGGCGGCGCTTCTCGCCCTTCACGATGTCCACGCGCTCGGCCCGGCGGCCGGGCCCGACGTCGCGGCTGATGCCACGAAGCGGGTCGAGCTGGGTGTGGTACATCGCCGTGGCCGTGGCCATCGGACTTGGATAGAAGGTCTGCACCTGGTCGGCCTTGAAGCCGTTCTTCTTCAACCACAGCGCGAGGTTCATCATGTCCTCGTCGCGGGTGCCGGGATGCGCGGCGATGAAGTACGGGATCAGGAACTGCTTCTTGCCCGCGGCACGGCTGGCCTCGTCGAACAGTTTCTTGAACTGGTCGTAAGCACCGATGCCGGGCTTCATCATGCGCGACAGCGGCCCTTCCTCGGTGTGTTCGGGCGCGATCTTGAGGTACCCACCGACATGGTGGGTCGCGAGTTCCTGGATGTACTCAGGACTCCGGACGGCCAGGTCATAGCGCAGGCCGCTGGCAATCAGGATCTTCTTGACCCCCGGCAGTCCGCGTGCGCGCCGGTACAGCGCGATCAGCGGGCCGTGGTCGGTCTTCAGGTTCGGGCAGATGCCGGGGTAGACGCAACTCGGCTTGCGACAGGCCGCTTCGATCGCGGGGCTCTTGCAGCCGATGCGCCACATGTTGGCGGTCGGCCCGCCGAGGTCGCTGATGACGCCGGTGAAGCCCTTGACGCGGTCGCGGATCGCCTCGATCTCGCGCACGATGGAGTCCTCGCTGCGGCCCTGGATGATGCGGCCTTCGTGCTCGGTGATGGAGCAGAAGGTGCAGCCGCCAAAGCAGCCGCGCATGATGTTCACGCTGAAGCGGATCATCTCCCAGGCCGGGATCTTGGTCGCGCCGTCGTGACTGCCCTGCTCGTCGGCATACACCGGGTGCGGGCTGCGGGCGTAGGGCAGGTCGAACACGCGGTCCATCTCGGCCGTGGTCAGCGGGATCGGCGGTGGCGTGATCCAGAGGTCGCGGTCGCCATGGCGCTGGACCAGCGCGCGGGCATTGCCGGGGTTGGTCTCGAGGTGCAGGACACGGTTGGCATGCGCATACAGCACCGGGTCCGCCTTGACCTGCTCGTAGGCCGGCAGCCGGACCACGGTCTGCTCGCGCGGCGGCAGTTTCAGCGCGCCGGAGGCCGGCTTCTTCAGCGACACCGGCATGGCCACGGTGGCAAGAGCAGGCATGCCTGACGGGACACCGGCCTCAGTGGGCGGCGCCTCGCCCTTGGCACAGTCCGCGCCCTTGGCGGCCGCCACCTCCTGCGTCGTCAGGTAGGGGTTGATGTGCTCGTCGATCCGGCCGGGTCGGTCGACCTCGGTCGAGTCGAGCTCGAACCAGCCCGGGCGCGCCGACTTGACCATGAAGGCGGTACCGCGCACGTCGTCGATCTGGTCCACGGGTTCGCGGCGGGCCAGCCGGTGGGCGATCTCGACGATCGCCCGCTCGGCGTTGCCGTAGACCAGCAGATCGGCCTTGCTGTCGACCAGGATCGAACGGCGGACCTTGTCCTGCCAGTAGTCGTAGTGGGCGATGCGGCGCAGGCTGGCCTCGATGCCGCCGATGACCACCGGAACGTCGGGGAATGCTTCCTTGCAGCGCTGGGTGTAGACCAGGGTCGCCCGGTCAGGCCTTCGCCCGCCGGCGCCGCCGGGTGTGTACGCGTCGTCGCTGCGCACCTTGCGGTCGGCGGTGTAGCGGTTGATCATCGAATCCATGTTCCCGGCCGCGACGCCGTAGAACAGCTTGGGCCGGCCCAGCGCCTTGAACGCGTCGGCCGACTGCCAGTCGGGCTGGGCCACGATGCCGACGCGAAAGCCCTGGTCCTCAAGCACTCGCCCGATCACCGCCATGCCGAAACTCGGATGGTCGACGTAGGCATCGCCGGTGACGATCACGATGTCGCACTCGTCGTAGCCGACCTGCACCATCTCGTCGCGGGTGGTCGGCAGGAACGGCACCGGGCCGAGCCGCTTGGCCCAGTACGGCCGCCATTGGCCCAAGGCCTTGGGCACGGCGGGGGCCGGGGTCAGCGAAGCAAGGGTTTCGGCGGTCACGAAGAAGGCGTCCAGCGACGGGCGTTTGGCAACCCGCGGATTGTCCCCGCATGGCACCAAGCCGGCGCAGCGCGGGGGATTGCAGTCCTGCACAACAAGCGCACGGTTTGCGACACCGCGGCGGGACGTCGGGGTCTCAAGCTTGGGCGTGCGGGACCGAAACCCAAGCCATGGACATCCTCGTCACCTCCATGGTCCTGCTCGTGGGCAGCCTGTTGGCCATCGCACTGGCGATTGCCGGCTGGGAGGCCATGCAGCGCAGCGTCACCGAACAACTCGCCCGCGAGGCGCTCATGGCCAACGCGCAGGAACTGGAGCGGCCGTTCCTGCCGTCGTGCCCGGCCCCTGGGGAGTTGCCGGTTGCGGCCACCGGGCCGCCCGCTCCGGCAACGCCGGGCGAGCCCGAACGGCGGCGGACCCTGGTCGACTCGACCTTGGCCCACGCCGCCAGACCCGCAGCGCCGGCGTCAGCCAAGGCTGCGTCGCCAGAGGGTTGGCCCGACACCGAGCCCATGGCCTCAATCGTCGCCGAGGAGCGGCAACCCTTGGATCTCGTGCTGCACTGAGGCCGCGGCACGAGTCGCCGGCCTCGGCGTGGCGTCGGCGGCGCCCACCATGGTCGCGTCGCCGTCCTCCTCGCCGAGGAAACCACCGCTCTGGTGAGCCCAGAGCCGGGCGTAGATGCCCCCTTGCGCAAGCAATTCCGAGTGGCTGCCGGTCTCGACGATCTGCCCCTTGTCCATCACGACCAGGCGATCCATCGCCGCAATGGTCGACAGCCGGTGGGCGATCGCGACCACGGTCTTGCCTTCCATCAGGTTGTAGAGGGACGCCTGGATGGCCGCCTCGACCTCGCTGTCGAGCGCACTCGTCGCTTCGTCGAGCAGCAGGATCGGTGCATCCTTCAGCATCACACGGGCGATCGCGATGCGCTGGCGCTGCCCGCCCGACAGCTTGACGCCCCGTTCGCCGACGTGGGCGTCGAAACCCTTGCGGCCTTTCGGGTCGCTCAAGCCCTGGATGAACTCGGTCGCTTCGGCACGTTCGGCCGCCGACACCATCTGGGCTTCGGTCGCGTCGGGCCGGCCATAGACGATGTTGTCGCGCACCGACCGATGCAGCAGCGAGGTGTCCTGGGTCACCATGCCGACCTGCCGGCGCAGGCTCTCCTGCGTCACGCACGCGATGTCCTGGCCGTCGATCAGGATGCGGCCGCCGGCCATTGCGGCAGCACCATCACCCGCCTTCGGCAGGTCATACAGCCGCAGCAGAAGGTTCACGACCGTGCTCTTGCCAGCGCCTGAACGCCCGACCAGACCGATCTTTTCGCCAGGCCGGATCGTCAGGTTCAAGCCCTGCACGACCGGTTTGCTGCCGCCGTAGGCAAAGCTGACGTCCTCGAAGCGCACCTCGCCCTTGGGCACCACCAGTGCCTGAGCCGCCGGGGAGTCCAGCACCGCTCGCGGCCGCGAGAGCGTCTGCAGGCCGTCCTCGACGGTGCCGATGTGCTCGAACAGCGAACTCATCTCCCACATGATCCAGTGCGAGATGCCGTTCAAGCGCATGGCCATCGCCGTGACCGCAGCGAACGCGCCGACACCGACCTGCCCTTGTTGCCACAGCACCAGGCAGCCCAGCGCACTGCCACCGATCAGCAGCACCGACAGCGTCTGGTTCACGATCTCGAAGCCGGTGACCAGGCGCATCTGGCCGTGCACCGTCACCATGAACTCCTGCATCGCGTTGCGCGCAAAACCCGCCTCGCGTTGCGAGTGCGAGAACAGCTTGACGGTCGCGATGTTGGTGTACGCGTCGGTGATTCGCCCTGTCATCAGCGACCTCGCGTCGGCCTGTGCCTGCGCGACGCGACCCAGTCGCGGCACGAAGAAGCACAGCGCCACCGCATAGAGGACCAGCCAGATCAGGAACGGTGTCACCAGCCAGGCGTCGAACGCGCCGACGATGCCGACCATGGTGACGAAGTAGATCGCGACGTAGATCAGGATGTCGGCAACGATCAGCCACACATCGCGCAC
>Ga0315902_10007304_pt1 | contig 15133 bp, 26 predicted proteins | sample LakEriMetagenome_9_FD_203523 | JGI IMG/M metagenome (GOLD analysis project Ga0315902, IMG submission 203523) | Freshwater fungal communities from buoy surface, Lake Erie, Ohio, United States - Buoy 12 MA117 | ecosystem: Environmental > Aquatic > Freshwater > Lake > Lake biofilm | place: USA... | reverse complement strand
AGATCATCGACGAGGCGATACTCGTCACCGAGCGGTTCATGGGCAACTACTCCCGGTACAACGGGTTTGAGAAAGCCGTCATGCGGCGCGTGTTCCCGTTCTACGGATGGATGCGCTCAATCCACCGCTTGGCTTTTGCCCTCCCCTTCAAGCACCCTAAGCGTGCCGCACTCCTCGGGATCGGTTCGATGATGGCTTACGACCTCTATGGACTTGAGGCGAGTGAGTCCGCATACAGCCGTCCCGGTGCGATCATGTGGGGCGGGAACCTGCTGACCAATGTAGGCCCGGCCAACATCTTCGAGTCGGCTCGAGACAGCTCAGATTTCGTTGTCCGCTTCGGCGAGAGGGTCCAGACGGCAGGCAACGACCCGCTTGCATTCGTCGGTCGCACGGCAACGGACCTCATTCGCTTCGGCGCGCAGCAGGCGGGTCCGGTGTTCGGTGAGCTTTACACCGCTGTCAGCGGAGAGACGCCCGCCGGCGTGCCGCTCAGGTTCAGCCCGGGCTCACAGGCGCGCTTTGACACGGGGACCGGGAACGTCATTTCATCCAGTCCGACAACGGGTGGTAACCGTTTCGACCGTCAGGAGACTGACCTCGCTGACCGCGTGATCCGCGCCTTCACACCGCAGGCGCCAACCCTGCGTCGATTCCTCGCAGGCGGAGAGCCCTACGAGGATGCGTCGATGCAGCAGTTGTTCTCCTACTGGTACGGAGGCCGGAAGCCGGAAGAGACTGCTCGCCTGGTAGCGCCCGACCCACGCATCCCATCGTCTGTGCCGCGCGACGCCATGGCCTTCATCACAGGGCTCGCTGGTTTCCCGACGACGCGCGTCGACCGAACGCGCACCCCCGGCGCTCAGGCGTACCGATCGCAAGTCCGGACGGTCCGCGCACGAACGCGGAATAGGAACGCGCTCAAGCGCGGAGAGAATCAGGCGCGTGCCGCCAAGAGGAAGGAAGGGTAGATGTCAGTACCCACACGCGAAGGATTCCGGCGCGCACTGGCCGGCACACCGATGGCACGCGAGGCGGACCGCATCTATGACGTCGCGTCACGCGGAGGGATCAACCCGGCGCTGGTCGTCGGCATCGCCGGTGCCGAGAGCAACTTCGGACGACTCGGCTACGCCGTTGGCAAGAACAACCCCTACGGCCTCATGGGGTTCCGCTTCGGCAACTACACCCAGGCAACGCAGAAGCTCGTTGAGACGCTGAATAACAAGGGCCTCGGGTACCGGCAGGCGTATGGCAAGTCGGGGCTCGTAGGGATGATCAACATCTACACCCCTCGAGGCGCGGCCAACGGACCGAACAACGACCCTGACGGCCACACGCGGAACATCATCAACATCGGCCGCAAGAGCGGTGGTGACGCGTCGAAGGCATACATCAGCCCGGGCGCCGTACCGGCCGCTGCGCCTGGTGCGACACCCAGCGGCACCATCGCCGGCGGGCTCAACACAACCAACCTGATGAACCTGATGCGCCAGCAGACCGAGCGCATCAAGGGTGGCGGAGGCTACGACCGCGAGCTGGGGCTCAAGATCCGCCAGTCCGTGATCGACGGCATCGGCACTAGGAACATCGGCGGGGGGAACGTGCCTGCCGCTGGACCGAACCCGCAGCCGCAGGGCGGCGACATTGACGTTGGCTCGCTCGGCATCCCCTACGGAGGTGTCGACTCGCGCGGCATCACTAGGGGTGGCGCGGGTGGCAATTGGGGCGGCTCCATGCCGAGGGCTCTCCAGTTCCTGCAGTGGGCGCAGCAGACCGGCTACAAGCCGAACACCGCAGGCCGCTGGCTCTCGCAGAAGCGTTCCCGCCAGAACACAGCATCAGGCGGAGTGTCCGACCATTGGCAGGGAAGCAGCACTGCGTATGGCCTTGATCTCGGAGTCCCGAACGTGGCCGAGGGCGACAAGCTCCTCGGCAACCTGATGCGCTACTTCGGGCAGCCGTCCTACAGGGGCGGCTCCTGGCTCAATATCAACAAGGGCGGCTACCGCTACCAGATCGGATGGCGCACGCCGGGCCACTTCGACCACATCCATGTGGGCGTCAGGAAGCTGTAGTTAGGAATGCGTAACGTCATGCACAAGTGCAAGGATATGAAGCAGTGAACCCCGATCCCTCGCCCGTCAACCACGGCCAGATCCAGTGGCGCGTCGATCAGTTGGAGAACCGCATGGACCGGCTCGAGCAGTCGGACGCGGCGCGCACCGAGATCCTCGCACGCATGGATGAGAGGCAGAACGTCCTGGCAGAGGACGTCAAGCTGCTCGGCCGAGACATGGCTGGGATCAAGCGTTCCCTCTACACACTCCTGTTCGCGCTGGCGCTCGCTGTCGTCAGCACCGCCATCGACATCGCAGTGAGGCTGACGACATGAAGCTTGACCCCCGCTGGATCGGACGCAAGAAGCGGCTGAAGGCGTATGCCCTCTCGAAGGGGATCGCCATCCCGAGCGGCTACCGCATCAACCCCTACTGCGGCTCGGCCTGCCGTGAGCTGATCAAGCGCGTTCAGCGCCACCTCTACGGCGAGGCCGGCGTCACCGGTAAGTGGAACGGCGGCCTTGACGCCGCCATCGCGCCGAAGCTCACCACTCCGCAGCGCGCTCTGAGGTTCGCGCAGGGCGAGATCGGCATCAAGGAGCATCCGCCCGGCAGCAACAGTGGGCCAAGGGTCCGCGAGTTCCAGGCGGCATCGTCGCTCGGGGGGACGGGATGGCCATGGTGTGGAGCCCTGATGGCATGGGCGTATGGCAAGGCCGGCAGGCCGCTCAAGGGCTTCAACAATGCCTACGTCCCTGACTACGTCGCGACCGCCCGGCGCAATAAGGATGGCCTGCGCGTCGTCTCCGCCGAGAGGGCCCGCCCCGGGGATCTCGTCTGCTTCGACTGGGGCGGAGACGGGACTTCAGACCACATCGGGATTCTGGAGACGCCGGTTCGCAGCGGCCGTTTCCAGAGCATCGAGGGCAACACCTCGTTCAGCAACAACTCAAACGGCGGAGAAGTGATGCGCCGGGACCGCAACGTGTCCCAAGTGCAGTGCTTCATCCGCGTCGTGTAGCAACCACCGAAGGAGCGTTACATGAAGGTCCCTGTTGGTATCTCGACGGTCGTCGCCGTCCTCACCATCGCTGCCGCCGCCATCGGCGCAGTCATCACCGGGCTTGACGGCGCAGGCACCGCCGTGCCGCTCACGCTTTCGATCATTGCCGGAGTCGTCACCAGTGTTCTCTCGGTGCTGCGCTCCTGGCAGGCCAACACGCTCGCCATCTGGTCAGACGACGGGCCCGACAACGGCGCGCAGGCGGTCAGCGTTGAGGGCTTCCTCGCCGGGCTTGACGACTAGCCATGCGCGTCGTCCATATCTCCGAGCAGTTCGACACCGGAGATGAGTTCACGCTGATCCCCACGGGCGACTGGCACCTCGGCGCAGCAGACTGCGACGAGGCGCAGATCCGTGCGGATCTCAAGAAGCACCAGGACAACCCGAACGCCCGCCTGATCCTCATGGGCGACATCGGGGAACTCATCGGGCCCGGCGACAAGCGGTGGCACCCACAGGGCTACATGCCCCAGCGGTATGTCGACGCGATGCTTGACCCCGACGGCGGGATCCCGACCGAGACGGTCAAGCACGCCGCGGAGATCCTCGAGCCGTGGGCCGGGCGCATCTGGGCCGTGGCATCGGGCAACCATGAGATGACCATCTCCAAGCACTGCCAGCGCGATCTGATGACCGAGCTGGCGAAGGAACTCGGCGGAGGTCTGTTCAACCGACTGATCGGTTACTCCGGCTTCATCCATGTGACCTGGACCCACAAGGTGCAGAAGAAGGTCGTCGGGTCGATGAAGTTCCACATCCACCACGGCTGGCAGACCGCCGGCCGCGCGGGCTCGGGGAACCTCATCAACGGCATGGAGCGCGAGCTTGGCTACACCGATGCGGATGTCCTGCTGCGCGGCCACAGCCACGCGCCGCGCATCGCCCAGGTGATCCCGTCGCTTCGGGTCAACCGTACAGGCGTCGCTGAGTGGCCCCGGCTTGTCGCATCGACCGGCACCTACAAGGTCGGGCACATCGAGCCCAAAGCTGGCGACCACGCGCCGACGACCTACGAGACGTTCAAGAACTACCGACACAAGATGCCCGGCGCGCACCTCGGCCCGCCGGTCATCACGATCAAGCCTCGCCGGGTAGGCGAGCAGAAGGAGCGCAGCCCATGGACTCTGGAAGTGACGCTGTAGTGAGCGGGGCCGACCCGTGGCCCTTCATCCGTGAGGAGATTCCCCGGGCGTGGGTCGAGGTAAAGGCGATCTTCATGGAGCCCCAGCCGGGCTTCATGGAGTTGGCCGAGGCGCGCTTCCGCGCAGGAGAGAAGGAATACAAGGGCACCTCAGGCGAGTGGCTCAGAAAGCCGCCCGACTGGTTCGACAACGAGCGGTACCAGGAACTCTGCGATTTGGTGCTGTACACGGCCATGCGTCGGGTGCTGCACCCCGACACCGGTTTCTGATCTAAGGCTTGCGTACTCGCATCGCGAGGCGTATGACTACTTGTCCTTTCGTACTGCAAGTGGAGGGACACATGTCATGGCTCGAACTGAACCCACCTTCGACGCCCCCCCCCCCCTCGATCTACAGGCGGCTGAAGTTCGTCGGGTGATCCGCGAGATGCGACGGTCCGCCCGCAGGCTCGGACCGTGCGCTACTTCTTCTTGGCTGACCGCGGCGGCGGAGTCTGCCGCCCGGGAGCTTTGCCGATGGGAGTCTCAAGAGCTGACTTCATCGCCGCCGCCGACCTAGTTGCCGGCGCGGGGTCATCGGTGATCCCCACCAGGTAGTCGATGGAGACGTCCAGCACCATCGCAAGGCGCGACAGCGTCTCTACCGATGGGAAGGACTGGCCCTGCTGGATCCGGCACATGGACGCTGATGTCACGTTGGCGATCTGCGCCAGCGCCTTCTGCTGCGTCGTGCCACTGAGGCCGTAGAGCCTCTCTAAGAACTTGGTCCGGTCGATCAGCGATTCGTCGCTCATGGTCGTCACGCTGCTCCGTGTCATTGGTGGTGTGGTGCGACCATACGCACGCGCAACGGCAAACGCAATGCGACGAGTGACCCGATGACGAGAATCTGAGACAGCCTGTCCCCTTACTAGCCGTAAGTATAGGTTGTCGCTCGTAGCGAGGAAATCTTTCTTGCGCGCCCCCCCGTCCGTATAGGTGCCGTCCGACCCCGTCGTTAGGTTTACGCAAACGCATACGCAGACACATGGGAACAAGGAGGGCACTATGAGACAGCCGGTGGTTGTGACACCTGAGCAGATGCCGCAGCTAGTGGAGTGGGTCAGTGACTTTGGCCTGGACATGCTCAAGACCGCGTTCCGGTATCGGGACGAGATGAGTTCGGAGGCTCGCGGGGCCTTCGACAGCAACGTCAAGAACTTCACGGCGAAGGTCGGTGAGTTCTACCCAATCGAGGATCTCATCGCGGCTGCGATGGAAGAGGGGTCCGACGATGAGTCGTAATCGCGTCGACGCCGCAGCGACGGTGTTCTTCGTCGGGGCATTCCTCGCCGTGATCACCGTCGCCCTGTACTACGCGGTCGACTCCGCGTTTGGTGGCATCTGATGCCGCCGCGTACCGCAGTCCAGAAGAAGGGCGGCAAGCGCCGCTACGTCCGCGTCGTGGACGGGGTCCCGACCGAACACATCAACGTGACCGGTTGCACCCGCTACTGGGGCGAGATGAATTGGGCCGTCCCCTACGGCGCGAAGACCGTCAGCGAGAAGTTCCGCGCTGGCAAGGAGAGCGGGATCCTTGACGCGCTGTATGACGCCGACCCTGAGTCGGCCGTGCAGTGGCTCAAGAAGGCCCCGTATGAAGACCGTGACGCCGCCGGCGCCAAGGGCACGAAGGTGCATCAGGCGTTTGAGGAGTACCTCAAGGCGGGCACCGTGCCGGAGATCGACGACCTCGACGTCGCGAAGATGGTCGATGACCTGGTCGACATGTGCGGCGTCTACGGCATCGAGTGGGAGCGGTCTGAGCAGACCGTCTTCAACTCCGAGGTCGGCTACGCCGGGACCATGGACGGGATCATCACGATCCAGTTCCCCGGCGAGACGGAGCGCCGCCGCTGTGTGGCGGACATCAAGACCAGCCGGAGCGCCAACAAGGCTGAGTACGCACTCCAGCTTGCGGCGCTGAAGTACGGCGCGACCATCGTGCATGACGACGGCTCCGAGGAGCCCATGCCCGAGACGGATGAGATCGGCGTGATCCTCTGGGTTCGCCCTGAGCAGGATCCGCAGATTCTCCCCGCCGTGCTGGACGACACGACGTTCCAGCACTTCAAGTTCTGCGTGGCGATGGCCTACGCGGAGAAGGTTGCCGACGACCGGGTGCTGTTCCTGCCCCCGCTTGGCGACCCCACTGACGACACCAAGCTCCTCACGGAGCGGGAGGTAAGTAGCAATGAGTGATGTGATCATCAGCGACGACGTTCTCGCCGGCCTTCGCGCCGAGGCGAGCAGCAAGGGTGGCGGAGGAGACTGGGTCCGCCTCCAGGCCAAGGGCGAGTGGGTATCCGGCGTGGTCGTGGACCGCGGCATGGAGGAGGCCCCCTTCGGTGAGGTGGAGACACTGATCCTCAAGGGCGTCCGCACCCACGACGAGGACTACGACGCCGACCGCGAGATCGAGTTCCGCCTGGCGTCGACCGTTCTCCAGCGCGAGATGGGCGAGCAGGCTGAGGACGGCGGCGCGAAGCCGGGGCTCCTGATCTTCGTGGAATGCACGGGCGAGCGGATGTCCAAGGCCGGCCGCGCCTACCTCGGGTTCAAGTGCGTGAAGATGGACCCGAAGTCCGCTGACAAGGCGGGCAAGGAGGCGGCGAAGGCCGCGCCCAAGCCGAAGCGCAAGCCGGAGGACGTCCTCAAGGAGGACTTCGGCGGCGAAGAGGCGCCCTTCTAGAGGAATGCCTGTCGCCGGGATCGGGTGGTCCGAGGAGCGGACGGCCACGGGAGCGCGCAAGCGCCGTCGCCGTAGCCGCGGACGCCCGGTCCCCGGCGGTGGGTGCGCCTGCTGCCAGGACCGCAGACGGATCCTTGAGCGGTGGGTGCTGGAGGACCGGTACGGCCCGTATGTCTGGGTCGTGTGTCGATGGTGCGACGAGGAGTGAAGTGGTGGAGAAGATGGTTTCGGTGGGCGAGGCAGCCGAGGTTGTTGGCGTCCACCCAAAGACGCTCGGGCGACTGATCCGAAACGGCGAGGTTCCTGCCGTGCGCGTCGGCCGGCAGTGGCGCATCCGCCTGTCCGACCTCGAGCCGGGCTACCAAGCCCCGAGGAAGGCCGCCGCGAAGCGCGAGCCGACTGGCACGTTCACGCGGATCGCAGCCGAGCTTCCGTAAACAGATGCGCGTAGTGATCAAGAGTCACCTTGGGCGAGTGCCCGAGCCACGACGCGACGGTCATGAGGTCGTGCCCGTCCGCGATCCATTGGCTGGCCGCCGTGTGCCTGAGGTCGTAGGGCACGCCCGTGAGGCCGAGCGTGGTGCGGGCCGGGGACCAGACCTTGCGCGTCCACATCTGCCAGTTGAGGTACTTGCCCCTGAGCGGCGGCGCGACCAGGTCGTACTGGTTTCGGCCCTCGGGTCCATACTTGGCGATGGCCTTCTTGAGCAGCGGGTCGGTTGGGATCGCCCGCTGGTGGACGCCCTTCGCCAGTTTCTGAGCCCCGTACTGCACGGAGCGCCAGACGCGTACCGACTCACCGATGTCACGCCATTCAAGGGCCACCACCTCGGCGGGGCGCAGACCGGCGTAGGCCATGACGGCCACGATGAGGCGGTCACGGTCGGTCGGCATGGCCGCGATGATCTTGGCGACGGTCTTCCGGTCCCATGCGCGTCGGTCGGTCGGGGGCTCGGGCACCTTGCCGAGCAGCCTGACCGGGTTCCCGGGGATGAGCCCGTCGGACTCGGCAACTCCGAGCGCGGCGGACAGGACCCGCGTGGCGTTGTTGGTGTTGACCGGCGGCGAGCCGTCACGCACGATCTCCGCGCGCCACTCCCTGACCCGGGCCCGACCCAGCTCGCGCAAGGGAACGTGCCCGATGTAGGGATCTATCCACTTGTCCATGAGGGACGCCCGGCTGGTGCGCGTGGTCTTGGCCCACGCCACGCCGCTGGTGCGGACCCACTGGATCAGCCAGTCATGCAGCGGCATGTCCGACGGCTCGGTCGGAGCGAATGCCCCGAGCCGCCGGCGACGGAGCATCTCGCCCTCATGGGCCTTGGCTTCGTCTTCCGAACGGAATGTTCGCGACCGGTTCCTGGTGCCCTCGCGCCAGCGAACCTCGAAGCTTGTCCCGCCCTTCCCCTCACGGCGATGTATCGACATGAGCAGGAAGGTACCCCAAGGAACAGAAGGATGTACGGATCCGTTCGCAACTGGGGAAATCAGGTTGATGGTCTAACTAGGAGGGAAATCCTTGTTTAGCAGGCGATTCAAGAAAAGCGGGCGACCGGACTCGAACCGGCGACCGTCAGCTTGGGAATCTGTTTCTGGGCAACGTCGCCCTGTTCCCAACGGTACCCGATCCTCCCGTCGCACGGGGCGATCCGGCCATTCCGTCATCCGTCGTGGTCCCTTCGTGTTCCTCTCTGCGGCGGGCCTCATGTTCGGAATCGGTTCGCAGATCGGCGTGGCAGGTTCATGGTCTAAGGCTTACGCAACTACATGTGCAAAGCATCAGGCACAGGAGAAGCGCGCCTGCGTCAAGCAGGCCAAGCGAGACGCCGTCCGCTGGCCCGCGTACCCCGTCACCACGACGGACCTCACTCGCCGTGACGTAGCGATCTCACGCTGGGTGAACCTCGGCCGCTGCGAGGCGGGCCACGGCTCGGGCTACGGCGGCGTGCGTTGGAACACCCCGAGCGGCTGGCGGTATCAGGGCGGCCTTGGCATGTACGACCGCAGCCACGCCTCCACCAGCCACCCCTACGGGTATGACGCCGGGCAGTGGAACTGGCAGACCCAGGTTCTTGTCGGCCAGAGGCTGATGGAGAAGTACGGGATCACTGCGTGGTCCGCATGGAGGTGCTGGTGAATGCCTCCCCACCCCTCACAGCCGGATCTCTTTTCTCAGGCGTCGGTGGCATGGACATCGGGCTCGAGTGGGCCGGGTTCCAGCACAAGTTCTTCGCTGAGATCGATCCCTACTGCCGAGCAGTCCTTGAGGCACGGTTCCCCGGCGTCCCTGTCTACGAAGACGTCAAGCTCGTCGACGCCGACGCGGGCTACGTCGACCTCCTCTGCGGAGGCTTCCCCTGCCAGGACCTCAGTGTCGCCGGCAAGCGAGCCGGGCTCGCAGGCGAGCGCAGCGGACTCTTCTTCGAGTTCATGCGAATCGTTGACGCTCTTCGTCCCCGAGCCATCCTCATTGAGAACGTCGAAGGGCTCTACAGCTCTGGAAGCCCTAAAGGCGCAGACTTCGGGGTCGTCCTCGACTCGCTGGCCGAACGCAGGTATCTGGCGTCGTGGCGAACTCTTGACGCGCAGCACTTCGGGGTGCCACAGCGAAGGCGACGCGTGTTCGTGTGCGCCATCGCTGACGGAGATCCTCGAGCCGAACGCATCGGAGAAGTACTCGCTGTCGCAGAAGGCAGCGGCGGGGATTCTTCGACGAGCGACCCGGCGTGGCCGCTCTCTGCCTCCGCAGTTGGACGAAGCACTGAGGGCAGTGGCGGGCGAATCGTCGGAGCCCTGTCAGGACGAAGCGTGACGCGCTTGGACGAACAGTGCGTGGGGGGGGGTCAGCTTGTGACTGCGGCTGTGACCTCCAAGTGGGCAAAGGGGAGCGGCGGCCCTGCCGGCGACGAGATCCAGAACGTCGTGTGGTCGGCGCGCTCTCCGCTCGCGGATACACCAAGTACACCGATCAGGAGTTCGTCCGAGGGGGGCAACTCGTGACGAATCACGACGTTATCCGCACCGGCAAGAACGCCGAGGTCATCAAGCGGACCGGCGACGACACCTACTACATCGAAGACGTAGAGCGTGGACCCGTGAAGGCAGGGGGCGCCGGCGGTGGGCCGCCTCGCAGCGACCGGCTGCCGCTGATCACCTACCGCAAGTCCCGCCGCGCCCAGAGCGTGGAGGACGCCGAGTCGTGGGTCGATGACGGCATCGCAAACACGCTGAACCAGTACGACACGGGCGACACGCGGACCACGCATGTGGTGGCCGGGGCACCGACGGTTCGCCGCCTCACACCCATGGAGTGCGAGCGGCTGATGGGCTGGCCCGACGGGTGGACCGACATCCCATGGAACAAGAAGGATCACGCCCCCGACTCGCGGCGTTATGCCGCATGTGGCAACGGGGTCGTAGCGCCGGTCGCCTTCTGGATCGGGGCTCGCCTGGCGGAGGTGCTGCGTGAGTCGTGAGACAGCACCGCACCGGTCGTGCGTCGTGTGCGACCGGCTCTACCAGGCGAAGAACGCCACCTACAAGACATGCGGCTCGCCGCGCTGCGTGCGGATCAACCGCGCCAACGCCTCGGCCCGTGGCAAGGCCAAGGCTCGAGGCGCTGAGAAGCAGGTGAAGCAGCGGCGAAGGATAGAGACACTCGCCTACCGCGCCGACCGGGCACGGGCCAAGCGTCGGGAGGATGTCTTCATCACTGACACCAAGGCCCGGCGCGAGGTCATCGACACCATGGCCCGCGAGATCGACAACGGGCAGCCGCTGTCGAACGCGGTCCTGCTGACCGCCGAGCGCGTGGATGAATCGCCGGCCGTGGTGCTGTCGATCTGGCGCTCACGGGATGAGGTGGCTTCATGACAGACCTGAGCAAGGACGTCGCAGTGGTGCTGGCCCCGGTCCTCGCGCTCGCGAAGCGGCTGTCCGCTATCGAGCGTCACGCCATTGAGAGGGCGTGCGATGAGGTCATCCGCATCTGCGAGGACGACGAGAAGGAAACCGAGCGGCTTTGCGAGCTGATCCATGAACTGGAGCAGAAGGCGGAGGACGCATCGTGAGCGCCGTGGTGGGGATCGACATCTCCGGCACCAGGCTCGCGTGGGCGGTCTTCGACTACGAGGGCGAAGTCGCGGAGTGCGAGATGTACCGGCTGACCGCCGGCAAGCAGTACCAGCAGATCCGCGAGGGCCTTCGCGACGCGAAGAAGTTCGCGCCCGAGCCCGCCTACATCGGGATAGAGCAGCCGCACTTCGGGTTCCCGAAGTCCGCCTACATCCACGGGATGGCGGTCGGCCGCTGCGAGGACGCGTGCCGCTCGCTCTGGCGGGACACCCCCGTGCGGTTCTTCCAGCCGTCGGAGTGGCGGCGCATCGCTGGCGTCGGAGGGCGGGCCAGCAAGGAGCGGGTCATGGAGTTCGTAGGCGAGGAGTTTGGGTTCACGCCCGGGTCGCAGGACGAGGCTGACGCCGCCTGCGTGTCCATCGCCATGTGGATTGAGGCATTCGGTGAGTGAGGAGGGGGAATGAGGGCACTGCCCGGGCACCACCTGATGGATGTCAAGGACATCAACGACAGAGACGCGATCTTCTCCGCGCTGCTTCGTGACCATGAGGAACTGGTCGCGGAGGTCTACGCACTGCAGGAGCGCATGCGGACGGTCCGCCACTGGGCGCGGCTCTGGCGCGCGATGGCGCGCGTGGAGCGGAGCAAGCGGCGGTGGGCCGAGGAGGATCTGAGGAAGGAGCGGGAGCGATGAGCGACGACCGCCTCGCAGCGATACGCGCACGGTTGACCTACATCACGGAAGAGAACGGCGGAATTGAAGGCTGGCAAGACGACTGGTTGGAGCAGGCTCGGCCCGGATGCATGACCGACAGGTTCGTTGCCTATGCCCCTTACGACATCGCGTGGCTGCTGGACGAGATCAGCATGCTGGAAATGGATGTGGCTGAGATCAGTCGCAAGGCCGAGGACGCTGAAGATTTCTGGAAGCAGAGAGCAGAGCATCTAGAGAAGTACGCAGTCCACAAGCACAACGACTGCTGGCAGAGCGGCGAATGCGAATGTGGGTTGAACAATGAGTGACGCCATTCGTGACGCCGCCATCGCCTACGCCGAACACGGGTGGTACGTCATCCCGCTCCACGGGGTGAATGACGACGGCACCTGTACCTGCTGGGCCGGGATGGAGTGTGACTCAGCGGGCAAGCACCCGCTCTGGAGGGACTGGCCCGAGAAGGCGAGCAACGACCCCGAGATCGTGGCGGCATGGTGGAACGAGTTCCAGCAGCCGAGGAACGTGGGCGTCGTGTGCGGGCGCAGCAACCTGGTGGTCATCGACATCGATGACGAGAAGGGCGCCGACTGGCTGAACGGGCTGAACGGCACCGTGCCCGGCTGCCCGCAGGTTCGGACGAGGCGTGGCATCCACCTCTACCTCGAGGGTCAGGTGCAGGCGGCGAAGCTGGCCGGGCTGGACGTCAAGGCGGGCAACGGGTTCGTGGTGGCGCCGCCGTCGCTGCGCGCAGACGGGGGGCGGTACGAATGGGTGTGACCGTCAACGTCCCGGCCACCCCGTGGCAGGAGGGCGCCCCTCGGATCCCCGAGGAACTCGCCCGTGCGATATGGAACGCCGCCGGCCAGCGCCGCGTGGCGGACCGGCGCGATGCGGGCTCCCCCATCCCCGAGGGCCAGAGGGACAACGCCCTCGCCTCGCTGGCCGGGAGCATGCGGCGAAGGGGCATGGGCTTCGCGGCCATCTCGGCGGCCCTGCACCAGGTGAACGAGGAGCAGTGCATCCCGCCGCTGGATGACGGCGACGTTCGCCGCATCGCGCAGAGCGTCTGCCGGTACGAGGCCGACGACCCGGTGGTCAAGCAGTTCGAGAAAGGCGAGCGCGATCCGGTGTACGACGAGGAGGGGCACCTTGAGCATCGCCTGCAGGTCGCCACCCTCAAGGAGCTGTACGAAACCGAACACCCGGGGTATGAGTCCCTGCTCGGGCCGTACATCATCCGCGGGCTCCGCACCCTGATCGGTGCGGGGACCGGCGAGGGGAAGTCAACCCTCACGATGTGGATGCTCCGCGCCGTGCTGCATGGGGAGGACTTCCTCGGGGAGCAGGGCATCGGTGCGGATGGGGAGGGGCGCCGGCCGAAGGTGTTGATCATCGACGCCGAGCAAAGCCTCCCCGACATCCAGCGGCTTGCCGAGGAGACAGGGCTCACAGACTCGGAGGACATCGTCTACTGCTCGGTGCCCGATGGGCTTGACCTCATGGAGGGGAGCCACGACGCCGCCGAGGTGGAGGAGATCATCGAGGAGATCCGCCCCGACATCGTGGTGGTGGACCCCTTGTACAAGGCAGCGCGGATCGACAGCAACGACGAGCGGCAGGCCGTGGATCTCATGCGCCTGTTCGACCGCTGGCGCGCGACCTACGGGTTCGCCTTCGTCATGCCCGTCCACACCAGGAAGGGGATGAAGACGCCGCAGGGGTCTGCGGGCTTCAGCATGGATGACATCTTCGGGTCGGGCGCATTCAGTCGTGGTGCGGAGGTGATCCTCGGCCTGCGGCGGCCGGGCCCGGGGTACTCACGGCTGCACATCTTCAAGCACCGCCCCGGGATGATCGACGCCGGCATCGTGATCGACATGCGGTTCGACCGGCAGACCGGGTTCTCGCGCATGGAGCGTGATGACGGGAAGTCGATGACCGAGATGGTGGTGTCGCTCCTGGCGCTGAACCCCGAGGGGATGACGCTGGACGAGATCGCGGAGAACATGGGGCGCACCAAGGACTCCGTGCGCCACGCCCTGCGCGGTGCGGAGGAGGGGCAGATCAAGAGCGACAAGATCCCCGGCACCCGGGGCAAGCTGCTCTACAAGGCAGTGACCGCCGACGAGGGGGATCTCGCTCACTGGGAGAAGCTGATCGCGATGGAGGATGAGATCGATGACTGACGATCTGCCCGAGAAGTTCCACCCCCGCTCCCTCCCGCCGGATCTTCTGCGCGAGCAGGCGGTGAAGGATGAGGCGTACCGGCTCCGCATGGCGGGGTCCACCTACGGCGAGATCGCGACGGTCCTCAAGCTGGACGGCGGATGGAAGGCCGCGTACCGGATCGTGGCCGAGGAGTACGGGGAACTGGTCGCCAGGCTGAAGGTGACGGACATCCGCGTGCAGGAGGCCGGGCGCCTCATGGAACTACGCGCCGGGATCGAGTCGCTGGTCAGGCAGGGGGAGCAGTGGGCCATCGATGCCGACCTCAAGATGACCAAGCAAATCTCGGAGCTGCTCGGCCTGCCGGCCGCGAGCGAGGCCGGTGCGGGGGGTGGCGGCGGGGGCAACGGACCCAACGTGCAGATCAACATCGCACCGCCGTGGGAGCGGGGCTCCGTGGATGTAAGCCACGGGGACCCCGCTCCTGATGTCATCGAGGGGGAGGCGGTGGAGGAGGCAGAAGGGACGTAGTCGGTGCGACCTCGCGCCAGTCGATGCGCTCGGGGTCGTAGCCTGCCTGCTCCATGAGGTCGTAGAAGAGTTCCACGAAGGGGGATTCCATCAGCCCTCCCCCTTCTCCCGGCGGCGCTTGCTCCCCGGCCGGCCGGTGCGCCGCTTGTAGATCATCTGGCGCACGGCCACGGGGCTCGCGCCGATGGCATCCGCGATGTCGGGGGATGTCCACCCGTGTTCCATGGCGTCCATCATCTCCATGTCGCGGGTCAGCGTCGCCGCCTCGAGGGCCGCCTTGGCGCGCTCCACCTTGTTCTGCAGGCGGCGGATCCGCGCGAGCTGCTCGGGGTCCCTATGCGGGGTGGTTTCCTGTTCTGTCACGCCGGCGATGGTACTCATGCCGCCTGCTCCTTCCTGATCTCCTTGGTGACGGCGCCCCACGGCTCGCCGGTCACCATGTGGGACACGGTCTTGCGATGCCAGTGCGCGGCGCGGGGTGGTGTGAAGCCCTCCTCGTCCAGGCAGGCCGCGATGGCCGCATACCCGAGCCCCTCGGCGCGGAGCGCACGGGCCCGGTCCACGGCGGTGGGGTCCACCTGCGGCGGCATGCCGACCCGCTCGCCGCGCCGGATCTTGGCGCGCAGCGCGGCCCGCGTGCGGGCGCGGGTCA
>Ga0315902_10007303_pt1 | contig 15133 bp, 7 predicted proteins | sample LakEriMetagenome_9_FD_203523 | JGI IMG/M metagenome (GOLD analysis project Ga0315902, IMG submission 203523) | Freshwater fungal communities from buoy surface, Lake Erie, Ohio, United States - Buoy 12 MA117 | ecosystem: Environmental > Aquatic > Freshwater > Lake > Lake biofilm | place: USA... | reverse complement strand
GGCGAGCGGCCGGATCATGGTGTCGCAGGACCGCAGGAGCCGGATCGACCTCGCCTACGACGACAAGGATGCGAAGTGGTCGCTGGTGAAGCTCGAGGGCTTCGGCAAGGACAAGAAGCCGGTCGAGCAAAAGCTCGCCGCCGACGAAGAACTCGCCTCGACGAAGCTCAATGACCTGCGCAACGCCCTCGGCGATCTCAAGATCATCGACGTGGCCCGCAAGCCCTCGGGGCTGAGCGCCGATCTGAAGGCCGAGGAGAAGTTCACGGGCGACCGCGAGGCCGTGGCGTCGCTGGCCGAGCGCGGCTTCTTCCCGTTCCAGACGGGCGAGATCCTCTCGAGCAACGGCGAGACGGTCGTGGGAATGAAGGACGGCGTCGAATACCTGCTGCGGTTCGGCAACGGCACGAGCGTGGCCGGAGAAGCGCAGGGTGGATCGGTGAAGGACGCCTCGGCGCCCGACGACACGACCGGCCGCTATCTTTTCGTGATGGCGCGGTTCAACGAGTCGCTCCTCGAGAAGCCGAAACTCGACCCGCTGCCGGAGGTGCCGGAGGGGGCCGAGAAGAAGGACGCGGACAAGCAGGATGACGACAAAAAAGAGGCCGCCGAGGGGCAGCAGGAAGCCGACGAGGCCGAGGCCAAGGCCCAGGCGGCGCTCGAGGAGCGGCGGCGGGTGGAGCGGGAGAACCGCCGCAAGGAGGAGGAGTATGACGGCAAGGTGAAGGCGGCCCAGAAGCGGGTGCGGGAGCTCAACAGCCGCTTCGCCGACTGGTACTACGTGGTTTCCGACGCCGAATATGCGAAGATCCACCTCGACCGGACGGGCGTGATTCAGAAGAAGGCCGCCGACGCCGCGGCCAAGGACGAGCCCAAGTAAGGCCGGCAACCACCGCATGTCCGACATCCTCACCTCGCCGCGGCCGTCTCGGTTCGGCCGCGCCGTAGGGTTCCGGCTGGCGGGCATCGGCAGCCACGTGCCGCCGCAGGTGGTCACCAACGCCGATCTCGCCCGGCTCGGCTGCGACCCGGAGTGGATCGTCGCGCGGTCGGGCATCCACGAGCGGCGTCACGCGGCGCCCGAGTTCGCCACGAGCGACCTCGCCGCCGCCGCCGGGCGGGCGGCGCTCGAGCACGGCGGCGTGCAGCCTGCCGACGTCGATCTGCTCGTGCTCGGCACGTTCACGCCCGACATGTGCATCCCCTCGGCCGCCTGCATCGTGCAGGAGAAGCTCGGGCTCGATGCCCCGGCGATGGACGTGACGGCCGCCTGCGCGGGCTTCGCCTACGCCCTCGTCACTGCCTCGCAATTTCTGACGGCCGGCACGAGCCGGCTCGCGCTCGTGATCGGCGCCGACACGAATTCGCGGGTGGTCGATCCCGAGGACATCAAGACCTGGCCGCTCTTCGGCGACGGTGCCGGGGCGGTGCTCCTCGAGCCCGTCGAGCCGCAGCCGGCCGGCCGCGAGCAGGGGCTGCTCGCCTTCTCGCTCGGCTCCGACGGCCGTGGGGCCGGCCTGCTCGCCTGCCCGATGAGCGGCTCGCGGCAGCCCCCCAACGCGGAAGGCTTCGCCCGGCGCGAGCAGTTCATGCAAATGGACGGCCGGGCCGTCTTCAAGTGGGCGATCCGGCTGGCGGAAGAGAACATCCGCGCGATCGTCGAGCGTTCAGGCGTGCTCCTCGAACACGTCGACCTGTTCGTGCTCCACCAGGCCAACGCCCGGATCGTCGATGGCGTTCGGGAGTCGCTCGGCCTCCCGCCGCAGAAGGTGTTCATGAACCTCGACCGCTTCGGCAACACGTCCAGCGGCTCGATCCCGCTGGCCCTCGACGAGGCCTGGCGGACGGGCCGCGTGGGGCCGGGGAGCACGGTCGTCGTCTGCGGCTTCGGGGGCGGCCTCGCGTGGGGCAGCGCCGTCTGGAGACTGTGATGCCAGAGCGTGTCGAACGGCCTTCTTGCCGGACGCCGGCTTCGGGGCGGCAAAGGTCTCGTCGCGGTGGGCCGCGGCGGCCCAAGGCTCCTCGAGCATTTGCCGACCCCTTCGCCTCCCGTTGCGTGAAGGGGCCATCGATGATGCCCTTTGCGGTGCATCGCGTGGGAACCGACGGCGTCTGCCCTTGGCCTTATGAACAAGGTGAGGCGACGGGATCGGTGCGAGGATCCCGAGCGTTAGGGCCGCCGCGGCCCTTGGCGAGGGAACTCGTACCGTCCCGGAGCCGGTTTTGGCGAGACTGCGTTCAACACTGGAGAGAGCGAACATGAGCGAGACCACGGTGAAGACATTGCCCGCCCGGAAGGACGTGGCGGCGGGGGATACCTGGGATCTGGCGAGCCTCTTTTCGTCCGACAAAGAGTGGGAGCAGGCGCTCGCCGCGTGGGAGAAGCGGATTCCGGAGTTCGCGGCGTTCGCCGGCACGCTCGGATCGTCGGCGGAGCGGTTGGCCGAGTGCCTCGCGTTCGACCTCGCCTACGATCGCGAAGGAGACCGGATCGGCACGTACGCGTTTCTCCGTGCGAGCGAGGATCAGGCGGCCCCCGAGGCCCAGCGGATGACGGGCCGGTTCCAGCATGTGTCGACGCGGGCGGGCGAGGCGGCCAGCTTCATTCGGCCCGAGATCATGGCGATCCCGGAGGCCACGCTCACGGCCTGGATGGCCGGGCCCGTGCTCGCACCCTACCGGCTCATGCTCGAAAGGCTCGTGCGGACGCGGGCCCACACGCTCTCGGAGCCCGAGGAGAAGCTGCTCGCGATGCAGGGCACGTTCGCCGGCACGGCGGGCAAGGTGTTTCGCCAGCTCACCGACGCCGACCTCAAGTTCGGCAGCGTGACGACGGGGAAGGGGGAGCGGATCGAGCTCTCGAATGCCACGTTCGTGACGCTCCTGCACGACACGGTGCCGGAGGTTCGCCGCACGGCGTTCCATCAGTACTACGCCCAGTACGAGGCCCACGCCAACACGCTCGCCGCCACGCTCTCGGGCTCCAACGAGCGCGACGTCTACGCGGCCAAGGTGCGGAACTACCCCAGCGCCGTCGAGGCGGCCCTGTTCGCCGACAACGTGCCGCTGGCCGTCTACGACCAGCTCACCGCGGCCGTGCGGGCCCATCTTCCCGCCGTGCACCGCTACTACGACCTGCGAAAGCGGATCCTCGGCCTCGACGAGATCCATCACTACGACTGCTACGTGCCGCTCGTGCCGGAGCTCGAGCAGCGGCACTCCTGGGACGAGGCCGTGGCGGTGGTGATCGAGTCGCTCGCCCCGCTCGGCGGCGACTACTGCGGGCGGCTGGAGCAGGGGCTCCGCGGCCGCTGGTGCGATCGCTATCCCAACGCCGGCAAGCAGTCGGGCGCCTTCAGCTCCGGCACCTACGACTCCGATCCCTACATCCTGATGAACTTCCAGGAGGAGGCGATCGAGCACGTGTTCACGCTCGCGCACGAGGCGGGCCACTCGATGCACACGCGGTATTCCGCCGAGGCCCAGCCCTACCAATATTCGGGCTACACGATCTTCGTGGCCGAGGTGGCCAGCACCTTCAACGAGCAGCTGCTCACGCGGCTCCTGCTCGAGCGGGCGACCTCGAAGAAGGAGCGGGCCGCGATCATCGCCCGCGAGATCGACTCGATCCGGGCCACGATCGTGCGGCAGACGATGTTCGCGGAGTTCGAACGGAAGAGCCACGCCTCGGCCGAGGCGGGCGAGCCGCTCACCCTCGAGCGGCTCCGGTCGATCTACCGCGAGCTGCTCGACGCCTACTTCGGGCCGAAATTCGTGATCGACAAGCAGCTCGAGCTCGAGTGCCTGCGGATCCCCCACTTCTACAACGCCTTCTACGTCTACAAATACGCCACCGGCCTGGCCGCGGCGATCACGCTGGCGAAGAAGGTGGCCGAAAAGGAGCCGGGCGCCCTGGCCCGCTACCTCGGCTTCCTCAAGGGGGGCTCCTCGAAGTGGCCCCTCGACCTGCTCCGCGACGCCGGCGTCGATCTCGAGCAGCCGGAGCCCGTCGCCATCGCCCTCACCCGCTTCGGCGAACTCGTCGACGAGCTGGGCACGCTGCTGTGAGGCGAGGCCGATCCCCCGGCTCGCGCCTGGGGGCTTGGATGAGGAGGCCGATTGCCGCGATCGCGCCGAGCGGAGCGGTTTCGCGAATGGAAGCCCCCATGCGCAAGCAGGGGGATCAATGCGGCCGCAAGTAAGGCACGGGTGGTGGACGTGAGGCGGCGCGGATTATCCCCCGGCTCGCGCCTGGGGGCTTTTATGAGCAGCGGACAAATCCACCCGGCCCCACCGGCACGCACTCCTCGACTCCAGATCGTGAGGAGGCCGGTCGGGGGCGCCGCGCAGCCGTCCGGTGAATCGTGCGGACCGTGAAGCCGTCCATCCTGAACGAGTCGTGAACTCGCACGATCCGCCGGCGGTGAGCACGCCACCGCCGGCCGAACCAATGCGGACCCGCATCCCCCGGCTTCCGCTGGGGGCTTCCTTGATGCGGGAGCGGGTCAGCGCAGCCCGCGGGCGAGTTCCACGAACGGCCGCACCATGGCGCCCGTGCCGCCGCCGTCGGTCCAGGGCTTCGACTTCTCGGCGAAGGCCGGGCCGGCGATGTCGACGTGCGTCCACGGGATGCCCCCCACGAACCGCTCCAGGAACTTCGCGGCCGTGATCGCGCCCCCCCAGCGGCCGTCCCCCACGTTCTTGATGTCGGCGACGTCGCTCGTGATCTGCTCGTCGTAGTCGGGATACATCGGCAGCTGCCAGACGGGCTCGCCCACGGAGCGGGCCGCCGCGGCGAGGTCGTCGCAGAGGGGCTGATCGTTGGCGAAGAGGCCGGCCACGTCGTGGCCGAGGGCCACCATGCAGGCGCCCGTCAGCGTGGCGGCATCGACGATCCGCCGGGGCTTCAGGCCACGGACGACGTCGAGCACGTCGGCCAGCACGATCCGGCCCTCGGCATCGGTGTTGTGCACCTCGATCGTCGTGCCGCTGCGGGCGGTGATCACGTCGCCGAGCTTGTAGGCGGCGGGGCCGGTCATGTTCTCGGCGAGGCCGATGGCGGCGACGAGGTCGATCGGGAGGCGGAGGGCGGCGATCGTGGCGGCGGCGGCGAGCACGGCGGCGCCGCCGGCCATGTCGCACTTCATCGTGAGCATCGAGTCGGAGGGCTTGAGCGACAGGCCGCCCGAGTCGAAGGTGACCCCCTTGCCGACGAGGGCCAGTGCGGGCTGAGCGTCGGCGCTCCGCGATCCGCCGCGGTAGCGGAGCAGCACGAGCCGTGGGGGGCGGCTGCTGCCGCGGCCGACGGCCAGGATCGCCTGACAGCGTTCGCGGGCGAGGCGATCCTCGTCCCAGATCTCGATCTCCATGCCGGTGCGGCCCGCGACCGCCGCGGCCTCGTCGGCGAAGGACTGCGGATAGATGTCGTCGGGCGAGGTGTTGACGAGCCGGCGGGCGAGGTTCACGCCGGCGGCGATCGTCCCGCCCGTCGCCACGGCCTCGGTTGATGCACCGAGCCAGAGCGTGGAGCCGAAGGGGGTGCGGCGCTTCTCGGCGCGGTAGAGATCCTGCCCCAGCATGCCCACGGCGGCGCCGGCCACCGCCTGCTCGACCTGCCGCGGCGACCACCACGCTTCGGCGGCGAACGCCACCCGCGAGCGGGCTCGGCCGGCGAGCAGACGGGCGGCCGTCGCGGCGGCGCGGTAGAGAACGCCCGCGTCGACCGCCTCCCGCTTGCCGAGGCCGACGACCACGAGCTGACCGGACGCGATGCCCGGTGCGGCGAGCAGCGGCACGCACTCATATCGCTTGCCGCTGATCTCGCCGGCGGCGACGAGCTTCGTGAGCAGGCCGCCGGTGACGCGGTCGATCTCGGCGCCCACGCCGGTGCCCACGCCTCCTTCGGTGAGGAACACGACGACGGCATCGGCCGCAATCGCCTCGGGGCGGGCGGCAGGGTCGGCGATGATGCCACCGGTGGCGGGGCGGGGGGCGAACTCATGCGACATGGAAAGGATCCTTCGTGCGTCAGGTGGGATGGTCGGTGGGTTGTTGTAGCGGGTCCGAGGTCGGAGGACAGCCCGGCGCGAGCCACCGCGAGCAGATCGCGAGGAGTACCGGCAGGACGACGAGGTTTCCCATGAGGCCGCCGACGAGGGTGAGGCAGGAGAGCCAGCCGAACGACACGGTGGGCATGAAGCCGCTCGTCGTCAGGGCGAGGAAGCCGATTACGAGCGCCAGCGTGGAGAAGATCATCGCCCTGCCGGCGGTCTGATGGGCCGTGTCGAGCGCCGCGGCACAGGCCTGTCCGTCGGCCAGGCGGCGGCGAAAGGCCGTGATGTAGTGGATCGAGCTGTCCACCGAGAGGCCCATCGACACCGCCGCGATCATGGCCGTTCCCATGTTGATCGGCTCGCCGACCCAGCCGAGCAGGCCGAGCACCACGAAGATCGGTAGGGCGTTGGGCACCAGCGCCAGCGCCGCCAGAAGCGGGCTGCGGAACGCGACCGCGAGCAGCAGCGTGATGCCTGCCGCCGCGACCGCGAACGTGAGCCACTGGTCGGCGAGCAGTCGATCGACGAGCTGGGCGAGGAGCACGAAGAAGCCCGTGACCTCTCCCGCGGGGCGGCCGTCCTCCGCCGGCGCCTCCTCCGCGACGATCCTTTGCACCTGGGCGATGATCGACCGCTTCGCCGCGGCAGGCTGCCGCTCGCGGGCCCGCAGCATCACGCGGAGCCAGGTCGAGCCGTCGGCCGGATCCCTGCCGATGAGCGAGCTGCCGAGCTGCGGAAACTGCTCCCGCAGGAGCTCGATCGCCCGGGCCACCACCCAGTTGCCCATGCTCGTGCTTTCCAGGCGTTCGAGCGACACGGGTGATACGGCCGCCATCACGTCGGCCACGCTCATCACCTTCGTGAGCGCGGGGGCGTCAGCGCCGTCCGCGCCGGGGGCCCGCACCTCGGTGCGAAGCCGCTTCTCCAGCTGCGTGAGCCGCGTGAGCGCGGCGGCGTCGATCGTGGCGGGGGCGGGCACGAGCACGTCCCAGACGCCCGCGCCGCCGAGTCGCGATTCGACCATGTCGTAGGAGGCGACGGTCGGGCTGTCGGGGCGGAAGTTCTTCGTGAAGTCGGTCTCGACGGTCAGCCACCGCATGCCCGCCACGGCGAAGGCGGAGGCGGCCGTGGCGGCGGCGAGGATCGGCAGCGGATGGCTCACGATCCGGCGGACCAGCGCGTCGAGGCCGAGTTCGAGGGCCCCTTCGCCCCAGGCCATCTTCGGGTCGGCGTCGAACCGGCCTGCCAGGGCGAGGAACGGCACGGCGATCGCGACGGCCACGAGCACCATGCAGGCGCCGACGGCCGTCATGATGCCGAAGTCGTGCACGGGGCCGACCTGGCTGACGACGAGCGAGCCGAAGCCGATCACGTCGGTGGCGATCGCGCCGAGCGTGGGCCAGAAGAGCGTCGCGAGCGATTCCCGCAGGGCCTCCTCGGGAGGGGCGCCGAGCTCCCGCCGCCGCCTGTATTCGACGATCACGTGCGTGACGGTGGCGATCGCCACGACCGTGACCATCGCGGAGAGCATCGTGGAGACCATCGTGAGCTGAAGTCCGGCGACCGCCAGCACGCCGCGGGTGCTCCAGAGCGCGAGCAGCACGACGGCCAGCGGCACGACGAGCCACCGCAGGCTCCGGAAGCAGACGAGCAGCACCGCGCCGGAGAGGAGTCCGCTCGTCGTGCCGAGCAGGTTGCCGTCGCGGGTGAGCATGGCGAAGCCGTCGCGGAGCATCACCGGCTCGCCGGCCACGGTGCCCCCCGGCAGCTCGGCGACCTCGGCCCGGAGCCGGTCGATCACGTCGGCCCGCGAGACGGCGCGGGCCCGCGGCGAATCGGCGGTGGCCGCCTCGAGCGGATCGAGCACGCAGACGATGCCCGCGGTGCGGTGGTCGGGCCCGACCGCGTAGCCCTCCATGAGCTTCACGACCTTGCGGGCCGTCGGGCTCTCGTCGATGTCGATGATCCGGTTCCCCAGCGGCGTGCCGGCCAGGCTCGTCGTCGAGGCGATGCCGGGCAACTCGGCGAGCCGCGCCGCCACGTCCCGAAGCCGCTCGATGCCCTGCGTCGTGAAGAGCTGCGGATCGTCGTAGACGGCGAGCACCGCCTCGCTCGAGCCGAACGCGCGGGCCATGCGGCGGTAGGGCACGAGCGCCGGATCGCTGCGATCGAACATGGCGTCGATCGACCGCGAGAATTGCAGGAGCCGCGATCGCTCCACGGAGACGGCGGCCACGAGCAGGCCGAGAATCGCCAGCGCCACACGATGGGCGACGAGCCAGGCCGCGACCCGATCGGCGACGGGACGCATGGGTGTGGGCTTTCAGAGCGGGGGCAATGCGGGGGTTGCAGGGGACGCAGTTTACCGAGACTGCCGGAACTGCCGCCACCGCCATCGCTTGACCCCATTTTGCGGCCACTTCTATAGTCCCGCGATTTTCGAGCGGGCCTCCGTGGCCCGCACCCTGTTCGAGAGCAACGGCATCCGCGTGTCATTCCCCGACATGATTGCCGCCCTGGATCGTCACCGCGCCGCCGCGCGGCCGCCCACGGTCTGCACCGTGAGGCCGCCGACGCCGCGCGCCGTGTGGCCACCGGGGCGTGCACTGAGCCTGCTGATCGCGATCGGTGTCGCGTGCGTGGCACCATTGCCGACGCGCGCGCAGACGCCGGCGGAACTCATCGTGCCGGGGGCGAGCGCCGGCCGGCTCGCCGCGCTGCCTGCCCGAGGGCTCGCCGCCACGATCGCCGCAGCCGGACGGATCGAGGTGCCGGCCGTCGATCCCGCAGAGCGGCTCGGCATCAAGGCCACGCAGGCGGCGCAGTGGACCGAGGGCGCCTACGACGTCTGGCACCTCACCGGCGGCGTACGCATCACGCAGGGCACGACCGTGGCGACGGCGCACGAAGCCGTCGTGTGGATCGAGCAGGAGCCGGTCGCCACTGAAGACACCGCCGATGAGTCTGCCGATCCGCGGGTGCGGGGCGTGCTCGTGCGGATGGCGGGCAACGTGAATGTGCAGACCACGGCGACGGGGGCAGCCGATGCACCGGCCGCTACCGTTCGGGGCGAAGACTGGGCCGGCCGGTTCTGGACCGTGCGGGATCCCACGCTCGACTTCGCGAGTGTGGTCGCCAGTCCCGGCGCGCCTCCCGTGTATGACGGGCCGAGCGGCGTCGAGCAGGCGTCGTACGAGGAGCCGGCGGAGCCGATCCAGCCGGCGCAGTTCAGCGAATTCGGCGCGCCCGTGGTGCCGCAGGTGAATGCCGCCACGGCCACCCGCCGGCTGCGGGCATTCCCGCGGTCGAGCGTGCCGCTGGCGATCAAGTGGTTCCCCAGTCCGTCGGGCACGGAGTGGATCGCGGTGATCACGTCGGGAGTGAATCTCGTCGTGGACGGCGTCGACCCGGCCGGCCCGCTCGACATCTCGGCCGACCGGCTCGTGATCTGGACGCAGGGGCAGGGGCAGCCCGACCTGCAGGGCAATTCCGCCCAGGCGGCCAACGTGCCGCTCGAACTCTACATGGAGGGCAACGTCGTCTTCCGGCAGGGGCAGCGGGTGGTCGAGGCGGCCAACATGTTCTACGACGTGCCCCGGTCGAGCGGCGTGATCACGGGAGCCACGGTGCTTACGCCCGTCGACAACTACTCGGGCGCCGTGCGGCTGCGGGCCGACGTGCTCAGGCAGGTGGATCGCAGCCGGTTCATCGCCGATCGGACCGGACTGACGTCGAGCCGGCTGGGCGTGCCGTCGTGGGAGTTCCGCTCGCGTGAGCTCGTCTTCAGCGACGAACAGATTCCGCTGGCCGGTCCCGATGGCCGGCCGCTCGTCGATCCGGCCACCGGCGAGCCGCGCGTCGAGCATCAGACCTTTATCACCAGCCGCGGCAACACCGTCACGCTCGGCGGCGTGCCCGTGCTCTGGTGGCCCGTGCTCGCGACCAACGCGAAGAAGCCGACCTTCTACATCAACAGCGCCACGGTGAAGACCGACCGGATCTTCGGCACGCAGGTGCTGACGAGCTGGGACGCCTTCCAGGTATTCGGCTGGCGACGGCCTCCGGACGGCGTCGACTGGGACTTCGACGTCGACTACCTCAGCTACCGCGGTCCCGGTGGCGGCACGTCGCTGCTCTACAACCGGCCCGACTTCCTCGGCATCGGCACCCCCGCCAGCGGCGATCTCGACGCCTGGTTCGTCGGCGACGTCGGCAGGGACAACCTCGGCCTCTATCGCCGCGACTTCACCTATCCGGGCTTTCCCGACCGCACCTTCCGCGGACGCACGTTCTGGCGGCATCGGCAGGATCTCGGCGGCGGCTGGCAGGCCCGCGGCACGGCCGGCTGGATCAGCGACATGAACTTCCTCGAGGAGTATTACGAGTCGGAGTGGGAGGAAGGCTACGAGCAGCGGACCTGGCTCGACCTCCGGCGGCCGATCGAGAACCGCGAACTGCGGCTGCTCACGAGCGTGCGGCTCAATCCCTTCTTCACTCAGACGGAGTGGTGGCCGCGGCTCGACCACTATTGGCTCGGCCAGCCGCTCCTGCGGGACTCGATCACGTGGTATCAGCACTCGGGCCTCGCCTACGCGCGGCAGGCCCTGCCGCAGACGCCGACGGCGGGGCAGGGGCGCGACATCTGGACGACGCTGCCCTACGAGAACAACGTGATCGGCGAGCGATTCTCGACCCGTCACGAGCTCGACCTGCCGTTCCAGGCCGGGGCGGTGAAGCTCGTGCCCTACGCGCTCGGCGAGCTTGCGCACTGGGGCCAGGCGCTCGACCAGGATCCGATCAACCGGGCCTACGGCCAGGTCGGCATCCGCTCCAGCCTGCCGATGTGGACCGCCGACAACACCGTCGAAAGCCAACTCTGGAATCTCCACGGTCTCGCCCACAAGGTGGTGTTCGAGGCGGAGTTCGCCTACACGCAGAGCACGCAGGACATCGACCAGTTCCCGCTCTACGACCAGATCGACGACGACGCGATCAACCAGTATCGCCGCAACATTCCCTATTGGGACTACGGCGCCGTGCCCGGCCAGCCGCAGCCGTTGCCCGCCTCGCTCGTGTTCGGCCCCGATGGCAAGTACGACCCGCGAAGCTACCTCGTCCGCCGCGGCATGGCAGGCTGGGTGACGGGGCCGACGGAGATCGCCGACGACCTGACGGCCTTCCGCGTGGCGGCCCGCCAGCGGTGGCAGACGAAGCGTGGCCCGGTGGGCAACCGGCGGATCATCGACTGGATCACGTTCGACGTGGACGGCGAATTCTTCCCGGTGGCGGACCAGAATTTCGGCACGGCGATGGGCCTCTGGCAGTACGACTTCCGCTGGCACGTCGGTGACCGCACGACCGTGCTCTCCACGGCCGACGTCGATTTCTTCGGCGGCGGCCAGCAGCTCTACACGCTGGGCATGCTCCTCAACCGCACGCCCCGCGGCAGCTTCTTCATCGGCTTCAACCAGTTCGGCGGGCCGATTAGCGCGAGCGTGCTCTCCGGCTCCTACACCTACCGCATGAGTCCGAAGTGGGCGAGCTCCTTCGGCACCGCCCTCAACCTCACGGGCCGCAACATCGGCCAGAACTTCCAGCTCGTGCGGATCGGCGAGTCGTTCCTGATGACGTTCGGCTTCAACGTCGACTACAGCCGCAACAATGTGGGCGTGACGTTCAACCTCGAGCCGCGGTTCCTGTCGCGGACGCAGTTCGCCAGCCGCACCGGCCTCGACGTGCCGATGGCGGGGGCGTACGGGCTCGAGTAAATCGCACTGGCCCAATCCGGCCCGGGGCTGCCTGTACCCTCTCGGCGGACGTTCGCTACGGACATCCTGTCCTCCGCTCACTGCATGTCCGCTCGCTTTCGGCATCCTGCCTGCGCTCGCTTCCATAGCCCGCGAGAGGGTACAAGCAGCCCCGGGCCTCCCCGTTTTCTGCATAAAACCCAGAGCGAGGCTTCGGGCGACCTGTGCCCCGCTCGCCGGCGTTGCTGACAAGCGGAGGCAGGATGCCGGGAGCGCAGTCAGCATCGAGCGAGCGAAGGGCACGCGGGCACCGATCCGCGTTAGCGGATTGGTCGTACGCAGCGAGCGTCCGGCGAGCCGGGGTACAGGTCGCCCGAAGCCGGGTCGGGCGAGTTGAGCACCGACTACCGGTCACCCTGAGCCGACTCGGGCGTGCGAAGCCAGACCGACCAGGCGGCAAAGAGCCCCGCGAGGATCGCGTAGGCGGCGGCGAGTTCGAGCGGGCCGCGGCTGGCGGCTGCGGCGGGCAGGTCGTCGAGCGCCCACGGCAGGAAGAGCCGGCCGTCGCTGAATGGCGAATGGATGACGCCAAAGAGCGTGGCGGCGGCGGCGGCCAGCGACCAGCCGGCCGCGGCGAGGAGCCGGCGGTCGATGAGCGCCGTCACGAGGCCGGCCCAGAGCAGGCTCGTGACGATGAAGCCCGCCGAGAGCATCCGGATCGAAAAGAGTTCGCGGGCGAGGGCCGCGGCCGGCTGGGCACCGGCGGCGAGCAGCTTGTCGGCCTCGATCGTGACGAGCGCCGCCAACGCCGGGATGCAGGCGATCGCCACCGCGGGGTAGTGCTTCTGCGGCGTCGCGTGGAAGCTCTGGGCCGTGATCTCGAGGCCCACGAAGATGAGCACCGGCAGGATCGCCGGGCCGGGGATCGCCTGGTAGAGGTAGGCGAACGTGCCGGTGAGGCCGGCCACACCGATGAAGGCGGCGGTCGCGAGAGTGTAGGCGGCGCGGCCCCCCATCGCCTTGTAGGCCGGATGGCCGATGTAGGGCGTCGTCTGGATCACGCCACCGCAGGCCCCGGCCACGAGCGTGGCGATCGCCTCCGCCGCGATCACTCGGCCCGTGTCGTATTCGTCGCCGGCCGCCGCGGCGCTCTCGGTGCAGTCGATGCCGCCGACGACGGTGCCGAGCGCGAACGGGATCACGATCGGCAGATAACGAAGCATGTCGGGCCAGGCCTCGAGCCACTCGAGCCGCAGCGCCGAGAGCCATTCGGAGGGCCAGAGCGCGGCGGCCGCGTCGATCGCGGCATGGGCCTCGGCCGCGGGGATCCAGCCGGCCGCGGTGCCGAGCAGGTGCATCCCCCAGCCGACGCCGAGCGCCGCGAGGGCGCCGGGGATGCGGCCGGGGAAGGGGAGCCGAGCCGTGAGCGTGGCGAGCGTGATGCCGAGCGCGAGCACGCCGACCAGCGGTGAGCCGAAGATCTCCACGGTCGGTAGGAACGAGATGAGTGCCAGTGCGATCGCCGTGAGACTGCCGAGGAGCCCCGCCCGGGGCACGATCCGCCGCACCGGTCCTGCCACGAAGGCACAGGCGATCTTGAACAGGCCGCTGGCCACGATCGCGCACATTCCGACGTGCCACGCGTGACGGGCCGCGGCCTCGCGTTCGAGCCCGCCGGCGACCGCGGCCGCGAAGGCCGGGCCGATCACGAAGAACACCATCCCGAACGTGCTCGGCGTATCGAGGCCGAGCGGCATCGCCGTCACGTCGGTTCGACCGGTGCGGCGAGCCAGCCGAAACGCCATCCAGGTGAAGATCAGATCCCCCACCACCACGCCGAGAGCCGTGCCCGGCACGAGGTGGGCCAGGGCGAACTGGGCCGGGTAGTCGAAGACGGCCGCCAGCAGGGAGACCGTGAGCACGAGCCCGGCCAGGTTGTCGATCGACAGCCCGAAAAAGGCGTTGAGATCGCCCGGGGCGGCCCAGCGGTAGGCGTGTGTGCGTTCCATGGCGACGGGCCGGAATGTCGGATGCCCCTGACGAAAAGTCAAATCCCGCAGGGGTTTACGGCTTTTTCGCGGCGGCGGCCCGGGCGGGCTGGTTCGGTCGTGGGCAGGCTATACTCCCCCGGCGGGGCTTCTTCCACCCTGCCGAACCTTTCCCCCATGGCGGCCGTACCGGAGATGGATCTGCACGACAGGGACACCGGCCAGCGGCCGGCCGGTTCGGCGGCCACCTCGGCCTCCGGTGCCGGCGACGGAGCGGTTTCCGACGAGGAACTGCTGCGGCGCTGCCGTGCGGACGACGATGCAGCGGCGTTTTCGACGTTGGTGCATCGGTACGAACGCGAACTCTTCAGCTATCTCCGCCGTTACCTCGGCAACGCGGAGATGGCCGAGGACGTGTTCCAGGCGACGTTTCTGCAGGTTCACCTGAAGAAGGAGCATTTCGAGGAAGGCCGGCGTTTTCGCCCCTGGCTCTACACGATCGCGACCAACCAGGCCATCGACGCGCAGCGGCGGAACCGCCGCCATCGCATGGCCAGCCTCGACAACCGGACCAATGGTTCGGAAGACGTGGGAGCGCTCGTGGAGATGCTGTCGGGCAATGGCCGCACGGCCGACGAACAACTGGAGGACGAGGAGGCGCGGGATTGGGTGCGGCGGGCGGTGGACGAACTGCCCGACACGCTCAAAAGCACGCTCGTGCTCGTCTACAACCAGGGAATGAAATACCGGGAGGCGGCGGACGTGCTCGGCATTCCCGTCGGCACCGTCAAGAGCCGGCTCAACTCGGCACTGCTGAAACTCAATGAATCGTGGCAGAGGACAAGGAAGTCGTAAGCCCAAAAAGACATGAGCGCGATCCATGCCTGACGAAACAGCGATGCGTGACGAGCTGGTAGGCTATCTCCTCGATGCCCTCGACGAGGGCGAAGCCCGGCGGGTGGAGGCGGCGCTCGCCGACCCCGAGCACGGCCCGGCTCTGCGCCACGATCTCGACACGCTGCGGCAGGCGATCCGCCCGCTCGCCCTCGATCGCGAATCGATCGACGTGCCGGCCGGATTGGCCGCCCGCACGCTGCAGTTCGTGGCCGCGCAGACGGCGGCGGCACCGGAACACCGCCCCAAGCCGACCCCGCGGGCATTTTCTCCGGCGGACGAAGGGCATCAGGCTCCGGCGAGCCGCCGCTGGCTCGATCGGCTGATCATCGGCGCCACGGCCGTGGCTGCCTGTGTGCTCGTGGCGCCGCTGCTGCGCGAAGTGATCGAGGAATCGCGGCAGCGGCGGGTGGATCGCAACCTCCAGCGGCTCTCGACGGCGCTGCAGGGC
>Ga0315902_10007301_pt1 | contig 15134 bp, 11 predicted proteins | sample LakEriMetagenome_9_FD_203523 | JGI IMG/M metagenome (GOLD analysis project Ga0315902, IMG submission 203523) | Freshwater fungal communities from buoy surface, Lake Erie, Ohio, United States - Buoy 12 MA117 | ecosystem: Environmental > Aquatic > Freshwater > Lake > Lake biofilm | place: USA... | reverse complement strand
GAATTTCAAATTGAGAACTCGTAAAACTAGAATCGACTGCGTTCACACTGAATATTGTAGAATCTTCCCCCGTGGTAAAATCGACTATTCCAAAGTTGAACCAATCCTCAATGACGAGGTTCAGGGTATCCATTCCATCCGCTTCAGTAAGTGGAACTCCCGCCACCGCATCATTATTCGTCAACAAGCCTCCCTCAATAATTTCGCTGCCACCGTCGTTGTTCCCGCCGCCGATAAATGAACCATCTGTGTCCTCTTGCTTAGGGATGCCAAAATAATTTTTTAACCCCTGAAAACCATTCTGCCCAATTGTAATATACGAGTCCAGTGCTACGGTATTAGATTCGTACGACACCTTCGGAATATCATATCCGAACGTTGCTCCATCCACATTGTTAAAGAACCTACGTGTACCGGTTATTTGAAAAGGATGATCGCTATCACCAAAAGCAGCAATCAGTTTGGAACCCGGAGCCAGATCAATATAAACTCTGTAAGTCGTCTCACCCGCTAGCAGGTTACCGCCGATTGTATCGGTAGCATCGAGCGAGTCAGTAACGTAATACGTTTCGATGAAGAGACCATCCAATTGTGCATGCATCTTCAAAGAACAATACAGCGATAGTAAAATAGTAAGTAGTGTCTTCATGCGCATCATAGTTTATAGCCTAGACTTAATAAATAGGTTGTGCCATAACGAAAACGGTCAAAATCGAACCACCCTGTCGGAAGATCATAGGCTCTTAGCACGGGCGCATTCAGAATATCACGCACCGTCAAACTTGCGGTGAAATGATCTCCAATTTTCTTGGACACTTTGAAATCGACCAGGTGTCGGGGCAACTCGTAAACATCCGCCCACCCTTTGAACGCACCGGTAATCACCAATCGTTCGCCTTGCACATTGTAACTCACGGTGGCTGTTAAACCAAGCGAGTCGGCCTTGTAGGAAAGCATCGCATTCACCAGATAGGGGGCTTGACCAAACATCGGACGGTAAATGGTGTCAATCGGCAGGTAAAACTTCTTGCCGTCTACAATGCTGAAATCCTTGCGCACAAACTGCGATTCGGATCGAACCAATGTAGCGTTACCACGCAACTCCAGGAACTTTCCGATATCCTTTTTACCCTCCAACTCCACTCCTATCACACTCGATTCAGGCACGTTCTCCCACGTTATACCCACGTTTCCAAAACCCATTTCGATATGATTGGTGAAGTCTTTATAAAAAAGACTCGCAGAAACGTTGTCACCATTTTTGAAATAAGTCTCTGCACGAAAATCGTAGTTGGCTATTTCCGCTATCTTCAAATCTGAATTTCCATAGATAAATTGGCGGAACTCATTATCCAGAATAGCAGCATCGTTGAGCTCACGTATACTTGGACGCGCCAACGACCGGCTGTAGTTCAGACGCAGATTAACGCGTTCCAATTTTTCAGACTCTAACTTATAAATCAAGCTTCCACTCGGTAAAAAATCCCACTCGTTCATGTCAACAGGATTGACATTGGGAAAATTCGTCACGTTTGCTCGACGAGGGTCATCGCGCACGTAACCTTCACGATAAAATTTGTCGACGTCGGTGAATATCGATGTATGCTCCGCGCGGGCACCACCCGAGAACTTCAAGTTGGGCGTTAAATCCCAGGTAACCATCGCAAAGGCAGCATCTACCCTACTATGCCCGAAGCTATGATTCCGCTCCTCATCCATCGACACATAGTAAAAGTCGATCAACGAATCGGTCATAGTGAAACGATCTAGCATATAGCCATCAATATCTGTGGATTGCAGAATGGGAACAGGACCATTACCCAACATGACACGATACTCCTCATTATCGATTTTTCGATAGTTATACAACGTTGCACCTCCAACTTTGAGTTTATTCGACTCGCCTCCGGGTTTTTTGCTGAGTGGAATTTCAGCACTCAACCGTGCGTCCAAAATATTCTCGTCGAGATATCGATAGAACCGTCGAATACCATCGCCCACCGTTGGATAGAAACCAATGCTAGTGGGATCCAACCGGAAGAACGTGTACTCCGTAGTTCTGAAATCAGGCGCAACAGATGAACCATCGGTATAAGATGCACTGCTTTCAATTTTTATTTTCTTTGAAGGAATAAAATGCTGGGAAGAGAATTGATAAATCAACTGTTTGCGTTGTTCATAGAAGATGTTACGTCGCGCCGTAAGTTCATCTTGAAGAAACACACCATTCTCCTGGATAGGAATATTGTCAAACGCAGCAACATCATTATTACCAATAATATTTGGCATGAATAAAAGTGAAAGCTTGTTGTTATCATTGAGCTTGTAGGCAAGGTTCAGCAAGCCACTCCACGAATGCGTTTCACGACTGATGAGTGTTTGATCGGAAGTTTCGATTCGATAACCTTGGTCCTCATTCAAAATCCGTTGCGAGATACCATTGGGATCATAGCGATAGCTATTACCATAGCGAATTCCAACAAAGTAACCAAGCTGTCTTCCGAATAAGGTCGATTGATTCCCGAAACTTGCGTTTTGTGAATAGGAAAGTGGCGCTCTGCGAAACTTGGTTGTCCAGTTGTTCGAAAAACCATTATTGTAGTCCCTGTTATTCGGGTTAATATATCGGTAGGCCTGCGGTTTATATGTTGCATTGTAGGATGAAACTGCTTCCTGGTAGGCTGTTGGATCGTTGATTAAAGCAGCAGGCAACAATCCCAATTGCACAAGGCCCATGCGGAAATAGGTATCAGCCAAAGCGTTTCCATCCGTCCACCCCGAAATACCCATTGAATTGTAATAATCACCCAACCCTAATGCTACCATTTCTTGATAGCTCGATGGATTCAAGTTTGGAACAACGATATCATTTCCCGTGCGCGAGCGCAAGCCGTTGTCGTAACCCAACCAATCCGTCATACTCCGTTCGGAGGTAACATAGTCCTGAAAAGTAAATTGAGGATTGTAACCTATCTGGCTCTCTACATTTACCGTAAGCTTATCAGGGTAATCCTTGGTTTCAACAGAGATATATGCTCCGGACCAATCCCCAGGCAAGTCGGGACTGGCTGTCTTCGTTATAATAATATTGTCGACTAAGCTTGCCGGAAAAATATCGAGCTTAATATTGTTGGTGAGAGGGTCGAGCGTAGGAATTCGACTGCCGTTGAGCATGGTTTTCACATAACGGTCACCTATACCACGCACCGTAATGAGACCTCCACTTGTTGAAACACCCGATACACGAGCGACGGCATTCAACACATTGCTATCGCCTGTCTTCTTTATGGTAGCCGACGAGATATAGTCGAGCGAGGTAGTGGAGTTCATTTTTATCTTCTCCATATACGTATCAGCAGAGCGCAGGGCTTTTGCTTCAATCTTAACCTCATTGCTAACCAACGACCTTTCTATCAGCGTAAATTCCTTATTGACAACTTGTCCATTGATTGTTGTAATGGTTTCGATAATTGGCGCGTATCCCACCAAACTCATCTTGAAAATATGGGGCTTAGCGTCCGTTATCTTGATCTCGAATAGACCATCAAAATCAGACTGACCAATTAGTGCATAGTCATTGGTGTCCACTACAATCACCCCGAACATGGGTTCACCCTGAATGTCAGTTATCCGACCTGTAAACTTGCCTTGTCCATGCGAATTGGCAGCGAACACCAAAGTAGACAATATAAAAACCACTGAGCGGATTTGCATACCTGAGTTTTTTAGAGCTCGTTTCACCGACATTTCCTATTTCTTATTTGACTTCTTTTGCTTCGATTTTTTGTCCGCACCCGGAGTGCCCTGCCAAATAAATTGACCAGTCAATGCGGGGTGCAAAACTTCTCGGTCTTGCGGATTACCATATACATACTGAATGGACTTTCCCTCGGGTGTTCCAATCATAATATTGAGTTTAAATTCCAATTTTCCGGCTGTTGTAATCTGAGCAATCAGCACATGATTTCCCGATAGTGAGTCGGCCCCCATTGATCCCTTTCCCATACAAGCCCAAGCGCCATTTTCAACATACAATCGCTTTGCACGAGAAACACTGCTCATGGCCCAGCCAACTGAATCCATATTGTAAATTGTAGTTACGGGTAAGCTCTCTGAGCGCGAAAGCCCATCACAATCAGTTAGCTTGATGGTCAATGGACTCGTGTCTTCGTTGCTTAATTGAACTATATTTTCTAAAAAGCCATCTTTAAATCGGAGATAGGAATCCTTCGATAGCAAATCATATTTCCGCGGAATACCCATGTGATTTTCAGTCGCAGCTCCTGCACTGACCCATGAATCCAGCAACACAACATCACGAGCTAGGTCACGCTCAGGAATAATATTCGGATGCGTATTACCGGAGTGATTGTGATTGAAGAAGACATGATCGGATGATATTTCCAATGGATGATCGGGCGAGCCGTAGGCAGCCTGGAAACGATACCCCGGTTCAAGGTCTGCATAAATGCGATAGGTTACAGCTCCTTCTTCTAATGCCCCGCTCGAGTTGAATGCTTGGCGATCGGCCTTGGAAGTGACATAGTAGGGTTCAATCCATATTCCTTGAAGCCCCGGCTGAGCGTATACCCTTAATAATGTGAATAAAAAGAGACAGATGTATAGGTATTTCATAGTCGAGCGCAAACCTGCGCACAACAAAAAAGATTAGTGTGTGGAAGTCGTTATGATAAATGAAAGAAAATCTCCGGAAAACGCTTCTTTGTTAAGACAGAATTAAGAGATTCTCTTCCTAATTTTAAACAGAAAGAGCAGGTACGGATACCTGCTCTTCCAAAAAAAACTGCGGATTGCAACGCATTAAATCTCCACCGGCAACTCCCCTAACTTATTGCCACTTCGATCGACAACCGCAACAGTATAATTACCCTTAGGCAAATCCTGTACATTGCTCTTAAAAGATAAAGCATATTCTCCAGGCTGCTGATTGTTGACATACTTCAACGGCTTCAACAGTTCACCGTTTTCATCCAGCAAGGCAATCATGCAGTTGGTGGTCTCATTGACCCTCACCTTCACATGGCCTTCAATTTCTTCCGACAAACCGGAAAAGTACGATTCGTCAGAATCATCCGATGCTCTATAACGAACACGATAGCCCGGATCTACTGCAGTTGGTTCATTGGCCTGAAACACGTGCATGGCCGTCAGATAATCTTCCAATCCCGAGTTGCCCTGATGAAACGATGCAACTGAATGGTCGTTGGTATAGTGCCAAACAATACTCTGTGTAATGCCCTTATTGTCGAGTTTGTAAGGCTCCAGGTTTTTCAACGTAGCAATCATGTCGGACCCGCCCAAAATGGGTCGTTCAAAATCGTCGTAACCGGGCGATACACCGCGGGCCGGCGCATTGCCACAGAGCGTGAGCAAACGTGCCTTACGTTCTTCGCCAACACCCAAACATATCATGTGTGAACGTGAAACCACTTGCGGTTGATAAGACGGATCGCCAGTAGGAAATATCCAGCCCGCGCCAATGTCAACATACACCGAATCGTGTAACAAATTCGTAACGGTAATGTCGAGGCCCTGGTACGCCTTGACCGCTTCGAAACGGATGATTTTTCTTTTCAGCCCTTCGCCTATATCGACGTGTGCTGCAGTGGCAAACAAATCAGAAGCTTGAACACAGAGCAGAGTGACAAGCGATACACAAATTATTGATTTCATAAGAATTGAGGATTTACGTGATTAAAAATTATTTGGAAGCCAGCACCAAATCGAACGTAGCATCGGTGCAGGTAGCATCCTTCCACAAGCCCTTCACCACCTTACCCACCGTCATGCCTGTTAAGTTCATCAATGGCTCACCGGTCTTTCGCAGCTGCATAGAAACAACAGCCAGCGGAGAGATAGATGGGAGCGGGATGGTTATTTGCTGCGCCGGAGTGAAACCTTCGCAAACGATGCCCGCATTGGCATGCGCATATTTCCAGTTATCTACCCTGTATCCATCAGGAACCATTAATAGCGTCTGGCCTTTTATGTCAACTTCCTTCATCAACGCATACACCCCAGGCCCATTCACAAAGGCCGACCAGAAAGGCGCAGTTGCTTCCTTAACCGTTTGCAGCTGATTGCCTTCGAATTTTACCCATACACGCAGCACGGGGTCCCAACGCAACAACTTGCAATCCTTGCGATCGGTGCCCGCCACCGGATTAAACAGAACCTCTATCCTGTTCTTTTCAAGAAGCTTTGCGTCGCCCTCGAGCGTGAACCCCGAAACAAAAACCATAAGCTCGCGGTCCTTGTTGTAGGTGTTGTAACTCTCGGCTACTTGCTGAAAACTCACCTCATTCAACTGAGGCATGGAGACTTGAGCAGACATTCCTGATGTTGCAACCGCAAACATGAGGAGTAATAGCAATTTCAAATTCATGGTATTCTGATTTAGGGGATTATTTTTTTGCGTTGGCCAGCGCAGGATCGGGAAGAGTATTCTCGTTGCGCTTGAGGAAAGACAACAACGGATCGTTCATCAATGCCTTCGCTGAAATGCCGGTCGTAATAAATTCATTGCCTTCCATGTCGGTTACCACAAATTCACACAACACATTTTCCGGCGACGGTATTTGACGAAACGTTGCCGTAAGCTGGTTCAAAGCGATGTCGGCATTAATCAGCATGTAAGGACTTGAAGAAGTCGCTGTTGCTTGCGTGATAGCGTATCCGGTGGGTGCTGTAAATGTGATGGCCTCTATGTCTTTTGTAGGACGCGCAATTACAAAGGTGCCTGATCGATCAACATCCAGTTTCCAAAGCATAAGGCCATCGTCGCGCTTCACAGTTGCCTTGCCTGGCTCCGACGGAAAAGTATTCTGCTCATTTCGCATCAGCAAAAACTCTTTGCACCCGGTCTCAGAAATTCCATGAAGCGGAATTTGAAAGGAAATTGGAGTTATGAAAGAAGTATCGCGCAGGAGGCTAATTGATACAATCGCTATTACTTCAAGTCGATTCCCGGCTTCATCTTCTGTCAACAAGTTAATCGATTGAAATTCCTCCGGTGTGCGCATCACCTTCACCGTTGTGTTGGAGACAAAGCTCACATCGTCGCTGAAACAACGTGCTCTCCAACCGTTGTTGTGCGAAATGGTGCTTTCAGGACGAACACGCTTAGGTTGCTGCACAGGGTCTACATAAGCAATGTGGACATCGGCACGCGGCTCATCCTCAAAACGCCTGTTTACTATATCAATCGAAGTAGTGCGCTCATCCAACTGATATTCTTTGCACATTTCCTCGAAATAACTGCGGCGCTTTGACATGATTTCACCGGCTGCGTAAGTAGTCCCGCATGAACGCAATTCAATTTTGACCGATTGGGAAAGCATTAAATCATAGACTACACCCAAAAGACGAGCTTCCTCCTCACCTACTAAATCACCATCATCATCTTCGAACGTAAAGTACACGTGTAATTTGGAATCGTACTCTTCGGATTGGGCTTGCGTTGCTGCAGAAAGCAGCAGGCAGCACAGCATGGCAATGCAGGTTTTCATGGGAGTTGTAATTTAAAAGTGGAGTAAAAGAGACTTCTGTAACTACAACATCCTTATTCCGCAAATTATTTTACAGATGAAAAAAAATAATTGCGACTCACTCCGTAAAACCCAAAATCTTGAATTGATATGGCAGCAAAACCATAGTACTGCCTATAAACTCCATCCCCCCCGAAATAGCTTCTGTCCAAGCCGTATTCAAAAGATTCGCAGGCATGGGGACGGATACAACATTATTACGAACATTCACGAGTACAAGCAAATGTTCTCCATTCAGTTCCTTTTCAATAATAACCGCATCGTTGGCTGCATACAGCGTTGTTGCGCCACGTCTTGCCACGTCCAGATTTGCATAGATGCCGTATATCGCTCGATAGTTTTGAAGCATGCTGGAGTTTGCATTCCAGTCGATGGGTGAGTTTGAAAAGAAAGGAACGTTCGTCGATCTTCCTACCTCCTGCCCCGAATAGATGAGCGGCACACCTCGCATAAATAGATGAACAGCGGTGGCAGCCGTAGCGCCGTCAATACCCCCGAAAAGGGCCGGCGGTGTAGCCTCCCATGCCGATTGATCATGATTCGTTGTAAATCTCAACTTGTGCTTTCCCTGCGGCACACCTAGATACTCATTTGAATTGGTGGCATTGATGGTAAACGCCGGCTGCCCTGCAAAAACGCTCTTCAACTGAGTATAATAATCCCAGGCGAAGGTCATATCGAAACCTGCTTCGAAATGATCGAGGCGGTCGCCCTCAGCGAGCATAATGAGCCTTCTGTTGGGAATGGATCGAAGATGTGAAATGGCATCCTGCCAAAAATCGAACGGAACACCATCAGCATAATCACATCGAAAACCATCCACATTCGCTTCCAATATCCAATACTTCATAGCATCTACCATCGCTGCCCGCATCTCCTGATTATCAAAATTTAAATCCGCAACATCGGCCCAATTCGTTCCCGGTGGCATAATGATGTTGCCATTCGCATCGCGGGTATACCATTCGGAGTTCGTTATCCAAGGGTGATCCCACGCTGTATGGTTGGCTACCCAGTCCATGATTACGCACATTCCACGCGCATGAGCAGCATCGGTAAGTGCTCGCAATGTTGCCAGGTCACCATATTCGCTGCTTACGGCCTTGTAATCACGCACAGAATATGGCGAGTTGACGGAGTTAATAGTGCCTATGGGATGAATAGGCATCAACCAAATGACATTTACGTGGAGTGATTGCAGGTGATCGAGTTTATCGATGACACCTTGTAAATCGCCTGTGGTGCTGAATGCACGCAGGTTCACTTCGTACAGGATAATATCCTCTGTTTGCGGCACTTCATTGAACGGCGAACCATACTGATTCGTCGTATCTATCGATGGTAGCTCATAAGGCCTGCAGGAAACAAGCAATAGCACAAACGAAATTGCTCCAACTAAGAACCCGTAACGAAGTAAAAAATGCATCGTGCAAATGTACCATTCGGAGCATCTCGCGCATAACTTTCGCAGAAGGGTTTGGGCCCTATTGTGATCTTTAACTATCCAACCCCACAATCATCGACTCTGCCGTCGACATGTTGGTTGCTATAGGGACATTGTGCACTTCACATATACGCACAAGCGCATTCACATCAGACAAATGAGGTGCTGACCAGGCAGGATCGCGGAAGAAAAACACCGCTTCAATGAGGCCATTCGACACCAATCCACCGATTTCCTGATCGCCTCCCATGGGGCCGGAAAGCGTGGTACGGGCAATTCGGAGGTTCAAATCATTCGAAAGGCGCTGCCCCGTGGTGCTTGTTGCTATCACGTTGCGTAATTCAAAAAAAGATCGATGTCTTCGCACAAACTCGATAAGTTCTCCCTTCTTATTATCATGTGCGACCAGTGCAACATACTTGTCGTGATACCTTCCACCCCAACGTTCCAGAGCCATTTTGGAGATAAGCAACATCAACTCGATGGACATATGATGATTTACCTCACTGAGGGCAAGTAAGCAAGACTTATCGATGAAGTAGGCGTGAACCTCCGACATGCATTCTACCGTTGCTATGGCCGGATTCTGCCCAAGAAAACCAAACTCACCAACACACGTAGGAGCAGATAGTTTGAGCGTACCTCCATGTGTTAATTGTGCGGAAATATTTCCTCGAGTCAACACATAAAATCCACTGACCCGCTCGTTGGCGTGTAACAGAATACTACCCGCATTAAATATGCGCGGGTTACCAACAACGTTGCGCGCTTCATCCGAAGAAATCCATTCAATTAACTCTGACCATTGCATGACCGCAAAAATAGGCACTCCCCGAGTAGGTGGATCATTAAGACATTACTGAAATGTTACTACGCAGCGTTCACCATGAGTCAGCTCCAACCGGCTTGCATGTTCTACATCCTTCAAGTTTCCTTTAAGCAACTCTCTTTTCTGCAACGAAAATTGTCGGATGGCTTTGCCTTCACAAAACCGCCGCAACTGCGTTTCGTCCTCTAACTTGAGCATGGGCACCTCACTGAGTTTGCCCGCTTCATCCTTTGCAGCCATGGTGAAATAACACGAGTTGGTGTGTTTCAGCTCACCGGTGCGAGGCACCAACGATTCAACCCGAATACCCACTATCATGGATGTGCGACCCACATAATTAACCGACGCTTTAAGGGTTACCAGTTCACCCACTTCAACCGGTGTCAGAAACTCAACACCTTCTACTGCAACGGTAACACAATAGCAGCCCGAATACTTCGACGCGCATACGTAGGCAACTTTATCCATCAGCGAGAGCAATATGCCGCCATGCACCTTACCGCCGAAGTTGGCATAGGCGGGAATCATTAACTCGGTAATAGTTACCTCCGAATCCAATACAGATTTTATACTCATAGAAATAGTATCAAAATTGACTTAGCAAATAAACGGACTATCGCTCATTGCCATCCTTCCTAAAACGTCCACTCATACTGAAGCCCCACTCCACGGGGTGCCTCAGCCTTTCCGGGCCTCAATGCCACCAGTCGATTCGTAAGATTGGTGCAATGCAACACAATTCGGTGGCGTTTGCGGATGAGCGCGCCAATTCGAACATCGACCACAGCACTACCATGCCGATTTGTTTCCCGAAAATGAGTAAGCCCCGGAATAAAAATGGTAAACACGGTGTCAACCCTTTCCATAAAACTGTAGGCACGAAGACCGACACCTGCGGTAAATCCGGCTTCATGTTCAATGTCTACATTGCACTTGCCCATGTGCCGATACCGATATTTCAAAAGGGGTGATTCGGGGTAGGCTTGCATTTTCCCAAACGATTGCAGAGCAAATAAAGCAGCATCGGCAAAGCCTGCCAATTCCGGATGCGTATCGGCATCAATTGGACAAGCGTACGTGTAACCAGAGGTGATGTTTAATTTATACTTCCCCAACTTACCATCTGCATTCAATGTTACTTCGCCACCCGCTACACGCGCATTGGTCACATTAACACTGCGAAATCCAAGACCACCAATCGGTTCAGTAGGGGCACCCCATTGACCAAAGGTGAATTCGGTCATATTCTTATAGCGTGTGTAAAAAAGCGCCAGGTCGGCATAGGCTTGCCATTGCTTGTAGGTGAATTTTCGTTTAACCCCCACTTCATAATTCCATCCACGTTCAGGTAGTAATTCCGGATTGGGGTAGATATGAAGAAGATCGATGTTGTACTTCAGAAAACGCTCTATTCCCGAAGGGAATCGGAAGCCCTCGCCATACGATGCCCGAAAAGAGGTTTTGGGCGTAACGCTGTAATTCAATCCATACGACTGTACCGGTCGAGCAGGCGTAACGACCGTATCGACGCGGAAATATTCATACCTCCAACCCGCTTGCAACTCAAGCCTTTCCCATGAGCGCTGAAGCTGAAAAAATGCTCCGGCCAAATTTCCGAGATGCCTTCCCCCCACATTCGCGTCGAGGAAAATGGTTTGCGAAGCCGATAATCCGGTGCTCATGGCAATTTCATAAGGAAGCTCGCCACGCAGTTGGTAATCTGCAGTGATATTGTGCGCAATCGGTTCCATGCGGTCATTCAGAGGCTGCGATGTCATGTAATAACGAACCTTGGCCGAGTGTCTGTTATCATGGCTGTCTGTCCATTTCACCCACGGATCGACGGATGTCCAAAGGTCATTCGTGGATGGATTGGAATTTGAGCTGAAGGGCAAATAAGCTCCCGTTGTATCATTGGCCCAGAACAGAAAAATTCCCTGACGCTTGTAGAGGAAATTGCCGTCGATACCGGCCGCAACTTTACCATCCTTAAAAAACTTGCGTGTCTTGAAGCTGATGCGAGCGCGCCGCTCACTTTCTCCTTTCAGAAAACCACGCATATCAAGTGCATTGGCTCCCAGCACGACATCCAAGCCCTTGCTCGTGGTGAATGCATGCGACGCAGATACACTGCTCTGATAGGGCGTGTTATTTCCCCACCAACTTTCTGCACCGACCGAAGGCTGGGCATACACCATATGAAAAGTTGAAGCTTTGGTGCGAGTTTTACCTTCCGGGTAGAGTGTTCGAACTTGAATAATTCCGTTAAGCGCAGAAGCTCCGTAACTAACCGATGCCGCTCCTTTCGTTACTTCTATCTGGTCTACCAACTCCAGTGGCACAAAATTCCACTTGATGTCGTTGCGGTCCGAGGTCATCAATGGCATGTCATCAACCACCAGCAATACACGGCTTCCGGCACCGTATGCATAACTGCTTCCACCTCGGATAGAAGCTTGCCCGTCGAGAATATTAACACCCGGCAAGCGCTCCACTGCATCATTGAGCGAGGGTGTTATTTTACGCGTGAGATCAGCGCCCTTAATAACCTCCATGCTTACGGTAAGCTTCTCGATGGGCTTGATGTATTTGGTGCCGCTGACCACCATCAGATTAAGAAGATTTTCGGAGGGCACAAGGGAGACTACAGTGGTTTTATTATAAGCTAACTCGACAAGCGCATCATAATCTTCATAGCCGATGATGTTGCATTTCAAACGATGTTTCCCCCCCAACTCTGCAGAGCATGCAACTCCGCTACTGTCCGTTGTAAGCGGAATGGAATCATCGAACACCAGTATGACAAAAGGCAGCGGCTCGCGGGTTGATGCATCCACAAGGTGAACACAATACTGCGCGCCGGCCCACGGAAGACATATCAAAAAGAAAAAAGCGAGCGCGTAAATACGTGGCACAAGGAAGGTGTTTCGGCAAATATATCAAACCACTGAAGGCAAATGGAGAGGCTTCAACCTCGTCACTTTTCCACTAACCAATGAGTATAAAACCCCATAATAGTGAAGCACAACAGAACTAACATCCTACTTTTAGGTTTTACAGGGGATTCATCAAGAAATGATCAAAGAACGAATAGAGCAGGTGCTTAATTCGCGCTTTTCACGCGATACACTGTGGCTGATAGCAGCGCAGGCAGTATTGATGGCAGCGGGATTTGGAGTCAACCTCGTAGTGGGTAAGTCGCAGGGGGCGGATGCATTAGGCATTTTCAATCAGGCCCTTGCGTTCTATACGATTCTTTCCACATTCTTCGCTCTGGGCCTCAACAACACCATCACCAAAAAGATAGCAGAAGGTCAACGATCATCAGCAGAAACGCAAGGAATTCTTGCATCGAATCTCATTATCACTGCGCTGTTTTCCGGAACCCTGAGTGCATTAGTCTGTTTGCTTGCCATTCAACAACCGGCATTATTCAGCTCACCTGAATTGGCGCGAGTGGTCTACATTCCTATGCTCGCACTGCCTTTTTTCAATATCAATAAAAACTTTGGTGCCTATTTCACCGGATTGCGTTTGCAAAAGCGTTTTGCGCAGCAACGCATACTTCGCTGGAGTATATTAATAACATTTGTCTTAGTGACTGTGCTCCTGAAGCAGTCCATCGAAATTGTGCTATGGTGCTTTTTTGTATCAGAGTTTGCACTATTTCTGCTCAACGTGTTGCAGCTTGGCAGGCGCATTAAAATCAACGTGAATAAAGCCATCATCGCGGACAACCTTCGCTTTGGTATGAAGACGTATGTTGCGGAGTTGATCTCTGTATTGAATGCCTCGCTCGATGTCATCCTCATCGGCTACTTTCTCACCAACGCTGAGACCGGCATCTATAGCTTCATTGTTTTCTTCGCCAAGACCCTCTACATCTTCCCGGGCATCATGATGCAAAACTTCAGTCCCATTATTTCCAAATCGTGGGCAAACGACAAAAAAGAAGAGTTGCTCGTCAAAATGCATTCGATCAAGAAAACCAATCGCCGGGTAGTAAGTGCACAATTAGTCGTTTTGCTGCTGGCCTATCCGCTCATAACGCTTTTTGTAAAAAAAGAATTCAGCGGCACCTTTGGACTATTCGCAATCACGGCATTCGGCGCATTTATTTTCTCACTCATAGCATGGTCGGGGTCAATGCTTATCATGACCAATAAACTGAACAAGAACATTCAGCGGGTAGGTTTGATAATCACCTTTTCAGCGTTGAGCACAATACTGCTTACATCCTTCTATGGACTACAGGGTGCTTGTATAGGGTATAGCCTGAACGCCATTATTTCATACGTTGCCACTTCACGACATATCCAATCGGCCTTGGGCATACGCGTATAGAGATTGACGAAAGTGGAGTTTCTTCTTGAATCGAAACTAGCGCTTCCGCATAAAGAATGCTCTCTTGATTAAATTCTTGCTGCGCTGACTGATGTATTCAATTATCCAGAGCAATAGACTGTTTGTCCAACGCTGCGGATGAAACGTGAACATGATTTGTTGTGGAAGCGCATTATTTCTGCATGCAGCAATGATTTCATCCGTTGTTCGAAATTGCAGGTTGAATTCCGATTTCACCTTATCGCGCACACTGAATTTTTCACCGTCCCACCTCCTACCGGTGTCTGTGAGGTAAAAAACCTTGTCGAAGTCCACATCAAAATAGGGTTCAGCGATGATTCCATAATCCCGGTAGGACGCATTTTTCCACAAATCGCGTGAGTCGTATTTCGACATTGGGCTTCCGTGCATACAAATGGTGGTTATCGGGCACACCTTTCTGAACTCCTCCAAATTGAGCGCAAAGTTTTTCAGTGCCTGCTCCATAATCCCTCCGCAGGTTGTGAGGCACTCGTAGTGATAGCCGATTTCGTGACCTAAGGATACCATTTCTCGAACCATCGGTTCGTTCCAGCTTTGCGGAATAGCCCGGAAGTAATACGTACCAACAACACCCCGTTCGGCTTGAATGCGAGCGAAATCGAGTGAGTTATTCGCTCGGGCATCCACATCATGACGTAAAACAACTACACGCTCTTTTGGGGCCTTCACGAATTGCTCGAACGTTTGAAAAGAATACCCCTTTTCAATAAGCGTATCCAAGAGCTCTGTATACTTGGTGAGAGTGAAATCGGTCATCGGAACGTGTGTTGAATGTTCGGGTTGTTTTTCAGTTCGTGAGCGCTTGAAGGGTAATGAGTGATTAACCAAATGAAAAAGGCAGGTACATTGATTTTCTCATTCAACAATCTAGATCTCCTTACGCCGTATTGTTCCTTCAAATCGGGTT
>Ga0315902_10007300_pt1 | contig 15135 bp, 11 predicted proteins | sample LakEriMetagenome_9_FD_203523 | JGI IMG/M metagenome (GOLD analysis project Ga0315902, IMG submission 203523) | Freshwater fungal communities from buoy surface, Lake Erie, Ohio, United States - Buoy 12 MA117 | ecosystem: Environmental > Aquatic > Freshwater > Lake > Lake biofilm | place: USA... | reverse complement strand
CACAGCCAGGTCGGGCACGAGGTTCACGCCCGCGCCGCCGCGGATGGTGCCGAGGTTCAGCGTGGGTGGCCCGCACGGATGGTCGGGGTTTCGGGCGAGCAGCTCCGTCGCCAGGGCCTCGATCGCCTGGATCACGCGGCCGGTGGGATAGATCGCGTTGCTCCCCTGCTCCGGAAACGCACTGTGGCAGGCGCGGCCGCGAATGCGGATCCGCCAGCGCACCGCCCCCTTATGCTGCACGACGAGGTCGAGATCGGTCGGCTCGGCGACGATGGCGGCGGCCGGCCGGCGGCCGACGAGTTGCCGCGCCGCGGCATCCGCCTGTGCCGCGGGAGAGTCGCCCCACAGCCGGGCCAGGGCCCGGGCGCCACTGAAGCCGAACTCCTCGTTGACGGTCGCCGAGAACACGACCGTGGCCCGCCGCGGCAGCGGGGAGGCATGGAGCTGGTCGAGGGCCACGAGCATCGCCGCCATGCCCCCCTTCACGTCGCAGGCACCTCGGCCATACATCCGGCCGTCGCGGACCAGGGGCACGAACGGCTCGATCGTCATGCCTTCGGCCGGGACGGTGTCCTGGTGGGCGTCCCACAGCAGGACCGGCGCGTCGGGCACCGTCGCCTCCAGCCGGGCGACCACGTTGTCGCGGCCGGGAGCCACGGACTGCCGGGCCCAGGGGAGGCCGACCGCGGTGAACCGCTGCACGAGATAGTCGGTGACCCGGCCCTCGAGGTACTCCGGGCCCGACAGATCGCGGCCCATGGGATTGACGCTGGGACGGCGGACCAGGTCGGCGAGCGTGGCGGCGGCGGCGGACATGCGGACACCCTACCAAACGGCCGCCGTCCTTTCCCGCCCCTGCGGCCGCCGGGCGGCGGTGGATTCGTGGCGGCATGCCCGACGGCCCGTGACGGGCGATATGATGGAGGAGCCGTCCTCCGCGATGTATCCCTCGTCCGAGGTTTTCATGCCAGCGTCATCACGCCCCGCCACTCTCGTCGCGGCCCTCGCCGCCTGCCTCTGCCTGTCGTCCTTCGCCGCCGGTGAGTCGGCCGGCCGCGACGAGCAGGGCCTCCGTGCCGCGGCCCAGCGGTATCGCGAGGCGCTCGACCGCGGCGACGGCAAGGCCCTCGCCGCGCTGTGGACAGCCGACGGCGACATCGTCGACGAGCAGGGCAACGTGCTCGCGGGCCGTACGACGGTCGCCGCCACGGTGCCGCCGACGGCCGACGCCACGCGGCCGGCGTTCCGCATCAACGACACGAAGCTGCGCTTCCTCACCGACGCCGTCGCCATCGAAGACGGCACCGTGGAAGTTTCCGTCGCCGGTCTTTCCCGGCCGCTCAAGGGACGGTTCTCCGCCACTTGGGTCAAAGAGACCGACGGTTGGAAGATCACCGCGCTCCGCGAGGACCGCCTCGACGCACCCCCCGGCGCCGAGACGCTCGAGGATCTCGACTGGATGGTGGGCGATTGGGTGATCCTCGACGAGCGGGCCGGCAAGCCGGCGGCCGGCGGCCAGGAGAAGCCCGCCATCGAAATGTCGGTGCGCTGGAACGCCAATCGCACGTTTCTCCTCCGGGACGTGAAGATCGCGGCGCCCGGTGACGCCGGCGACGCCGCGGCGCTCCACGTCACCCAGCGGATCGGCTGGGATCCGCTCTCCCGCCAGCTCCGCTCCTGGGTCTTCAGCTCCGACGGCGGCCACGGCGAAGCCACTTGGTCCCGCGACGGGGATTCGTGGGTCGCCCGCACGACGGGCGTGCTGCCCGACGGCAGCCAGACCTCGTCGCTCAACATCTACACCTTCGACGGCAAGGACCGCTGCGCCTGGCGGTCGTTGCCCACCCACGTCGGCGGCGAGCACACGCCGCCGTTGAACCTGACGATGATCCGCAAGGGAGGAAAGCCGTGATCGCCCGTGACTCGTTCCGCATGCTGCTCATGGTGCCGTTCGTGGCGGCCGTCATCACGGCCTGCACAGCCGGCGCCGCCGAGCCCGCCGCCAAACCGGCGGCCCCCGCCGACGCCCAGGCCGCGGCCGCCGATCCGGGCGACATCGCCCGCAAGGCGGAGATCATGAACAGCGAACGCTGGCGCCGGGCGATCTTCGAACTCGGCGAGTGGCTCTCGGCGCAGCAGATCTACACGCCGGAGGAGGTGCGACGGATCAAGGCGAACTTCAACCGCCGCGTCGCCGGGATGTCGTCGTACGAGCTCGACTATCTGCTCGACGATCTCGACGCCAAGTTCAAGATCCTCGACACACCCGAGGCGAAGGACGCCCGCAACTGGGTGGGCCAGTATCTGTCGGTGATGTCCGACCAGAAGCGGGCGGAGGTGCTCAAGGACGTGCCCGACGTGGTGACGATGTCGTCCGGGCAGTTGCAGCAGGAGATCCAGCGGATCGAGCAGCGGCGTGCCGCGCTGCAGCAGCAGCAGTCGGCGTTCGATCAGGGACGTCGGCAACTGGTCGATCAGGCGGCCGCCGCCCGTCAGGCCACAGCGGCCGCCTCGAATGCGGCCGCGGCGCGGATGCAATCCGGTGGCGTGTCGATGTCGCCCTACCGCGGCCAGGGCGGCGGCAAGCCGCCATTTTCGGACGTCAAGGGCTCGGGGATGAGCGTGGGCGTCGGACCGTTTGGTGCCTACGTGAACTTCAACGTCGGCAATTTCTGACTTCACGGCTGTCGGGCCATCCATGGCCCCGACAGCCTTGGGCCGTCGCGGCGAACGCCAAGGGTTCGCCGGACGGCCGAGCGGTCGCACCTCCGGGCGACCGTGGCCGCCGCGCACGCGGCGCGGCCTGCGGCCTCTGCGTGCACCGCAACTGCCCCCTGCTGGGAAGCCCGAAGCGCAAGCTGAGGGATTACGCGCGGCATCTCTTGAAGCCTCCCGCATTCGTCGAGTAGGCCCGGGGGCTTTCGCCCCCAGGCCTCCCACAGAACCGGACTTGTGGGTCTCACATCCGGCTCTTTGGGTTTCAGTCTCACAGGTCGAACAACAGCGTTTGACCAGAGGCCAGTTTCGGACGCGGGTTCAGCGCCTCCCACGTGGAGACCAGCGACACCAGACGCTCGTGGAACCAAGCGTTCCGGTACGCCACGGTCATCCCCGGGGTGTTGCTCCGATACCACACGCCCCGTCGGCACCAGGCGGAGTGCGTGGCTCCACGCACACTCGCCCCGCGGTGCTGCAGGTGCCGGTAGAGATGGCGCGGTCGCTTCTTCTGCCGAACGAGGATCGCCCGCAGCCGTCGCCGGATGTGGGCGTCCCACACGTGGAGACGGTAGACGTTCTCCTCCGTGCAGATTCGGAAGTATCCCGACCAGCCACGAAGGTAGACGTTTAGCCGCTCGATGCACCTCGTCGGCGATTGGCCCCACATCCGGGGCGTGAGCTCCCGGATCTTGGCGTCCATTCGCTCCTTGGTGCGGTCCGAGACATGCACCTCCACCTTCGTCCGTTCCTTGGCCTTCCGCAGGCGGAAGCCGAGGAAGTGGATCTCGTCAGGTCGGGCGACCTTGCTCTTCTCCTCGTTCACCAGGAGCCGCAGGCGTCCCTGGAGGAACTTCCGAATCGAGCCCATCACCCGCTGACCGGCCCGCTCGCTCCGCACGAAGATGTTGCAATCGTCGGCGTAGCGAACAAAGTGGAGACCCCGTCTCGCCAGCTCCTTGTCGAACTCGTCGAGCACGACATTGGAGAGGAGCGGAGACAGGGGGCCGCCCTGGGGTGTGCCCTCATCGGTACACACCCGCGTGCCATCCGGCAGCACGACCTTCGCCTTCAGCATCCGGCCGATCAGCTTCAGGATCCTGGAATCCGCGACCTTCTGGCCCAGACGGCTCAGGAGCCGCTGGTGATGGACGCGGTCGAAGAACTTCGAGAGGTCGATATCGACCACCACCCCGTACCCGTCGCCGACATACTCCTTCGCTTCGGCGATCGCCGTGTGTGCCCCGCGTTTGGGCCGGAATCCGTGGCTGCTCAAATGAAAGGTCGGCTCGAAGATCGGCTCCAGAACCTGGAGCACGGACTGTTGAACCCACCGATCAATCACGTTCGGGATGCCCAGACCGCGTTCCCCTCCGCCTGGCTTGGAAATCCAAACCCTGCGGATGTCACCCGGCTGGTACGTCCCGTCCAGCAGCGCACGTTGCAGTAGCGGCAGAAGCGACCGGGCGGAGCCCAGTACCTCCTCCACGCTGCGTCCGTCCACGCCCGGAGCACCCTTGTTGCGAACAACGTTCAGCAGGGCCGTCGCCAGGTTCGCTGGCGACTCCACTGCCTCCAGCAGCCGACTCGCATCGGCTGCTGGACTGGCGCCGAGATCGCTCGCTGTTCTGCGGTTCGCTGTGTGCAGCAGGAAGTCTCTGCCGGCGGATGCGTCCGCCGGTCCTGACTCCCCGCCCCCTTGCGGGCTGGCGGCAAACACGAACTTCAGTTGGCGTGATCTCATGCTTCAAAACCCATCGCCCCCTTCGCTCCGCCCGCTTTCGCGGGCTTCGTCGCTACTATGAGGCGATCCGACTTCTCCCTTGGCTTCGAACCCTCGTCGTTGCCTTCTCGGGCCCTACCGTCTCCGGACCAGGGGAGATCTCTTGGGGTAAGGATGAATGACTTCCCGCCGCCGCCGCCCCCACTACCGTCCTGCCGCGGTTGGATACCGGGCGTTGCGTTGGAAGGCACGCTTGCCCAGGCAGACCGGCCTTACGGGGGTTCACTTGCGTTCGGTGCTGCGGTTCGCCTCGGGCTTCCATCCCACACGCCCTCGCGGAAAAGACCTCGGCTGTGCAATGCCAGCCTCGACCTCGTGCAGCTGCCTCCGGTTTCTGGTTGCCTCCAACGGGCCCCATAAAGGACTCTCACCTTCGATCATTCATCCATGCCCAACGCACCCTCGGCTCGCGCCTCGGGCTTCAAGGGCACGAAGATCCATTCTCCGTGCCTTAGGCCGCCGCGCTGCGGCGGTCTCTGACCGTCGTGCCGTCCCGCACGCGGCGCGGCCTGCGGCCGCTGCGTGCACCGCAAGTGCCGCTGCCTGGAAGCCCGAACCGTAAGGTGAGGGAATCCGCGTCGCCCCATCGCATATTGTTCCGCGTTCAATCGGCTCGTGCGGCACCCTGAATCGATTACAGAGGTCGCACAATTTACGACTGCTTCGGCCCGCGACGATGCGTCCGCGGCTCCGCTGTAGTCCGCCCTGCCTCATCAACTTTTCATCCGGCAGCCTCTTGACGAATGCCCCCCCCATAGCTGTATTACAAGCCTCGCCAGTGGCTACCCACCCTCCCTCGCCGCTGCGGCCTCTGTCGGCCGCCGACTTCCCGCCTCACGGAATCCCCACCATGTCACCACGCCACCTCCGCCGCACCGCGGCCCGCCGAACCCGCCATCGCTGGCTCGCCGCCGAGATCCTCGAGCCACGGGCCATGCTCGCCACCACGGCCACCTTCTCCTCCGACCTCTCCCCTTTCACGAAGGTTCCCGTCACCTTCCGCAAGCCCGACAGCTCCGTCGGCTTCTCCAGCACCGCCCTCACCGGACAGCTCTCCTGGTCCGCGATGACCGGTGACGCCGCCGCCGCAGGAGTTCCCGCCGCCTTCAAGTCCTTCTGCATCGAGGGGCTGCAGCGGGTCGCCCCCGGACAAGTCTCCTTTCCAACCCTCGCGCCCACGCTCGACGCCGCGCCCCTCGGAAGCGGCAGCCCCATCGGCGGAGAACGCGCGGCCCTGCTCACCGCCTTCTGGAGACAGTACGGCCCCGCCACGCCCGCCGGCTTCACGGACAACACCGACGCGGCCGCCTTCCAACTCGCCGTCTGGGAGATCACCAACGACGCCCGGTCCGCCGGGTCGCGGATCGTCTCCGACCTCACCACCGGACAGTTCAGCGTCAACGCCGCCGGACGCTCCCTGCCCGCCGTTCTCCGCGCCCAGCAGTGGCTCGCCGCCTTCGACGCCACCGCCCCAGCCAAAAACTCCGTCGTCCTCTACGCCCTCCAAAGCCCCACCGCCCAGGACCAGGTGACGTGCGTCCCCGGCCCCGTCGATCTCGACGTGGACTCCAACAACGACGGCACGATCGATCCCGACAACGGTCCCGCCGGCACCGACGACCGGATCGAGGCCGAGGCGAATCGCCCCGGGGTGATCGTGGCGGTAGGGGGCGATCGCACGCAGATGATCGTGGAAGTGCCGGCGGGCCGCACAGTGTCGCTTGCGATCACACAGGGTGCCGGCAGGGTGCAGCTGTACGCGCAGGCCACTGACGGCACGCAGTTCGACTTGCCGCTCGCCATCACCGCCCCGCAGGGCACCAACAGTACGACCCTCACCTACTGGATCCAGGCCGTCGCGCCGAGCACGAGTATCGCCGACATCGCCTTCACGCTCACGACCACCGACAGCGGGCCGGCGTCCAGCGACACCGTCCGGGCCACGGCGTTGGCGGTGGATCTGGACGTCGGCCTGGATCTCGAAGTCGTCGAGGACGGTGGCGTTGTCTCTGCGGACCAGGCCGGAGCTTGGTACGGCGCTGATGCAACGATTGCCTTCGGGCCGTCACCGATTCCCATGCCCGTGCCCGACGGCACGGTGATCGAATGGACCACGACGGGACCCAATGGGCGGGGATCGCCGATCAAGACACCCACGTCTTCGGGCTATGCGTCGTTTCTCATGCAGGCCGGCACCCACGCCGGCGATGTCTACGGCGTCTCGGCTCGGGTCGTGGAGATTCCTGTTGCCGGCACGGTTCTGCGACTGCCTTCCCGGGCGAATACAGGGGACTCCGTCATCGTCGTCCCCGGGCTCGCCGCAGCGTACGAGTTTTCGTGGTCGCGGCCTTCCATCGCCGCCGACGGGACGTCCCGATCGGAGGCAACCGTAACAATCCGCGATCGCTTCGGGAATCTTGTCGCCGATGGTACGCCGGTCGCCTGGACGCTGAACGGCGCCGCCACGATCGTCAGTGGCGACTCCCAGACCACGGCCGGGAAAGCACGAGCCCTGATCCAAGCGACCGATCTTGCCGGCGGGTTCGCCCTCACCGCCGCAGCGGACGGCACCGAGGGCACGGGCTCATGTGACGCTACAGCGGTGAACATCGCACTGACCGCCGACTCCCAGTCGGCAGTCCTTGGGAGCAACGCCGCCGTTGAGTTGACGGCACGGGTCACGGACGCAACCGGTGCCAACGTCGCCGACGGCACACCGATTCACTGGTTCTCCCGCTGCGGACGTGTCGCGGGTGCTGCGACCGTGCAGAACGGGGTCGCTCGGGCGACGCTGACGGTTCGCGATGGCACGCTCCGCGCGGGCAACCATGTCGTTGCTGCGCTGGTCGGGCGGGCCGTCGGCAAGGTGACGGTTCAATTCACCTCGCCGGATGGCCGGCTTTTTGCAACCGTGGATCAGTCTCTCCTCTCTGGCGACGTCGTGGAGGATGGCACCCTGGCCGTGGAGCAGTTCGACGGAACGTCGATCGCCCGTCCCTACTTCCATCAGACGGCCGGCTACGTCTTTAACGGACCAGCCAATGGGATCGTGCGTGTGGCCATTGACCCCGCCGGCGCAGCTCAAGGCGTAGTCACCATCAACGGCCAAGCCGGTCAAGCCGACATCGCATGCGGGCCCGATGGAACGGCGACGTTCCTGGTCCGCTGTACCGGCGAGTTTCGTGGCAACGGGGCCATCCGTCTCCAATTGACGGCCACGGTCGTGGCGGATGGCGATAGCCAGGCGGTCGACCCCTTCACCGCGAATCGCACCTGGGGACAGTGGACATGGGGTATGGCGGTGGCCGCCTACGACACGGCGGCCTACGTCGTCGATACGGCGGCTCACGTCACCTGGGGTGCTGTGACCGGCGAGGCCGACAGCAATGCCGCGCTCGCCGGCGATGTGACGGTCAGTGCGATCCCGATTGTCGGTGTCGTCGCTGATGTGCGCGACGTGCTCAAGGAGCTGTGCTTCATGCTCCCAGGGGGCCGCGCGCCCGACCATCTGGTGCTTACGTTGTCACTGCTCGGGCTGGCGACGGAAGCCTTCCCGCCGGCCGACTATCTGCCGGACGTGCTCAAGGTGTTTGCCAAAGTCCTGAAGGTCAACGGACCTTTCTTTCAGGCCGTCCAGAGCATCGCCGAGCGTCTTGTCAAAACCCGCAACTTTCAAGAAGCCCTCGACTTCAAAGCCCTGCTTACTCACCTGGCATTTCCGCCGGACATCACAACTCTCCGATTCCTCGACGACTCGATCATCAGGGCGGCCGACGATCTGGCAAGCCTGAACCGATTGAGCAAACTCACCGATCCGGGCACGATCGTCGGGCTCTTGAAGAGCGTCGGCGAAAAACATGGTGCTGGGGCCGCCAAAAACCTCTTCGGGAACCTCGCCACGCTCACCGATGCCCAGTTGACGGTGCTCAAGGATGCCAACCGGTTGAATCTCGTCGGCGAGGCGGTCGCAAAAGCCGGCTGGGGCTCGTCGCAGCTGGGCAAGTATGCTGACAACGTGAAGGAGCTGAAACCGAACAACCCCGCCCTCAAGCTGTTCGATGAGTTTGCAGACGTGACCGGGTCGGGTTTGTACTTAGGCAAGACTGCAAAGCCGCTCGATGACGTCGGCGTGCAGAATGAACTCAAGGTAGCCAAAATCAAACGCGATTCGGGCGACCCGATTGAGAAACTTCAGGAAAAGATCGATACCCCGGGCGTGAAGGGCGAGATCGATGTCGTGAGCAAAAGCAAGGCGATCGAGGTCAAGACGAGCCCCGATAATGGCGATTTCGATGATTGGAAGGGGCAGGTCATGCGGCTCGTGAAGTACGCCAAGGCCAAGGGGCTCGAGGCAGAGTACTGGCACCAGAATCCAATTCATCCAGACCGCCTGACGTTCCTGACCGACAGCGGTGTCAAGGCATTCACCATTCCGTGAGGCGAACATGTCGGACTATTACGGAATTACGATCGATTATCGCGAGCCGTTCTCCCGCGAGGCTCTTCGGGCCGTGTTCACGGCCCTGCGCGAGGCTATTGCCGACAACTGGAGGCTTTACCGCGATGAGTTCACGACCGACACCCTTTACCACCCGGTCGATATCGACGCGTGGACCGACGCCGTCTTGTCGAACCCCATGGTGAAGGTATCCGAGGAACAGGGTGGGTATGAGCACTCGCCTCTTTTTTTTGACATGTCGGTTTCTCCGGTCAGTAGTGGCTGTGCCATGGTGTTCGTCCGCCGCTACCCCGACGGAACACTCGGCTTGCGATACTCGATCCCGGATTTCATGTTCAGAGAGACTCTCGGCGAGCGAGCGTTGTGGCGGCTCTACGAGGAGTGGCACCGCGCCTACGTTGCCCGCACCGGCAAGGAGCCCAAAAACGTCCATGCCCCGGACTGTCTACCGAACGATGCGTTTCAATCTGACGATGAATATCTTGCGTGGAGCGCTCGCAAAGACGAACTGCAAAACATGCCCCCGGCATACCCCATCACCCAGCAGTGCCTCTACAACGTTCTGCACCAGCTGGAGAAGGTCTATCCCGTCGCGCGGGTCGAGATCAGCGACGAGATCAAGGCGGGCGAAAAAGGTCCAGGCTGAGCCGAGGTAGGTGAAGCGCCTTGCAGAGGCGTTTTTCAAGGCCGATAAAGCAACACCCCTTCTGTCAATCCGGGTTTTCAGAGGCGGCTCATCTGGCCTCCATGGTCAGGTATGCACGTTCGGTTTCCCAATGATCACTGATCTCTGAGAGGACGGCGGAGGCGAGCCGCAAGAGCGACGCTTCGTTAGGGAAGAGCGTAGCGACCCGTGTTCGTCGTTTGATCTCCTTGTTGAGTCGCTCGAGGCCGTTGGTCGTTCGGAGCCGCCGCCGGTGTGCGGAAGGTGCCCGCAGGACGGTGAGGGCCTCTGGGACGTTCTCTTCGAGCCAGGCCGCGAGCTGCGGAGCAGGCTTTTGGTCGCGGGCCACCAGGAAACCCGGAGCACCAGCACGGGACACTGTGCGGTCCGTCACCGGAGGGGCGCGGGCGACTTCGTCCGGTTCGCGGCTGGCTGCATAAGCCGGGCGTTCTAGGCAACCGCCAATTGCAGCGGATGGGGTGGCATCGCACCAGGCCCGGCTGCTATTCCCCGCCCGATCTTCGCGTCGCCCACGGTCCGGCCATGCTCCGCATCTTCACGTCCAGCGCTCCCGACGTCACACCTCCCGTGGCGCCGCATGCGCCCGGCCCGCAGCCACGGTTCTCCGTGATGCTGCCCACGTTCGAGCCCGACGAGAAGCTGCTCGCCGCCCTGCGTTCGGTGCTCGCCCAGGCGCCACCGCCGGCCATGATGCAGATCACGGTCGTCGACGACGGCTCTACACCCGGCCTGACACGGAACCTGGTGCGGACCGCCGACCCCGACGGGCGGGTCGAAGTGGTGGAGCATGCACACCGCCTCGGGCTCGCCGGAAACTGGAACCGCTCCATCGCCCTGGCCCGCGGCGAACTCGTGCACCTCCTGCACCAGGACGACTACGTCCGGCCGGGCTTCTACGCGGCGATCGACCGGGGGCTTCGCGCGGCGCCCGACGCCGGCATGGCTTTCTGCCGGAGCCGGATCGTCGATGGCGATGGCCGACCCATCAAGTCGTCGTCGCGACTCCGCTGGCGTGCCGGCCTCCTGGCTGACTGGCTCCCCATGATCGGTGAACGGCAGCGAATCCAGACACCGGCCGCCGTCGTACGCCGCGCGACCTATGAAAGCCTCGGTGGCTTCCGGCCCGAACTCAGCCAGACCGTCGATTGGGAGATGTGGGTGCGGATCGCCGCCTCGTATCCGGTGTGGTACGAACCCGGCTGCTTGGCCGTGTACCGGCGCCATCCCGGCAACGAGTCGGCACGCCTGTTCGAAAGCGGGGCCGTGTGGCCCGATGTCTTGCGCGCCCTCGAGATCAACGCCCGGTCCCTGCCCGAGTCGTGCCGGGCCGCCACGACCCAGGACAGCGCCCGCTGGCACGCGGCGTCGGCCCTGCGGACGGCGGAGCGGCTGCTCGCCCGGGGCGCGATCGAGCAGGCGGCCGCCACCGTCATGCACGTGCCCGCGATGATGCGGCTGATCGCCTCCGACTCGCCGACGCGAATCGTCCAGCGGCGACTTGCGAACCTGCGGGATCGCATCGCCCGCTCCGGACGCCGCGCCGCCTGACGCGCTCCCGCTCTTTCGATCCACCCATGCCCCATCGCTCGGTCCCGGCATCAGTGGTGCAGAAACGGTCACCCCGGGCGATCGTGTTCGCGCACTTCGATCCGCATGGCGGATTCGACCCGCACGTGGTCGAGGCCCTGCGGCGATACCGGCCGCACGCCGACCGGCTCGTGGTCGTGTCCGTGAGCGCCGTGCGTCTGCCCGCCGCGCTGCGCGGCCTCGTCGACACCTTCGTGCCACGAGCCAACGTGGGCTATGACTTCGGCAGCTGGCAGGCCGGCCTGGCGACCCTGTGCCCCGCCGACTTCGACGAGATCCTGTGCGTCAACGACAGCGTCTATGGACCGCTCTTCGATCTCGCTCCCGCGCTGTCCGATCCGCGCACGGCCGGCGCGGACCTGTGGGGGATGGTGCTTTCCGAGCAGTCGACGCGGCGCCGCGGCGGCCGCTGCCCGCACATCCAATCCTGGTTCTTCGGCATGCGCCGCCGGCTGCTCGACTCACCGGTCTACTCGGACTTCTGGAACGGGATCGTCCCCCTGCCCGACAAAGAGGAGATCGTCGACCGCTACGAGCTCGGCCTGTCCGTGGCCTGTCGGCAGGCCGGCCTGAAGATCGCCGGCATCTACGACGCCCGCACGGCCGGCCCCATGCGGCTCGGCGACCTATGGCCCCACCTCTCGCTCTCCGATCCGCGGCGGTCGTGGCGGCTGTGGAAGAAAGGCCGACGCACGCCCCACAACCCCAGCGAACTGGCGTGGCTGCGGCTGCTCGAAGCAGGCGTCCCCTTCGTAAAGGTGGGGCTGTTCCGCATCAATCATTACGGTCTCGACCTCAGCGACGTGACCGCGGCCCTCGGTCGCCGTCACCCCGACGCCCTGCCGCTGATCCGCGGCCATCTCGCCCGCTGCGGCTGACAGTCCGCCGCCCGCGACTCCCGGCCGGAAAAACGGGCCGGCTCGCCGACTCGCGGGGGGCCTTGTATAACTGTTCCGGTTGTGACGGCTGGCCGGCACCCCCCGGGGTACCGGTTTTTTTGGGGCCGACTTCGTGACGAATTTCACGAAGTCCGTTCCTGCGGCCGATTTTTGCAATTCAGCCGCCTCCGCCGCCCTCCGCCGCCGCCATGGATGCCATCCTCCCCGTCCTGCTGTTCGTCGCCATCGCGGCCGCGGTGTCGGTGGGCCTGGTCGTCGCGGCCCAGCTGATCGGCCCGCGGCGGTCCGGGGCGGTGAAGGAGATGCCCTACGAGAGCGGCATGGATCCGGTCCACGACACGCGGCGGCGGTTCGACGTCCGGTTCCATCTCGTGGCCATCACCTTCCTCGTGTTCGACGTCGAGCTGCTGTTCCTCTATCCGTGGGCCGTGGCCAGCCGCTCGGCGGCGGGCGTCGATGCCGCCGTGGCCGGGGGGCTCGTCGCGTCGCGCGGCCTGGTGTTCGCGGGGGCAATGGCGTTCATCGCCCTGGTGATCGTGGGCTTCGCCTATGACTGGCGCAAGGGGGTGTTCCGATGGCGGTAAACGACCTGCAACTGCCCGAGAACGTGTTTGTCAGCCGGCTCGACTCCCTGGCGAACTGGTGCCGGAAGAACAGCCTCTGGCCGATGCCCTTCGCCACCGCCTGCTGCGGCATCGAACTGATGGCCACGGGCGCCAGCAAGCACGACCTCGCCCGTTTCGGTGCCGAGGTCTTCCGCTTCAGCCCGCGACAGTGCGACCTGATGATCGTGGCAGGCCGCGTCGTGATGAAGATGCTGCCGGTGCTGCAGCGGATCTGGCAGCAGATGCACGAGCCCAAGTGGTGCATCTCGATGGGCGCCTGCGCGAGCACGGGGGGCGTGTTCGACACCTACGCCGTCGTGCAGGGCATCGACCGCTTCATCCCGGTCGACATGTACGTGCCCGGCTGCCCGCCGCGGCCCGAGCAGCTGATCCAGGCGATCATCGACCTCCAGGACAAGATCCAGCGCGAGGGCACGATCACGGGCCGTGAGTTCGACACCGCCGGCCGCCAACTCCGCAAGCGGGCCCTCGTCGAGGCCACCGAATCGCTCGTCGTCGACGCCGCCCGGAATCCCGTCCTCCAGCGGCAGCTCGCCGCCGCAGCCGCCACGACCGTACCGCATTCCTGATCACCAGCCGCGCCCGATGCCCTTCGTCCCACCCGCCGTCGACGACGTCCTCGCCGCCCTCACGGAGCGGTTCGGCGCCGTCGAGTCGTCGGTCTATCGCGGCCAAACGCGGCTCGTCGTGCCGGATCGCGACTCCTTCGACGTGCTGCGGCACCTCGCCGACGCCGGCTTCGACCTGCTCGTGGACGTGACCTGCGTCGATTACCTCGAGTATCGCGGCGCCCGCCGCCGCTACGGCCTGGTCTACCTGCTCGCCGCCACGGCCACGAACCAGCGGCTCACGGTGCGGGTGTTCCTCGACGACCCCGAGCCCACGGTCCGCAGCGTGGTGCCGATCTGGCCCGGCGCCAACTGGCTGGAGCGCGAGGTCTGGGACATGTTCGGCATCCGCTTCATCGGCCACCCTGACCTCCGTCGTCTGATGATGCCCGAGGAGTTCACCGCCCATCCCCTGCGCAAGGACTATCCCCTGCAGGGCCGCGGCGAGCGCCACAACTTTCCCGTCATCACCCGGGACCACAGTTAGCCCATGTCTCTCGCCCCCCCGGAACTCGACGTCACGCGGAGCGGTCCCGAAGCCGGGGCGCGGTCCGAGGACTACCTGTGGACGCTGAACTTCGGCCCGCAGCACCCGGCCACGCACACCACGCTCCGCCTCGTGCTCAAGCTCGAAGGGGAGCGGGTCGTCGACGCCGTGCCCGAGATCGGCTATCTGCACTCGGGCTTCGAAAAGATCGGCGAGCACCTGACGTTCAACCAGTACGTCACCGTGACGGACCGGATGAACTACATCTCGCCGATGGCCAACAACGTCGCCTGGCACCACGCGGTGGAGACGCTGCTCGGCCTCGAGCTCACGCCGCGGTGCAAGTACATCCGCACGATCATCGCCGAGCTCGCCCGGATCAGCGACCACCTGCTGTGCAACGGCGCCGTGGGCCTCGACACCGGCGCCTTCACCTTCTTCCTCTACGGCTTCTACCAGCGCGAGGTGATCTACGACATCTTCGAGACGCTGTGCGGAGCGCGGTTCACGAACTCCTACACCCGCGTGGGAGGTGTGTCGCAGGACTTCACGCCGCTGGTGATCGAGAAGATCCGCACCTTCCTCAAGACGTTCCCCAAGACGCTCGACGACATGGAGCGACTGCTGACTCGCAACCGGATCTTCGTCGACCGCACGAAGGGCGTCGGCGTGCTCACGAAGGAGGAGGCGATCGCCGGCGGCGCCACCGGCCCCGTGGCCCGGGCCAGCGGAGTGACGCGGGATCTCCGCAAGGACGAGCCCTATCTCGCCTACGCGGACTTCCAGTTCCAGGTGTGCTGCGCGAGCGCGGGCGACTGCTACGCCCGGTACCTCGTCCGCATGCAGGAGATGCGCGAGAGCCTGAAGATCGTGCAGCAGGCGCTCGAGAACCTGCCCGCGGGCGATGTCAACGTGGGCATCGACCAGCGGGTGGCGCGGCCGACGAAGCAGCAGGTCTATTCGACGATCGAGGGCACGATCTCCCACTTCGAGCTGTCGATGGCCAACCGCGGCTTCGAGGTGCCCTGCGAGGAGTCGTACGCGGCGATCGAGGCCCCCAACGGCGAGCTCGGCTTCTACGTCGTGGGCGACGGCAGCGAGACGGCCTACCGGGCCCGCTGCCGGCCGCCGTCGGTGCTCCACTTCGCCCTCTTCCCGCAGCTCATCCGCGGCCACACGCTCTCCGACGTGGTGGCGGTCCTCGGCAGCCTCAACATCATCGCCGCGGAGCTCGACCGATGAACGCAACTGCCGACCAGCTCCGGGGTAGGACGGGGTTGCCCGTG
>Ga0315902_10007299_pt1 | contig 15135 bp, 13 predicted proteins | sample LakEriMetagenome_9_FD_203523 | JGI IMG/M metagenome (GOLD analysis project Ga0315902, IMG submission 203523) | Freshwater fungal communities from buoy surface, Lake Erie, Ohio, United States - Buoy 12 MA117 | ecosystem: Environmental > Aquatic > Freshwater > Lake > Lake biofilm | place: USA... | reverse complement strand
TCTTGGACAGTGCCAATTCCATGACAACGACCTACTCCGGGTCCGGAGGAGTGAACAGGTATTTCATCAGCACCGGACTACGAGTGCTGCCATCACTCACGATCGGACTCAATGCAGGATACCTGTATGGTTCATCCGATCAAAGCCGGTCAGTGGACTTCTCCTCCGACGTTTTTTTCGACACGCGTCTGAAGGAGACGACCACCCTCAGCGATTTTACATTCGAAGCGGGAGTCCTTTGGAAATTACCGGTGAAAACTGCTGCCAACAAGTTTAGTCTTGGTGCTACCTTCGGCATACCTTCTAAAGTAGACGGCGTTCGTAACGCGGTATGGGAAAATTACAAGAAGAATGGTTTTGGTATCCCCGTAGTCAAAGACACCATACTACTCAAGGAGGATGAGAGGGGTAATTCGGTATTCCCATTGCAGTTCGGCTTGGGAGCACAATTTTCCAAAGGTGATCAATTGATCCTTCAGGCCGATTTCCGTTTCCAGCAGTGGAGCAGCTATTCCTCTTTTGGAGAAAGCACCGGAAACTTGAAAGACAGCTGGAGGATCGCTGCCGGTGCTCAGTATCAGATCGATTCAAAATCGCCCACCTACCTGAAGCGGGTTCAATACAGGGCCGGTGTTTTCCATGGTGAGAACTTCCTGATGATCAGAGGCCAGAACTTGTCGGAAACAGGGGTTTCTTTCGGATTTGGTCTGCCCATGCGCAAAGCGTTTTTTTCCCAGATCAGCTTTGGATTTGAGTTTGGCCAGAGAGGGACACTCGAAAACGACCTGGTGCGTGAACGGTATCAGCGACTCGTTGTCGGACTTTCATTCAATGAGTTTTGGTTTCAGAAACGGCGTTACGATTGAGCAATCTCACCATTTCGTTACCCGGGCAAGGGGTGATTTCCGGCATGCGCAAAGGTTCTTTTTTATTACTTTTAGCGGTGTGGATGTTGGCTTCTTGTGAAAACAGCCCCGAGCAGATCGCCAAAGCCGGAAAACATCCCGAGTGGCCGGTTGAGACGATTCGTGACCTGGAAACCCTCTACAGCGACTCGGGTAAGGTAAAGGTTCGGGTTCGGGCTCCTTATTATACGAAGACCACCGGAAATCAAGTCATTACCGAATTGCCCGATGGAATACACATTGAGTTCTTCGACGAGAATATGCAGGTTGAATCCGAATTGCGTTCCCAATGGGCTGTTTACCGCGAAAACGAGCGGGTATGGGAAGCCAGGAAAGACGTGGTCGTCGTAAACCGAAAAGGGGAGCGGCTGAACACGGAAAAGCTCGTTTGGGATGAACGGAAGGAGCGACTGACCAGCGATCAGCATGTCAGGATTACCACCGCCGACGAGGTGATTTTCGGTGAGGGCTTCGAAGCCAACCAGGATTTCAGTAATTACCGTATCTTCAATGTGAAAGGACGGCTGACCATAAAAAAATAACCCCGATGCTCCGCGTACTGGAAACCGCTTGGCTTTTGATTGTCCTGATGGGACTTTCATTGGGTACTTTCAAGCTGGTCACAGAAACCATGGCATCCGCCCTATGGTTTTATTTGTTTACCTCGGTGGCTGTTGTTTTTTGGATCATCAGACGCAAGCAGAGGATCCGGGCTGAAAAAAGGCAAAGCAAAGGTTGATCCGCCGTTGGTGGTCGACATCCTCTGAGCCGAAGAAACGATCCCCAAAAGGGCTTTCGGGTTCGAAATTTGCTTCGTATATTCGCACCCTTAAATCAGAAAATCAGACCATTATGGCAGTCATTGAGAAAATCAGGGGCAAGGCAGGCTTGTTGATCGGAATCGTCGGGTTCAGCCTGGCCGCTTTCATCCTGGGTGATTTTTTTTCCACGCAAAACGGGTTGCTGACCAGTAACGAAACCAATGCGGGCGAAATTGCCGGAAAGAAAATCAATATCCTCGATTTCGAGAGCAAGGTGCAAACGCAGGTTGACAATTACAAACTGCAATCCAACACTGAAAATGTCGACCAGAACACCATGGATCAGCTCAGGGAGCAGACATGGAATCAGCTGGTGAATGACATGGTGATGAAGCCTCAATATGACAAACTGGGACTCACCTGTTCTGCCAAGGAACTCGTTGACATGGTACAGGGCAAGAATCCCCACCCCCAGATCAAACAGGCCTTCACCGATCCAAGTACAGGAACCTTCAATCCTGCATCGGTTGCGAATTTTCTGAAAAACATGGACAACGACCAAACCGGTCGTACCCGTCAGCAATGGCTGATTTTCGAAAACGCAATCCGTGAAGAGCGCATACAGCAGAAATACAACAACCTGCTCAAACAAGGTGTTTATATCTCCGGCGCTGAGGCTCGTCAGGACTACCTCGCCCGTACCCGTTCGGCCAATCTCCGGTTTGTGACGCTTCCGTATACTTCCATTTCTGATAGCAGTATCGAGGTGACTGACGCCGACCTGAAAACCTTGTACAACGCCACTCAGAAGAAATACAAGCAGGAGGCTTCAACCACCATCGATTATGTGACCTTTGAAATCATACCTACCGACGTGGACCGTCAGGCTGCGTTGTTTGGAATCAATAAACTGGTTGAAGAATTCAAGACTGCACAAAATGATTCAATGTTCGTGGCACTCAACAGCGACCTTTCTTACAGCCCCAGCTACATGAAGAAAGGATCCCTGCCACCGTCCATCGATAGCATCATGTTCAACGCTGAAATCGGTTTTGTCTACGGACCCTACGAGGAGGCAGGTTCATACCGATTGGCCAAACTTTCGAATGTCAAGTTCCTCCCCGATTCGGTCAAGGCTTCCCATATCCTGCTCAAGCTTGATCCGGCCAAGAAAGATGCAATTCTTGCTACTGCCGACAGCATCAAGAAGGCTCTTCAGGGTGGTGCGAATTTCCAGGCGCTGTCCAATCAGTATTCCACAGACGAAGGTGCCAAGAGCAAGGGTGGTGACTTGGGATGGTTCATGCCGGGTATGATGGTTGCTGAATTTAATGATGCCTGTTTCGAAGGTCAAAAAGGTGATTATACCATCGTTGAGACCCAGTTCGGAATGCATATCATTCACATCACCGATCAAGGAAAGGCCAGCCGTCAGGTCAATGTGGCTTATGTCGACAAGAAAATTGAACCCAGCAGCAAGACCTACCAGTCCGTCTATGTCAAGTCAAACGAATTCGCATCAAAGAATACGACGGCTGAAGCTTTCGATGCTGCGGTGACTGAGCAAAAACTGACCAAAAACACCGAGAGCAACATTATGCAATACACCAGGCAGATCGGTGCGCTTGAGAATTCAAGAGAGCTCGTCCGCTGGTCGTTTAATGCTGAACCCGGCGAAGTATCCAAATCGTACGAGTTCGGAAACCGCTTTGTCATTGCCAAACTGGTCGATCGGAAGGAGAAAGGACTTGCCACCCTCGAGCAGGTTCGTGATCAGTTGACAGTTGAAGTCCGCCGCGACAAGAAAGCGGAAATGCTCAAGGAGAAATTGTCGAAAGGCGGCGCATTGGAATCCATCGCCTCTTCCAACAACGCCCAGGTGATGACTGCTGAAAACGTACTTTTCGCTTCACCCTTCCTGCCCAACTCCGGTATGGAGCCCTATGTAGTCGGATTCATCCAGGCCATGAAGCCCGGAACCACGAGTGCTCCCATCAAGGGTGCCAACGGTGTGTATGTAGTGCAAGTGGTTTCTTTTGCCGATGTGAAGGATCCTGCCGATTTGAAACAGGAAGCCCGACAGCTGCTTAACCAGCTTCAAGGCCGCACGCAATATGAAGTTTCCAATGCACTCCGTGAAAAGGCAAACATCATTGACAATCGCTCGAAGTTTTATTGATTCATATCAATCAAATGCGTTGAAAGGCTCTGTGACAACAGGGCCTTTCTTCATTATTGCTTGTTCGGATCGATAAATGCAGCGGAGAGCACAACTGGTGGACTCAATCACCGGAATCGGATTTCCAAAGGTCCTTTTGAAGCAATTTAACTTTGCCTTTGAAAAAGAGTTTGGTGCTTTGTTCAAACGAACGGGTGAAGTCGGATACGAAGAACTGATGTCGTCCTGTTTTGCCTTTGTTCAGGAGTCCTTCTTCGATCAGGCGCACTTTTACATGGTCGGCAACGATGCCTGCCGCATCAAAAATCTGTACGCGTCCTTGGTAGTATTGCTCTATTTCAGGCTTGATCAAGGGGTAGTGCGTGCACCCAAGTACAAGGCTGTCTATTTTTTTCAACTTAGGGCGAGAAAGGTAGTCGTTGATGATCGTCCTCGAAATAGTGTTGTTGAAGAACCCCTCTTCGATCATAGGGGCTAGCAGCGGGGTGGCCAGAGAAGAAACCTCCATACGTTTTTTCTTCTTTTGAAGCTTGGTGGCGTAAACATCCGAACGTATAGTAGCTTTCGTGCCAATGATGCCGACATGTCGTGTTTGTGAGTTGTGACAGACATGGTCAACCACCGGATCGATGACATTGATTACAATCGAACGTTTACCGATGTGCTTCCGTACGGTTTCAAAAGCTACTGCAGAGATGCTGTTGCAGGCGATCACGATGGCCTTGCAATCGAACTCCATCAGGAAATCCGAGATCACCTTGCTCCAACGACGGATTGATTCCGGCGATTTGTCTCCATAGGGTAGATGCGCAGTGTCTCCGAAATAGATGATGGATTCTCCTGGCATCCGCTCATGGATGGCATTGGCAACGGTCAACCCTCCGATTCCGGAGTCAAAAATGCCCAACGGCCTTTTGGATGCGGATGGTGGACGAGCCATGATCAAAGATAGTTCATTCCTGATGTGCTTGTGAACAGGCTGTCGAGCAGGAGGGAGAAGTTCGTGCGGTACCTTGCCATCTACAAAAAAAGCCGGGATCATTGAGTCCCGGCTTCTATCGTGTGGATTCTGGGTTATTTGAGTCCCAGCTTGGTTTTTACCAAGGGCAATACATCATCAGATTCTTGTGCGAATAACAATGCACCGGCTCCGGTATCAAAGATGTAGGAGTATTTATTTTCCTTGGCAACTGCGTTGATCGCTTCTTCGGCTTTCTTCAGGATCGGCGTATAAAGCTCCTCCTTTTTTTTCTGCATGGATGATTGTGCCGACTCCTGAAAAGTTTGGATTCGATCTTCAAGATCGCTGATCTCTTTCAATTTGGCTTCACGGATCGGGTCTGCCATGGAACCTTCTTTGGACTTGAAGTCGGTGATTTTCCCCTGGTACTCTGCAGTCATCGTTTTCAACTGGTTCTCGAGTGAAACACCGAATTTTTGCAGGGATGAGTCGGCAGCTTTTGTTTCCGGCATCAGGCTAAGTAGCTGGGTCGAGTTTACGTGTCCGAATTTGTGGGTGTGTTGGGAAATGCCTTTTAACGGCAGAGCGGTGAGAATGAACAGCGACAGGATATTCAGGATACGTTTCATAGGAAGTGATGATTCAGTTGAAGGGGATTTTGTTGAGGATGTGGAATTCGTTTATTTACGCTGGTCTGTTCCGCCGGAGCCACTGTCTGCGTCTTTGGCAGGTCCACCGGCTGCAGGGGCTTCATTTTTACTGCCGGCCTTATATCCCATCGCCTGGAGGACGTCGTCGCTCTTGTCGTATTTCGGGTTCGTATAAAGCATCACCAGATCTCCCGATTTGTCGAAAATGACGGCATAACTCTGTTCGGTTGCCAGTTTTTTCACGGCATTGTAGATCTTGTCCTGAATGGGTTTTACAAGCTCTTGTTTCTTCTTGAACAATTCTCCCTCGTAACCGAACTTTTGTTTTTGGTATTCTTTGACTTCTTTCTCTTTGTTGGTGATTTCCATTTCACGCTTACGGCGCATGTCTTCGGTTAGGAGGATTTGCTCGGCCTGGTAATCCTTGTATAGCTTGTCAATGACAGCGTATTTGGATTCGATTTCCTTTTGCCAGGAGATGCTCAGTTGGTCCAACTGTTGCTGCGCCGCTTTGTACTCTGAAATATTGTCTAGAATGTACTGCGAATCGATGAATGCGTATTTCTGTGCAGATGACACTCCGCAGATCAGAAGGGAGGCAATGAGCAGGAGGGAGGTTCTCAGGTTCTTTTTCATGGTGAGGGAGATTTTTAAAGAGATGTTCCCTGTATCAAATTATCGTGCCAAAAGTAACGAATACCGCTTAAGCGGCCAAAGTGATCCTGTCTGCGTGCCTTCTCCATTGCGTTGTAGTCCAGTAAATTAATGCCAATATGTTGTTGTTTTGGGCTGCAGGGGATGAATTTATTTGCCCGAGTCTTTCAGCATTGCTTCATGAAATCGGATACCGGACGACGATTTTGGGTCAGAATCAGAATTGTTGTCCGATGGTAAAGTGGAATTGTCCACCATTTACGCCGGGCAGATTTTCCACCTCGTCGAATCCGTAACCCCAATCAAGACCAAGCAATCCGAACATCGGCAGGAAAATGCGCACACCGATTCCGGCCGAACGCTTGATGTTGAAAGGGTTGAAATACCGCATGCCGAGCCAGTTGTTCCCGCCTTCAATGAAGGCCAGGGTATAGATCGTAGCGGAGGGGTTCAATGACACCGGGAACCGAAGTTCAGCGGTGAACTTGTTGTACGCGGTTCCGCCCACGGGACTGCCTTTAATACGCGGGGTGACGGTATTGTTCCGGTATCCCCTGAGGGCGATGATTTCCCTTCCGTCAAGCGCGAATCCGGAAAGACCATCCCCACCCAGGTAGAATCGTTCGAAGGGGGAAGGGCCGATGTCTTCATTGTAATATCCGAGAATAGCCATCTGAGCCCGCGAGAAAACAACGAATTTGTTACCCAGGCTTCTGTACCATGCACCACTGAATTTCCATTTGTGGTATTCAATCCATTTGTATTTGACAGTCGGCTCGGCGGTGCTGTAGTCTATCGAGGAATTGAATGCACTGAACGGCGGGGTGAGTTGGAGTGTGAAGGATAACTGTGATCCGCTACGTATCCATATCAGTCCGTCGACCGAGTTACGGGAAATGGTTTGCTCGAAATTCAGGTTGTTCGAAATACCATCTGTAAAGAGGAAAGTACCGGACCATTGGTCGAGGAAGTAGTTCTGGTAGGTGATTTCGTGATAGATCTGGAAATAATCGTCCGGCCATTTCAACCTCCTGCCCAGTCCTACGGAGGATCCGCTGATCATCAGCACCGAACGGTCTTCACTTCCTTTGGGCAGGCCGTCCGTTTGAACCGAGTGAAAAACGGAGAAGCTGAGTGAGTTCGGTTTTTTTCCTCCTAGCCAGGGTTCAGTGAAAGAGGCGTTGTAGCTCTGAAAGAAACGTCCGTTCGATTGGAATCGGATCGAAAGTCGTTGTCCGTCGCCGGTAGGCAGCGGCGACCAGGTCTTGGTTTTGAAGATGTTCCTGGCGGAGAAATTGTTGAATGAAATCCCCAACGTGCCCACCACACCGGCACCACCTCCCCAGCCACCCGAAAGTTCGAGCTGGTCGGAGGGGCGTTCTTCTACGGTATATTCGATGTCAACCGTGCCGTCCGCAGGATTGGGCTTGGGTGTGACGTTCAGCTTCTCCTGGTCGAAATAGCCGAGTTGTGAAAGTTCACGTTGTGTTCGGATGATGTCGGAACGGTTGAAAAGCTGGCCGGGCTGGGTCCTGATTTCCCGCATCACCACTTTGTCATTGGTCTTTGTATTCCCTTTCACGGTTACGCGGTTCACCGTGGCTTGCTTGCCCTCATAGATGCGCATTTCGATGTCGATGGAGTCGTTTTCCACCATCACTTCGACCGGTGTGACCTGGAAGAAGAGGTACCCGTCATCCATGTAAAGCGAGCTGATGTCGCGACTGGTCTGGGAGATGAACAACCCCTCCTCCAGCTTCTTCTGGTTGTACACCTCACCTTTGCGGATACCCAGCGTTTGGGACAGGAATGAAGAGGAGTATTTCGTGTTGCCGACCCAGCTTATGTTCCGGAAATAGTACTTGGGGCCTTCCTCAAGCCACAGCTCCACGTTCACTGTCTGGTCGTCGTGACGATACACGCTGTCTCGCGCAATTCGCGCATCACGGTAACCCATGCCGGCATAGGTTTCGACGATTTTCTCTTTGTCTTTTTCCAGCGACTCGTCTTGGTACTTGGAGGAGCTGAAAATCTTATACCAGGCTTTCTCTTTGCTGCCCTTCATTTTGCGAAGGAGTTTCTCTTCACTTAAGGCTTGGTTTCCATGTATGACAACATCATTGATTTTCACCCGGCGTTTGTTCGATACCGAGATGCGCATCAATTCCTGGTTTTGTCCGGCCAAAGAGTCCCTTTCCGTTGTGATTCCGATTTCAACGAACAGGAAGCCTTTCTCGATATAATGCTCGCGGACCCGGTTCCTGGTCATGTAAATCAGGTTTTCGGTGATGATCTTTCCTTTGACGAGTTGCAACTTCTCGCGCAGCTTGTCGGCTTCGTTCTTGGAAATTCCGGTGAACGCAAACTTCGACAGGCGAGGTCGTTCGACTACCTGGAATTCAAGGAAAATCCGGTCTCCGGTTATGCGGGTGGCCACCACTTTGATGTCGGACAGCAATCCTTGTTTCCAAAGGTTTTCGACTGCCATGGAAATCCGTTCACCCGGAATGCGGTATCGGTCCCCTACGCTAAGTCCGGTAAGGGTGATCAATACCCCTTCGTCCAGGAACCTGACTCCGCTGACTTTGACGCCGCCAAGCTCGTATTCTTTGGGATTGCCAAAGTCGATGTTGATCTCCTCATCTCCGATTGTTCCAACCTGGGAGAATAGCTTCCCGGGCGAAGCAAGCAGGATCAATAGCAGGAAAGGGAGTAGGTGAAGTCGTTTACGCATGCTCGGAACGGAGTTGTTCGGAGGTTTTACCAAACCTGCGTTCACGTTGTTGGAAATCCAGTAAGGCTTCAAAGAGGTCCTCCCGGCGGAAGTCCGGCCAGAGTTTGCTGGTGAAATACAACTCGGCATAAGCGATTTGCCATAACAGGTAGTTGGAGATTCTTGCCTCGCCACTGGTGCGGATCAACAGTTCGGGGTCGGGCCATGCTGCTGTTTCGAGGTGCTTGCTGACAAGCTCTTCGGTAATCTGCGAAGGATCAAGCAATCCTTGTTTGACTTCCACTGCGATTCTCTTCATGGCGGTGGTGATTTCCCATCGTGAGCTGTAACTGAGCGCAAGAACCAATGTCATCCTTTTGTTGGATGAAGTCGCATCGATGGCCTTTTTGAGGTTTTTGGCAACTCTCGACGGAAGTGAGTCGATGTCACCGATGCTGGCCAGCCGGATGTCGTTTTTCATCAGTGTTGGCATCTCCTTCGAAATCGTATGGACAAGCAAATGCATCAGGGCGTCCACCTCCAATCTGGGTCGGTTCCAGTTTTCAGTACTGAAAGCGTAAAGGGTCAATACCTTAATGCCAATTTCCGCTGCTCCTTCTACCGTATCCCTAACCGCCTCGATGGCGCTCTGATGCCCGAAGGACCTGACTTTGCCCTGTTGTTTGGCCCAGCGACCGTTTCCGTCCATGATGATAGCCACATGGTCGGGAAGACGGTTCAGGTCAATTTTATCTTTTATGCCGGTGGCCATCATTGGGAGCCCGCAAATGTAGTAAATGGGGCTAGGGAGCGGAGAGAACTTCTCCAATTAACAGCCTTTAACGCGATCGGCCTCACCACAATTTGATTCGGAAAGGTCTGCAGCTGTCGATGTACTTCTTCGACAAAGTGTAAGTGAGTTGGACACCCGTGAAAACATAGAGGTCGCGGTTTCTTCGGTCGCCGCGTTGCCGCCCCACGTTCCCACCCTGTACTTGTTCCAGCGACCTGTCGCTCAGTGCCATGGCCGTTTTACCATGCTCTCTTCTGACAGCGAGCGGATCGGCGTAAGTAGAGCTTACATCGTCGAGGTAATCTGTATATGCCGAGCGAATTCCGGATTCGATCATGAGTCCGAAGCGGCGCATGATCTTGAACTTAATTCCTCCGCCATAGGTGAAGGCAAGACTAGTCCTACTGTATTTTTTACGGTCAGGATATTGGTCCGTCCCCTGACCCTCAGTGCCCAGGGGTTGAAGTTTCACCCATTCTCCGTTGATTTCAGCTTTTGGATTAAAGTGAAATAGGCTGTATCCGCAGAATAGGTAAGGGCTGAATTTCGAGAAAGGACTGGCCGTTTGGTAGGGGAAGAAGTTGAACTCGAATTGTCCGGTCGCCTCGATGATATGGGAACGAAAATTCAAGTTCCTGTTCTTGCTCCAGTCATCCTCCGCCTTCGTGTCGCTGGCCTGGATGTGGCCGTAATTCAAGCCGGCTTTGAAACACCAGTGGTTGCTGTAGGAGCGCCTGTACAATAGGCCAACAGCCGGCTCAAGGTATCGGTTGTCGTAAACAGTAGGATCCAGGTCTCCTCGGTATCCCATCGTTCCCAGCATGATTCCCATTTCCCTCGATTGCGAATAAAGAATCGTAGGAGCCGACAAAGCGACTGTTATAAGGACGATCAGGGTTCTTTTCACCGGAAGCATCAAACGCCGGAAATCCACTTGAAGTATGTGATGGTGTATCGTTTCTTCAGGAGAATACGCCTGAAAAAGGATTGTCAGAATACAGGGAAGTTGGTCCTTCCTGTCCTCAGCTTGTAATGGATGCTGAAAATCGCAAACATGTAGGCGTCGTTATCGCGGGGATCCCCTCGTTGTTGACCGGAAGCTGTAATGTTGTCGTTTTCGGGGTCAGCAGCAAAAGACAAACTTGGGTTTGCAAGAGCTGCCGCAACGGAACCGTATTTCTGTTTGATGGCGTCGTTGTCGTAATAGGTTTTACTTACATCGTCAATGTAATCGGTGAAGGTTTTACGGATACCGAACTCAAATCCGATGCCCATGCGGCGGTTGAAGAAATACCGGGCACCGATGCCCATTGGAATGCACAATTGCGTGAGATTGTATTTTTCTCGAGCAGGAGAAATGCCTTGTCCTTCGGTACCCATTGGCTGAAGACGGTACCACTTGTCGTCGATCATGCCTTTCGGGTTGAAACGGAAAATGCCGATTCCCGCAAAGGCATAAAGCGAACTCTCAAATGTCGATGTTCTTCTTACCCCTTTCAGGCGGTAAATCCCCCCTTGTCTTTGGTTGAGCAGTGCGGCTTCGAAATTGACATTGAACTCGTAGATGTCACTTTTGAAATTCAAATTGCGGTTATTCCTGAAAAACTCTTCGGTCAATTTGTCGTCGCCGCGAACGTGTCCGTAAGTGAGATGGGAATGAATGGAAAAGTTCTGGCCGAGACGGTAACGGAGACCTACTGTCAAAGCAGGACGGGTAAGGCCCAACTCAAGATCCTTGAATCCATTTGTTCCAATTGCGTTGGCTCCACCCAGGTCACCCAGTATGTTGCTGGCACCAATTCCTGCACTCCATTCATACCGATAGGCTTTCCAACGCGCGCGTAGTCGCTGGGAATAGGCCATGCTGCTGATAAATATCAGGAGGAGAGCAATCGCCGAGGCTCTGTATTTCATCATAGGTAGGATCGGGCCTTTGGACAAAAATAGTATTTTATGCATATCGGGAATCCTCATCCTCTGAATCGGTCGGGGGATTTAATTTCTTGTGTCCAATCCCCATCCCAGTTTCTTGCGCAGGGTGTCGAGGAAGTTGGATGACCCCAGCCTGACCAGGTTCATTGTAAAGTCTTCTCTTCTGACAGCCAATGAGATAGCGGTGTCAATGGTGACCGATCTGGAGTCGAGTGTAGCCAGGAAATATGGATTCCTTCCCTCAACTTCCAGGGAGATGACGTTTTTATCCGAAACGACGATCGGCCGTACGCTGAGGTTGTGGGGTGCAATGGGGGTGATGACGAAATTTCCTGAATAGGGTGCTACGATCGGGCCACCGCAGCTCATGGAGTAACCGGTGGATCCTGTGGGGGTGGCAATGATCAGACCGTCTGCCCAATAGGAATTGAGGTACTCGCCGTTCAGGTAGGTGTGAATGGTGATCATACTTGAGCTGTCCTTTTTGTGGATGGTCAGCTCGTTCAGGGCGTAATTGGCTCCCCCGAACAGGTTTCGATTCGATTCCAGGCGTAACAAGGCCCTATTGTCCAGGGTGAAATGTCCTTTTTCAAGAGCGTCCATGGCCATGGCGATTTCGTCCCTGCCGATGCTGGTCAGAAAGCCAAGTCGTCCCAGGTTGATCCCAAGCACCGGGATCCCGCTGTCTTGCACGAGTGTGAGGGTGTCAAGGATGGTTCCGTCACCACCCAGACTGATCAGGAAATCGACTTTGTTGTGGATCTCCGATCCGGCGTGGAAAGGAACGACGGAATCGGTATCTACGCCGCCGCCAATGAGCTCATGGTATAGAGGCTGGTAGATGAACAGGTCTGTCCGAAGCCGTTTCAATTCATCAAGCAACTGGCTGATGAATGGGAAATGTTCACGGGCTACCTGTCGGGCGTAAAGTGCCACTTTCATTCAGGCGAAGGTAGCCAAAAGTACTTCGCGGCTCAATTGGTCGTTGAAGCGGTAGCGGATCGGCTAGAAAACCGAGCCCATGCGGAGGAAAAATCCACTTTCCCCCATCCGGTTGAAAGCGTACTCAAATCGGAGTACGATATCATAATACGTGACAACGTCCAGGCTGCCTCCGGTTCCGTATTGCCATTGGTTGCTCAATGGGTTGCGGTAGCCGAACACCTGGTCTTCCACCTGGCCTGCATCAAAGAATCCGTTGAGGTAAACCGCCACCGGAAAACGTTTGAATTTACCTGAACGGATGTAGGGTAACTCATAGATCCTTCTTGTCACCAGAGCATACCGGAGGTTGGAACGAAACAGCAGGTAATCCTGTCCATTCATCACATACAGGTCGTACCCCCGGATGTAGTCCGAACCATAACCCAGGGCACGCTGGTTGAAAAATGGTGAAGGACGGTACTGTGTGATCCGGCCTTTCAATGCCGCGCCCATGCTCCACCTCCTGGCCAAAGGACGGTAAAGGCGAACTCCGGCTGCGATGTACATCAGGTTGGGTTCGTGGCGCAGTAGTCCCAATCCGGTTTTGTTTGCCTCAACTTCGAACAATTGGCCGTTTTGAGCATAAGGCTGGTAATCCCTTTTGTCGTACCGGTACGACCAGGTGAGGCCGATGTGTTGTTGAATCGGTTCTTCTTCGAAAAAATACTTGGGATTGAGCGAGATGACGGTATCGGAAACCCGGGAAATGCGGTAGTCAATGGTGGTGGAGAAGTAGTCGTAGAGTCCGCTTCGCTTGGTCAGCCTCAGATACCCCTGCGTCTCTTCGCGCTGGAACGCGTCCGGATTCCTGAAGAAGTCAAGTTTGTTGTCGGTGGTCCCCCAGGCAACCTCCTTCACACGGGTGGTGTAAAACCCAACGGTAAGACCGATGTTCATCTTGCGGTTGATGTACGGTCTGGTGTAGTAGATCCCGTATCGTTGCGTGTAACCGAACAAGGCCTGCACCTGCAGGATGTCGTCCCTCCCGGTGAGGTTCTCCTGGCGAACGAAGGCACCGTAATTGGTACGGGACAGGTCTTTCCTTTGCCACCACTCGTTCAGGTTGCGGTCGGCGATCTCAAACACCGGAGAGGGCCACAGGTACCATCTTTCTGTCAAGTCGATGTGAATGACCGTTTCGCGGTTGTCCGTTTGGAAATAACGGATTTCAACGAAATTGAACAGTCCGGTATTCATCAGGTTTTGCCGGCTTCGTTCGATGGCCGATTCAAGCACGTACATGGGAAGCGTGTCGTGTTCCCGGAATGTCATTTCCCTAAGAATGATGGGTAGCCTGGTCCGTTCGTTGCCTGTGACGATGATCCGCTGAATGATCGCCGGCCGGAGGCTGATGCTGTCAAAAGTATCTTGTGATATCGATCTTGGGATCAGGGATTGAAGCGATTGGATATCCGCCGGTTGAAGCCTGATAATACTGTCGGAGTCGGCTTGCGCAAAGGCACAAGACTGCCAAAGCTGGAGGAAAAGAATAAGTAAAAGCCGGGTTCTCACCCTGCGAAGAAAAATCAAAAAATCGGAACTTCAGGTTGGGGGTGGATCGCAGATAGGTGCGAATCACATGTTGAGGTAATTCATCAGCCCTTCGTAACGGTTTTGAAGGTCCTCGGAATGCTCACTTTGGTGGAAAGAGGAGGTGACGTTGTAATTCAACCGGTAGAAAGCGGCCAGGATACGGCTCAGGTCAACCTTGTCGACCTTCAGGGTGATTTCAATGGTATTTGAATCGCGGGTGGCTGAAACGCTGGCACTCAGGATGTGGGCGCCGTCAGATTCGATGATCTGGGCGATATGGCTCATGGAGTAATCCTTGAACTGCATTTCAAGAATGATGATCCCACCGGGCATGTAAACACTTTTGCTTTCGGCGAAATAAGATACCAGGTCGTTGACCGTGACCAGTCCGAGGTATTCCTGCTGACTGTTCAGCACGGGCACAAGATCCAACTTGTGCAGCGATGCGAGTTTGGTGAGGTCGTAAACGTGCTGGTTGTCGAAAACGAAAATCCGGTGGTAGCGCAAGTTCGCATCGCCGATCAGGGTTTGCCGGAGTTCGGGGGAGTTGATCTCCGATTTGTAAACCAACCCCAGGTACTCTTTGCCTTGAAGAACAGGCAGCGCATTGATCCGGAGCTCGTCCATCCAGACAAGTGCGCGTCCGCAGGTGTCGGCCGGTTTGAGAGGAGGAATGTTATCGGAGATGAGCCTGGAGGCGAACATGGTCTTTGTCTATTGAAGTTGAACGGAAGCGTCTGGAATAGGTTACGGACAAACATAGGCCTTTATTGCATCGGTGCCATAGGGTTCACCCGATTGTGGTATCCGCCTCTTTCTTGAACAGATGATGGCCTGAATTTGTTCAGCATGCTGTGACGGTTTCATGCCAATGGCTTATTCTTGCACATCAATGACGAAGCTGAGTGTAAACATCAACAAGATCGCGACCCTGCGCAATGCACGCGGAGGGCGGTTGCCCGATCCCGTTTTGGCTGCTGTTAAGATCCAGGAATTCGGTGCCGATGGTATTACCGTTCATCCGCGACCCGACGAGCGTCATATCCGTTACCGCGATGTTTTTCTGCTTC
>Ga0315902_10007297_pt1 | contig 15138 bp, 9 predicted proteins | sample LakEriMetagenome_9_FD_203523 | JGI IMG/M metagenome (GOLD analysis project Ga0315902, IMG submission 203523) | Freshwater fungal communities from buoy surface, Lake Erie, Ohio, United States - Buoy 12 MA117 | ecosystem: Environmental > Aquatic > Freshwater > Lake > Lake biofilm | place: USA... | reverse complement strand
TCTCAAGAACATCGACGTAGTCATTCCTCGCAATCAGCTAGTCGTGATTACTGGGCTAAGTGGGAGCGGTAAATCATCGCTCGCCTTCGATACGATTTATGCGGAAGGACAGCGCAGATATATAGAGACATTTGGCGCATATGCTCGTCAGTTCATTGGCGAGATGGAACGGCCGGACGTGGATAAAATCAATGGACTTTCGCCGGTGATTTCCATAGAGCAAAAAACGGTAAGTCGTAATCCTCGCTCAACTGTTGGAACGATTACCGAAATCTACGATTTCATGCGACTATTGTATGCCCGCGCTTCCGATGCATATAGCTATGAAACAGGCGAGCGCATGGTTCGTTATAACGACGATCAAATAGTTCAGCTTATCCGGGAAGAATACGCCAATCAAAAAATTGTGATCCTCGCGCCATTGGTAAAGGGACGCAAAGGGCATTACCGCGAATTGTTCGAATCCATCATGAAGCAGGGGTATTTGCGGGCGCGCATCGACGGTGAAATCACGGAGCTAACCAAAGGTCACAAGGTTGATCGTTACAAAATACACGACATCGAACTGGTTGTGGATCGGTTGGCCATCGGACCAATTGTTTCCGCCAAAAAAGATGCTGCCGATAGCGAACTTTTGCGCCTTCGTCAAACTGTAGGTACTGCGCTAAAACTGGGTAAGGGGACTATTATTGTAATGCCCCACGCGGAAGGTCAGCCCAAGTCGACGGGTAAAAAGAAGGCACATCAGGCCGTTAAACATTTTAGCCGGCATTTAATGTGTCCGACTTCGGGAATATCCTACTCCGAACCTGAGCCTAACTTGTTTTCATTCAATTCGCCTTATGGCGCATGCCCTCATTGCAGCGGTTTGGGTGAAGTGGCTGAGGTCGACATGGAGAAAATCATTCCCGACCCTACCCGTTCAATAAAAAAAGGTGGCATCGCACCATTGGGAGAGGGCAGAAACAATTGGTGGTTTCAGCAGGTGGAAGCAGTGGTGAAACATTTTGGCTATGATCTGAACACCCCCATTTCCGACATAGATGAGGATGTAATCAACGCGCTACTCTACGGTTCAGAAGAACTGTTTGAAGTAACAACTTCCGGAAGTAGCACCTACCAGATAAAGTATGAAGGCATCATCGCTCAGATAGAGAAGCAGATTGATGAGGATAGTTCACCTGCGCTGCGTCGCTGGGCTGAAAGCTTTATGAATAAGATGCCTTGTCCGGAATGCAAGGGCGCCAGAATTAAAAAAGAAGCACTCTTTTTCCGCATCGGAAATAAAAACATCGCCGAACTATCGTCGATGGGTATGCATGAGTTGATTGCGTGGTTAGAGAATATTGAAGATAAGATGTCGCAACGCCAGCTATCCATAGCCCACGAGCCACTCAAAGAAGTGCGGAACCGACTGCGTTTTCTAGTAGATGTCGGGTTGGACTATCTCACGCTGCACCGCAGTGCCCGCACTCTGAGCGGCGGCGAAGCGCAGCGTATTCGCTTGGCTACCCAAATAGGATCACAATTGGTGGGTGTGCTCTACATACTCGATGAGCCTAGTATTGGGCTTCATCAGCGCGACAATCACAAGCTCATTGCCTCTTTGCAAGCATTGCGCGATGGCGGTAACAGCGTCATTGTAGTAGAACATGACCGCGATATGATGTTGCAAAGTGACCACCTCATCGATATCGGGCCCGGTGCGGGAACGCACGGCGGGCGCATTATGTCCCAAGGTAATCCCAACAAACTCAAAGAGCTCGACAGCATCACGGCTCGTTATCTGCGCGGCGATTTGCGCATAGAGGTGCCATCGCAACGCCGAAAGGGTAACAAGAAAAAACTGGTGCTAACGGGGGCCAGTGGCCACAACCTTAAAAATGTAGACCTTGAAATTCCATTAGGAATGTTTGTGGGAATAACGGGCGTAAGTGGTAGCGGTAAATCGTCGCTTATTGAGCATACCCTCTACCCTATTTTGAACCGACATTTTTATAACGGAGTTAAAAAACCGCTCCCCTATAAAACAATCAAGGGATTAGAAAACCTTGATAAAGTGATTGAAATTGACCAAAGCCCGATTGGTCGCACCCCACGCAGTAATCCGAGCACGTATACAGGCATCTTCACCGATATCAGAAATCTGTACGCATCACTTCCTGAGGCGAAGATTCGCGGCTATCAACCGGGGCGTTTTTCGTTCAACGTGAGCGGAGGACGCTGTGAAACGTGCAAAGGTGCGGGGGTAAAAACAATCGAAATGAATTTCTTGCCCGATGTATTGGTTGGTTGTGAGATCTGTTCGGGCAAGCGTTACAACCGTGAGACACTGGAGATACGATTTAAGGGCAAAAGCATAGCCGATGTGCTCGACATGACTGTGGACCAGGCGGTGGATTTTTTCGATGCACACCCTCGTATTCGACATGTTGTGAAAACGCTTCAAGACGTTGGCCTCGGATATATTACGCTGGGCCAGCACTCAACGACCCTTAGTGGAGGTGAGGCTCAACGTGTAAAGCTATCCACCGAGCTTGGAAAGCGCGACACAGGAAACACCCTTTACATACTGGATGAGCCCACTACAGGACTTCATTTTCAAGATGTTCAAATGCTGATTAATGTGCTGAATCGATTAGTAGACCGAGGTAACACAGTGCTCGTCATTGAGCACAATATGGATGTTATCAAGGTGGCCGACTACTTAGTGGATGTAGGACCCGAAGGTGGTCATGGGGGCGGACAAATTATCGCAGCCGGCACCCCCGAGGCAGTGAGCAAAGTGAAAGGCAGCTGGACCGGAAAATTTTTAAAGGCTGAACTCTGATTGAATTGCGAAGCTCCGCAGTGCTTTTCTAGAAATCATTTCTATTCCTTCGCCCAATAACCGGGACCTTGGCTTTTTTGTCGAATTTTCCACGCAGTTCATTGAAGATTGCAAGCCTTCTTTTGCACTGGGGCCTTATTACACGTTGCCCAGCATCCGAAAACTATTCCTGGGTAATATGTACTCTCCGTCCTCGGGTCGACGAATCATCGCGTAAAATTCTTTGCACATGTAATTGATTTGACGTCGGAAAGGCCGTTTCTCCAAATAGCTTTCCCACGCTTCAAGCGCTAACTTCTTGGTGACCTCCCAAGCGTAATTGTTAAATCCATCCGGGCGTGAAAAGCTGTCTACGTACTTTTTTACTTCAGGTAATGTGTTCACGGTGTTTTTCATGTGTGCGTTATTTATGTCAATCATGTCGCAAAAGAGCCTCACCGCATTGTAATGGATTTACAACCCAAAAAGTTATTTCGATTTTTTTCTAGGTTGTTTTGTTGTGATAAAACATACACTCTGATGAAAATCAAATTATTTTCGTGAATGGTTACTAACCAGTAATTAACAATATAGAATGCTTAAAGACCTATCTATCATAGATTTAATTATTCATAGTCCTCTGAATGGGTGTTCATAAAAGGGTATTATGAATTAACTAGATTAAGTAGGTAACTAGAAAGTTTTTATATCTTGGCCTAGAATTTATCGCGCATTTATTTGGATTAGTCTAAAATTCACCTATATTTGTAGTGTGTTTTAGACGATTCACCGATGAGCGAAAGAAACTTTAACCCCAACCCCGCTTCTCCATCTTTTGGAATGACGTCTATTACCGGTCATAAACTAGCAGAGCTGAAGGCTGTATATCACGACCTGGTATCGAGGGTGGTTACTTCACAAAGTAATTCAACGCTCCTCTTCTCCCACTTCGGTGATTTCGACACGGCCAAAGTAGAGTCAACGCTTCGTCTTATAGAGAGCGGTGTGCTGGAGGCCGGTGACAAACGTGCTACCATGCGGAGAGTATGTGGCATGCTCGTAGAGTTGCTTCAAAATATTTCTATACACGGTGCGCGCGATAGTAAGGGGCACATGCATGCATACCTCATTGTGTCTAAAGTGGGCGACGAATACAGGCTCTTTTCAGGCAATTTGATTCTAGCCGATATGGCGGAAAAAATGCAAAGCCGAATGGATCATTTGATCAGCCTCGACGCTACCGAACTTCACAAGCTTTATATTGAAATCCTGTGCAACGAAGAATTCAGTTCGCAAGGCGGCGCAGGTCTAGGATTGGTTACCTTGGTGAAACGCGCTGAAAACAGAGTGCGATTCAAAGTAGGAACTATCGACGAACACTTCGGGTTCTTTCGTTTGGAAATAGCCATCCCCATCGTTTAAGAACTTCTAACGGTCGTTCTTGTCTTATAGCTCCACTCGAGTTGATTCATACTTCATTCAATGGATGGTCTAATTTCGCAGACCATGAAATCTATCATCGCTACGGTAATCGCATCTGCTGCACTTGTAAGCGCATCCCTCCTGCTTACTCAATGCAACACTTCGAGAACTAACAATAAATTCAGTGATCCGGAACTGATGAAGATTGCAGAATTCGCTGATCACCGAACTGCCGATTCATTGATAAAATATCTGAAGCACAAACAACCCCTATTGCGCGTCGAATCGGCCTATGCGCTGGCTAGTGTGCGAGATCCCAAAGCTGTCAATGAATTGCATGTATTGATGCAAGACCCCGTGGCGGAAGTGCGCGCAGCAGCTGCCTATGCCCTTGGACAAATACTTCATCCAAGTTCTGTTGAACCTCTTTCATTGCGATTAAATGCAGAGAGCAATGAGGAAGCCTTTATAGCCATTGCCGAAGCATTGGGGAAAATTGGTGGGGCTCTCCGTGCGGCATCCACAGCACCTGAATGGACAGAAAATGCAGCTAATGCACTTGCCAATATGGAACGATCCGATTCCATCGGCATACACGCATTGGCGAAAGGTGCTTTCTGGTTGCATAATGGAGGATGGGACGACACACAGTTAATGAATAAACTAGCTACCTGCTATCCAACCCAATCTACCATCAACCGACGCATGATTGCCTTCGCCATGGCTCGCTACCGTGGTAATTGGTATAGCGACACGCTTCAAGTTAATCGTTTTATAAGCCAACTTCAGCAAGAAAATGATCCGCTCGTTGTTGCGGTTGGAGTTTCTGTTGCTGGTCGCGCCAAAACTTTAACCTCAGCAGATTTTATCAAGCAAGTAATTTCGACTAGTTCCGACAGCCGTCAATTGATAGCTGCTTGCCGCGCAGCCGGCAATAATTTGGGTATAGATGCCGCCATGTTGCTACCGCTTTTGCATCACTCCCATCCGCATATTGCAGAAGAAGCGTGTGCTGCATTGAAAAATAAAACACTTGACAAGAAAAATCGTGAGCTGGTTCATATCGCCAGTCAACAGATGCGGCCTTCACTGCGAGCCATGGTTGTGCGCATGCTGCATCAACAGGGCGATACACTGCGCGTGAACGATTGGTACAACTCTATAGGACAAACGCAACAGGCATACGATCGAGTGGCGCTTATTCGTGCCCTTGGAGTAAGCGGACAAAGCGCGGTCATGTGCTATCGCGAAGCCTTACAAAACGCCGACATTCTTCAAGCCAATGCATTTGCGGAGGCCTTCATCGAATCGCACAATCAATCCGATTTTCCGGCGGATATTCATTATTCTGAAAGCCTTTTAGAACTCATCCGACGCAACGACATCGGCATTACCGCACTTTGCGCTGCAGAACTTCGCAACCTTCAGCTCACGACAGAAGAAAAGTCGATACTCAACGATGCATTGTTGCAAGCATTGGGTGTACTGACCTTGCCCAAAGAAGTTGAAACCGCCAACGAAATCATCAAAACCCTCAATGCATGGGGCATTTCGCCACGCGAAGAAATTAAGCCAAGTTTCAACCATCCCATCGATTGGGAATTGGTAAAGTCAATACCTCGTCATCAGCGCGCTCTCATCATAACCAATAAAGGCACCATCGAAATTGAATTGCATGTGGAAGATGCCCCGGGAAGTGTTGCCTCGTTTGTGAAATTATGTCGTGAAGGATTTTATAACGGCAAAGCCTTTCATCGGGTTGTACCCAACTTTGTTATTCAAGGTGGATGCCCTCGAGGTGACGGCATGGGCGGGACGGATTATACTCTTCGATCAGAATTTCGATTGCACGACTACAGCACAGGGGCGGTCGGTCTGGCATCGTCGGGGCCCGATACTGAAAGCTGTCAGTGGTTCATCAATCATCTTCCTACTCCTCACCTAGAGGGACGCTACACCATCTTTGCGCATGTCCAAAAAGGCCTTGAGGTCGTCGATCAAATTACCATTGGCGATTCCATCGAGCGTATTGAAATTGTGGAAGAATAACAAGGCTTTAGCATTATTCTGCAAACCGTAGACATACGAAGGACTATATTTGCCATGAATTTGATTTACGCTTATCAGGCGTGCCCCCGGTGGGCCATTTCCGTCACCTGATTGTTCTGATCATTTCACGAACATATTTATACTTTTTATTCTAATGAATTTTGAATCATTGGGACTCATTGAGCCCCTGTTAAAAGCCTTGCACCAAGAAGGCTACGAAAAACCCACGCCCATTCAGCATCAGGCTATACCTATCGTGCTCGAAGGAACCGACTTGCTCGGATGCGCCCAAACCGGCACAGGAAAAACGGCTGCCTTTGCACTCCCTGTAATACAACTACTGCACAATCGCACAGTTGACTCAAGAAGCAAACGCCCCATCCGTGCGTTGATATTAACCCCTACCCGCGAACTCGCCATTCAAATTGAAGAGAGCTTCAAGGCATACGGCAGGCATACGCCCTTAAAGTACCTGGTCATCTTCGGTGGTGTTGGTCAATATCCGCAAACACAGGCACTCAAATCCGGAACCGATGTGCTCATTGCTACACCCGGCCGTTTATTGGACCTGATGAACCAAGGGTTTATCGATTTGCGACAGCTTGAAATCTTCATACTCGATGAGGCCGACCGAATGCTCGACATGGGCTTCATTCACGATGTGAAAAAGGTCATCGCCAAGTTGCCTGCAAAACGACAATCGCTCTTTTTCAGTGCCACCATGCCACCGGAGATTCAGCGACTAAGTGCAACCATTCTGTCTAATCCCAAAAAGGTAGAAGTAGCACCACCCGCCACGACCGCCGAAAAAATTGCGCAATGCATTTATTATGTGAACAGAAACGATAAAAAACAAATACTGTTGCATGTGTTATCAGATCACAACATTGAGCGCGCACTGGTATTCACACGCACCAAACATGGAGCGAACAAGGTGGTAAAAGATCTGCAGAAAGCAGGCATTACCTCAGAAGCGATACATGGCAACAAGTCTCAAAATGCTCGTCAGCTTGCGCTGAAAAATTTCAAAAGTAAAATCACACGGGTATTGGTAGCTACCGATATAGCTGCGCGGGGTATTGATGTGGACGATCTCACGCACGTAATTAATTTCGAAATACCGAATGTGCCCGAGACCTATGTGCACAGAATTGGCCGCACGGGAAGAGCCGGAGCATCCGGTATTGCCATTTCATTTTGCGAGGCGGAAGAGGTCACGTATGTCAGAGATATTCAGAAGCTAACCGGTGTACAAATTCCGGAAGGAGAAGATCGAGGAGGCGCTCCCCTGCCCGATTTCGACATACGAATGAACTCAGCACAGCCTTCGAGAAATCAGGGTAATGGAGCGGGTCCAAGACATAGTAATCAGTCGAAAGGTGGCAACCAAGGCAAATCAAAACGTCCCTGGCGCCCCTTCAGTAAAAGAAAGAATTAAATTTGGCATAGCCGACACGTGTATTTTCGGTAGAACTAGTTAACACAATTGTTATCCAATTAGCGTTGACCTTGAAACCTGCATTCCATAAGGTTACAATTCAACTATGATGATGGTCGCTTGGAAAAAAATAAGTGAAATTGGGATTCGTCACGTTGCAAATGATGGCGATAAGAATGTGCTTCGCTTTATCAATCAACTCAACTTTTTCGCGGTTGTGTCGGTTATTGGCCATGCTATTATTCTTCAGCTGCAACTGGATTACAAGTATCCTCAGGTGTTCTTGTGGGAATTGAGCTATCTGCCACTTGCAGCGTGTATTTATCTTTTAAACACGATTGGACATGCAAAAGCAGCGCGTTGGTTTGGATCCTTATCGGTTATTGGTTATACCTCCTTTCTATACATTTTCGGCGGTAATTATTTCGGCGGATCCTACTTGCTCCTGGTTACCGGCGCTCTGCCAATGATAATTTTTCGCAGACCACTTCTGTACACGTTCTTTTTTCTTCTGCACGTAATAGCCTTCTTTCTTATCTACTATTACCAGCAATACTATCCTCCGTTCGTGAACTTTACAGCCGACGAGCAGAAAGCGCTCTATCCCGGCGGTGTTGTTTTTATGTTTCTGATTGCCTACGCCTCTATCCGATACTTCATTAATTTGAACCAATCGTATGCCGCCGAGCTATCCAAATCAAAGCAATTGATTCAGGAAAAAAAGCAGGAAATAATTTCGTCCATTAATTACACACATCACATTCAAACCTCCATACTCACCTCCGAGGTTGAATTGATGCGCACGATTCCATCTGCGTTTATATTGAATATGCCGAAGGACATCGTTTCAGGCGACTTTTTTTGGGCGCGGCGAACCAACGATGATATATACTTCGCTGTATGTGATTGCACAGGTCATGGTGTTCCGGCCGCAATGATCAGTATTATATGCCACAATGCGCTCAATCGTGCATTCGATGAATTGGACCAACCCGGACCGGCGCAACTTTTCACCCGGGTTCAATCTATTTTTTCAGAGAGTTTCAATGCTGAACAATACGAGGTGAACCCGGGGATGGAGGGTTCCATCTGCCGTATTTCCTTGCAAGAGGGTGCCATGAGCTGGTGTGGTGCGAAAACACCTCTGTGGGTGTGGAGAGACCATGAAATAATAGAACATCAACCCAACCGATTTGGAATTAGTCGAGAGGTTACCAAGAATTTTTTCAAGGAAGAAAAAATAGGTCTTTCTCCCGGCGATTGTATTTTCCTTTTCACCGATGGTTATGCAGACCAGTTCGGAAAAGATAGCGGAAAAAAGCTGAAGAAGAGCGGAATGCGTACGCTATTAAAACAGATTGGCTCCATGAAACTGTCGGAACAAAAGTCGATTCTGAAAAACTATATCACCCAATTCAGAGGTGCCGAAGAGCAGGTGGATGACATCTGTATCCTGGCATACCAATATCACCCTGAGTCAGAGATAAAGGATAAATAGTAACAGGCCGGACAGCGCTAGATAAAAGAGAGTCTGATTGGATTATGCTGAAGGGCTGAATTATATTTGGCTTCTAAACCCAATTTCCGATGCGAAGAATTTTACCCCTCTTCATTCTCTGTGTTATTTCACAACCCAGCGCATGGTCACAGTCGGGCCTTCTGGATAACACGTTTGGCACAAATGGCATAGCCACCCTCTCACCGGGAAGCCTGCACGATGTAGTATATGACGTCGATGTGCAACCCGATCAAAAAATTCTCTTTACTGGAGTGGCCAGAATAACGTCCTCTAACGGATTTACTTCCGACCTGGTAATTGGTCGCCTCGATAACGATGGCAATCCTGACGCTTCCTTTGCAACGAACGGAATTTACAACTTGGCCTCAGCAGGTGGATCCGTTTTTGGCTACGATTTAAAAATACAACCCGATGGGAAGATTGTCGTGTGTGGCGGCTACTCAGTAACGGCGAGCGATACCGAATTTATCGTTGTTCGACTCAACGAAGACGGCACCCCTGACATATCATTTGGCGGTGGCGATGGAATTTCAAATATTCAAGTCGATAGCAGCGAAGACTACGCCTATGAACTTGAATTGCTGAGCGATGGCAGAATTCTATTGGCCGGAACTTCTTCAGTACCCGGCTTTACTTACAGCCGCGGTATCGTAATGCAACTCTTACCCGACGGAAGTCTGGATGTATCATTTGGGGCGAACGGATACACTTCCGTTCAAATCAACAACACCTCGTCCGAAAATTTCCGTTGCCTCGAAGTGTTGCCATCGGGCAAATTCATTGCGGCCGGTTATTCGTATGCCGACTTCGAAAAGCTTTTCCTGGCCGGTTTCAATGCGGATGGTACACTTGATCAATCATTTGCCGAAAGTGGCATACACATCGGGCAATCCATCAGCGAAGCATTCGATATGGTCGTTTCAGACAATGTTGTTTTTGTGGGCGGAAGAATCAGCAACTCGGGAGGATTTGACGCAGGCATTTCATGCTTCACTACAGAAGGAACCCTCAATACCGCCTTTGGAGCTGGTGGAACCGTAGTTGCCAATTACAACCCGTTGGATTGTATTCTTGGATTGCATGCTCAGTCCGATGGCAAAATTATCGGCGTTGGCACTTCCGGCTTAGGTGGATTCGGCAATCGCGATATGTTTGCCACGCGCTACCTCCCCTCCGGTGAACTCGACACGGCATTCGGAAACGGTGGCTATACAATTATTCCGGTAACCAACAACTTTGAAGAAGCAAGCGCCGCAACTCAACAGGCCGATGGGAAAATAATCTTGGCCGGTTTTGCTGCCTTTACCGATAACAATATGGTTTTTCTGAGGCTTACCAATGAAGAGCAATCGAGCATTGTAACGCGCCAAACAACCAGCCAACTAACTATCTATCCTGTTCCTGCCATAGGAAGTTCAGTTTGGATTAAATCGGATCTTCCAATTAATGGTGCGATTGAATGCAAGCTAATGGATTTGAATGGTCGCGAAATATCGAAGTCCTTAGTCTACGGGCAAACTGCAGCCATTGAACTCGCGCTGCCTGCAGAACTGCAATCGGGCTGCTACTTAGTCCATCTTAAAGGATTCAACATCGATGTTACTTGCCCAATAATTCGATAGGTAACTTCAAGGGAAACTCGTCACATTGAAAATGTATCGGAGGTATGCTAACGTGCCTTCCGTAGATGCGTTTGCAATCAACTTATCAACCTGATTCGCTCATAACTCGTTTCACCTGCAAGGCATGAAACAGCGGCAGGCTTTACCTTAAGGCCCAATTGTTGCCAAGCCCGCACACCATGAAAAAACTCATCATTTTTCTCATTCTGCTACAGACCTTCGACTTGTATGCACAGCCCAATCGAACCTACACTATCAAGGACAAAAAGGCTATCAAAGCCTTTGAGGAAGCGCTTGCAGCATATGATCGCTTTGAATACCAGTCGGCTTTAATCACACTCGAAACGCTCATCAAGGAGAAGCCCGATTTTATTGAAGCGCAACTGATGCTTGCTCAACTCTATGATGAAACCGGTGCTACAGAGAATGCCATTGAGCCCTTAAAGAAAGCGCTCGCACTAAACGAACAATTTTATCCTGCCGCATGGATGATGCTCGCAGAATGCTATTTCGCGTTGGCCAACTATGAAGAGGCGGAGAAGGCAATTTCTAAATTCATTCCTTTACCCAAAAACGACCTGAAGCAAGAAAAGCGATCACAACTCATTCTAAGTAGTTGCATTTATGCCAAGTCGGCTATTCAACATCCGGTGCCATTCGAACCCATTAACCTTGGACCAAGCGTCAACACTGCTAATAATGAATACTATCCATGTATAACGGCCGATGAACAAACACTGCTCTTCACGCGGCTCATTGAAGACCCACAAACCGCAGGTCGCAAACAGGAAGATTTTTATATAAGTAAGCGAGCCGGAAAGGAATGGGGACAAGCCAATCCGGTGTTGGAAATAAACACCAATAAAAACGAAGGAGCCCCAACGCTCAGCGCTGATGGGCAGATGCTCATTTTCACCGCCTGCGAAACGGCTGATGGCAGCTGGGGCGGAACACGTCAAGGGCTGGGAAGCTGCGACCTCTTCTACTCTATGCGCACAGCAAGCGGTTGGACCGATGCCGAGAATATGGGTAACGCTGTCAATAGCAGCACCTGGGAAAGTCAACCCAGCTTCGCCGCGAATGGTCGCACACTTTATTTCGTGCGTGGTAAGCGCACTGCGTCTGGTATAAAAGAACAAGACATTTATTATAGTTATCTTCGAGAAACAGGGGAATGGGCAGTGCCTGTTAAAGTACCCGGAAGAGTAAATACTATTTTCGAAGAGGAAAGTGTCATGATTCACCCCGATGGTCACACGCTCTACTTCAGTAGCAATGGTCATTCTGGTATGGGAGGTCTCGATATTTTTATGAGTCGCTTGCTGCCAAGTGGTGAGTGGGATGCCCCCATCAATCTGGGCTACCCTATCAACACACACAAAGACGAGAACTCCATTCAGGTGACTGCACGCGGCGAAATAGCTCTGTTTGCCAGCGATCGATTCGGAGGACAAGGAGGCTTGGATTTGTATCAATTTAAATTGCCTGCACGCGTGCAGCCTTCACTCGTAACCTATGTCGCCGGTATTATCAGTGATAAGCTTAGCTACAAAAAACTGGAAGCACGACTCGAATTAATCGATCTGGAAACAGGAAAAACAATAACAGAGGCATATAGCAATAAAGGAACGGGCGACTATTTGCTATGCATTCCTGCAGGAAAAGACTATGCTCTCAACGTAAGCAAAGAAGGTTATCTGTTTCATTCAGAAAATTTCAGCTTGAAAAACTTTAGCGGTTATGAGCCCTATCGACTCGATGTTCAACTTCAAAAATTGAGGCCAGGCGCTACAATTGTCCTCAACAATGTGTTTTTCGAAACAGCGAAATGGGAACTAAAGCCCGAGTCCATGGTAGAACTCGACCGATTGGTGGCACTGCTCAAAGCCAATCCGGAGAAGAAAATCGAAATTGGCGGGCACACCGACAATGTGGGAAGCGACGAAACCAACTTAACGCTATCGAACAATCGCGCGCAAAGTGTAGTCGACTACCTCATCAAAAAAGGGATTACCTCTACTCGACTCACAGCCAAAGGTTATGGCGAAACGCAACCGATAGACACCAACGACACCGAAGCCGGACGAGCAAAAAATAGACGCACCGAATTTCGTGTCATTGAATAATTCAATTGTAACATGAGTGATTCTTAATCCATTCTAAGTTGCCCACTTGAAAATCAACATACAATGCATTTATACGTTCGTAGTATCCACCCAATAGTCTTCTCTAATTAACCTCCGGGCAATAATGCCTGACCGGTTCGTTAGTATGTTTGAAAGAAGAACAAACCTCCAGTAAAAACAATCCGAATTCAGTTCAGCGCGGACTAGCCGTTTCAAATAACCCCCACGCCCCAAACCATTAATTCACTTTTCCCATGCGCCAACTCCTATTGCTCAGTGCCATCCTTATCCTCGTCGGCTGCTCCTCGTCCAACACGCTCTTCGAAGAACATCAAAGCGTAGGCGATGACCTCGTTTGGCAACCGAGCGAACCAATCACATTTACCATCGATGTGAAAGAAAACAAACATGCCTATGAAATGGCCGTAGCTGTTCGCTATGCAAATGGATACCCATTCGATAAGCTTCCTATTTATCTCATCGAAACAGTTCCGAGCGGTGAATCAGTGCGCAAAGACATCGATATCATCATTCAACCTGAACCGGGCGAATACCTTGGTGAAAAAGGCTTAGACATCATCGATTTGGAACATGTAGTTGACACCAATAAGGAGTTTCCGGAATTTGGAAAATATACCTATACGCTCATGCCCAACATCGATGATCCCTCAGGTTTTCCGTTACTGATGGAAATCGGTCTCATACTTCGAGACCCTCAGCAGAAATAACTCTTGTGCGTTGCATCTTTGCAACATGGATACCCGCATTGCCACCGATTTAGCGCAGGCTCAATTGCTGCTGAATGCAGGTAAGCTCGTGGCTATACCTACGGAGACAGTTTATGGTCTTGCGGCAAACGCGTTCAATGCGGATGCGGTCATTCACATATTCGAAACAAAAAATCGTCCACACTTTGACCCGCTCATCGTGCACGTGGGAAGCATCGCACAGGTAAAGGAAGTTGCAACGCACATTCCGGAAAACGCATATCAACTGATGCAGACGCTATGGCCGGGGCCGCTCACAATAGTGCTGCAAAAACACGAGCGGGTGCCTCACATTGTAACCTCTGGTCTCGAGACTGTAGGTGTGCGAATGCCGAACCACCCCATGACCCTCGATTTGCTGCGCTCCATCGATTTTCCCCTGGCCGCCCCGAGCGCAAATCCGTTTGGATACATATCCCCTACTTCGGCAATGCACGTTGCCGAGCAATTAGGCGAACGTATTCCATTCATACTCGATGGTGGTGAATGCATGGTGGGTGTAGAATCAACTATTATCGATTGTAGCGGTGATACACCTACCATACTGCGTCTTGGAGGAACAGCCGTCGAGACCATTGAAGAGATTATAGGTAAAGTGGTGGTGAACGCCATCAGTACCAGCTCGCCTCAAGCGCCCGGTATGCTGCATACACACTATGCACCACGGAAACCTATGCTCGTAGGCAACATACACGAACTCCTTCATGAGGGAGGACACGATGTGAGTATTCTTAGCTTCAGAGACAGCTTCCACAATTTCCGCAACATCCGCCTTTCGGAAACAGGCGATTTACACGAAGCGGCGCGCAACCTATTTGCTGCCATGCGTAAGCTCGATGCCGATCATCATAGTACAATACTTGCGGAATTTGTGCCGGACTATGGATTGGGACGTGCCATCAACGATCGGCTGAAACGCGCCGCTGCGAAATAATTCGATTAGCGAACCAAAACAATGTGCCCTCTGCGTTCCACCGCGTTACCCTTGCTGGTTCGACAAACTAGTATAAAGTCGTAAACTCCATTGGGCGCAAAAAACCCATCGAACATACTATCACCAAGCCATGGCTCCGCGGGGTCGGTCGACACAAATACTTCACTCCCCCAGCGATTGTATACAGTGAGTTGATACGATTCTACGTTGTTTACTGATGGCCAGTATTCGTCATTAATTCCATCGCCATTGGGGGTAAACATGGTGGGCATAAAAATCGTTACAGAACAATCTTCGAAAATCACATGCAACGAGTCGCTGCTTACTCCGCACGCATTGCCTACCTCAATTGCCAAGTCCATCGATTCTTCTATCGATATCATTTCTGTGCTGTCGCCGGTAGACCAAGTATAATAGTCGGCAAATTCTCCCAACGCTGTCAATTCGTATCA
>Ga0315902_10007296_pt1 | contig 15140 bp, 12 predicted proteins | sample LakEriMetagenome_9_FD_203523 | JGI IMG/M metagenome (GOLD analysis project Ga0315902, IMG submission 203523) | Freshwater fungal communities from buoy surface, Lake Erie, Ohio, United States - Buoy 12 MA117 | ecosystem: Environmental > Aquatic > Freshwater > Lake > Lake biofilm | place: USA... | reverse complement strand
TCGTATCCAAAAGGAAGTAAAACCTCGCATTTTGGTAATAAATAATCCCAACAATCCTCGCGGTAAAGTCTATACGGAAAAAGAATTACAGAAAGTGATTGAATACTGTGGACAGGAAAATATCCTTGTTATGATTGATGAAAGTTACAGTGAGTATCTAGTGAATGAACCTTTCTTCTCATGCACGAAACTTATTGAGAATTTTTCGCACGTGTTGGTGCTTCAAAGCATTTCTAAGGATTTAGGATTATCTGGATGGAGAATCGGTTATATCATTGCGGACAAGGACGTAATTAATGCAATTGTACCGCTAAACCAACATTTAATCACCTGTGCCCCAACTGTCTTGCAGTTAGCCCTTGCGGATAATTACAAAGAAATCAGAGTAAACGCAAAAAAGAACATAGCAGAATTAATGAGCAAGCGTGAATTAGTTCGTAAATTACTTGTCGAATATGAGTTATTTCCTTTAGAAGGTAACTCAACATTCTATTTCTTCATCGACATTGGAAGATATGTAATGGATGTAAAAAAATTCTGCTATGATTTACTCATGGAAGATTATGTCTCAGTTATTCCTGGAGTTGCATATGGAAATTCAACTTCCACTTTCATTAGAATTTCTTTCGCGGCGGAGCCATTAGACAGAATTAAGACAGGATTAGAGAAACTAACAAAGAAACTTGGTGTTTAATTGAGTAAATTCAACGATGAAAGAGCAGTAAAACAGTCAAAAATGAAAAGGGATTCAAATGTTCGTCATGCGACAGATAGTTGGATTTCGTCTGTAAGAGAGTATGACTATGTTTATAACTTTGATTGGTTAGGAATTCCAGTTATTCAATTTCCAAACGATTTAGTTGTTTTGCAAGAGGTTATTTACGAAAGTAAGCCACAATTAATTATAGAAACGGGAATTGCACGGGGGGGTTCGGCATCTTTTTTTTCGTCTATCTTGGCATTATTGGATTTGATGGAGTGTGGAGAGGACGGGCCCCCAAAGGTTAGGAGAAAGTATCTTGGTATTGATATCGATATTAGGCAAGAAACCAAATCTCTTTTAAAGCAACACCCAATACTGAAAATGTACGCCTCCACAATCGAAGGGAGTAGTATTTCGGAGAACGTGCTCAACGAAGTCGACAAAATCAGCAAAGATTTCAACCGTGTCATGGTCGTGCTGGATTCAAATCACACAAAGGATCATGTTTTATCAGAATTGATTTACTATTCCAAGTTTGTAACGAAGGACTGCTTTCTAGTTGTTTGCGATACATCAATTGAATGGGATAATAAGAGTTTATGGATGAATAAGCGGGAATGGGGTCCAGGCAATAACCCCATGACAGCAATCACTAAGTTTCTAGAGAGAAATATAGAATTCTCAATCCGCGAAGATGTTTCAGATAAAGCTCTGATTTCATCAATGCGGAATGGATTTTTACAAAGACGGCACAATCTCTAGAATAATTGAAGTAAGATTCTTCTTTTTATAGAGAATCAGATCGGTGACACCTTATGACGTATTTCATATATGTTGAATTTCCGCATAATGTCTTTTAAATTTTGGAAATATTGAGACTATCCATAATTTCCTCAATGATTCAAAAAATAAATTGACTTGGAATTATAATAAATTTGAAATCAAATCTGAAACGAGATTTAGCTCAGCATCCTGAATGTCATGATATGAAGGGAGATTAATAGATCTTCGTGGAATATCGTAAGCAATCAAGTTTTCAAATCTTGGTAAACCGAATATTTTTGTGGAGCTCAAAGGATGAAAAAATGGTCTAGCGTCTATGCCTTTAGACTTGAAAACTCTAAAAAATCGTTCAATATTTATATTTAGCGAATGGTGAAACACGGCGGTCGGCATCCAAGCTCCAATCTGTGTATATTTCTGAACCGGGTTCAGTGCCACAAAGCCTGATTTTTCAAGCTTTATCTTGTAGAAATCAAGAATTTCTCTCTTTCTTCTAACTAAGTCTTCAACCCGTTCTAATTGTGCACAACCAATTGCAGCCTGTAAGTTGGAGATTTTATATTTGAAACCAATATCTTCAGCCCAAAACTGCTTAGCCTGTCCGCGCCTCCGTCCATGATTACTAAGTGTTAGGACCTTCTCGAACAGTCCTGAGTCATTTGTGACAAACATTCCTCCCTCTCCAGTCGTTATAGTCTTACTTCCATGAAAGGAAAAAGTTCCAAACTTTCCCATTGAACCAGCTCGCTGTCCGTGGTATGTAGACCCAATTGCTTCGGCCGCATCTTCAATGATAGGGATGTTGTATTTTTCTCCAATACTCATTAATTGGGTCATTTCACAAAGGTTTCCATAAAGATGAGTCACAATGATGGCCTTCGTATTTGGAGTAATGGCCTCCTCGACTCTTTTGGGGTCTATACACCAAGTGTCACTCAAAATATCAACAAAAACAGGTTTTGCTCCAAGATGAACAATTGGTGCAGCTGTAGCGATCCAGTTCGTGTCAGCAAGTACAACTTCGTCACCGGGACCAATTCCTAAGGCGGCTAGACCCATATGTAGAGCTCCAGTACAGCTAGACGTTGCGATGGCATACTTAACATCTAAGTGCTCCCTAAATGCGTTTTCAAATCGAATAATGTAGTCATAACAATTTTCCCCCCAACCATTCGTTGCAGCATCTGTTGCATATTTTATTTCCAGCTCAGTTATTGACGGTTTGGTGTAAAAGATTTTTTTGTTCACGACTCTACGCTCGCTTCGCTGCATGGGCACAAAAGAAATCCAATAGTCTCACGAAATCTATTTACAAAATTAGCACTAGGTATCTCATACAGTTTCTTACTTGATGACGCTGTTTCAACAAAACCAATTAGAACAAACTTTGCGAGATACTGCATCCCCAAAGCATACTAAAAACTCTTGCGGTATCTCAAAATAAGCGAATTAGTCAAAAAGGGAATTTTCCAAGTGCCCTTAATCAACAAGTTTAATCTCTGGGAGAAGCTGATAAATGACTGTTTTGTGGGAAACCAGTAATCGTGTCAAATAGGCAAGTTCTTGCGATATATTCCACGGAAGAGCAATGAATAAATCTATTTCAGTAAATCTTACAAGATCACTAAATGGATGCACGGGGATGTGACTTCCAGGAAGGAACTTTCCTTGTTTAGAGGGAGCCGAATCAAATACATATTGGATATCACCTCTTCCTAATCGAAGAAAATTGATTAGAGTATTGCCCTTTGCTGCTGCGCCAAGACCAGCGACTATATTTCCAGCGCTTTTTTGAGTAAAGAAGAACTCCTCTAATTTTCTTTCTAGGATATCTACTGATTCTTGAAACTTTGATAAGTTCTCGAGATTAGTTGCTTTAACTTCCAAATCAACTATTGGAGTTATTTGGTATTCAAAATTAGAAGTCATTGAATTATTCTTTGCGTAAATACGGATACTTCCACCGTGAGTTGGAACAAGTTCGATTTTAATAATACCTAATTGGTATCTGTCTAGTAAATTACGAATAGATGTAGCTGAGAAATATGAATAGTGCTCATGATAAATAGTGTCAAAAAGAGTATGTTCTAATAATTGACCAAAGTATTGCACTTCAATAATAAGAATTCCATTATCGGATAAGAGCATTTTTGCTGCCTCTGTAAAAGTTTGTAGCTCAGGGACATGTGCAAATACATTATTTGCAATAACTACATCAGCAGCTCGCTTTTCGCTTTTTATTTGATAGGCAGTATCAAGATTTAGGAAACAGTTATAGACGTGATGTCCTTTACCGATAGAGATATCTGCTGCTAATTTCGTTGGTTCGATTCCATAGGCAGCAATTCCTCTTTGGGCTAGCCTCTCGAGGAGATAGCCATCATTTGATGCAATTTCTGCGACAAGGCTATTGCTATCTAAGTGAAATTCTTTAATTACGCTATCAACTAACTCATGTGAATGTTTAATCCAAGTGGTAGAGGTGCTTGATAGATATGGGTAATCAGGGGTAAATAACGCTTCTCCAGAATGAAAATCTCTAGTCTGGACTAATTTGCACTCTTGGCAGAAAAGTAAGACTAACGGGTAGTGAATTTCGCCCTTTGAGAGATCCTCTTTGCTTAAGAGAGCGTTTGATGGAGGAGCAAACCCTAGGTCAAGTATTTCAATAAGTTCTTTAGCACCACAACTTCTACAATTTTGGTGTGTCAATTCTTTACCTCTGAGAATGAGGGTAAATTTCTATCTGACTCTGAAATAGAACTGATGGGCAAAGGCCAACTTATCCCAATGTCAGGATCTAGTGGATTCACACCTTGAGAGTTATCGGGGCTATAGTCATTTGAATGTAGGTAAAGAAGCGTAGTCTCATCTTCCAGAGTCTGAAACCCGTGAGCCACTAATGGTGGAACCAAGAGACTCCCTGACCCAGGAGTTAGACGGTAGGAAGCATATTTGCCGTACGTCTCTGAGGTGGGACGCATATCCAAGAGAACGTCCATAATGCTTCCCTTGATACAAGAGATGAGCTTTGCTTCCAAAAACGGTTCGACTTGGTAATGAAGGCCTCTAATTGTCCCTACCAAGGTATTGGTACTTATATTCACTTGGCAAATAGGAAAATTACTGAGCTCTATTTCATCTACTACCGGTAGTATCTTTTTGAAGGAGCCTCGATGGTCTACATAATTTAAGTTATCAATTAGGCGACAACCTTCAAGCCTCATAGTCTTATTTTGATTTTCTGCGCGCAGGCTTGATTTGTTTTTATCTATCTCAACCACGGAGCTGACCCACTTTCTAACAAAGCTTCCAGGTGCTCTTTATCCCTTAGGGTATCCATCGCAAACCAGAATCCAGTATGCTCAAATGCTGCAAGATTTCCGTCTAGAGCAAGTTGGGGCAAGACATCCACCTCCCAACTTGGGTTTGAGAGTCTGTCTAAGGTTTCAAAAATATTTGGATTTACTAGGAAGTATCCTCCATTAATTAAAGAATCTGGAGAACTCGTTTTCTCTGAAAAACTTGTCACAATTCCAGAGTTCACAGAAACGGCTCCATATCTCGCTGGAGGATTCACTGCTGTCAAAGTAACGGACCTTCCTTTTTCTTTATGAAACGAGGCAGTTGCCAGTAGATCTTGGTCAGTTAGTCCATCACCATAGGTAAAAAAGAAACTCTCTTTACCTACGTACTCTTGTACCTGCTTAAGCCTTTCGCCAGTATTGGACGAAACCCCTGTATCGACAAGTGTCACGTTCCAATCCACAAGAATTTCATTCAGGACACATACTTCACCTGAGGCAGTGTTGGTTGTAACATTTGAGTTGTAGCTCTTGAAATTCAAGAAGTATTCCTTTATAACCTCACTCTTGTACCCTAGGCAGATAACAAAATCCGTTATACTATGGTTTGCAAACTTTTTCATAATATGCCAGAGAATCGGCTTATCACCAATTGTGACCATTGGTTTTGGTCTTAGATAGGTTTCTTCAGAAATCCGTGAACCCAAACCACCCGCAAGAATTACGGCCTTCATCGCAAAATATCTCCTAGTTACTCTCTTTAGCGGCTGCCCAAGGCTAAATCATAGCTAAAGATAAGCAGATATAGGCAAATTCGTAACGCTTCTAAAGAAGTACAATTGATTAATGCGAATCTTGGTTACAGGGCACACAGGGTTTAAAGGATCTTGGCTTTGCCTGATGCTTAACTTACTTGGTCATGAAGTTCACGGCATGGCATTAAATCCTATAAAAAATGGAATTTTTGAACAAGCTGCGGTAGGAGAGTTGTGTTCTAGTGATATCAGACTCGATATACGCAATAAGGAGGCCTTGAATGCTGAAATCTTTCGTATACAGCCAGAGGTAGTGTTTCATCTGGCCGCACAGGCACTTGTCCTAACTTCGTATGAACAAGTCTATGAAACTTATTCAACAAATGTTTCAGGCACACTCAATATTTTGGACTCCTCGCTGAAAAGTGATAGCTTAAAAGGAATTGTTGTTGTTACGACTGATAAGGTGTATGAAAATACGACAAAAAAAGTTTTTTTAGAATCAGATCCCCTTGGGGGCCAAGATCCTTATAGCTCGTCGAAGGCACTTGCAGATAAGCTGACTCAAAAATGGCGTTTACATCATAGTTCGGTTCCAATTGGAATTGCCAGAGCTGGTAATGTGATTGGAGGAGGTGATGTCAGCCCCAATCGCTTAGTTCCTGACATATTGCGCGCTCACCAAGAGAACCGAGTGCCCATTATTAGAAATCCTAATTCAGTTAGACCTTGGCAACACGTATTGGATTGTCTAAACGGGTACATAAAGTTGATGGACTACACTTTGGCTGGACATTCAGAAATTTTCAATTTTGGACCAAAACTAGGACACTACTATTCAGTGAAAGATGTTGTCGAAATTCTGGGCGGAAAATTAATGTTGAAAAATTTGGAATTTCTCGAAAAACCAAGTATGAAAGAGCTAGATTTCTTGGCTCTAGACTCAACAAAAGCCAACAAAAAACTAAATTGGCAAAATAAGCTAAGCCTTGATCAGAGTCTAAATTTAGTTTTACAGTGGAATTCCGCTATGTCGCGTAACAGGAATCTGCAGCAAATTGCTTTAAATCAAATCAATAACTATTGGTACGAAAAATCGTAGATCTTTTCCTTACCCCCCAAGATTTAGCCATTATCAGAAGTTAAAAATTTTCTTTTAAAGTCGCCAATAGGAAAGTCCTCAATCTATCAACATTTTCTAACCTATAAAATGCTTTACTCTTCTAAAATATAAAGTAAGCCAAAGAATCAACTTAATCTCTAAAACGAGATATTTTTAATTTGTATAAATTGATTACTACTATTTCAAATACCATGATTTTAAAGCTGGTTACTTTGGATAATTGACAAGGCATAATCTCGAAAACCTGAGTAATGATTTAAGAAATATTCTGCCTTTCTTATCTGAGAATTTCTTAATGACCTTACACTTATTCCGCGACTCTCAAGAACCATAGAATACTCTTGAAGAATGAGTTCAGCGCTCATGATGCAATCAATCCTATAGATATCACTCACTAATCGCTCTGTCCCGCCGATTCTTGGCCTTCCCCAAACATTTAAGAGTAGAGCATCAGAAACAAAGTGAACTTTTTTAGATCTTAACAGAATTGTCATAGAGAGATATTGCTCGCCGCCGTGACCTGCAAAATAGGACCACTTATCAGTAAGATTTTGTAGTAGTCGAGCGTCAAATAAACTTCCAAACAGTGAAAATCCATAATATTCTCCAATCAAATTCTCATCACTAAAAAAGTTTTCAAAAACTTGCATACTAGGGTACGTTTGATTTGCCATAATGCCGAGTGTTTCAACCGTAAAAGGGTGTTCACTAAAACTAAAAACCGAGTTTGAATCAAGGCTTGAAACGTCAAAATTTTTGTAGGCAGAGTAGACAATATCGGCCTTTGAGTCTTCTTTAGCCCGTACCATTACCTCGATTGCATTAGATGCCAAACCTTGATCGCTGGATAGGACTAGCGCAAGTGAAGTCATTTTCAATTCAGAAAAAATGCGACGATAGTTTGCAGCGGGGCCTAATTGTGATTCATTAGGATAGAAATGAATCCTGGGATCACTTTGGGAAAAAATAAATTCTTTTATCCCACAATTACCCTCTGGATATCCATTATCGTATACGTGTATCTCAATGTTCTCATAACTCTGGTTAAGGTAAGACTGGAGAACGGGAACAGTTGTTTGTTCATTTCTATACGTGGGCACATAAATACAAACCTTTGCTTTCATGGCTTCATGATAAACATTTACTTATCTACCGGCAAGTACTATTGTCGTATAGTTGGAGAGGACTTGAACATCAGGAGTTTAGATTTGAATATAATGTTGAGACTGCCACAGACCGTTCTAAGGTTAATTGGACTTCCAAACATCAGCAAATCCAATGTTTTTCAAGTTGAGTCACAACGATATGACTTCTCAAACGACATTGAGAAACGTTCAATGGAGATACATTATTTTGAATTTAATCAAATTGCCCTGGCCGGGATAGTAAGTTCTTTTCAAAAGTTACAAGAAATAAATTTATGCGAAACAAAAATCAAATCGGATCGCTCTATATTTGACATAAATTTAATCGATCATTTACCAAGAAAATTATTTAGGAATCTCGATATTGAGGTGATTGATTATGCTTCCTCTTTGTACTGTCCAACTTGGCCTGACATACTCAATAACTCTCAAGGGTTTTTACGTTCATTAAAGCGAAGCTATATTTTGTCGCGAAAGGCAAAAATTAAAGTTTTCTGGGACTGGACTACTATTCACTATGTGGACGACGCCAGGTTCGTTAAACCTTGGTTCTGGGAAAGCAAAAGCCTAAGTCAAGCTCAATTTGACGAGAATTTAAAAATCCTGATTCAAAATTGTCAGAAGGCCTCCTCGCAATTTAACAACTTTATCAGGGAGAAAACTAGACTCGCAGTAATCACAGACTTTTGGCTACCCAAAGACCACGAGAAAATACTTGATCAACTGTTTCTTAATAATTCTAAATTTCGTAGTTACGTATTAAAAAAAATTCCTATTTTTATAAAGGGAAGGAGAGACAATGCAACTAGATCATCAAACAACAATTTGGAATCTTACAAAGGTTGTAAATTGAGTTACTCGCAGAGTTTTAACGATTTCCTTGTTCCAGCTGAATTGTATTATCTCGCCACGCGTCAAAATAAGGAAGACACCGTTTTTAGTGAACTGGGTTCAACTGTGCTAAATGGAATGGCAACAAATGTGCAACCAATTAAGCTTGATAAGGATGAGTTATTCATTCAACAAAGTGGTTATTTACTTCAACGATTTAGAAAGGATTTACCCAATTTGGATTGGTAGAATTATTCATAGATTTGAGAAATGCAGAATTATTTTAGTTGCGTTTGTATCGGACATATTATTTATTGAGCTCCATATAATCCAAAAACTGTCAATTGAAGTTTATTAGACTTTTGATTCTAAGCCTTTAATGCTTTTCCCTAACACAAAGAGTATTCAAGGTAGCTAAAATGTTATAAGTAGATATTCAAAAAAGTTGAGAAAGCAGAACACTCTCATTCAATTTTAACTAAAACTAAATTACAAATATTACATAATTCCAACCTATGAAATTGATTCCAAACAATGTGTCGAAACAAAACGCGAAAAAGGTTAGAGGCTCAGACCCACAAGAGACAAATTCAGGATTAGGTTATCACTTTGAAGATCAGATTACTCAAAGAGTTAGGATTATGAATTAGATTCTTTATGGTACACAGAGATACATTTTAGAATTAATTTAGATTAGAGTTTTGCTAAGCAACAAAAAATGCTAGGTGTTTTTCTTTTGAAAGTTTTTTGAAAAGGTAGGGAATATATGAGTTGTATGATATCAAGGGCCACAAGTGTAACTTTAGGTATTTCTGAATATTCAAATATGATTTTGAATCTAACTTTGACCAATATTTGAATACGTCTTGTTCAAAGGTGAAACTAAAAGGACTTGTGAAAATCAAGAAATCGCCAAGTTCATTTCCAGGAAATTTAGGCAGAGCCATCTTAGTGTCTGGCAAAATAGGTATCTTTCCTGCACTCAGGGCCTCATAGAGTCGTTGAGAAGAATTTCCAGTACCTCGGGGGCAAAATACTAAATCAGAATACTTCATAGAATCCTCATATTCCAAACGAAAAGTATTTGGGCTTTTAACTAATGATTTAGCTCCTCCGTAGTGAGTTCTAGCAACAATAATTTTAGGCAATTGTGAAGACGAGATTCTGCGCAAACCTACTTTCCTGACAACGCTTGCATTGTTCCAAAGGCCAAAAGGAAAGTCGTGCTTCATGTGCAACAGAGTTCCTCTTGATAAAAACTTTGGTACGTAGCCAACAAAAGAAATTACAGGCAAAGGCGAGTACTTTCTTATGCTCGGGTTTTTAACCTTTTTTATATTGTAAGGGATAATGACTTGGTTTGCTTGATCGTGATTACAAAGGTGATTTTGGAATGAGTATGAATTAGGAATCCGAACCCTGACTGGAAAATCGCTTCGATTAAAGAATATTACAGGTTTCTTAGATGCAAGCTCAGAAAGCTCAGTTTCATACTCCCTTGACCAAAAAGCAGCATCATGTGGAACTAGGATAAAATCTGCATCGGCTAACTTGGAGACCACAAACTCTTTTAAATTTATCGCGTCCCCTTGGAAAATCTGAGTAGGTCCACCGAGAATGTCCAAAAGTGGTTTTCTGGGAAGAATTGTTGGAATAAAGATTCGCATGAATGAATGTTATGGCATTCTCACAAGTTCTATTTGGATCTTGAGCGCACGGCAAAATTCAACAAATCCCTCTTAAGCGCTATTCATTGAAGGAAGTTGGCTAAATGATAGGGTTACCAAGGTGAAGGTTTTGTATCTTGTACTTAGCGCTCCTTATGAGCCTTGGGAAGACCTTTTTCATAACGGAATTGCCCAAACTTGGGTACAGGAGGAGAGATCTTTAGGGAAAAACAACGTTTTTCTCAGCCTAGGAAGGGCTCTACCTTATCCTTCAAATGTTGCTATCAATAGATTTTTACAGAGTAAATATGGATTTCGGTTTTGGAGTATGAAAGTTTCGAAGCGTTTTCCTGTTCACATTGAAAACAATCACACTTTGCGAAGCACTAGATATGAACGTTGGGATAATCTTTTAGGAAAGTTTCTTGATTGTGCAGCGTTTGCTTTAAATAATTATGACTTTGACTATATGGTACGAGTAAATACGACAACTCACGTTAATTCAGAAGCACTTTTAAGTCTTTTGCAAAAAAAAAGTTTTGACTATGGGGGGTGCCGAATCAAGAGTGAAAATTGCGCATCAGGTTGGGCTATGATTTTTTCAAGAGAATTGATAAAAAAGTTAACTTTATTTGACTTTAGCAGTTTAGCCTTACGAGGCAGGTATGAGGATGGAGTCTTATGTGCTGCCGTAATGCAAATGAATATCACTTTTGAGCCCTTTGAATATATATCCTGGCCAAATGATGGCAGAGAGCTTGATAGTAATGAATTAAAGAATTATCCTTTTATTCGAGTCAAGCAAAAGCTAGATAAACTTAGACTAGACGATTACTTTCATCGAGAACTCTGGAGGACAATTAATAGTGGTGGAAAGGAAACGCGTGAGGCGAATTCTTAAATCACAGAAAAAATGGGATTCTCTAAGATTATATAGTAGTCTTCTTGAGGAAAATGATCGTAGAAGAATTCTAGCAAATGTACTTTTGAATCTATTCTTGGCTTTGCTTGATTTATTTGGGGTTATTTTAATTGGGCTTCTTGGATCTGTCCTGACGCTGAATTTCGAAGGGAAGGAGGCTGGTGGCTTGACAGAAAAGTTGTTATCCTCATTAAATTTGTTGGACTATGAACCAAGAGAAGTAGCAATAATTCTAATTTTTGGAGCTTTATTAACCTTCACAATAAAATCTTTATTTAGTATTTTCGTTTTAAGAAAAGTCACGCTTTTTTTTGAAGAAAGAGCTGCCAGTCTGGCAGTCTCTGGCCTAGAAGGATACTTACAATCCATAGGTCAGAAGAAAAAAATTCAAACCTCCAGCGAAATGCTGTATGCTTTTGGTAGGGGTATTCAGTCCATTTATACTCAAGTAATTGCTGGTGTCGTGATTTTGGTCGGTGATTTGCTATTAACTCTCATTCTTTTGGGTGGACTATTTGTTGCAAATCCTGCAATGGCAATCCTGTCAACCCTTTACTTCTTGGGCCTAGGAATCACACTTCATGTACTAACAGCTGCAAAATTAAGCAAGATGGGTACAGAAAATTCACTGCTCTATATCAAAGAAAATGAAATTGTAAGGGAAATCTCATCTTCATATAAACGCATTTTTGCGGAGTCCTTAGAAACTTTTTATATAGAGAATTATAACGAAATCAAACAAAGGCTTAAATCAATAAATGCCCAGTTTGCTTTCAATTCATTATTCGCAAAGATAGTCTTTGAGATTGGAATGCTTTTTGGTGTAGCAATGATTGTGTTAACCCAATTCATAATTAATCCGACCTCAACAGCCGTTGCGCTAGTCTCAGTTTTTATAGTGGCAAGTTTGAGAATTGGACCAGCAATACTTAGAATTCAACAACGAGTTCTTTCAATAAGAGTGGCTCATAATGCAGCAATCCCAGTTTGGCAAATTGTGGACGGACATTTCAAAGCCAGGGGAAAGAAATATCCTAGTTTGTTTTTTGATGAATCGAGTAGTGATATGGATGAGTTTAGTCCTCGAATCGAATTTGATAAAGTTACCTTTCTGTACGACGATCATGCTGAGATATTGTCTGATTTCACTCTGCAGATTGACTCCGGAGAGCACGTTGTTTTAATGGGTTTATCTGGTGGTGGCAAGACGACTCTTCTTGACCTATTAATTGGATTGATTGAGCCAAATAGCGGTCATATTAGAGTTGGAGGTTTACCGCCCCGAGAAGCAGTGAAACGCTGGCCTGGTTATATTGCTTATGTTACACAGGAGTCGTTTCTTGGAAATGGATCAATAGGCGATGTCTTAAAGTCCGGGCTCAGAAGAGTAGTCATGGAGGACGAGCTATACGAGATGATAGAGATGGTGGGCCTAAAAGAGATATTTACTAGGGGCCAAATAAATCTCAATCAAAACATTGGGGAGAATGGCAATCAGTTAAGTGGAGGGCAGCGCCAACGATTAGTACTAGCCCGAGCCCTAATCCAAAACCCCAAGTTACTACTTTTAGATGAGGCCACGAGTGCGCTTGACTACGAAAGTCAGTTTGCAATAAATAAGTGCATTAAGAAGCTTGGAAATGGGATTACTGTTTTGAGCGTAACACACCGCCTTGAGAGCATATCTTTTTATGATAGGGCCATCGAACTTAAAGGCAAAGATAAATTTAATTCCTATAATCGAGAAGAGATTCCAGAATTTGTACGTCAAAAGTATTTGATTCAATGAAACCGTTTCTCTCTAGCTTCTAACTGAAGTTATATAACATACTTCTTATATTTTTTGTCACCCTATCTATATCGAATATATTTGCTAGAGCAGATTTATTGATTAAAACTTTAGATTTGAGTGTATTTTGGTCCAAACGCTTGAGAAGTGGTCCAATGTCATCAATAGTATTGATTGTAAACACCGCTAGGCGATCACATTTTTCATAACCTGAAAGATTCTTTGGGTAAGTTATAACATTTTTGCCCCTAACTAAAGGTTCAAAAACCTTAGACTTCATGCCCAATCCTGCTTTTGTAGGGACCAGAAATAGCTCAAATTCTGAGTAAATGTCCTCAATATTTTCAACCCAACCTCTCAAAATTAGATTAGACGGCAAACTCTCCAATCTCAATAGGTCTGGAATCTTTGAACCATAAATATGTATTTCTACTTCAGGATTGCGGGGCGCAATTTTAAAGCAAGTCTCATGAATCATTTCATAATTGTGATGAACAGAATAAGTGGATGCAAGTACTGCTAATTTCTTTAGATTACCAGGCACAATATTTTGTTTGCTAGCTGAATGCAGAAACAGTAGATCTCTTAGAGGAATAACTCCTAAATTTCTTTCTTTAAAAAGAAACAGTCGATAAAAAAGACGATCTCTAGGACTTATTGTATAAAGGAAATTAACTTGCCTCTCAAACACCAATACATTGAGGCATTTAAGCACGAAGCGAATTACTCCATACAATTTGTTTGAACTCTCCTGATAGAAATGTATGGGATCAAAATTGTGACTTCTGGATACATGAGGCTTATTTGTGAACAATCCAAGGAACGCTAAATCAGAAGTCTCAGTCCACAAAACATCATATCTGTCATCACGTAGTTTTCTATTAATTTGTAAAAACTCTGGACAATTCACCCACGTTCTCACTTGGCCTTCGGGCCATAGAAACTTTAGAAAGTGATACTTAACCCAATCTCCTCGATGGTAAGAAAGGTATTTTTGGTTTCTGCTTGAAGACTTTTGCGATGACATGAAGTGCACTTCTACTTGAAAGCCAGAGTGCCTAAGAAGTTTGATGCCAGCTAAAATGTCTTTTTCTTGGGCACCCATGCGCTTGCACTCAGGTGCAATGAAGAGTATTTTCAAGGAATTAAAGACAGCGAAAGGGGCACCAATAAAGTTTAATGCTAGTCTGTATGCGTGTCCAGCAAAATCAAAAATTTCAAGGTTCTTCATGTTATAACCACAATTGATTCTGGCGGTGCTGAGAAACATTTACTTTCACTAACCAAAATGCAAATGAATCTAGGATACTCAGTGTCTGTCGTTAGCATAAAGGGGAATGATGAATTAGCTTTCAAATTTCGAGAAGAAGGGATTGAAGTTTTCTCTCAGAATAGGAGCTTTTTTAAATTTTTAATAGTTTTTCTAAAGCATTTTCGTAATAACAGCACAATTTTGCATGCTCATTTACCCAGAGCTGAGTTGTTTGTTTACCTTGCAGTCAAGATTTTGCACTCAAAGCACAAATTTGTGTTATCCAGGCATAATCAAGAGGTTTTTCTACCCGGTCTAGATTCTAAATATGGACTATTCATATCAGGATTTCTCAGTAGAGCGATTACAAGACGTGCTAACGCAGTAATAGCAATCTCCCATGAAGTTGAAAGGTTTCTCAAAAGGAATTCAGAAGTTTATTTATGCACTCCAATCTATGTGGTTCACTACGGAATTGGTTCAGAACTTGTCACCAAAAACAGGACTTCTGGTCGTTTGCGCAAAATAGGGACGGTGGCTCGTCTTGTGGAGCAAAAAAACCTTTCATTTCTCTTAGAAGCACTAAAAAATATTAACGAACCAGAGTTAAAAGTTGAAATTGTGGGTAAAGGCAAACTTCACGATAATTTAATTAAAGAAATTCATGATCTTAAAATTGAGAAAATGGTGACGATAGTAGAAGGAGTGCCAAACATTCAAGCTTTCTATAAGACACTTGATCTTTTCATTCTGCCCAGTAAATATGAAGGATTTGGCTTGGTGATTCTGGAAGCAATCAATAGCAATATTCCTATTCTGGCGGCCAGAATTCCTATAATGGAGGAAATTTTAGGGAGTGACTTCG
>Ga0315902_10007295_pt1 | contig 15144 bp, 8 predicted proteins | sample LakEriMetagenome_9_FD_203523 | JGI IMG/M metagenome (GOLD analysis project Ga0315902, IMG submission 203523) | Freshwater fungal communities from buoy surface, Lake Erie, Ohio, United States - Buoy 12 MA117 | ecosystem: Environmental > Aquatic > Freshwater > Lake > Lake biofilm | place: USA... | reverse complement strand
TGGTGGCGATGGCGACCGACCGTCCGAACGGCCCACCCCGCTTGACCGTGTGGACGAACAGCCGCGATTGCGGATCGTAGCTGAGGTTCCCTTCATCCGAACTGGGGATCGCGGGAAGGTCCAGCCTCGTCCACTGCACACCATCGGGGGAGACTGCAAAACCCTGGTTCAGAAGGGCCGCCTTGAACCGCCGGGCAGGATCGCGGTCATGTGGATCGTAGACGGCATGGTCGATCTGCAGATTGGGTTTCGGACCTGGGATCCAGTGCAGCCCATCCTCACTGATTCGCAACGGTTCGTCGGTGCTCATCACCCACAGCTTGTAATGCTTCGCGGCCGGGTCCCACACCGGGGCAGTACGGATCTGGATCGTCTGGTTGGGATTGCGGGCCCGGATCACCGCCCCCCGCTTGGTCGGCTGGTGCAGTGTACGGGTCAGCCCCTCGTGCGAAGCCACTTCGGCATCGTCCAGAAACAGGTGCCGTTGACCGGGAGTCAGTCTCGACGGTTCTGCGGCCGACGTCGTCTCAAAACCGGTTGCCAGCAGCAGCAGCCAGACGATGGGGAAGCCATGGGTTCGACTGGTGGGCATGAGGGGCCTTTGCGACAGCGGGACCGGAGCGAAGAAAACGCGACTGTAGTACCCGCATGGCGGGGGGAACAGCCCCGGGGGGGCCGGGCAGGGAAGACGGTGGGATCGACCGGGGAGAGCCGACGTGGTGCAGTGGTCGTGGGCCTGTGGTACGCTCGGGCCGTCCGGTCTGTTTCCGCAGGAGAAGAAAGCGATGCGCGTCTGGTTCGCGACGGCAATGGTGTGGTGTCTGGCTTCGGTGTCACTGGCGGCCGAGCCGGTGAAGGTTTCGCTGTGGGGTGAGACGCCGCCGGGGTCGGGAGCCGAGTGGGACGACGCGGGCAAGGGGGTCATCACCGTCCATCGGGCCGGGAAACCAAATGGTGCGGCGGTGGTGATTTGTCCTGGTGGCGGCTACGGCGGACTGGTCACCGGACCGGAGGGGCATGGCATTGCGGAGTGGCTGAACCGGCACGGGGTCGCCGGGGTGGTGCTCGAATACCGGTTGCCGGCGGGGCGATCGGAGGTTCCCTTGCGGGATGCGCAGCGGGCGATCCGGACAGTGCGGGCCCGGGCGAAGGAGTGGGGGTTGAATGCCGAGCGGGTGGGGATCATGGGATTCTCGGCCGGCGGGCACCTCGCCTCGACGTCGGCAACACACTTCGACGCGGGTCAGGCCGATGCGAAGGATCCCGTGGACCGGCTGTCATCCCGTCCCGATTTTGCGATCCTGGTGTACCCGGTGGTGACGATGGGGCCGATCACACATGGGGGTTCGAAGCAGAACCTGCTGGGGGCGAATCCGAGTCCCGAGTTGGTCGAGCGGTTCTCGAACGAGAAACAGGTGACCGACCGCACCCCGCCGATCTTTTTGGCCCATGCCCTCGACGACACCCCGGTCCCGCCGGAAAACAGCAAGTTGCTGTACACAGCCCTGCAGGCGAAGAAGATTCCCTCGAAGTACCTGGAACTCCCCTCGGGTGGCCACGGGCTGAATGGGTACAAGGGGCCGATGTGGGACGCCTGGCAGACGCAGTCGCTGCAGTGGCTGGCCGAGTTGAAGCTCATTCCGGCGGGAGATGCCCCGGCGAAGTAGCCGAGAGCGAGCCCCCCGTGGCGACCAGTGGGAAACCTTGTCCAACCGGAGTGTAAGAATCTAAACCTGCTCGTTTCCCGGGCAGGTCACCCTCATGCAGGGACCCACATTACCTCGGGACCTCGGGAACCGATCGCCGTCCACCGGCCCATTCCTCAAGGGGATTTCTACCTCAGGTCACTCTCTCAAGATCGGCCCCCATCTGCAGGAGTTGTCTCACCAGCCTCCGGAAACGATTCTCCTTCGCAGACCACCGCAGCCAATCCGTGGCCAACGTCGTTCTTGCTGGGACCGTCCCACGACATCGACTCGAAAATTCGATCGACTTTGCGGCCAATTCAGGCAGGGTGCTGCGCTCGGCGGGATTCGGGATGGCGTCGTGTTCGAAGGTGGAGCGTCGAATTGGGCTGAAGCGGTTCCCCGTGCCAAATGACGCTGGGCCTGCTGGCTCGTCACGGGGAACGGCGACGACTCATGAAACCGAGGCGTCTGGGGAGTTTCCCCGGATGCTCTCCAGTCGCAGTGCAAAGGAGTTGCGATGCGTGGGCAGATTTGTGCGGCGTGTCTCGGTCTCTTGTGGGCGGCAGTCGCGTGGTTGCCGGTGCGAGCGGAGTGGGAGGGGAGCGGTTCGGTGGGGAGCGGTTCGGCTGGGACAAAGGCGGGCGAGATCCGTTCCGACAATGGTCTTGAGATGGAGCTGATCTGGTGCCCGCCGGGAGACTTGACGATGGGGAGTCCTCTGTCGGAACCCGGTCGTGATCCCGATGAAGCGCCCGTTCCCGTCAAGTTGACGCGGGGTTTCTGGCTGGGTCAGAAAGAAGTCACCCAGTCGGAGTGGGTCCGGGTGATGGGGACCCAGCCGTGGCAGGGCCAGCTGTATGTGCGGGAGGAAGCAACGATTCCAGCCACCTGGGTGTCATGGACCGAGGCACTCGAGTTTGCCCGGCGATTGACGGCCGACGAACAGAAGGCTGGTCGATTGCCGGCAGGTTGGGAGTACACGCTCCCGACGGAGGCCCAGTGGGAATGGGGGTGCCGGGCGGGGACGACGACCGCCTATGCGTTTGGGGAGAGTCCCGAGACACTGGGGGAGGCGGCCTGGTTTGTCGGAAACGCCTGGGATCGGGACGAAAAGTATCCCCATCCCGTCGGGCAAAAACGGGCGAATGCCTGGGGACTGCACGACCTGCATGGGAATGTCGAGGAGTGGTGCCTCGACAATTACCGGAAGTCACGCCCCGGGGGGGCTGATCCGCTGGTGACAACGACGGTCACCGCCGATCGGGTGATCCGGGGAGGGACCTGGTGCGACCGAGCCAGCAGTTGTCGAACCGCGTATCGAGTCTGTCGTCGGGCCGGCAGCCGAAGTTTTTGCCTGGGCTTCCGGGTCGTGCTGGGAGAGGTGTCGCCGAAGGTGCCCGCGAATTTGCCAGTGGGGCGGGGGGAGAAATAAGTCTCCCCGTGCACTGGAGTTGCCGGGAAGGACACTGGCAAGGGAAGGACACTGGCAAGGGGCTGCCGTCGTCCGGTGTGGAAGCTGACTGCCGCGCCATCGGAAAGACTGTGCCATGGGGAATGGCCTGGTCACGCCATAAAAAAAGCCGCGTTCGGGAAATCGGACGCGGCTTTCGGGAAAATGCCCCACCAGGGCTCGAACATCCGGACCAAAAGGCCGGAAAAACAGCGACACGGCAACACGGTGGCAATCCGGGTGGCACACTTGGCGCGAAGAGCCTTTCCGTTCTCCCGCGACCTGGCGGACCAACTGGCCGAGATCGTGGCAGGGAGCCGCCCCCTCCTCTTCCCCTCACACCCCCGTCGCCCGCGTTTTCAGCTTCTCATACAGCCCCAGCTGATTCAGCAAGATCCGAATCAGTCCCGCCCGAATCTCCGGCGAGTTCAACACCTGCACGCTCAGTGACTGCTGGGCGTCCATGCTGTCGATGACCGCGTTGTCGACCACCGCGTTCAGGTCGGGGGACGCGCGGAACTGCTCTTCGGTGTTGTTCGCCGCCTGCTTCTGCAGCACGTCCGATTCCAGCGTCTTCTCCAGCAGCACGTTCGCGTACGACAGCTGGTCGCCATCCGTCGTCTCTTGGCCGAACAGCTGGTTCAGCTGCTCGATAATCTCCGCCAGCAGCGCCTTCTGCTTCTCACGCACCTGACCACCCCCCGCCCCCAGCGGAGCCAGCGGCGGGGCCTTGTCGGACAAGAGGGGCAACGCCCGCCGCCCCTCCGACGTCAGCTTGTAGCGGACCAGCTGCACCTCCGACAGATCGACCGTCGCCCGCTCCAGCTCGAACTTCAACAGCCGCACCAGGTGCCGGTAGAAGAGCGCCCGCTTCTCGAAATCGGTGTTGCCGTAGTCCAGAATCTGCGACAAAAACGCGTACGCCCGCAGATAGGTCCCCATGTCGGTCCGGAACAGCAGCAGGGCGTCGAGCGTCTGCTGGGCCGCTTTCTCGGCCTGCGCGTCCTGTGCCTGGCGGGCCGCCCGCAGCGCTTCGCGGGCCTGCTGGTACTGTTTCAACAGCCGGTCGGCCACCGGCGTCAACGCCGCCTCCAGCTGTCGCTGCTTCGCCTTCTCGTCCAGCACCACCCGCACCACCCGCTCGATCTCGTGCTCGTCGTAGTACCCCTGCGCGTCGAGCTTCGTCCGCAGGTCGAGCACGAGATTCGGATCGGTCACGTCCGACAACTCGGCTGTCGTGTAGTACGTCTTGAACGCGTCCAGAATCTCCCCCGGCTCGTTCACGAAATCCAGCACGTATGTGTCGTCCTTCCCGGGATGACACCGGTTCAGCCGCGACAGCGTCTGCACCGCCTGGATCCCCGCCAGCCGTTTGTCGACGTACATCCCGCACAACAACGGCTGGTCGAACCCCGTCTGGAACTTGTTCGCCACCAGCAAGATCTGGTGCTCGACCTCCTTGAACGCCTCGGCAATCTCCCGCCCCCGCAGCGTGGGATTGAGCACCGCGCTGGTCTCCAGAAACGGGTCCGGCCCCGATTCCGGATCGCTCACCTCTCCCGAGAAGGCCACCAGCGTCCGCAGGGCATACCCCTTCTCGGCAATGTATTTCTGCATCGCCAACTGCCAGCGCACCGCCTCCCGCCGGCTCCCCACCACCACCATCGCCTTCGCCCGGCCATTGAGCAACGGCTGCACCGTCTGCCGGTAGTGCTCGACCACCACCTGCACCTTCTGCCCGACGTTGTACGGATGCAGCCGCACCCAGTTCATCAACCCCTTCACCGCCGCCTGACGCTCGACCTCGGTGCTGTCGACCTCGCTCCCCGAATTCGCCAGCCGGAACGCCAGCTTGTACGGCGTGTAGTTCTTCAGCACGTCGAGAATGAAGCCCTCTTCGATCGCCTGCCGCATCGAGTAGACGTGAAACGGCTGCGGCAGATTGTCGGACGACGCGGGCTGCGACGGGTCGGCCGGCCTGCCAAACAGCTCCAGCGTCTTCGCCTTCGGCGTCGCCGTGAACGCCACGTAGGTGATCCCCGACCGGTCGGCCCGCGTCGACATCTGGGCCGTCATGATGTCTTCCGTGTCGATCGAACCCCCGTCGGCCAGTTCCTGCTGTTCCTCGGCCGAGAGCACCAGCTTCAGCTTGTTGGCCGCTTCCCCCGTTTGCGAACTGTGCGCCTCGTCGGCAATCACCGCGAAGCGTTTTCCCTGCGTGACCGCCAGTTTTTGGACCTCTTCCAGCGCCTTGGGGAAGGTCTGAATTGTGCAGACCACCACCTTCTTTTCCCCCGAGAGGGCCTGGGCCAGTTCTTTGCTCTTGCTTCCTTCGTCTCCCTTGATCGTGGCCACGACTCCGGTGGTCCGTTCGAAGCCGTAGATGGCGCTCTGCAGCTGCCCGTCGATCACGCGGCGGTCCGAGACCACCAGCACGGTGTCGAACACCTTGCGGTTCTGGGCGTCGTGCAGGTCGGCCAGGAAGTGAGCCGACCAGGCGATCGAATTTGTCTTCCCCGACCCGGCCGAGTGCTGGATGAGGTACCGCCGCCCCACTCCCTCGGCCAGCACCGCCCGCTGCAGGGCGCGGGTCGCGTCGAGTTGATGGTAGCGCGGAAAGATCAGCTTGCGGATTTGCCGGCGGTCGTCTTTCTCGGCCACGATGTACCGCCCGAGGATCTCCAGCCAACTGTCGCGCTGCCAGACCTGCTCCCAGAGATAGGCGGTGCGGTGGCCGTCGGGGTTCAGCGGGTTTCCCGCCCCGCCGTCGTCTCCCCGGTCGAACGGCAGAAACTGCGTCTGCGGCCCCTGCAGGTGGGTGGTCATCCGGACGTGGCTGTTGCTGACGGCGAAGTGCACCAGCGCCCCCGAGGGGAAGGTCAGCAGGCGTTCGGGAGCTTGGCCCCGGGGATGGGGGGGACGGTCGTCGCGGTACTGCCGCACCGCATCTTCGACCGACTGGGTGTGATCGGTCTTGAGTTCGACGGTGGCGATGGGGATGCCGTTGAGGAACAGCACCAGGTCGAGGCAGTTTTCGTTCTGGGTCGAGTAGCGCAGTTGGCGGACGACGCGCAGGCGGTTGGCGTGGTAGCGCTGGGTGATCTCGGGATTGAGGGCCAGGGCCGGCTTGAACTGGGCCATCGCCAGCGGCCGGCGCAGGCCCAGCAGGTCGAACCCATTCCGCAGCACATGCAGGGTCCCCGCCTGATCGAGACAGGTCCGCAGCCGCTGCAGCACGACACTCTCGGCGGCCCCGCCGTGATTACGGACCAGGGTCTGCCAGGCCTCGGGATCGCTCGCCTGAATCCACGCGACCACATCGGCCCCCAGCAGGGCGAGTTCGCGGCTGTAAGACTGTTCTTGGGCATCGCGATAGAGCCAGCCGTGCTGCGCGAGATGCTCGCAGATGTCGTCTTCGAACTTCACCTCATTGTGCAGACTCATGCGTCCCGCTCCTCGTCGTTCGCCCACCCACGCACATCGATCTTGCCGGTCACCGCCGCGGAGATCAGCGCGGTGCGGCGTTCTTGAAGGAGGGTGATGGCCTTGCCACATTCTGTGATGAGAAAATCACTTCCATGCAAATGGGATCGAATACTTTCCTCGATGACGGTTTGTTCATCTAAAGGAGGTTTCGTGATCGGAAACAATTTGACGTGCTGAAGATTCAGTCCGGGTTGAGCCGCACCTTTCGCAAAATAACTGACGCTTCGCTGGCCAATAGCGCTCTTGAGAACCGATTGAACGAACCATGCATTTGCCTTTTTGTTATCGACGGCAATCCTTGCGGTTGTCTGAGTAATGTTAGCGCCATCTAACCAATTAGGGACCGTGGTTACGTTGCCCACGCCTGCACCAACGATCGTCATTATTAAATCACCGCCAGCTAAGCGGGACCGCTTGTATGGTTGCTCGATCTCATCTGAAACTCGAAAAATAGCGGTAGGGTCAACCCAACCATAAGAATAGTCTTGGCCTCTCACCATATACCGTCCATTCTCGTCTGGCTTCCCTGGCTGGACAATTCCGTATGTTATTCGCCGCTCACTTTGGATTAAACGCCTAAGCGGCACGACTTCCCAATGCTCCGGCACGTCTCCCAGCCACTCAATCCCGCTGGGTTTCATCCGAACATCAGGATTCAGGCCTTTGGTGACGGCGTGACTGATGACCGCCTGCCGCTTTTCCTGCAGCAACTCAATCAACCGCCGCTGCTCCGCCACCAGGGCGTCGATCTTCGCCGCCTCCTGGTCGAGAAAGGCGACGATGGTGCGCTGTTCGGAAAGCGCAGGCAGTGTGATTTTCAGGTTTTCAATGACATTCATCCCAATGTTTTGCTGAGTTCCGAAACTCCAGTTGAGTGTGACGCCCTCTTGAAAGTGTCGAGACCGGAGAAAATGTAAAACAAATTTTGGTATTGCATCGACGCCGCAGCGAATTGCGGCAAGTGGAGACCAAATACTGAATTCCTGATCCACTTCGACCATAGCTGTAGTACCGGTGCTTGCCCCCGACTTGACCATAAAAATGTCACCGCGTTGTGGCTTGTACTTCTCGCAATAACGCTCGTGGTCCGCTTGCGAAATGAACCCGCGTATGCGTTCGAATAGTATTTGACCGGAAGATATCGCTTCCGCAGACACAAACGGGACTCCGTCGTCAATGAACTGCGGCGTTTCATGTGGACCGTCCGTAACGGGCGTGGATACCACGCGTTTAATTGGTAGAATCCGCCAAGATCGTGGAACTTTCCCCAGCCATTCCACCCCACTGTCCTTGTACTCCGCATACTTCGGGAAACTCATTTCGACAGCTCCCCAATCATCTTCACGATGCGATCCGTCACCCCCTTGAGTTCGGCGTCGATGGCGGCGAGGTCGCGGGGGGGTTGGAAGACGTAGAAGTGCCGGTTGAACGGGATCTCGTAGCCGATCTTCGTCTTCTCGTCGTCGATCCACGCGTCGGGCACATGCGGGCGCACCTCGCGCTCGAAGTACGCCGCCACCTCCTCGGTCAACGGCACATCCTCGGTGTCGCGCAGCGCGCTGTCGGGCCGGGGCTTCCCCTTGTTTTTCCCCTTCGTCTCCACCACCACCTTCCCCTTCGCGTCCCGCTCGGGCCGCTCGACCGTGATCGTGCGGTAGCCGAAGTCTTCGTTGCGGAACACCCGGCTCACCGGCACCAACTGCCCCTCGGCATTCTTCAGCGACGCCTCCCGCGCGTCGCCGAACAGCCGGGTGATCGTGGTGATGTGCTCGTCGCTCAGTTCCTTCCGCTTGCTCCCCAGGCTCTTCCGCATCTTCTGCCACAGCCCGCTGGCGTCGATCAGTTGGACTTTCCCCTTCCGATGCGCCGGCTTGCGGTTCGACACAATCCAGATGTAGGTGCTGATTCCCGTGTTGTAGAACATGTCGGTCGGCAGCCCGATAATCGCCTCCAGCAGGTCGTTCTCCAGCACATGCCGGCGAATCTCGCTCTCGCCGCTTCCCGCCCCGCCGGTGAACAACGGCGACCCGTTCAGCACGATGCCAAACCGGCTTCCCCCATCCTTCGTCGACCGCATTTTCGACAAGAGGTGCAGCAGAAACAGCAGCGAGCCGTCGCTGACCCGCGGCAACCCCGGGCCAAACCGCCCGGCATGCCCCTGCTCTGCATGCTCTTTCTCGACCGTCTTCTGGATCTTCTTCCACTCCACCCCAAACGGCGGATTCGACAGCATGTAATCGAACCGCTGGCCGGGCAGCCCGTCGTCCGACAGCGTGTTGCCGTAGATGATCTGGCTGATGTCCTGCCCCTTGATCAGCATGTCGGCCTTGCAGATCGCGTACGACTCGGCGTTGAGTTCCTGGCCGTACATCACCAGCCGGGCCTCGCGGTTCAGGCTGGCCAGGTGCTCCTCGGCGACCGAGAGCATCCCCCCGGTCCCGGCGGTGGGGTCATACAGCGAGCGGACGATCCCCGGCTTGGTGAGGGCGTCGTCATCCTCGATGAACAGCAGGTTCACCATCAGCCGGATGACTTCGCGGGGGGTGAAGTGTTCCCCGGCGGTCTCGTTGGAGATTTCGGCGAACTTGCGGATCAGCTCTTCGAAGACCAGCCCCATCTCGGCATTGCTGATGGTGTCGGGGTGCAGGTCGATGTTGGCGAACTTCTCGGTCACCAGGTACAGCAGCCCGGCCTTGTCGAGCCGGGTGATCTGGGTGTGGAAGTCGAAGCACTCGAAAATATCGCGGACGGCGGGGGAGAACGCCTCGATGTAGGCGGCGAGGTTTTCGGCGATGTGGTCCTGGTCCCCCATCAGGGTCTTCAGGTTGAGGGGCGAGGCGTTGTAGAACAGCTGTCCCGATTTCTTCAGCAAAAACGGCTCGGGATTGATCTTCGCCGCCTCGCGCTTGGCCTTCTCGGCCAACACGGCCGCCTTGGTCGGCTCGAGCACGCAATCCAGCCGGCGGAGCACGGTGAACGGCAAAATCACCCGCCCATACTCCGACTGCTTGTAATCCCCCCGCAACAAGTCGGCGACCGACCAGAGAAACGCCGAGAGGTTTTGCTGAGACATGCGCTGACACACTTTGACAGGATGAACGAACCACCCCGCCGGGCCCCCCGCGGCGGTTGCCGTCGGGGTGTGCGGTCATGGGATGTCCGGAGGGGGGTTTGGGGAACCGGATGATAGCACGTGCAGCGGTTGGGGGAGAGGGTGGGGGTTTCCCGACATGCCCACCCCCGCAAATGCCCAGTATTCACGAATCCAGGTCCCACGTGGCATAGGAAGCTGGATGGGGGCTGTGGATTAGGGACAGTTCGTCAAATGGCCACTCTGATTCGCCCAAGTCTGCCATTTCGAGAGGTGAAATGGATTATCCCACTGCATCGTTGGTTGAATTAGGCGACGATTCATACCACTCCGTTGGTATGAGTTTGTCGTCACCTCGCCACCTAAGGACAACAGCATTCTGATACCACTCGTCCCGCAGATCTGCGTGCTCAGTAATAATGACTTGGAAATTGCCCTTCATTCCTTTTACTGTGTCAAACACGAACCTAAACATCCGGTTGACGGCTTCACGTTCTTCGTCCCTCAAGGCATTAACATCGGAGTCCGTCCTAATGTCGGAGGGAAAGTAATACTGCGCCGGTTGGTCAATCATGAGGAAACGTGGAACTGGTCGATTCGTCTCGACAAACCATTTGTGGAGTGCAAACAAAGTGGTGAGATGGTACCCCACCCAGTTTTCGCCGCTCCCCATCTGCGACAATGGGATCGCACCAGATCCACGAAACGACATGACCGTCAATTGCTTGAGATCAAACTCCAAGGGGTTTTCTGAGTGTTCCAGCTTCAAACTACGTGACCATTGCGTGATGTTATCGCCGATAATCTTAAGTGCGGAAATGAGTCGTTGGCTGGACAAGTCATCGGACAGGCTGTCTTCGAGATCTTCGACGCGCTGTCGAGCCTCATCAATGCGGGATCTCAAATCAACGTGGTCTTCTGTCGCTTGAACGCTTTCAAGGAACAAACTCACTCTACCGATAACACGTGCCTGCACCGCTTGTTCACTGCGGAGTGCCTTCAAGAGCTCTTTTTGAGCGATCACTGCTTCAATTGATGCTTTCGTTTCTACGATTTGTTGTCGAAGATCTGTCGCATCGGCTTTCTTTCGATTAATGTACTCATCGAGTCGGGGACGTTGCCGACTGACGGCCCGCATCTGCTTCTCGAGGTCGATTAGGGATGAATGAATCTGATCGGCTTGTGGCATATTGCTCGAAAGCTGATGATGACAAAGGGGGCAAGAGAAGGTGTCGTCGGCATGTTTTCCGAATAGTCCAATTGCCGATAACCGGTGGTGTTGTTCACTGACCTCAGTGGAAAAGCCGTCCTGGTCCCTGCCGAACGTCTCCGCCGCTTCAATCTCTCGTCTAATCTGACGAAGTTGATCTTGTAATAAATCTTTCTGTTGACTCAGACGCTCGAGATCGCTGTTAGGTTCAGTTACCAATGGCGTGGTGCTCCATTGCAGAACACGACGCAGAAGTGAGACCGTGGTATTAAAGTCGTCCGGTACGGGGGTGTCCGCGAGAATGCCTGCCTGGCGGGCTTCAGCAAATAGACCAAGCGCTTTAGAGTTGTCACGGCCTCTTATAGCCTCTTCATCCGCAAGTCGGCGTTCTAGAAGTTTCAAATCCCGTCTGGCTTGTTGAAGTCGAAGCTGGCGGTCAAGTTGATCATCACCGACTGCTCCAATGAAGTACGGAAGTGAGTCCTTGATTGTCTGTGGTGCCCATGATTCTTCCTGGCGATAGAACAACAGATTCTTGTCAGAGACACGATTCTGCTGCTGAAACAGGTAGAACTTTGAGTGGTCTATTGTCGCACGAATCGGGGTCCGTGACTGCCCCTCTTGCGGTACGTTCTTATTGGGAGTGATTCCTGCAAGTTCGCTGAGGAACGTTGTCAACGCCTTCGTTGTGGCGTTTGTATTCAATTCGTAAAACTCCGGCAGACGGTCGCGGGAGTCCGGGGAGAAGAATACGTCGGTTCCTGTCTTCTGGCCTTCTGGTGGGATCGGGCGGGCAACAACGACGTTTCCCGTCTTGGCCTGAATCAATAAGGCATACCAGATAACGGTATCTCTGATGACGCCGTGAGCAACCACGTAATCACTTCGACCGAGGCAGTAGTCGACTATGTCGATCAACGCTGATTTGCCTGTCTTCGAGCCGCCGGTGATGATATTGACAACTCCCGGCTTCAATCGCACCGAGTTGCGATTGCCTTGACGGTTGTAGACGGCGATTTCGAGAATCTGAAAGCTCATGGCGACACACCCAACAATCCGTAAACAGTTGCGACTGGTCCCGCCTCGGCCAGCCATCGTCCCACAAACTCACTGCGTCGCCAACATTCGCTGATTTCTGCCGATTTGTCTGGATATCTGGACTTCCCCTTCATCTTTGCTTTTCCTTCTCGAAAACTGCCTTGGGAGTCAATCGTAAGTGCATTTCGCTGGAGTGCGAAGATGAGAGCTTCACGGGTATATGGCACGAGTTCCGCAACACGATTAGGAAATTCAATGAGCAGTTCTCGATGCTCCTGCAGCCATGTAGGAAATGTGGTCGCAATGGTCGGCATCATCTTTCGAGTTCCGCCGTGTAAGACTAGCGGTAGGATGAATGGAGTCAAGGTAAACGGCATCCCCCTTGAAGATGCGGACTCATATCCCCCCACTGCTCTACGAATGAGCACTCCCAGAAACGCCGGGTTGAGCAGATGTGCAATTTCCTGCGGACGCTCGTTCCAAGTCTCAAGCATTTGTTGGAGCCTCTCTTGCATCGTCGGACAAGAGTGGTAGGCAGTGATCTGGATGCCACGCGACTCGCTTTTTGTCTGCAAGCATGTGAAAGGACCCTCTCACCATATATCCCGATGCGAAATTGGGGCGAATGAAAAACGACGGAGACAACGCCGCCGTGTCGTGCATCCAGACGTAAATGGCCTTGCCAAGTTTGCATTTTGCTTCAGTCGTAGGATCGGCAAAGTCGTCCAATTCGATCGTGACCTTCTGCTCCCATTCAGAGACCAGACGATGTTCGTATGTAGCGACCTCGGTCAAGCCAAGTAGCGTCTCGCGAATCCACCGAGATCGTTGCTCGTACGCCCTATAATGACTCTCTTGAGCCCTCTGAATCATGAGTGGGCTGGCGTTAATCAGACGAAGTTGATTGACAAAGCATCGGTCGTCGTCAGGTTGTCTTCTGTCGTCCGGGACGACGGCATCGAAAAAGTCATCGGGAAGGGAGTCACGCTTGAACTGCTCCCGGAGCTCTCGAATCTGGCAGTGAATCTGGGCGACTTGGATGGGTGCATTGCGGTTGCATACGAGATGATCCGCAACTGTTTGGAGCCACCAGCCTTCAAGCCGGTTGGTAAAACCAGAAAGCTGAGACTGCGGATCATCCACCAAGTATCGAAGCTCATGTTCGATACGAGTTCGTGCATCTCTTAAGTTGGGCGAAGCGTCGAGGAGGTAAATGTTGCCGAAAAGAGCCTTCTTTTGAGAAAGAGACAACATATCGACTGCTTTGACCGCTTCGATCACGGTCTTGTTAGTGGATTTAGTCCCTGCTGCTTCTATTCTCGTTCGAGCGACTTCCGGATTGCGAGTGCGAGGCTCACCCAGCTTGCTGGACTCGTATTTTAGTAAGGAAACAGCGGAATTGGATGAAGATGCTGCCGTTGTAACCAAGGTGAAAATAGTTCGTTGTGGATCGAGCTTTTTGCTATGCACGAGGTCAGACCACACCCGAAGAGTCTTCCAAAGATCAACTGAAGTGTCCGTTAATGCCACAGGTCCTGAAATAGAATGTTTTAATTGAAGTACTTCAGTTGGTGTTATTGAATTTGCATCTTGCGGAGTGATGGCAACGTCATCAAGAAACTCGAGAGACAATAGGTCTGACGGGTCATCACGAACCACCGCAAGCAACAGTGCGTATCGCACTTGGAATAAATACCCCGCCGCTGCCGCAGATGCGTCAAACTTGGAACGTGCTTGCGTCGTTGTCGTCATTTTGCGGTTGGCCCTAAATAGAGATCAGAACAGATAGAACCATACAGGTTGAGGCGCTGTGTGCTAGTTCAGCGAAAACAGGAAATACGGCGGGCCGGCGTTGGTGAATGGGAAGGGCAGACATCCTGTCGGAAAGTCGCGGCATCGTGCCGCGAAGGTGTAATGCGTTGGTGCCAATCCCAAAGGTGAATAATCCAGGCGGTCGTGAGACCGCCCGGGCTTCGGTCTTGGCCCATGGGACGGCGTTGCGGTTGCACCTCTGCAGAACTGTACCCTCGACCGGACACGAGACAAAGTGTCACGTGTGAACACGCATCCAGAAAACTCTGGTGGGGAAGGTCGGTGATAGCGCACAATCCGGCATTGCAGTGACGGGCCTCCTTCAGTTTGCGGTCACGTTCCAAAGAGAGCACCCGTTCGAGTTCCTGAGGTATGTCGGTCGGGGTGATGAAACCGTCTGTGTAATTCAATCGCATGGTGTTGTCGTAGTCAACATCGGCGGTGATTCGGCGTCGAGGCTTGTCCTGGGAGCCCAGACAGGCCCGGCGAAGAAAACGGTGCGGGCTCTCGCGTCGCTGGCTGTAACCCGGAAGCCGGCCTTGGCGTCACGTCGCCCGAGGGATCCAACGGACCATGTCGTCACCGATGGCGAAGGCCACATGCGGGGCCCAAACAATAACTCCTTCCGAGCGGAGCGGAGGAGATGGCCACGTCACCTGGGATCGCTGGTGCTGTGCGTCAACTACCGCAGGCGATAGTAAGAATCCCTACAGGGATTGTGCGCGGTGGATGGTGTGCGCGAAGGGAAGGTTGGGTGGGACTTGGACGCTTCCACCAGCCGGCTCACGCTGGGCCGTTCGCCGACGCGCGGCGGGACCGCGGCTCACGTGGGACAAGTTGATTAACTTGTCCGGGCCGCGTTGGCGGGGCGGGGTGCGCTCAACCCACAAACCTGGAGGTTTCCCCCACGGAGGGCGCGGCCGTTTGGCCCTCCCCCCAGCCCCTTCCCGCAGTCACGCGGGTGTTGTTGCCCGGGCGTCGTCTCGCGGGAGAGGGAGCCGACGCGCGACGGGGGGCGTCGTGTGACTCTGGGACGGTTCCACCAGCCAGCTGACGCTGGGCCGTTCGCCGACGCGCGGCAGGGCCGCGGGTTCGTGGGACAAATTTGAAAATTTGTCCGGGCTTCGTTGGTGAGGTGGAGCGGGGCGGGCTCAATCCGCAAGCCTGGAGGTTGACGTTACGACATGGCCGTGTCGCCCTCCCCCCAGCCCCCTCCCGCAGTCACGCGGGTGTTGTTGCCCGGGCGTCGTCTCGCGGGAGAGGGAGCCGACGCGCGACGGGGGGCGTCGTGTGACTCTGGGGCGGTTCCACCAGCCAGCTGACGCTGAGCCGTTCGCCGACGCGCGGCGGGGCCGCGGGCTCGTGGGAC
>Ga0315902_10007294_pt1 | contig 15144 bp, 24 predicted proteins | sample LakEriMetagenome_9_FD_203523 | JGI IMG/M metagenome (GOLD analysis project Ga0315902, IMG submission 203523) | Freshwater fungal communities from buoy surface, Lake Erie, Ohio, United States - Buoy 12 MA117 | ecosystem: Environmental > Aquatic > Freshwater > Lake > Lake biofilm | place: USA... | reverse complement strand
GATGCCATCACTGCTTCCCGATCCCTAAGGACAAGAGGAAATCAGCGCTGCATCTCTGCTCCCTCAGTAGGGTGAACGGGCTTGCATTTGGCCATTGGCGCATCCCGAGCTCTGAACGGGTACGCCAATCCAAAGCTCCACGCCTCTACCACAACCCAGAACGGCATGGTCTTGTCGTTCTGCTTGTGCCAGAGGATGCAGTCCTCAGAGCAGCGAGAGAGGTGCTTCCCGTGATCTTCGAGCCACTCATTCCAGGTATTACGCGTTTTGCGAGACTTTCTGTCCTGGTAGTCTTGCAGAAATCGCTGATTGATGAAGCTGGCCTTCGTGTGCGCGACGGGGTCGAGGCGACCAAGCTCATGCGCGATTACGGTTCGGATGTGAACCTCAATCCTCTCGATGGCATCAAGGACGGCGAGCCTCAAACGCTTGTCATACAGATATATATCTAGAATCCCCTGCAGGCTTGTGCCTGGCATGAAGGCATCAAGACGCATGGGCTTACCAGTCTGGCCATCAAGAACAACTTCACCTTGAGAATCGATCTCGATTTCGCGGCATGGGTACCAGAAGCCACTCAGCCGGTAATAGCCAATCTGCGACAGCTTGCGAACGGCTCGCTGCCGGTCAGGTCCGACGTCCATCCCTCTCGCGCTGAGGAGATTGACGAGTTCCGAATAAGGCCTGAAGGGCTTGGGCGGTTTGGGGTTGGGGGAGGGCGGCAATGGCTCCCTGGGCCAAAATGGATGGCTCAAGCGTGATGCAGCTCATGGCTGCAACAGGGGCTTGAACTCTATCGGTGGAAGCATGCAGGGTGAAGGGGGAAGCTGTCAACCGCCCTTCACCGAGCTGAGAAGACGAGCTGCTTGTACCACAAAGCCTGCGGCGCAAGCGATCTCAGAATGATCAGGGCCGTTTCGGCAGATGCGATTCACGCCGGAGCGCTGCAAGCCCAGACGAAACCGAGGGGTTCTCGCCGCTGATCTGATGATCTCCCCTCCGCGCCCCGCCTCCTATGGGGTTGGCCCCTCTGGGGCCAGACCTGTGGGGCTTGCTCCGGGCCTCTCCAGTCTGGGGCCTTCCTGACGTCAGGCCCCCACTGGGATCGGTCCCGTCGCTGCGCCGCTCTCGGCGCCGAGTCCATGGCCATGCTTTCTGCTGCTGCCTCGCCGTTCTGCCGCCCTGAAGAGGATCCGTTCCTGCTGCTCGAATCCAGCCTCAAGGCGATCGAGCGAATCCTGCGGCTGCGGCGGGGGCTGCCGCTGCGCCGCACCTGGATCGAGCAGCCCTATGGAGAAGAGGAAATCACCCTGCTGGAGGAGGAGGTGATCCCGGCGATCCAGCAGTGCCTCAAGCGAGTCGATGAGCTCGATGAGCGGCTGCTGGCCCAGCAGGAGCTGCTGCACCGCTGCCAGCTGGAGGCTGAGCGTGAGGCGCTGAGTGCGTTGAGGCTGCAGATGGCCTGAGGGCCATCGCCGGGGGGCTGCGGCCCCCTTCTCCGATTGGGCGCCGTACAGTATCCGTACGTTCCGGGTGGGTGTCGCCTTGACCAGCACCAAGCCGCAGGGCCACCGGCCGGCCAAGACCAGTCGGATCGAGCTGCGGGCCACAGAAGACGACCGCGATCTGCTGGATCGGGCCGCGGCAGCCCTCGGTACCGACCGCAGTTCCTTTCTGCTCTCTCAGGGGCGGCTGGCGGCCCAGCGGGTGCTGGCCGACCGTGAGCAGTTCGTTCTTGATGCCGACGCCCAGCAGGAATGGGAGCGGATCAACAGCCGCCCGGCCCGCAGCCTGCCCGGGCTGGCGCGCCTACTGGAGCGGCCCTCGCCCTTTGCCACTCCAGTGGCAGATCAGCCCCAGGCATGAGCCGCTACCAACCGCCAGAGCTGCTGGCGGCCCGTCACCAGCTCGCAGGCTTCCGCTGCCGCTCCGAGGAGCAGACCACCTGGCTGGTGGAGGTGGCCAGGCAGGCCCATGGCACCGGCACGACGCGGGTGTTTGTCGTCACCGAGGTGGATCAGCTCCAGGTGGTTGCCTATTACGCCTGGTGCATGGCGAGCGTGGCAATCGCCGATCTGCCCGAGCGGCTGCGCCGTGGCGCCGGCCGCTACCCCCAGCCCATCGCCTTGCTGGCCCGCCTGGGGGTGGACCAACGCCATGAAGGACAGGGCCTCGGTGCGGCCCTGCTGCTGGATGTGATCACCCGGGTCGCCAGCCTCAGCGAGGCCATCGGTTGCCGCGGCTTGCTGGTGCATGCCGAATCCGAGCAGGCCCGCAGTTTCTATGAGCACCTGATCCCGGAGTTTGAGCGCTCACCCACCGATCCGCTGCACCTGCTGCTGCTGCTCAAGGACATCCGCCGCACCCTGGGGCGCTGAACCCGGTCTCACATCCCTCGCGGCCAGAGCAGCCCGGTCGCGGGTCGCGTCGCTCCGCCTCCCGTTCCCCCACCACCACTTCCTCCTCCGGTACCTCCTCCCCCGGAGCCGGAGAGCAGTGGCCCCTGCTGAGGGTGCTGACGGGCGCCCATGGCGCTCATGGGGGGGAAGTGGCGGATGAAGTCCGCCGTGCTGGTGATCAGCTGGATGCCCTGGGGCGGCAGGCCGCTGATGAAGTGCAGCTCATTGCATTCGCGCCAGTGGCTCAGGGCCAGCGGTGAGCTCCAGGGGCTGGGCTGGGTGTGGCTGGTGCCCGCCGGCACCCACAGCCACACATCCCGCTCACTGGAGCGCTGGCCCAGCTGCAGCATCACCCCATCGGGCCGGGTCACCTTGCCGAAATGGGTGCTGGCGCCCCGGGTGGAGGTGGAGCCGATGAACAGTGGCGCCGGCAGCTGAATCAGCGGCGGCGGGGAATCGAACAGGCCCTGGGCCTGGAGCGTGAAGTCGCACTGGCTCAGGGCAATGCCGCTGCGCAGCTGGTGGCCATTGGCATGGATGCTGCTGCTGATCGACGAGGGCAGGCCGCCAAAGCGGCTGCCCGAATAGCCGTGCAGCACCACCTGCCCGTAGAACTGCTTGGTGGTGCGGGGGAAGACGGCGATCGAGTTCCACCCCGTGGGGCCAGGGCTCTTGTAAAGGGCGTGGCAGCAGTCACGGTGCAGGTCATCGTTACCGCCATGGGTCTTGAGGGCCCAGCAGAAGAACTCCTGTCCAGGGGTGGTGTCCTGGGCGATCAGCAGGATCGCGCCGATGGCGGTGGCCCCGCTGAGGGTGCTGTCGAGGTAGGCCAGGCCGGTGCCGTAGGCGGTGGAGTTGCTGTAGGCGCCGTAGCCGCCGTTGCTGGTGTTGTTGGTGAAGGTGCTGGCCAGCGCATTCCCGAAGACAGCACTGCTGCTGCTCTGGGTGTCGCCCTGGGGGATGGCGCCGGTGGTTTCGGTGAGGAACCAGAGGTGCGCCGGTTCGACGGGGTGCGCCAGCTGCCAGGTGTAACCCCAGCGGTTGGCGGTGGCATCGGCGTGGGAACGGATGACAGAAAGCTGCGTGCTGGCGTTATTGGGGAGAGCGTTCACCAGCGCGGCAAAGGCCCGGAAGGCCCCATCGAGTTGCAGGCCCACCCCAGCGGGCTCCTTGCCGGTCCACTTCCAGCTGCCGGGCGCAAAGCTCTGGCAGAACACCTGATAGGTCATGGCGTCGGCCCCGCAGTTGGGGTGGGGTCTTTGGTGCAAAGCAGCAGGCCATGACCGCCGATCGCCAACCATTCGCTGCCATCGGGCGGCTTGAAGTAGCTCATCGCCCCGCTGCTGAGATTCAGCGCCGCGAAGTCCGTCGGCAGCAGCAGCGGCTCCCAGAACTGGGCCGGTTCGTTGGCGCTCTCGTAGTAGCTCCAGTCGGTGGTGGCGAGCACCAGCTCAGCGGGCTGTCGGATCTGGATCGGGGTGGAGGAGTTTTCGCGCAGCAGGGTCCGGGAGCCTGAGGGCTGGCCGGAGCGGGCGTTCCAGCTCACCGCCCGCAGCGCATCCGTGGTGGTGGAGGGGGGTGAGGCCGCCAAGATCCAGTGGCCAGACACCTGATCGCGGGCGATCAGCAGCGGCACCGCCTGGCGGTTGGTGAACCGGTGCTGGCTGTAGGCAAAGACGAAATACTCCTGGCCGGCGGTGAGGGACCACCCAACCTGGGCAGTGAAGGGCAGGGGCGTGGTGCTCCAACTGCCGCTGCTGGTGCCGACATCGGCGGCCGGATACACCCAGCCCTGCTGGGAATCGGCACCCACGAAGGGCTCGCTGTTGCCGATGCCAGGTCTGATCTGCAGGGTGGTGCCGGTGAGGAACACCTCCAGCAGCAGCACCGCCGGCGCGCCGCCTGGGGTGAGCTGGGCGAGGGTCGACTCCAGGCGCCAGCCGCAGGGATCGGCAGCGGTGGCAGTGGGGTTTGGGGCCGTGGCGATGCGCAGCTGGTGCTGACTCACCTGGGCGTTGGCGGCGGTGAGCCAGTTCTGCAGATAGCCGTTCACCTCCACAGCCACGGAGGGCCAAGTGGTTTCGGTGCCGACGCGGCTGATGTCGATCAGGGTCCGGCTCATGGCGCCAGCACCACGGCGGAGACAGTGAGGGCGATGGCGGCCTGGGCGGTGCCGGTGTTGCGGACCACCGCCCGCAGCAGTGGCGCCGCCGCAGCGGTTTCGGTGGAGAAATAGGTGCCACCCGGTGGAGCCGTGATCGTGAGCGCGGTGGTCGTGGTGACCAGATCGAGCAGCACGCCGCTCCCCGGAGCCGGGTCCTGGGTAATGGGGCGGCTGCCATCGGCCTCGCGGGCCGCCGCCGAGCTGTAGAAGCTCACCCAGCCCGGCGCATCGGTGCTCACGGCGAGGAAATGGCCCAGCCGCCCCAGGCCCCGCAGATCGAGCAGCGCACTGGCGCCTGGCAGCAGGGGCGTGGTGGTGGCGCTCACGCTCAACCGCTGACCTGGAACCTGGGTGCGCGGCAGCCAGCTGGCCATCAGCCCATCCCCCTCAGCAATAGACGGTGGAGCAAGGCATCAGGGCAGCACCTGGATGCGGCGGATCGCCCGCAGCTGGGTGGCCGTGGCGCTCGTCTTGGCCTCGGCGAACTGGGTACCCATGAACGTGGTCCGCTGATAGGCGGTGCCAGTGGCGGCCTGGGTCGAGGTCCAGTGGAAGAAGGGATCGTCGCCGTAGACCTCATCAAAGTGCTTGAGCGTTTCCGCCCCACCGGCACGGAACGCCAGCACGCCAGTGAGGGCCGGATTGCTGTCGCTATAGTTGCCGCCCTGGGGCACCGCATAGGGGTTGGCGCCAAAGCCCGCCCCCGAATAGGTGCCGTTGGGTGTCGCCTCCGCCTTGAAGGCCCGATACAAGATGTCCCACTCCTGGGCTGCAGGCAGGTACCAGTCGACGTAGCCGCCGATGTTCAGCGAGCGGCAGAACTGGGCCGCCGGATGGCTGGCATTGTGCATCGCCTCGCTGTTCGCCCAGCCGTCGAACACACTCGTGGTGCCAGCGCTGGTGGTGTTGGCGCTCTTCCAGGCCACGTTCAACAGCGAGCCTGCCGTCTTGGGCGCCACGATCAGGGCATGGGTGGCGACGCCGTTGGCGGTGTGGCTGATCAAGCCGGCATAGAAGCCGCCCTGGAAGGCGCTGCCAATGGCGGGCAGATCGGCGACGCGGATCGGGCCGAGCTGATAGACGGTGCCCGTCAGCAGGTCGAGGTAGAGATCGCCATCGACTGCGCCGGGGATCGTGGCTGGCGGCGCACCGGTGCCGGTGAACCAGCCGGTGCCGCGGGGGCCGATCGCTCCATCCGCGCCGGCCGGACCCTGAATCCCCTGGGGGCCCTGCGGACCGGCGGGTCCCTGCGGTCCTGTCGCACCGGCGGGGCCGGCGACACCGGCCGGACCCTGGGGACCCTGGATCGAGCCGCCGTTCACCCAGCTGTTGCTGCCGCTGTCCCACACCCGCAGCGAGTCATCAGCCTGCACCAGGTAGGCATCGCCCTGGGCGGCATTGGCCGGCAGGGCAGCGAGGGTGGCCACCTGACCCTTGAAGTTGATGCCGATCCCCGCCGGGCCCTGGATGCCCTGCGGACCGGTCGGCCCGGCCGGGCCAGAGGGTCCAGCCGGGCCTTGTGTTCCCTGCAATCCTGCGGGCCCCTGCGGTCCCTGGGGGCCAGCGGGACCCTGGGGGCCCTGTACACCGGGGGAGCCCTGGGGGCCTGCCGGGCCCTCAGGACCGCGGATCGAACCGGTGGAATTCCAGGAACCCATGGCAGGAGCAGTGCTGGCCCGGTCTTGCAGCCAGGCAGGTCACTGCCTATTGCCATGCACGGGCCTCCTGTAGGGGCTCAGATCACCATTTGCCGCAGGCTCACCGCCGAGGTGTTGAGCAGCATGTAGATGTAAACAATCTCGGCATTTCCCTCGCGGAAGGTGACATCAAAGGTCGTGTCGCCCACCACTGCCGCACCCTGGGGGTAGAGCATGGTGGTCCAGCCATCCATGGCGGACTGGGCGAAGTCGTAGCGGAACCAGCGGCTGGTCGCGTCCTTCTGGAGGTAAAGGAAGTCACCGTTGTAGGCGAACTTGGTTCCAGCCGAGAAGGTCTCCGTTGCCGGGGCGTACGCGAAAGAGTTCTCCCAGCTATTGGAGGCGAGGTCATAGCGGTCCAGCAGCGCTGAGCCACCGCCGCGGAAGGAATAGAGGTAGCGGCCATTACGGATCGCGGCCTCGTTGTTCCAGTCACTAGCACTCACCGAGTGGATCCAGTGCCCCGAAAGACCCGCTCCCGGTGCTGCCGCGCGGGCGGTGGTGGGCGACAGGGTGGACCAGCTGTTGGCGCTGATGCTGTAGCGGTACAGCGTCACAGCGTTGTTGCCGATGAAATAGAGGAAGTCGTCGTTGCCCTCGAGGCTGTACTGACTGGTGGCATCGGGAGCCGTGCTCCAGGCGCTGCTCAGCGTGAGGGTGGTGGCGGTGTTGCTCGCCACGGTGCGGATCTGGCCGGCGCCGGTGCCGGCGGTGATGCGCAGCTGGCTGTTGGCCCACTGGTTGACGGCCCAGCCCTTGGCCGTGTTGGTGAGGGTGGTGCTGCTGCCGCCGGTGGCGGTACCTGAGGCAAAGGAGCGGAAGCCGCTGTCGATCCAGGCGGGGGTGGCCATCAGCCGGCCATCGGTGCCGGTCGTGGCTGGCAGGCCGGAGTGGGCCAGGGTGATCCAGCTGTTGGTCGCGAAGTCGTAGCGCCGGAACGAGCCGGCAGCGAGGGTGCCAGCACCCAGCACAAAGAAGGCGGGGGTGAGCAGGCGGTACTGGCTGGTGGCATCAAAGGCCGTCGACTCCGCCTCGGTGAACGTGAGCACCGCATTGGCGCCGAGGGTGTTGGCGGCGATGGTCTTGAGCCGGCCGGCGTTGGTGCCGCCCACGATCAAGACGCTGTAGCCCCGCAGGTCCCGCTGCAGGTTCTGGTTCGTGGTGAGGCTGGTGGTGGTGCCGCCGGTGGCGGTGAGGCTGGAGGCCGCAGCAGTCGCCCCAGTGGAGAAGGCCCCAGCAGTGCCGCAGGCCCCAGCGCCAAAGGTCCCTGCCAGAGCGGGGGAGGGAATCTGCACCCAGCCGTCCTCCGCTGGGTTGTAGAGGAAGGCGGCGGTGTTCGATTGCACCAGCAGTTGCTGCTGCCGGTAGTGGCGGCTGGAGACGATGAAGTGGCCGGTGGCGGTAGCGGCTGGGGCGGGGGTGCAGAACTCCCAGCGCTTGAGATCGAGGATCTTGCGGTTGCCGTTGCTGATGGGCATCTCAACTCACCGTGATGTTGCGCCGTAGGGAATCGGCCGAAAGGTGCATCAAGGCGGGGATCTGATCGTTGGCGCCGTAGCCACCCACCTGGCTCTGGTTGGTGAGGGTGGAGCAGGTGGTGATGGTGCTGAGGTTCCAGGTGCCGGATTGGCTGGCCGCCACAACCCCTGGGGCAGATTCCAAGGTCACCCGCATGCGGCCGGCCGCATCGGGCGTCATCAAGCCGATGGTGCGGGTCAGAGCAGCAACCGCGAGCCGCAGGGCCTGCAGCGTGCTCTCCAGGGCGAGGTCCTCAAAAGCATTGCGCAAGGCCATCAGTTCACCCCGTCCTCGATGTAGAGGGTGAGGGCCCCGCCACTGGTGTCCCACCACTGGTAACGGGAGGAGCCAGCCAGTTGTTGCTGGGTCGGTGGGCTCCCCTGAATGAAGAGGGGATCAGCAACGGCTGGAGGTGTTGCCCATTCGCTGTCGTGGTCTGCGGCGCTGCGTTTGCGCAGGGTCTGGCCCGCACTGCCCCCGGCCGGCACTCCTGCACCCTGGGGACCCTGCGGTCCAGCCTGGCCTGGTGGGCCCAGCAGGGAGGCCAGTTGCGTCCAGAACAGGGCCACGGCAGCGGGAAGCGGCGATCACTGACTCTTGCCATGGCCAGCGCCTCTTGGCGCCGCCATTGCTCCCTCTCACTCACAGCGGACTGGCAGAGATGGGATTCAGGCACTGTGTTCAGGCCAAGAGTTCGTAAACTTGTCCACTGAGTCGGTCGAGGTAGAAGTCGCCCACTGCCGGTGGGGGCTGAAGGCTGGTCGGTGGGGCGCCATTGCCCGAATACCAGCGAGTTGCGCGGCTGCCGACACCCGATTCCTGCACCACCGCCAACGCGGGTTCGCCGCTGCTGGGATCCGTCAGGAAGCCCAGGCCGCCATTGGGATGGAGCCGCAACCGCCAAACCACCGCATGGCGGCCGTCGTAGGGCTCGCCGGTGATGCCGCCGCTGGGGATCAGCGGCTGAATGGTGCCGCTGCTGCTTGCACCGCCTCCATCACGGTTGTTCAGCAGCTGTTGCGGGGGCACGGGGCAGCCGACAAGGGCGACGGGCAGGGTGGCGATCAGCATCCCTAGCTGCACCTGGACCATGACATCGGCCCGTTGCGCGTAGACGTGCCGCAGCCGGGGCGCGGTGCGGGAGGTGGCTGGCCAGGGCATCTCGTCGTTACTGCCATCCCCCCAGATCACGGAGATCGGGGCGGTGATGCTCTGGCGGGGGTTGATCCGCAGCTCGATGGCGGCTGAGGCGATCGGTTCATTCCAGCGGCGATCGGCCGGCAGCCAGAACAGCTCCAGGTCATTCGCCGGGATGGGGCCTTTGCGGTAGCCGAGTTCTTCCCAGCGGCCGAACTCCATCGGCAGCACCCACTGCTCGGTGCCGGGGCAGCCGAGCGGGGGGAGCAGCCGCACCCGTGCCCCACCCACCGTGGCTGGCTGCTCAGGCAGGGGATAGGGCATGGCGGGGGGATCAGATCAAGGGGTCAGAGAAGAGGTCATCAGGCAGGGAGCTCAGGGCTACCGCCCCTTCTGCGGTGGAGTCGTCACCGGGCTCAGCGGCTGCCTTGGGATCGGAGTCGGTGGCACCCGTCTCAGCAGTGGTGCCGGTTTCTTCCGGCGTGGCCTCAACCCCGACGTGAGGCTGTTCCTGCTCTTCCTTGCGACGGCGCCCGCGCTTCCCTCGGCCGGCGGTGGGTTCCGGTTCCAATTCGAGAGGGACAGCTTGTGCTGCCACGGCCTGAGGCAGCTGCTCCGCCGCCGTGGAGCTGGGGCCGGCGACCTGCCAGCCGAGAGCGAGCCAGCCCGGCAGGTGAACGGGCCAGACGTAGCGTTCCTGGTTGCCCTTGTGGATGCGCAGCATCCCGGCGGGGAGGGGCCCCTGGGCAAGCCCAGCCATGGGTGCCCCTGCCATGTGTGGCTGGCTCATCGTCAGGCCGGCAGGGTGGCGGTCAGGCCCACCACCATCCCCTCGGGCGTGGAGGGGGTGACAACGGCCTTGGCAAAGCAGAGCGCCGGCAGGTCGGCGTTGGCGACATCGGCGGCATTGAGGAGGATGTCGTGGCCGCTGATGTAGGCCTCGACCCGGCCGCCCTCAGCAGGCACGGCGACGGTGGCCACCGGGATGAAGGTGCCGCGGGTGCCATCGCGTAGCTGGGGGGCCAGGTGCAGCACCACCGTCACCGCAGCGCTGTGCCCCGGATGGGAGACGAGCAGGGAGAAGCGGGAGGCCGCATCGAGCTTGGTGTTGAGCTTGACCACCTCACCGCTGGTGAACACTTTCTCGGTGTCGCGGGTGGCGGAGCGGTTGGTCCAACCCACCAGCACCGTGGCGGCATCGAGGAGGGCGTTGGCTTTCAGGCGAGTCATCGGTCGGTCTCCAGGAAGTGAGTTCGGGGGCGATCAAGCGATCGGAGCAATGGAATGGAGGCGGCCCGCGGCGCGGGGGTGCATCACGCCAAAGCCCACGTACCAGTCGATGCGGGTGCGGAACACAGGGGCATCGGGCACCTCGCCCAGATCCCGCACCGAAATGCCGTAGCGGCCCTGGAAGGGCCCCTGCAGGCCGGTCACCGCCTGATCCCCGAAGGTGCAGCAGTAGATCGAGCTGGTGCCGCCCGCTTCCCCGTAGCCGAGGACTTCGAGGCCCTGGGCGTCGCGGTCAACCGTGAGGATCTGGCACTCCTGGTAGTGATGCACCATCACGCCCAGGTTGTTGGTGGAGACGTTGTAGACGCCTTGGCCGAGGGCGCGGGCGAGGGCATTGAGCTGGCGGCGCATCGCCTTGCTCATCACCAGATACTTCTTACCGCCGTAGGAGTTGACCGAGTCGATCAGCTCATCGAGCTTGTCGAAGTCCAGGGCGGTGGCGCCGTTGTTGATCGCCATCTCGGCGCCGGGGGTGAGGCGCTTGGCGAGACCGTCAAAGCCCCGGCCCTGGCTGGCGGTGGCGTCGCCATTGATCAGGGCGGCCTCGAGGGTGAGGCGCATCGAGCGGACCTTCATCTCGGTCTGCGCAGCCCGAGCCTCAGGCCCCTGTAGGTCGACGATCGAGCGGTCCACATCCACATCGCCACCGAACAGGTGGACGGCTTCTGACTGGGGATCGACGACGCCGTAGCTCTGCTTGTAGCCCTCGTTCACCGCCCGGAAGCCCACCGTGGGGAGCTCCTTCTCGACGGAATAGAAGAGACCGCCGCCGGCGATGTTCATGAATGGCAGCCAGCTGAGCAGTTCGCCCTCAGCGAAGGTCTTGATCACCGCCAGGTGCTCCAGGCGGCTCTCGTACTTAGCTGCCTCGATCAAGGTGAGGCCCATCGGTGCTGCACTCCCGGGGATCGGCCCCAGCGACGTCACCGCCTATTGCCATGGGCGCGTGCAGCGCGGCGGCGATGCAGCCACCAGCTCCTGAACGGGCTCCGCTCCGGCCCTCTTCATGGTCGGGGGGCGCCTCAAGGGTTGAAACATGCCCGCCGGTGCTGACGTTGGCTCTGCGGTGCTCCGCATTCCAGTTGTGGTCGGGCCCTTGACCCGCCCCCCGCCGGCTGAAGGGTCATATGCGGAGCCCTCCCATGGCTTCTCTGTCCCGCAAAGCCCGCCTGCAGCAGTGCTGCTGGGAGCTGCTTGATGATCTGGCGTTCTGCAGCGAGCGCTATCCCCGCCTGGCTGAGCTGGCGGCCCAGGTGCTGTTCGAGCAGCAGGCGGCCCAGCCGCTGGCGCCGGTTGATCCGGCGTTGGAGGCCCTGATCCCCTTCTGATCTCAGCCGCCACGAGGGGCCCCAAGGGGGCCTCTTTTTTTGGTCGCTGGGCCGTAGGTGCAGTGCGGGTTAGTAGGGCATGCTTCGCTGCCGGCGGCGGACGACGACCCAGTTGGCGGAGGGATTCAGCACTGACGGGAGCTGAAGCCATCACGGTCGGCGAGGGGAAGAAGGGAAGCACCGCTGCCCCAGCTGTCTCGCCCCGGTGGGTCGCTACAGCCGAGGCCTGACGCGGGTGTCCCTCGCCTCTCTCGTGATGGCTTCTTCTTTCCCCTGCTGCGAAATCCGCCAGCTGCTGGTGCACATCTATCCCGGTGGCAGCAAGGCGGGCGCTGCTGAGCGCATCACGGTCTTCTATGGCCGCCGTGGCAGGCCGGTCAAAAAGCCCCGGTTCATGCCGGCGGCTCTGGCCCACCACTGGGCTTGAGGGAATGGGCCGGATTGATCGTGCAGTGGCCGATGGCGACGGCGTAATCGAGCACCTGGCTGATCACGCCCAGGGAGCGTTTGGCGGTTTCATTGGAACCGCACTTTCCGATCCAAGGGGGCACGGCCAGGCAGTCCTGGGCGGTGATGGCATCAATGGCCATGCCAGCGATGGCGGCAAAGATGTCGTTGTTGAGCTTCTTGATGACGTCATCGCTATGCCGCTCCGTCCAGGTGCCGGCCATCCTTGGTGGGCGGGAAGCGGTGCCGCCAAAGCCAGTCCTTGCCGCCGGCGGGGTCGACCTCAAGAAGCAGGCCGCCGCCGTCCGAGACCCAGTACCGCCGAGATCCCTGTGGCAGAGCGCGAACTTCCTTGTCGATTAGAGCCAACCCCCCACTTACACCACCACCCCAGTTTTTCACCACCTCATACACCACCACAAATTTTAGCTTGCCTGGCTTTTGCCGGGATGCCATGGGACGCCCAAACAACAGAAAACCCACTGCAGGGCAGTGGGTCTCGGGAATCAGCGGGACATCACAGGAACCCTTGGGAATCCCAGTTTTGAGCTCTGAAACGGAGAGGGTGTCCGTGTGCGATGGACGGGATCGGTTGCTATGGGACGGCTTGGGACGATGGCTGCCCCCGTCTGTACCTTCTTTTCTACCGTCATTCACGGTCTGTGATGGATGGACGGAATTGGAGGGCTCCAGATTGCAGTGGGACCTGCTTGAGACCCGGGCCGGAGGGTTCTGTCAGGGGAGACGGCTGAGCCGGTGCTGGTTGGGGCTCAGAGCTGATCCGCAGCCAGACAGAGGAGCACCATCGCTGGCTTCAACCATGCGGCGTGATCACCCGACAGGGAGGGGCTGAGGAGAACCCTTTCATGGGCGACCGATAGTTGCTCTCTAACAAACGTGAAGACCCGGGCAACCCGCCGGTGCTTGATGGTGAGGCCATTGACGGAGCGGCAACCAGCACCGACGGCTGGGTGCGGGTGCTGGCCACCACAGAGCAGCTGCGCAGGGAACGTCCCGAGATGGAACGCGCTGCCAGGGCGGGCCCGGCGCTGCACCGGGATCATTCCACCCAGTTCTCGATTCTCAGGTCAGAGTAGGAAGCGAAGTTGCGGGGGTTGTTGGTCACCAGGGCGACGTCAAGCGCCAGGGCATGGGCAGCGATCAGTTTGTCGAGTGCATCGCGGCGCCGCTCACGGCTGGCCCAGCGCACGGCGCCATAGACCCTTGCCGCCGCGCCATCAAAGGGCGCCACGGGCACCTCCAACAGAAAGCGAGCCAGCGCAGCGCCGTTGCGTTCGGCGTCAACACCTGAGGCCACCACTCCGTATTCCAGCTCCGCCGCGGTGATCGCCGAGATCAGCACCTCTCCCACCCTGCAGGCCGAGAAGCGTTCCGCCACCTGCGGAGGCTGGTGCTTCATCAGGTAGATGCAGATGTTGGTGTCGAGCAGGTAGCGGGGCCTGAGGCTCACATCGACTCCCGGTCCTGCTGCTCGTCCTGCTCGCGACCTTCCGCCAGAAACGAGGGCGAGAAGGCGGCAAGCGCCTCCAGCGCCCTACTGATCGGGCGGCTGGCCGGTCGGATGCGCAGCTCATCGCCGCAGCGCTCGATCTCCAGCTCCAGATCGCTGCGCTCGTAGGCGAGCTCGGCCGGGATACGCACGGCCTGGGAGTTGCCGTTGCGGAAGAGCCGTGTCGTCGTCATGATCGACCAGGATGTACGAGTACATCTTAGGCATCCAGATCGGCGCGGGTCTTGCTCAAGGAAATGGGGCGATCCTTGGATGGGTCCTGGCCGTGTTCAAGGGCGGGGCGAGGGGCTGAGAAAACGCCCCAGGGCTCCGGTCAGATTCGCTGAGCGCACCTCTCGGTGCGACGACGGCCGTTCTCCCGCAGCTGCGGTGGCCGGCAGGCCCAGGCCCTTGAGCCGGCCATAGCGGCGCAGCGGGCCCGTGAGAGCAAAGCGACTGGCGTAGGGATCGGCAGCGATCCGCTCCTTGATCCCCTCCATCACTGCCGCCAGCAGCTTCACCTGGGGGTGCTGAACGAAGGTCTGGGGATCGAGCTCCTGCTTGAGCCGTCTCACCTCGGCCTTGAGCTCGGTGTATTGGCGCGCGTAAAGCTGGGGCTGGAAGGCGATCGTCCTGCCATGGGGCAGCAGCGGCGCACTTATGCTCCAAGTGGCTCGCCTGCGGCGTCAACCGTCACGCCGGCCAGCAACTCGTCGTCGTCTGCCGCCATGGCTTCCGTGTAGAGCACAGGGGCCTGATCGCTTGTGAGTGCCTGTCGGCTGAGGAAATCGAGGAACAGCCCGAGCATCAGAGTGTCTTCTTCTGCCTCGCCCTGCTGCTGCTCTTCTGGCTCCAGTCGGAGCAACAGCGTGCTGTCGTCCAGCACCTCCACTTGGCCGGCGGCTCCAGCGAACTGGGGATGGTCCCGGTAGAAGGCTGCCGGCAGCCGCAGCCCTGAGGAGTTGCCGATCCGGGCCGGCGTGACGCGGTAAGGACTGACAGCCATGGCAAGCGACGCCTCACGGCAGGACTTACGTCATGTTAGTCCGTTTGGCGGCACCAGCGGGCCGATCTCCACGTTGCAGACCACTGTGGGACCTGCTTGAGACCCAGGCCGGAGGCTTCAGGTGAGACGGCTGAGCCGGTGCTGGATTGACCCACGCGGCATGATCACGCGACAGGAAGGGGCTGAGCAGAACCCTTTCATGGGCGTGTCCGATTGCATGGGGTCACCGCAGGCGCCACCCATCTACGGTGTGAAGAGATGCAGATCAACGGAGATGGCTCTGGTGCTGGACCTCACCGCCCCCACCCAGACTGTGGCAATCGCCGCTGTGACGGATAACAGCGATCCTGTTCAGGGTGGGGTAACTGCTGGTGGCCGCACCAATGACACCACACCAACCATCAGTGGCACCCTCTCGGCGGCCCTTGGAGAAGGAGAGATCGTCAAGCTCTACAACGGCACCACCTTCCTTGCCGATGCCGTTGTTGACAACACCGCACTCACCTGGAGTGCAAGCCCGAGTCTGTTCGCCGATGGCACCTACACCATCACCGCGCGGGTGGTGGATCAGGCTGGCAACCAGGGACCCCTCAGCACCAGCCGCTCCTTCATTCTCGACACGGTGGCACCCCTGCAGACCGTCACGAT